>Ga0208741_10000076_pt1 | contig 55524 bp, 65 predicted proteins | sample CryBogCBE03Jun09_FD_184576 | JGI IMG/M metagenome (GOLD analysis project Ga0208741, IMG submission 184576) | Freshwater microbial communities from Crystal Bog, Wisconsin, USA - CBE03Jun09 (SPAdes) | ecosystem: Environmental > Aquatic > Freshwater > Lake | place: Crystal Bog, Wisconsin, USA...
TAAAATGAACTGGAACAATCGTTACGCTAGTGAAGACGACATTAAAGAGATGAGTAACGATCATAGAGAGTTTAATGATGCCATGGACCGTGTTCACACTAAGAGCATGGAAACCTCAAAAGATCTTTCTAAGAAGATGAAAGATTTACATGAAATGGTTCAAACTATCAAGAGTATAAACAACCCTGATGCACCATAGAGCTAAACCCCTTATAACACAAGGAAAATAGAAAATCGGAATCGGTTCTAAGGCCGGTGACGCGTGGTGCCCGTTTTAACCTAACTAGGAGTATAACTTAATGTTTAACAGTAAAGAAGCTGCAAAAAGAAATAAGTACTTTGTGCCTGATGCTTCACGGGCTAGGTCTAATACTACACGTGCCAAAGACCCATTGACTCTTTTGCACATGGAAGGCACTGGTGGGTACAGCATCCACAAAGAAGATCCTGAGTTCTTTCATGTAAACAACCAGACTGCTAAGGCTGCTAATGCTTATCTTAGCTACCTTGATGAAGACGAAGCCCCAAGCCCCAAGGCTGTTCGTCTATTTGGCCTTGAAGAAGCTAGTCCGGGCAACTGGAGACACAACCGAGATAAGTCGCAGCTAGCTAACGTTAAAACGCTTGGTGACTATATGAACGTTAAGGTGCGTAACAAGACTTTTGGCCATACATACCAGCTTGGTATTGGGATACGTCAACCATCGTTGGTTATTGCTCCTAGTGAAGAAGGCTACACGGACTACCGTGGTAAGCGTGCAGGATCGTACACCAATGAGCGAACAGGTGAAAAGCACATTGCTAATCCATTGACTCTTATGGGCCAATCAGAAGCAGAGACAATGTTGCGGTTTAATAGGCTAGTAAACGAGAATGTTACTGATCCTGAGCGATACCGTGAACAAATGAAGAAAGTAAATTACCGCACTCATGGTGTCAAAGAAGGTGGGAGTTACATAGGGATCAAAGAAGGCACCGAACCACTACTTGTTCACCACCACATCAACCACACAATCAACAATATGTGTGAAGCTCATGATGCTGTTGCAGGCGGAATTGATCAAAAAACAATTGATCAAGGTAAAACTGCCCGTTTTGTTAAGTGTTTTTGCCCTCACTGCATAATTGATAAGAGTACTCACCCTGTTAATCAGTGGAAAGATATGCAACACCACGAAGAAGCAGCCCGTAAAGCTGACCCAGCGACCGGTGAACTCGAAGATCCTAGAATTAGAAAAGCATATTTTGTTGGTTTTCCTGTTTCTGAGAGTGCTCAAGAGCTTGGACCAGTGGGTAAGCGTTGTCACCACCGTATTATGGAAGGTACTAAGGCTGAATCACAGGTTATTAACCACGCTGTTCGCGGTAGAAAAGATAGAGCAGCAAAATCTATGGACAATTCACGGGGATCTCGACGTCGTCCATCCAGTGGTACTCCTCTTGATAACCTGATTGATAATTCAGGAATACAATCAAGAGTGCATTTTGACAGTGATACTGACAGTGATACTGACAGCGATGAAGAATAAAATCAAATTGTTACCTGAAATCTATTGACAAGAATAAAAAAATCCTCTTATATATATAACTAAGGAAAACATGTCAGATAACCGTGACTATGAATCACACACTGATGAAGAAAAAAAGCATAGTGATACTGATATCCTCCGGTTTAAGGAGAATATTGACCAAATTTCCTCCTTATCATCAATCTTTTCGGTAGAAAAACCAAAAGAAAACGATAACGATCATGTTTATCGCATAAATATCACTGAATATTGCAAACATGACGGTGTTATCATCGAATACACCAAAGAAATTGACGTTTATGACTTTTCTTTGGTCATGGATGAGATTTTTGACATCGATATTGACAATTTTGACATCGATGAAGACAATTACGAAGAAGATGTCAGGGTTTTCGGTAGCTTAGACGAAGTTATTGACTATCTTCAGCAAAATAAAGAAGAAGATAGCTAATGACAGTAGAAAGCCACGACCAAAATGTTACTCATCATTACACTGTTCATTATCCTGATCACCCTGAGCGTACTTCAGACCCACACTACGTTGATTTCAATCATTTTAGAGCAAAAACTAAAGATACTGCTGTTTGTAGCATCGGTTCTCACCGCAATGACTTTAGCGAATGCGATTCCGATCACCCCTTAGAGCTTCACCACACTCATATTGAGTTCAGTTTGCAAAACGGTGTTGATCTTAAATGGCTCGAGGCTGATTACCCAGGTGTTAGTGATCCTGACAACATTGGTGCATGGGTAGAAAGTGCAGACAACCTTGAGTGGCTTTGTTTATTCCATCACAGAGGGCACGGAGGTGTCCATACGGCAGCAGCAGCCGACTATGAAGCTGAAAAATATGTGAGAGGGCTCATAAAATGACAGACCGTATCGTAGGTAAACTAGGTAAGCTAGACCCAAGACGCCCTGCTGGGCTTCATTCACTTGCTTTTTATCAAGGCAACCCTCTTCCAGCTGCACCAGATAGCGTAATTACACCAAATGTACCCAATTGGGGAGTCTTAGGAAACGATACACATGGGGATTGTACTTTTGCTGGTATTGTACACGCCAGAATGGCTAACGCTGCTACGCTGGGCCTCACAGAAACCTTCCCCTCCGACGCCGATGTGGTCAACGCGTACCTTTCTTTTACGGGAGGAGCAGATCAAGGAGCGGTAGAGGCAGATTTGCTTAAGTTCTGGCAAACCAATGATTTGTTTGGTAGCAAACTTGCTGCTTTTGCTCCTACTGATCATGCTGACCTTGACGAGCTTCGTAGCGTCATTGCTTCTTATGGCCTTGTATACATCGGTGTAAAGCTTCCTGTCACATTCCAACAGCAGTTCGTACAGAACCAACCATGGGACCTTACAGGCACTCCTGCTGACAATCAGATCGAGGGTGGGCACTGCATCATCCTTACTGGTTACGATAAGGACTACGCTGAATGTATTACCTGGGGTAAAGTGCAGAAGGTGTCATGGAGGTGGCTGCAGAGCTACATGGAAGAGAGCTGGGCTCTCATCACTCCAGAAATTGTTGAGAAAGGTCTTTACGGCAACATGCGCCTCGAAGAACTTACTACTGACCTAGGAAAACTATAATGGCTAATATCCCAAAGAGAACAGATGAGATCCTTGAAGAGCAAGGTGACCGAGTTCGCATTATTGCTAACATTGGCCCAATGCGTTATAAGACCGGTGGACTGTTCTCTGGCCTTCTTGTAGAGGCAATGCTTGGTGATGAACGTATTGGCTATTTTACTGCTGAAAAGCAAGCTAGCGGTAACTACATTATGGATGGCGTCTATGTTGAGCCAGATTATAGAAATAATGGTATTGCTACTGAGATGCTGCGCAAGGCGCATGCAACCGTAAACCTTACCCCTTATGCATTGACTGATAACCAGGTTTACCAATCAGAAGCTGGTAAGAAGCTTATTGACAAAGAAACACGCATGTTCACTGCTAGTACTCTTGTAACTGCTGGACCACTGCTTGCTTTGCCTGAGATTGCTGCTGTAGCTGAAGAAGCTGGTGCTGCAGGATCAGGCGCTAGCAATGTTGGTAAAGCGTTGAATACTGTAAGTAATATAACATCTAATGGTGGCAATAACGGTGGATCAGATGGCCAACAACAAGATGGCACAGCTGAAAGCCCTTCAACTAGTTCACAAGATTTTGCAAACCCTGCGAATCCTGTGATGGGTAGTTTTAAGGTTGTTTCTTTTATGCCAACGCCAACTGTACCGATGGAAACTCCATTGATGATGCCACAACCAAGTACATCAGGCAACCACCCAGGTTATAACGTTAACCAAACAGAAACTAAAACAGAATCGCCTAAAGAAGAAAAGCCTGTAGCAAAAGAAATAACAGAACTAAAAAAACCAGTTTCTAATCCAGACAAAAACTTTTCTTTTGAACTTGACTTCCCTATGCCAATCTCTCACTTTTCTGATTCAGCTCATCCAAGAACTAGCAGTATTGATAGCAATAGATTATTTGATTTGCTTGCTGAAGACCAATCACGCTTTGCTAGCGCCGAGAAAACCACTACTTGGGAATAAGAGTTAAAACAACCCTTAAGGCGCACTAGTCATTGATGAGATACGCTACGCAAGGCAATGGTAACTACGGAGATGATGCTTCGTTACGCGCTATTGAGTCTCCTACAGAGGAAGACGAAGGGTTTGGTTTGCCTGGCCAATCTGCGATTGGCACTGTTGGTTACTTTAGATTTGCAGACATTGGTAACGAAGACGAAAACTCAACAAGATTGACTGCTTTGGGTGATAAACCTAAAGATACCATTGATCTTGGCGGAGAACCACCAGTTGCAAGCAATGAAGGACTAGCTAGCGTTTCACCTGGTTCGCTATCAACGATTATTGGAGCAAATATGAGCATGAATGCAAGAATTGCATATGTTATGGAGAATGGTGAGCCATTCTGTAACCACTGTGAAAAGAACTACTTTCCAAAAGGACGCATTGCTTGCACGTGGTGCGGCTGTGGACGCCCGAATGATGATCATGGTGTAGTTGAGAATGATTTCAATGGTTCAAGCTTGCTTGAGAACGTAGAAGGCCCTACTGCTGGTGATCTTGACGCTGGTCGTGACATCGTTAAAGAAGAAGCCAAAATGGGTGCCGCTGGAGCATTCTACGCAATGTTTAAACAAGCTAACGATAGTGAGCTTTACTACCAAGGGTATGGCGATGCACAATCGGGCAAGCCAATGGATGAAGACCTTGCACTCTTGAGCAAAGACTATTACGAAGGCTACAGAGGGTACAAGTTTTATAACAAAACTCCTCAGCAAAGCGTTGGTCAAAGTCTTTATGATATTAAACCAAATAGCAATTCAATTCCTCGTTCGCACGACATGCACCAGATGACCCCAGGTGAAGCTGACCGTGGTCCTCTTGAATTGACGGATGGTTTTAATCACGCTACCGCTTCTGCTGGGCTTCCTATTGATGTGATTCAAAAGTTCTTTGAGATCTAATATGGCACAGTGTTTTATCTGTAATAATGGTGAACTTGTTAGGACAGCTAGCAAAACAGGACCAGAAATTTATTGTAATGGTTGCCGTAGAGTAGTGCTTAGCTCATACCTTGGGTTTAGTATCACTGCTAATGAGATTGAAAGTTCACTTGAACCATGTGAGGTCAAAACAGATCAAGGCATTAAACCTGGTTGGAAGGGCCCTGGTGACAGAGCCAAATGTAATATCTTTGACCCATCAATCAAGGGTGATTACACTGTGCCAGGTACTGAAGCAAGTGCTAAGAAAAAAGCTACTGACTCTGTTTATTCTTACAGACACCGTCAAGCTGCAAACAAAATCATTAATGCTACTGCCTATTTCTCTGGTGCCCCTGCCGCGATTGTTCCTCAATCGAGTAACTCTCAAGATTTTGCTAATAATGGACCTAACCCAGCACCTCCTTCAGCAAAACCACAAGATTTTAGTGCTACTGACCAAAGCTCTATCGGTCAAGCTACAGCGCCTGGTGGTATACAGCCTGGTGATATGAACAAGAACAACCCACTTAATAGTGGCACTACTGCCAGCAGAAGATTGGCTGAATTGCTTAGTGAAGAACTAGGCCCAAGTTTTTGCACAGAACATATGACGCATGATGAATGTAATCACAGCCGTAAATCGCAATAGTGACTGAGGAAAAAGAAAGACTCCATTATGAACTACGACAACATTGAGATCGAAGCCAAGACTGCTGCTGCTGATGCACGTTGGTTTAACGGTACATCCGAAAGCATCTTGACACGCCTTGACAGACTCCAAGACATCTTGGATAGAACGCGCATGGCTGCTAGCAACCCTAATGCTGGCATGAGAGACATTGAGCGTTATGCCAATATCCTAACTGAGTTGGGTGCTGAGAAGGAATCGCTCGAGAAGCTTGCTTCAGAGTACGTTGACTTTGACACTGACATGTACCTTGACAGCCTTCCTGGTGGCACCATTGCCAAGGAATACCGTGTGAGCAGTGCTGGTACCAGTGACCTGGGTGAAGACGATGGTAGCCTCTTGTACCGTACAGCTGCAGGCATTGAAAACGAATTTGAGAATGCTGACTGGATTAACTTTGTTACTGCTGGTGCTGAAGTCTGGATTGAAGACCAAAGTCCTCACCTGCTTAACAGCCAACTCAACACTCGTGAAGCTGCTGTCTACTATGTTGAGCGTAAGACGTTTCCCATTCTAGATACAGTTAAGCGTGCATCTATCATTGAGAATTTTGTTGATAATGTAGAAATCTGCCGCCGAGCTAAGAATGATGGGTCTAGCTTCCGTAGTATTAAGAGTGCTAGCGCGAATAAGCTTTCTGCTCGTATTATTGAGCAGGCCATTGACGAGTCGTTTGGAGATGGCCTTAACTGGCTCTAACGATGGAAACATGGAATGGCTTTAGAGTCGTCGGTGCAGTAGAAGACGATACTGATACTGACAATGATTTCACCAAAGATGGTGAGCTTGTACCTACTTTAAAGAAGATGCTTGCTGAAGCCTATGTTCTTTATCACACTATCCATGGGTTTCATTGGAACGTAGAAGGATCAGACTTCTATGAATACCACAAGCTATTTGATGAAATTGTAAGTGATATTTACGAGAACATTGACCCTATCGCTGAAAATATTAAAAAACTAGGCGAAAAAGCACCATTTTCTATGAGTCAGCTTGTTAGTATAAGTAGTATCAAAGATACTGACCTTGAAAGCAATAATACAAAAGAGCTGTCTAAGAAGTTCTTGGGTATGAACGAAGAGTACATCGATCATATCAAGAAAGCATTTAGAGTTGCTAACGATGCTGATGAACAAGGCATCGCTAACTTTATTGCTGAACGCATTGATCAACACCAAAAGTGGAGTTGGTTCTTGAAGGCGTCTACTGAGGCATAATGGATTCTGTTACAGAAAACATAGGTAATGTAGTTGCTTTGCTTACTGCAATTGTTAGTGGCCAAGAAGAATTAGCTTATAAAATGGTTCTTGAGAGTGATCCTGTCGAGTTGTTCAGTTCAATCGCTGGAGTTATGATGGTTTTCATTAATAAGTTATCAAGTATTAATGGGATTACCCCAGAAGAGTGCCTAAAGAACTTGGCACTAATAGCGTACAAAGCTAATTAATTATGCCATTAGAATTGCCTGAAGGTATTACTTATAACGATGATAGTAATAAGTTTAACGAAGTAGAAGTTGATTCTACCGTTGATGTTGTAAATGATACAAAATGTATCAAATGTGAATTGCATTTGCAAGCTACGTTAGTTACAATAAACAATAGACACGAAGGCATTATCAAAGCAATGCCAAGTGAAAACATCCTGTGGAAAAACGTCTTACCAAAAGATCGCATTCGATGCATTAAGTTGATCAATGAGACTCTTATGGCAAAGCTAGAAAAACACATGGAAAGGCATAAACATGATTAGATACAGCAATACGCCAGACAAGAGCCCAAAGGTTCTTTACACAGATAGCCCAACGTCACGTGTCACCACTACGTCAGACCTTAAAGGTTTTAATGACGAAGGCACTCCTAACGAGAACTTTAGGAACTTGCAAGACTTAGACGCGGATGATGCTAACGATAACTAAGGACAATAGTGACTGATAAACTGGAAACAAATCCAGCTACACACATTGTAATACCTGATACTCAAGCCAAGAACGGTGTTCCAACTGATCACCTTACTTGGATTGGGAACTACATCGTAGAAGAGTTCCACAACCAAGATGTGAAGATCATTCACCTTGGTGACCATGCTGATATGCCAGCTTTATCAATGTACGATAAAGGCAAGAAGAGTATGGAAGGTCGCCGTGTAAAAGCAGACATTGAAGCTGCAAACGAGCACTGGCATATTCTTAACCAACCATTGTATGACTACAATGAGAACAAGCGTAAGAATAAACATGCTGCGTGGAATCCAGAGCGTCATATCTTGCTTGGCAACCATGAAGATCGCATTAACCGTGCTACAGAAATGGATGCTCAGATCTCTGGGTTGTTTAGTACCGATGATCTTGACTACGCTAAGAGTGGTTGGAGAGTTAGTCCTTTTAAGAATATCCTATGGCTAGATGGTGTAGCTTATAGTCACTTTTTCTATAACCATATGACTGGCATCCCATACGGTGGGAACATTGATACCCGCTTGAAGACCATTGGCCATTCGTTTACTATGGGGCATCAACAAACATTCCTTTATGGTATGCGTTATGTAAACGATAGTAACGAACCATACTCACAACATGGCCTTGTCGCAGGCGCGTGCTACTTGCACGATGAAGACTATAAGGGTCCACAGGGCAACGCTCACTTCAGAGGTATCGTAGTAAAACATGGTGTACAGCATGGTAGCTATGATATCCAGCAGATTTCACTTGACTCTTTATGCCGTAGATACGAGGGAATGAGCCTCGAACGGTTTAAAAAGCTCAAGTATCCGCGTATGTAGTATATGGCTTCTGCAATTACTCCTCAGCGTAAGAACTTTCGTTGCACCTTTAATCGTTATGTATCTGAATACAATAGGGATGCAGTAGTTCGTTCAATTATATCGCAATTTGAAGGGTATTTTGCTGAACCCGAAGTTACAGTCACCGATGATGGTTTTATTATCTCTTTAGCCCTTGGCGACAACCTATCTGCCACAATGGTTAGAGACAAGATCCTTTGGAACCAATTTGTAGAGAGCGTTACAGCTGCTGACGCCATTCGTAAGATGCAGATCATCCGTTTGCCTAAAGCTAGTAAAGAGAACGAAGGCACCGTAGGTGGTTTTGGGCCACATGGTAGTGATAGCGGAGTAGATGAGATTATGGTTGCTGATGGCCGCCCTATCCCCCATAAAGAATTCAAGATTGATATGGGTGATCGAGCTGATGGCCCACCCACAGTTACTGCTAGTCTTCGTTACGCTGACCCAACTGGCAACATGCTTCCTCAGGTTTATGGTCCAGGTGCTGAAACTGATAAACCAGTTGATGAAGACCTTAACAGCGACATTACTAACATGAAGAGTGACCCTTCTACTGAGCTTGACTCAGGTAAGCCTGCTCAAAACCACCCAAAGCTTTTTATGGGTTTTAGAGTGGTTGCTATCAATAGTGATACTGGTGGTGCCTTCACTCTTAATCAACCAAATGGCTTCCAGGACGTTGGTAAGCCACCTAGAAGTGGAGACATCCATCAAGAAGCAGGTGCTGCAACTGGTATTGGTGGTGGAGCCCCTATTAGTGGTGCTAGCTGGTATGTAACCCAACCTGGCAATGAACAAGGCACTGATCTAGGTACAGAGCGTATCAAGAGTGATGCTTCTGCTGCTCCTTTTGGTGCTATTGCTGCTAGCAAGATTGAACCAGAACCAGAAGATGTAGATAGTGCAATTGACTTACCACAAGCGCGTGGTGGTACACAATCTGTCCCCGATGGTGGGCAAGTAGAGGGTTGGTTTGCCAGCCGTTACTTTGGTTTAAATGAAACATATGGATATGAAGGCGATATAGATGACTACGACATATAAGGTATATGCCGCAGGGCAAGAACCAATTAAATACGTACCAGGAGACTTTGTCTTGGTTTCATCTACTGGTGTTCTAGCTAAACTCATTCGCTTTGGTCAATTCTTTCGTTACCATGGCAAGATGAAACCATTCGCTCATTGGAACCATGCTGCGATGATTGTCAACGAAGATGGTACCATTGTTGAGGCTGTTGGCCGTGGGGTCATCACTAGCAACATAAGCGATTATACAAATGTAGAATATTACTACGTTTCAACTAAGCTCAACAAGCAAAGCCGCGATCAAACAGTAGCTGCCTGTAAGAGTTTTATTAAGGATAAGTATGGTTTCTTAACCATCTTGAGTATTGCTTTGGAATTAGCTACTGGCATCAAAATGCAGTTCACTAATAGTAACACTATGATTTGTAGTGCTGTAGTAGCACAATCCTTATGGGCAGGTGGGGTCGTATTCGACCGAAACCCTTATCAAATGATGCCAGCTGATTTAGCTGCTGCTTTCAATATTTTGACAGAATTGCCAAATACTTGATTTTTGTGCATTTTATGCATTAAAGTAAAAATATGAAAAAAGCAGTCATCACTATCAGTTATGATCCCCGTGATGCACAGAGCGACGAGCTCGCAAGCCAAGAGATTAGCGAGACTATGTCTGGCCTTCTTAATAGCTTGCGTACTCAGGTCAATGGCGTCCAGGTATCCGTCAAGTTTACAAATACAAACAATAAGGAGAAGTAAAGATGTCTAATCCAATTAACACAACTACAACTAGAGCAACAGGTCGTGCCTTTGCTTCAGCTATCGTTGGTGCTTTGCTTGCTTGGGGTGCAACCAAGTGGGGCAATCTCAACACTGGTACGTTCACCGTTTTGGTGCCTGTTGCCACTGGTGTTTACTACTCAGCTGTTACACAACTCGAGAAGAAGTACCCTAACCTTGGTTGGTTGCTTGGTACTCTTCCCCAGCCTAAGGTTGTTGCTACGCCTGTTGTAGAGCCCACTCCGGCACCTGTTGCTGCAAAGGCACCTGCTGCTAAGAAGGCTGCAACAAAGGAATAACGCAGTTTAGGTCCTGTAGCTCAGTTGGTTAGAGCACTTCCCTGTCACGGAAGGGGTCGTCGGTTCAAGTCCGATCAGGATCGCTATGAATAAAGTAATTAACTTAGACATGTTAATGACAAACGAGCTTTACTTCCATTGTGATAAAGGTCATGGTGATTGTATCGTTGCATTGCACACATTGAAAAAATTGTGTGATAATAATGAACAAATTAAATGCAACATCTTTATACCTGAGCAATATCGTTCTCAGCTTGGTGAAATGATCCAAGATACGAACGTAAGTTTCATTGATGCACCACACCCACGTTATTCAATTGACCTATGGTGCCATGCTTTGCTCGGTGATAGCATTTATAGCCCCATCCATCATTCAAAGCAAGATAACACTCTTAGTAGCTATTCTATGTGGGTATACGAGATGGGTAATTACCTACACCAATATAGTTTGCCTCACCTAAACAAGCCATTTAATTCTATTGAAGATGTTGTGCTTGATGAAAAGTGTTTTGCAGAAGATGTGCTTGATGGTGAAGAATTTGATTGCTTAATTATCAATGGCTATCCAGTTAGCCCAGTTCTTCTTATGTCTAGAGAAGAACAAGACAAGAACTTTGCTGCATTGCTGCAATATTTGACTGATGAAGGTAACAAAGTTATCACCACCATTAAAGTCGATGGTTATCGTAGCACACAGGATCACAATATGACTTTGGTTGATATTGGCAAACTTGCTAAGCGTTGCAAGGCAGTTGTTGGTGTGCCAAATGCACCATTCATTGCTTCTGTTAACAAGTGGAGCATGGAAACTGTTGGTGAGTTCATTTCTCTGCTTGATCGAGTTAACATCACTACCCCTTACCACGATATGGCTAGGACTTTTGATATCAACAAGAAGTTCAGCACTGTCAAGACATTGCATGAGTTGATCTAATGAAGGCAGCTATTCTTAAAGAGCTCAACGCTCCTTTGTCTATAGAGAATATTGGCCTTACTGAACTACAAGTGGGTCAAGTACAGGTCCGAGTCCTAGTCAGTGGTATCTGTGGATCACAGCTGCACGAGATCAATGGCAACAAAGGCAATGGTAAGTTCCTTCCCCACCTCATGGGCCACGAAGGCTGTGGTATCGTAGAAGACATTGGCCCTGGTGTTACTACTGTTAAAGTAGGAGACAAGGTTGTTATGCATTGGCGACCAGGTGCTGGTATTGAGTCTGCATTCCCCCAGTACATGCTTGGTGACACCACCTTTAGTAGCGGTAAAGTAAATACCCTATCTCAGTGGTCTATTGTTTCGGAGAACCGACTTACCACAGTCCCCTCAGAGACCCCTAATGACCTCGCTGCGCTCCTTGGATGTAGTTTGACTACCGCACTAGGCATTATTGATAATGAGTGCGATTTTAAGTTCGGTGAAAGCGTTGCTATCATTGGCACAGGTGGTGTAGGTCTCAACCTTATCCAGGGTGCAGCTATGCGTAGTCTTAGCCCTATTGTTGCAATCGATAACAATGAAAACAAGCGTGAGCTTTCATTCACTGCTGGTGCTGATCTCTTCTATAATACCTCAGAAGAAAAGTTCCAAGGCAAGGTTGATGTTGTTATTGACACAACTGGCAATGTTGATGTAATCAAAGAAAGCTTTGGTTATCTTTCTAACAATGGTCGAATGATATTGGTAGGCCAACCCAAGCCAGGTACATCGCTTGAGATTGCTAATGCTCTTAGTTTCTTTAATGGCAATGGTCTTAGCATCAAAGCTACACAGGGTGGCAAGACAGACCCAACGGTTGATATCTTGCGTTATGTTAACCTTGAAAAGGCTGGGAAGCTTTACTTCGATGAGTTTATTACTCACAGATACAAGCTTGATGAAGTCAACAAAGCATTTGATATGCTTAGAAGTGGTAATGCCGGTAGAATCATGATAGATATGGAATAATGGACAAGCGCAACTGGACCCCAGAAGAATTGATTGCCTTTGAAGATAGAATTGGCGATCTTTACCTTGATAATAAATTGCCTTTTTTGTTTCACCTCTCTGGTGGCAACGAAGAACAATTGATTGATATCTTTAAGGATATTAAAGAAGGTGACTACGTTATTTCTAACCACCGTAGTCACTACCATGCTCTTTTGCATGGTATCCCCGCAGATGACCTAGAAGACAAGATCCTTAATGGTCGTAGCATGTTTGTTTACGATCGTGCACGTAACTTCTTCTGTTCTGCAATCATTGGTGGTACCCCTGCGATTGCTGCTGGCATTGCTGTTGCATTGAAGAAGAAGGGATCTGACCAAAGAGTCTGGTGCTTTGTTGGCGATGGCACAGAAGACAATGGTCACCTCTTTGAAGCTGCACGGTACGTAGAAGGCTTTGACCTTCCATGCACATTTGTTGTGGAATCAAATAACCGCTCAGTAGAAACTACTAACGAAGAGCGTTGGGGCACCACTGCTCACTTTGAGTGGCCTTTTGAGTGCGTAAAGAAGTACCAATATGACATTACGTACCCACATGCTCGTAAGCCTGGAATGATTGACCTATCAAAGGCTGTCAAACTTACAGATGATGATTACTTCCCTAAGCTCGAGCCTTTTGAATACCCTGTGGTTGATATTGACCCAAGTATTTCTTACAAAGATGCTATTAGTCAGGTAATGACTAAACTTGGAGAAGAAGGTGCTGTATTCATTGGCTATAACGTAGCTAGAGGCGATGCTATGGGCACCATTAAAGAAGTGCCATACGAACAGAAGCTAGAAACTCCTGTAGCAGAGAACCTTATGATGGGTATAGCTATTGGTATGTCATTCGAAGGTTACAGACCAGTAGTTTACTTTGAACGTCATGACTTTATGCTTGTAGCTATGGATGCAATTGTTAACCACCTTGACAAGATCGAAAGAATCTCGCATGGTGAGTTCAAGGTACCTGTTATCGTACGTGCAATTGCTGCTGACTCAGGGCCTTTCTACTCAGGCATTACTCACTCGCAAGATTTTACTGAGCTTCTAAAAGCTGCTGTTACTATCCCAGTTATTGAGCCAACAAACGGTGCAGAAGTAGTAAACGCTTTTTATGGAGCTGCTTTGAGTGGTCGTCCAGCAATTATCATCGAAAAGAAATCACGATACTAGATGAGTCGTGTACTTGTAGTCGGTGAGAGTTGCAAAGACGTATTTGTTTACTGTGATGCAATGCGCCTTGCCCCTGATGTTCCAGTGCCAGTGCTAAATGTACTTGGCCAAGTAGAGAATGCAGGCATGGCAATGAATGTACTGAATAACATCAGTATGTTTGTTGACTATGACATCATTACTAATGAGAACTGGGATAGCATCACTAAAACGAGGTATGTGCATAACGCTACTAACCATATGTTCTTTAGAGTTGATGCAGAATCTAACTATGGTAGATTTCATAACAATATTGATTACAGCAAGTACGATGCTATTATTATTTCTGACTATAACAAGGGATTCCTTACAGAAGAGGACATCCAAGACATTTGCGAGTCGCACCCACGTGTTTTTGTTGACACAAAGAAGAAGCTTGGCAAGTTTATAAGTGATGCATTCATTGTTAAGATCAATGATTATGAGTACAACAACTCAGAACCTATTGCTAGACTTTTTTACTCAGATATCATTATTCATACCATGGGTGCTAAGGGCTGTGAGTACAGAGGCGAAAGATTCCCCGTTACCCCTGTAGAAGTTAAAGATTCTTCAGGTGCAGGTGATGCTTTCATAGCAGCACTCGTGGTCAAGTACGTTGAAACTAACGATATCGTACAAAGCATTGAGTTTGCTAACAAGTGTGCTTCTGAGGTAGTAACACATAGAGGAGTTACAACAATATGATCATTCTGACTGGTTCAGAAGGGTTTATTGGAAGTAATTTTAAAAAAGCGCTCTCAGGCAAGCAAGTCATCTATCTTGACTACAAAGACTGCCATAGTTTCTTATATAGCTTTAAAGAATGGGACAAAGTTGAGCTTATCCTTCACCAGGGTGCTATCTCGAGCACAACGGAGAAGGATCTTAGAAAACTATACACGTGGAACGTCGAATTTACGATGGATCTATTTGAAATCGCTATGTTGTTTGGCATCCCTGTAAAATATGCTTCTTCTGCCTCTGTTTATGGCAATTTAGATGGCATTGTTAATCCAATCAACCAATATGCCATTTCAAAACTGCAAATTGATTATTGGGTGCAAGATCGTATTAAAGACTTCTCACTTATCCAAGGATTCCGTTATTTTAACGTATATGGTAACGGTGAGCAGTATAAAGGCGACCAAGCAAGCCCAGTTAGCAAGTTCTCAGCTCAGATTGAAGAAACAGGCGTACTAAAACTGTTTGAAGGCTCTGACAAGTTCTATAGGGATTTTATTTGCGTAGATGACGTCGTCAATATCGTTCTTAACAATGATAAGACCTCTGGCATCTATGATCTTGGTACAAGCAACCCAATTAGCTTTCAAGACGTTGCTGAGGCAGTTGCATATAGGTACAGTGGTGCATTAGAGTACGTACCATTCCCAGAGCATCTAGTTGGCAAGTATCAAACGTATACTTGTGCCAAAAAAGAGTGGGGCGACTACAACTTCAAGACAATAGGTGATTATCTAGATGGATAAGAAGATATTTCTCACTGGTACGTTTGATGTAATCCATCCTGGCCATATTGAGTTGTTGAAATACGCTAAGAAGCATGGTGACCACTTGACTGTTGCTATTGACACCGACAGAAGAGTAAAAGAGAAGAAGGGCGAGGATCGTCCGTTCCACAACCAAGATGATAGGCAACTTGTTATCAGCTCTATAAAATACGTTGATCAGACTTTCCTATTTGACTCAGATGAAGAGCTAATTAACCTTGTTAAGGCTTTAGAACCAGACGTGTGGTTTGCTGGTGCTGACTGGTGGGGTAAAGAATTTCCAGGTAAAGAATACGCTAAGAAAATTAGCTATTTTACTAGGATTGAACCGCATTCAACGACTAGGATACTAGAACGATGAGATATGTTGTAGACATTGATGGTACTATCTGTACGCTTACAGATGGCAAGTATGAAAACGCACTACCCATAGAAAATGCTATCAAAAAGATTAATGATTTGTATTCTAAGGGCAATACTGTTGTTTATTTTACTGCTCGTGGTATGAGCAGGACCACTAATGACCCAGTGCTGTCTGATAGGCTTTTCCGTGAGATTACAGAGCGCCAATTAGAAGAATGGGGTTGTAAGTACCATTACCTAATTATGGGCAAGCCTTCTGGTGATGTTTATATTGATGATAAAGGAATCAACAGTGATGACTTCTTTAAATAAAGAGTTTGTAGAAAAGGGCTGGGGTTACGAAGAGATTCTCTGTAACTCTAAGAAGTACTGTGCCAAGATCTTGCATATGAACAAGGGCAAGAAGCTTTCTTACCACTACCACAACATTAAAGACGAGACATTCTATGTAGAGAATGGCAAAGTCATTGTTGTGTACGGTGAGACAGATGACATTGAGCTAGCACAAGAGAAGGTACTTAACGCGGGTGATCTTTTCCATGTACCAACAGGGTTGCGTCACAGGATCATTGGCTTAGAAAACTCACGGGTGTTTGAGTTCTCGACACAGCACTTTGATGATGATAGTATTAGAGTAATCAAAGGCGATTAGTTTTACAATCCCAGGTAGCTCAGCGGCAGAGCAAGCGACTGTTAATCGCTCGGTCGTAGGTTCGATCCCTACCCTGGGAGCATAAGGAATGATGGCTGAGTGGTCGAAAGCACCGGTTTGCTAAACCGGCGAGGTGTTAAAGCCTCCGTAGGTTCGAATCCTACTCATTCCGCTGCATGCCATGCTAGTGTCTTTGAGGGATGGTGTAATGGCAACACGTCTCATCAGATAATGCTGTGCGTAAACGCTTAAAACATTCTGGGGTAGTGTAAAGGTAGCACCGGAGTCTTTGGAACTTCTAGCCCTCGTTCGACCCGAGGCCCCAGAGCTTGAAGGTTCGAGTCCTTCTCCCTCAGCAAACCGACAGTAGCTCAGTGGTAAGAGCGGAAAGCTTATATCTTTCTGGCCGATGGTTCGATTCCATCCTGTCGGACTTTTATTATTGCATGTTCAACTCCTACTGCCCGGACTCATAATCTCTTGGTCGGGGGTTCAATTCCCTCCTGCCGGACAATTTAAAACAAGCTCTATCTTATAACAGGTATTAGGCAATATGTTGCCTACTGTCCAGCGTTTCTACGGAAACAATATAAGGAGTAACACGATGACCTCAATGTTTGATTATGACGACTCAGTAAATATGGCTTTTGATGCCAAGATTGCTGGTAAAAACCTTGTCACCGCTAAGCACGAATTGCTTACTAAGACCGGTGATTTCTTGTTCATGGCACACAGTGACCGTGAACTTGCTTTCCGTATGCAGATGGTTGAAGAGGACATCGAGCGCACTGCTCACCGTAGACTCGCTAACGTTAGTGACTCCAAGGCTAAGCTCGTCCGTGCCGTGCTAGAAGAGTGGACTCTGCGCCACGCATCTTGCCAGTTCTGCAAGCTTGCTTCTGATAAAGACCCCAATAGCAATAAAGACGTTCCTGACTACACGCCCAAGAGCAATGCCAATGACTACCACAAGCACTACGATGGAAGTGATGAACCTCCTTGCACTAACTGTGGTATGCGTGGCAACCACTACTGCACAGGCAGTAAGGGTCACCCTAACACACCTAACCCGTACAACCCAAAGAAGGGTCCTAACCCGTACAGCCCGGATAAGGGTCCTAACAAGGGTCCTAACAAAGATCCTTACAGAACTGACCCTAACAAGCCATTTACTCCACACCCCAACACAGCTCCTAACAAGCAACCTGACAACCCTTACAAGGGTCCTAACAAGGGTCAACCTGGCATCCCTAACCCGTACAACCCAGGCAAGGGTAAGGATCGTCCTGAGACCAATATCATGCCTCCACACCCTAACAAGCGGCCCGATAATCCTGACAAAGGTCCTAACAAGCCCCCTTACCAAAAGTAATATCAACCTTTATTAAATCGTTAGGTTGATATGGATAAAACATTTAACTCTAAATACTCGTCGGGTACTGGTAGCATTAGTGGGAGTGACCCTGAATGGGGCACTGGCAAAATGGTCAGCAAGTCTCCTTTTGGGTTGCCTTGGTATGTTGACGAACCAGAAGATCTTAAGGTTATTCGTAGATCAAAAGACCCCCATTGGCAATTTGGTTCAACTCCTAGAAGCAGAAAAGAACGTGATGAACTCGGTCGCCCAATAGCACCTGTTGAAAAGAGAGAAAAGGATACTTGGGAAGAATTTGATCCTGACGTACACAAACCTAGTTTTGCAGTCGATTCTGAAGGTGTAAAAGAAAAAGATCCAGCAGAACCAACCCCTCCAAAAACTCGTTATACAAGCGAAGAGGATGCTCTTAAGCGTATTCTTAACCAACAGGGTCAACGAACAACTGATTTCCCCATTATCTATTCTCCAGAGGCACTTGAATTCTTGAAGGAATCAAGTGTTATTACTTTGTCACGTATTGAAGACATTGTTAAGCCAACCAGAAGAATTTTTAACGCTGCTGTTAACTCAGAAGATAATTATGACACTGATAATCCTGAGAACTTGCAGGATGAATGGACTGATCGTACTCCTGAGGAAGAAGAAAAAGACCAAGCTGAATCAGAAGCATCAGAGGAAGAGGAAGAAGAAAATCAGGTAGGTAAGTTTACTTACGATGATAATCATTCTTTTACCCCTGCTGCTCCAGGGGTAGACGAAGAGCCCGAAAACGAAGACAATCAAGAAGAGGGTACTTCACAAGACAGCGGTGAAGAGGGTAAAGAAGACGAGGATATCGTCCCAATCCCAACAGCACCACCAAGGCCTAAGAAGTTTAAGAGCTCTACGCCAAAAGTAATTACAGAACAAACTGCTGTCCCTCACAACCCTGAAAACGAAAGTTTTGATGAAGAAGATGAGAACCTTGCTCCTATTGCTGAATCAGGTGCTGCTAGAAAGCTAAAGCAAGATAAGAACCGTAAGAAAACTGTCAATGTTCCTCCTCACGCTGTGCAAGGGCCTGACCGTTTCATTGCTCACCTTTTACGTGAAGACAACGAAAAAACACAAAAAATGCTTGTAAGAAAAAGTGACAAAAAAGGCATTACTTACAATGCTGCTCTTGATGATACCTTAAATGACTTAAGAGAAACTAATGAAAAACGCGAGAATATAAAAGAGCTTAGCAAGGCAATCCTTGACAAAGGCCTGTCCGATGACGGGTATGGCAAAGCAGTCACTAAAGAACGTGGAGAAAAAGAAACTCACGTGCATTGTGGTTGTGAAAAAAGAGATGGCTTTGAAACGCTTGATAACATTGCTAAGATCAAGGGATCTGATCAGTATAAGCAAGGCATCATTGATATCAAAAGAGATCCACAAGAATATGACTCTGATGGTTACTCAAAGCGTGACCGTATGGATAAATTTATTGCAGAATCTACTCGTTGTAAGGGTGACTAATGTCAATTCATGATACACACTACGACCCAAAGAAGCGTTGCGCTATAGCAGACTTTGTAGACTCTCTTCCCGAAGATGAAAAAAAAGACTGGGCTTACTTAGGTAATTGCGGCATTATTCAGCGAGAATCTAGAAAAGCAAAAAAAGCTAGAAAACGTGGTGGTAAGAGTTGGGATAGCACCATCGGCGCAGAGAACAAGCATGGTGAGATTATTATCACCCGCTCCGGCAATAGTCAAATCCATTCTTGTGTTAACCATGCTGCTTTGCTTTTGAATGAAGGCGTCAACATGGAGCACATGCTTCAGCATCAACGACCTGATCTAAATCCTGGTGAAAGCCCAGACACGCAGAACCGTTTCCACAACAGAACAGAAATGCGCACTGAAAGATCAGACAAAGCAAAAGCTAGGCTGACTAAAAGAAAAATCTTGGAAAATAAAGAAAATAGAACGCGACGTAGAACTGATGCTGATGCTGATGCTACACCAGTGCCTAATCCAAATAGAACACCAGTGGAATACTTTAATGAAAAAGAGCTTAAACCAAAGATTAAATTCAATGCTGGCGAAACAGAAACGCCTACAGCTCCTACAGCTCCTACAGAAACCAAGCGTCCTGGTCGAGAGCGTAAGAACAAGCCAACACCTGCCGCGCCAACACCTGCCACGCCAACTAGTAGCCCAACAATTAATATTCCAAAAGCAAGAGTAAACCGGTTGTTTAATGAAAACGAACTCGAAGATGACGAAAGCTTATAATGAAAAAGTTTGTTTTTAATAAAGAGATAGAATACGTTAAGACTTCAGCCAATAACTTTGAGCCTGAGCTGCCTAACGCAAAACAAGAAGAATACAATCGGCTTGAGAACGAAGCACGTAAGACTCGCAAAAAGCGTGAAAAAAAGCGCAAACAAACTGATGATTTTAATGACGCACCATTTGCTATTTTGATGGGTGATCACGACTATGACCCAGACACAAACCCAACTGCAGAACCACCTTCGTGGGAGTTTGTTCACCATGAAATACCTAAGTACTCGGGAGAAAATAACCGTGGTGCTGACTATACCCGCGACTTGAAGCAAACTTTGCTTAGTAGTGGTCAGTACCGTACAGTTCGTATCCCTAAATCACAATACTCAAACTCTGAGCATGCTGATTTTCTTCTTGATAAAGCACCGACTGGTATCTTAGGTTTTAGACGCGTAAATCCTGGCGAGAACATTAGTAGTGCTACAAGCAAGCTTCTGCGTGCTAATGAACAGGGTGAGAAAAGCAAAGCGCAAGGCGCAGGGACTGGCTCTGATGGGCTAGACCCAGACTCAGTTGCTAATATCATTGCCAACCACAAAGGTGATGCTATTCACCACTTAATGTCATTGGCTCTTAGTGCTAGCCCTTATAAAAAGGGTGACGATCTTTGTGTGTGCGGAGGGGATTCAACCCATGGTTGTGTAGTGCCTCATGGTAGAGGTGATACCCCAGAACAACTGCCACAAAGAGTGCAAGGTGGCAGTGTCCCTGGCTACAAAGAGCGTCTTTCACAGAACCCATTGCTCAAATTTTTCCGCAATGTGAATGGAAAAACTACATTAGCTCACGCTTTTGATGAAGGTGGTCCCGAGGGTACATTCATGCCTATGACGCACTTTACAACAGAGGGTGATACTGTTAGACGTTATACAAGTTACAACGCTGCAAAAGCAAGCGATGTTACTGGCGATGATCCTGATATGTATGAACGTCCTTTGTGCGCATGTGGTGATGGTAAGGTTAACGCATACCAGAATGAAAACATTGTTGGGGACCGTGATTGCTTCAAGGGCAACGTAAGAAAAAAAGAATCCGTTGATAGCAACGGTAAGCCTATCCTTGTACCACACACAATTGGTTTGGGCGCGGGCAAGCTAAAGTACGTTAATCCTGAAGACGCACCTACATGCAGAACTTGTGCTGGTAACAAATTTACTGATGATGGTGCAAAATCAGTACGATGCGCAACCTGTAAGGGTACAGGGCATGATCTAAGCGCAATTGATTGTGATAACTGTGAGTCACACGACTCTAGTATCCATTTGACACCCGATAACGTTTGTCCATATTGCGATGGAACAATGTACGATAAGACTAGTGACACCCCAACTTTGGTTAAAAAAGATTCAACATCATGGGATGATAACTACGAAAGCGCAACTAAAAACCATACTGCAGATGTACTTTATGGCATGGCACAAGTTGCTTTCCCATTGAAAGGCACTGGTGTTGGTAGCACTGGCATTGATCACTACCACCATGAACGTCGTAAAGACTGCATAAATTGTGATCATGATGATCAAGAGATGTTTGACGAGAATGGTAAAGCTACAGGTTTGCCATGCCCCTGCCACATAAGAAGCGCAGCAGACTCAAGCACGTTGCCTCCAGGTACACACATCTTCCATGGTGATTCTAAGACTGGTGCGGGCGCTGGTGTCTATGTTCCTACCAGAATGCTACAAAAGTCTATGGTTGATACCTATGGTGAAGGTCTTGAAGCTAGTCCTCATGAATTCCACCACTTTCCTGACCTTATTGATGCAAAGACTAAAAAAACAACAACAGATTTCTATAGAAATATGAATGATGCAGATGTTGATGATATAAACAGTACTAAGCCACTTAGATCACAGTTCGTTACTGGTATGTTGCAAAATGGTGTTAGCACGCCTAAAGAAGATCTGCTTGACGCTCTTAGGAAGAGTGAAGAGAACTGGAAAAAACCAAATGCTCATTACACAGCACCTTCAGCGGATCTTGCTTTAGCTAAAGAATTAGCTAGCAAAGTGGGTACAGTTCCTGACTTAGTCCATCCCTATGTTGCAAAGAAAGTAAAAGAACGTGCAGTAAACCAACCTGTCTTTAGACACGACCCAGAAAACTTCCCGGAGCACATGCAAGAAGGTGTGTATGCTGTTGAACGTACTATGGGCATTTTGCCTGATGCAAATTCTGGTCGTTACAATATGGATACAGATGCATTGTATAAATCTCTTAGACAAGGTGACACTGAAGGTGCTGCTAAATCATCTGCTAAGTTACATGAGCGTATTAAACGTTTCAGTGGGCCTAGAAGTGCAGAATTGTTTAAGCAATCAGTATCTAAGTTCCCAGATTATCAGACAGATAGCTGGACAATTAAGCCAGCAGAAGTAGAGGCAAAAGCAAATGAATAAACCAACTTTTAACTCAAAGATTGCTGCTACCCCAGAAGATTTTAACCAATACGACGAATATAGCTCAATGACTCCAGAGCAAATGGGTGAAGCTGGTTTTTATTCTGAGGAAGCTCAAGAACGTGTACGCCCAAGTAAAGCTAAAGAAAAGCCAAGCACAACCCGTAAGACTCCATTGCCTGGTGACATTACTGTTTATTCTGCTGAGCCTATTACATATAAACCAAAGCTTCAAAAAGGTCAAAAGTTTAGGAACGTTGTAGACCCAGAAGAGTATAAGCCTTTTGAAAGTGAAGCTAGCGAGTACCATAGCAATCTTCACAAAATGGCAGCATTGTTAAAAGTACCTGTGCTTACTATGATTTCACAGTTCCCATGCCCAACATGCAAAGGGAAGATGCACGGTGGCTTTGAGGAAGCTCCAGTAAACAAACCACATGAGCAACTTGAATGTATTACTTGTGGTAACAAAGGTTTCCATCTACCGAAAGAGCATGCTGACTTGCTTGACAACATGTCTGACGTTTCTATGGAGAACCGTAAGCACAACGAAAACGTTCAATGGCACGAAGATAACTGCCTTGCTCATGACTGTGCTGATGGTTGCCCTATCAATAGAGCTATCTTACGCCACAGATTAAACAGAAAAGATGAAGATGGTAACTTGATAAAAGGTTGCCATCCTTCTGAGTTCTGCACTGATAACCAGTGCATGCACCATGAAGAAAAAATTAATGGTCAAAGAATGCACTGTGCAAAAGATTGTGATCATGTTCTTGGGCAAGGCAATCTTGACGAAGAAGGTGGTGGCCCACTAGGACCAGCCGACCAGGCACGTGCTAATTTCCTTGAAAAAAGAAAAAAGAACTGTACTAAATGTGACGGAAATGGCTGCAGAGAATGCAGTAGCCCTAAGATCCCACGTGGTGTTGCTTTCTCACGAGCTGGATCAAGCACTAGTACTGTGTCTTTTGCTGCCCGCCGCGCCACTGTTGGTGAAAAAGACAACATTGCTCCTATGTTGCAAATCATGGGTGGTCACCCTAGACAAGGAATTAGACGAGGCACTCCCATCTATAAGATTGGTGGTTGGGACAATACTAACCCTAATGCTGCTCTTTATTCTGATTTGCCCCAAGAAGACTACATGCTGCGCCACCACACTGATGGTGCTGTCCATGTACCGGGTATGCCTACAGAAAATAATTATGAAGGCGGCATAAACGATCCTAAATTTCATGAGGATTATGGTAAGTGGAAGAATGTTGTAGACGAAGCAAACGCAAAAAGTTATCAAGAATCTTTTTACAAAGCTCCTCATAGACAAAGAGAAATGCGTGATGAAACCGCCAATGCTGGTGGCTATCAGGGTAAACACACTTTTGGTGTTATTACAAACGTCAGCCATGATGGGCAATACGTTGAAGGCGTTGAGTGGGGCGCTAGTGCGGAAGATGATCGTAATGCGTTAAGAGATCAGATAAAAGGTACGTATGGTTATCGTCGTCAAACTAGACGTACTAGTGGTGACACGGTTAACAAATCTTGGAAGAGTAAACGGGATAGAATCGTAAGAAAGCCTGTGCAAGACCACATTGCTAATGCAATGGATGAACTGCAGCCAATGATTGGTGAAAAGACTACATCAAGAAGAGTAACTGCAGTACCTTTTGCCTGTCACGTTAGCCAGGTTGGTAGAGTAGATACAGTCAACTCTCAATTCTTGCAAACTGTTGGAGACGTTCAGACAACCATGTTTAGACGTGATGTCGATCCTAGCCACAGAGATAACCCTGATGCGAACCAAGATCAAAAGATTCAGGCTGTTGTTCACCACTTAAAACCAACGCTTCTTAGTACAGAAGGTTATAAGCACCTCATGTATACCACGCCTAACAATGAAGCTAGACGACGTATGTATGGTCTTGCAGAGGAAGCTCATGCCGTATATGGGGTCCCACTAAACCACAAACACAGTTTGATTCCTAGAGAAATGCATGGAGTACTCGCTGGTCACGTAAGTATCAATAACAGAAATGACTTTGATGAAGCTTCACCATCAACTTTAGCTTACCAAGCAGCTATTAAGAGCCCAGGGCTTAATCTACCAACAAGTCAAATGCCCGGTCGATTGAAGGGTGGTGTACCTGAGATTTCTGACGAAGATGCGCAAAGAATGGCTGATACAGTCAATAAAAAACACTTCCGCGAGAAAAAAAGAAACCTAAGCAAAAATGAATTGGAAGATGTCCACGACGCTATCAAGAGCGAAGGTCACATCAATGGTGGCCTAAGAGCTGCTGGATTTGATCCAGATGATGAGGAAGAATAATGAACCGTAAAAGAAGCTACGTAGAGCCAAAGGATGCCCCCGAGGGTGTACCCTGCCGTTTTTGTGATCTACCTTCGTATACAGATGGTCTTGGCCCTGTACACCAAGATGGTGTTGCTGTAGATAAGAAAAGGCCATTGTTTTCCCACGAATACTGCCTTATGAACTCAGGTGGTTTGAAGCAAGACAACCAGGACTTCTCACTACAAGAGCTGCTCCCGTCTTACCTTAGAACTAATCAAATGAATACTTTGGGTGCCCCAGCTGAGCAGCCTATGCAAATGGTTGCCAATGTTCAAGATGATGATAGCGTGTGGGCTTTTGCTTCAAAAATGCGTTTTATTGCTAAAGAAGAAGTTAATAACTTGACTCATATGAAGAAATCACCAGCAGTACAACCTGCAACAGAAGTTAATAAATCAGAAGAATATGACTCTGATGACACGGGTGCACCTAACCCACCAAGCAAGTAGAGCAATGTAATTAACCACGATTCATACCGTAGTGTATGTATCCACGCACAGGAGAGATTAATGGAACCCCGTTTGAATATTAAAGTAGCTGAATTGTTCGATAAGACTGCAGCTGATATGGGTGCTAACCCCGATGTTAACTTTATGGACCCAAGCCAGCAATGGATTGGTGACTACATTGACCAGGACAGCAACCACTTCGAGAAAAACATGGACGCTTACATGCAACAGCGTCAGGGCCTGGGCGACCAGATTCAACGTTATGTTGATGAAGGTATGACCAACAACCAAGTGTTTGGTCCTGCTAGTGACCGTGACATCATGGCTAATGAGCCTGAAGTCGCTGGTACTGGTGACCTGCAGCTTGTTCCTTCCAAGGCAGCTGGTAAGTTTGCTAGCCAAGCTAATGGCTTCCGTACGAATCAGGCTCACCCTGACTTTACGCTTGGCCTTGTTGCCAACGTAAGCACCGGTTCGTTGATCAACTCTCGAGTCGTTGCAGAGACACCTAGCACAAAGATCGCCGGTACGGTTATTGCCGTTGGTGACAGTGAGTTCGCTGTTATCTGGGATGACCGTACTGCCTCTGTTGAGCGCAAGGGCGACTACGAATTGGTGATTGCCCAATAGCTCATGTTTAGGTCCAGAAGAACTAAGATCGTTTCTACTCCTGTAGAAGAGATCCTTGAGGTTGAGTTTCCTATCAAAGATGAATGGGAAGAAATAGAAACTTGGGAAGAACCCGAGCCAGAGCAAATAACTAACATTGAATTCTTAGCGATTAAGTACACTGAGAACGAAATGGAATGGGGAACGCTTACCAACTATGATGGCTATGAATTTAGCTTCCAATGGGATAACAAGGCAAAACGTATTGTTCGCCTTGTTGGACCTAGAGTTGATAAGTTAACTTGGGATCTTTGCAACGATGTGCTACACAAGTATTACATCAAGCCAGAACCACCAAAGGTTGAAGAACCAATTGGTCCCCAGATTGAACAAGCAGTAACAAAGATTGAATCAGCAATAAAGAACTCACTGAACCCAGTAGCTAACGCTTTTAAGAACATGGAAAGCAAGCTAGAAAAAGCGATTACGGTAAGGCCAGCTCCGGCTCCTGTGCAAGCTGCTCCTGCTCCAAGGCCACAGACAGTTCAGTCAGTACCAATGGCTGATGCACCGGCTATGAGCGTTGCAGATGATGACATTAGCATGAATGCTATGAAGTTTCTCCAGCAATCAGATACACCGGATCTAGGTATAGATTATATGAGTCTTTAAGGAGACAAGATGGAATTCGCAGAAGGATACGGTCCAAAGCAAGTAAAGAAGCCATACGTATTAGGTCAATTTGTTACTGTATATGGTAACGATGGTACGCCTGGTTCTGTTAACCCTGCTGCAGTTGCATACTCACCAGTATCTTCCGGTAGTGAAATCACACTGAACCAATCATGGAATGGTGGCATAACTGGGGTTCTGAGTCCCGGCCTCAACCTCAACGTTAATGGTAATGGCAATACAGACACCTCATTCATCTTTGCTCCTGGCGCTGCGACTGCAATTACTGACTTGACAACCGCTGTTCTCAACTTGGCACCAGCAGCAACCTTCTCTGGCAGTGCAGGTGTTTCATGGCAAGGTTCATATGACCGTTATTCCGCAGCGGATGCCTCTTGGAATGTAATTGCAACTGGCACAGTAACTAGTGGTGGTGGATCACTTAATCTTAACCAATCTGGCATTGGTAGCGTAGTTTACAACGCTTACCGCATTGTTGCCAGCGGTACACCAGGGGCTGGAATCATTAACTGGTCTATCCCTGGATTCTTCCTTGATATTAATGCTCAGAGCATTGGTCAGAATGCTATTTATGATAATGGCAATATCGGTCAGCTCAACATCCAGGACAATGACAGAATCACTATTAGTGGTGGTCAGCAGACCGGATATGCAGAAGACCCAGAGCCACTTGCTGCAATTAAGAACAACGCAGACTACTTCGGTTAAGGAGAAACTATGGAAAGACAACAAAACATCAGACAAGCTTCAATCCGCAGAGTCGGTGCTAACTTTGATTTTAATGGAAATCCTATCACTCAGAACCGTTCAGGTGGTATCATTAGAGCTACACGTAGTGTAAACTATCCATGTGGTCACCAGGCCATCCCTGGGGTTGAATCTTGTAGCTGCATGGCATTCTAGAAAGATTAATTGATGGCTACCAATGACTGGAGTGCCTCTACGGAATTAAACCGTATGAGAACAGCCGGTATTACCCTTCCTAAAAACCCTATTGCTGGTCGTGTTGCTGCTCGCGACATGCTTAGCAGAGCTAAAACTAGTGGATCAATGCTTAATGACATTGGTCCTATGGCTATGGCTATGGGTGGCCCTCCAGAAGGTAGACAACGTCTTAACTCTCTTAAGCAAGGTTTTAACCTTGAAGGAATTGCCAACACACCAAATCGTAGGTTAGCTGCCGCTACAGGATCAGATGCCCAGTGGGCTCTTCCTAAACTACATGACCCATTTGAATACTGGCGTGAGCGTACGTGGTGGTTCAACATGGAGGACCCCGATGAGCAAACCAGAAAAATCAGAGACTGGGCCCGCTTACTTTATACTACTCACCATCTGGTACCTGGCCTTATTGATATTTATACTAGGTTTCCACTTCTAGACATTGAGCTGGTTCACCCAGACAAGCGCATCTCTGATTTCTACAACGAGTTGTTCTTTGATGGTCTTAATTACCAAGACTTCCTTTATGACCTTGGCCGTGAACACTGGACCGTTGGTGAAGTATTCGCCATGGGTTCTTGGCACGATGGTATTGGTGCATGGGAAGAAGATGAGATCATCAACCCCAACGATGTTATCGTTGCTAAGAACCGTGCTCTTAGAACGTACCAGTACCACGTTAAAGTACCTGAAGAGATCAAGCGTCTTATCGAGCGTCGTGACCCACCACAAGAGTATGCAATGCTTATGCAACTCTACCCTGACGTTGTGGCGTGGGCTAGACAAGATAAAGAAGTACCTGTTTCTGATGTGATCATGAAACAGATCAAGTTCTCTACTAATCCTTGGAGCGAACACGGTACGCCAATTCTTCTTCGTGCTTTTAGAACGCTTATGCTCGAAGAGTCCCTTAATGCTGCTCAAGACGCTATTGCTGACCGCCTATACAGTCCTCTTATTCTTGCTACTCTGGGACTTCCTGATGTAGACCAAGACGGTCCATGGATCCCTGACGCTCAAGAGCTTCAGTCATTGCGTGACGACTTAGCTATGGCTATCAACTCAGACTTCCGTTTGATGACATACCACCATGGTCTGCAGATTCAGAATGCCTTTGGTCGTGAGTCAATGCCTCGTCTTGATACAGACTTCATGCGCGTACAGACAAACCTCATGGGTGTATTTGGTATTGGTGCTGACCTTATTCAGGGTGGCCAGGGTGGTACATATGCTTCTGGTGCTCTTAACCGTGAGCTCATCACCCAGATGCTTAGCACATACCAGCACAAGATTGAACGCTTTATCCGTAGCCGTATGGAACCAGTAGCAGAAAGACAGGGTCACTACGAGATGCGTAACGTAGGCGGCCAAATGGTTCCTGTTATGGAAACTGTTCTCATGGTTGATGAAGAGACTGGTGCTGAGTACGTTGAAGAACGACCCAAGCTAGCTATCCCAGAAGTACGATTCCGTTCAATGAACTTGAGAGATGAGACAGTTGAGCGTGGGTTCCTCCAGCAGCTCAGTGCCTCAGGCTTCCCAATCTCACTCAGCACCCTTGCTGTCAATATCCCAATTGACTTTGATGATGAAATTCATGCACGTAAGGAAGAGAAGATTAAGACGGTTGTTGCTGAGCAGCAATTCAAGAAAGAACTGTTCAACCGTTTGATGACATTGCAATTGCCAGTGCCACCAGAATATGTGCAGGAATACCAGGCCTACCTCGCGATGTTGGAAGACCCATCGCTTGGTGCACAGCTTGCTCCAGGTGCTATGGCTGGTCTTGTTGCACCGCCTAGTGCTCCTAACATGACTGGTAACACAGCAGGTAATAGCGATGCAGCCGCTGGTGCTCAAGTGTACCCAAGCATTAACCAAGAAGCTCAAGAACGTCAACGCCCAGAGATCAGCTACGAACAGCGTAAGAGCCAACCTAAGCCTTCTAAGAAGGGTCCTAAGAATGGGCCTAAGAAGAAGACTGCATCGGTATCTGGTTGGGATGAAGACGACGACTTTAGCGGACGCGTTGAGTATGGTGACCGTATGAAGTTCGCCGTACCATTTGAGCAGCGTAAACGTAAGCGCATGAAGCTTGCTTCTGGTATGAAGGTTATCGTAGACAATAGCTATGAGAAGTTTGATGAGGAAACGTTTAAACAACACCTTGCTAACGCTCTTGATGGCGAAAGTTCAATGATACCTACGCCTACTAACAACCAGAATACGGGCAACCCAATTGCTGATATGGCAGGTGGTAACAACCCAGGTGGTGGTACCGCAAGCTCTGCTCCTGGTGTCGTACAGACAAACCCTGAAGAAGAAACAGCTTTGTAGGATTTATAGGTGCGTAAATAATGCACTAAGAAGTAGAACATGCATTATTGAACCGGAGACCCCTATGAGCACTCTTTTTAACAATGAGACTCCTCGTCTTCTACCAAAAGCTGCTTTTAATAAAAAGAGCTTTCTTGAAGTAGTTAGCCCACTTGTCAAGCTTGACATTATCAAAGAGGGAGAAGGCAGTAAATGCCGCAACGCCCACAAGCTTGATCTAAGAAACAGCATCTATGAAAAAATTGATGCATAATGCTTGCCTCATCTTTTTTTAACACAAGCAATACGTGGTTTAGTTACCTATCTAATTTCTTCTTTGCTGCTGCTGGTTTTGGTGCTGTAGCACGTTTTATTTACAAACTTATTGTTCGTCATAGCGATAATAAGATGGATGAACTTGAAGCAAAGATTACAGAAACAAAAATTGATCAAGACGATAAATTTGAACGTCTTTTTAACCAATTTAAAACTAATGGTGGATCAAGCCCCAAAGACCAGTGGAATCGCTTAGAGACAAAAGTTGACCACTTGATGAGACTTGAGAACCATGTAGACAAACTTACACAATCTCTCGATCGCCACCTTGGCTACCATGAAGGATTAAGAGCAGCGCACGAAGACGAGGACTAATGGCAAGAACATTTAGGCACCCCATCACGGGCGATTCTATCGGTCTTGGCAAGCACGTTTCTTGGAAGATTCAATTCTCTATCCGTAATTGGTATTTTATTGGCACTATTACTTTTATCACGGTCTTTTTTGTTATTTGGGGAACATTTGATATTGGTGTGATCAGTTGGTGGAATGTATGGGCATCGTACATGGCACTGTTCATTGAGTCTGTTGTTGGCATAAGCATGTTTGAGCAAACACGAGCAGATGCTGCTGTCCTACGTAAAAGCTTAGAAACAATTGAAGAACTGCTTGTAAAGATCAATCAAATACTTGAGATCGAGCAAGAACAATCTAAAGAAGTGCACAACCTTGTTGATGCGCTTGAAGACGAAATTAACTTACACCACTAATTAACATAGATTTCATCGTTTAGACGATGTAAACGCAGTGTTAACGCAAGATAGGTTCTGAAGATGATTAAATTTGGCGCCCCCTCAATTACTCTACAAGGTAGAGAGTCCTTGGCTAGCATTGGCCAACCTATTGAGCTGCACAACGTTACGCTTGATGACTTTAGTTTCAAGCCAGAACCCGGTTATGTTTACGCTGTTTCTAGAGCCATTTCCTCCAGAGTAAACGCTAATTATGATGGTTGGCCTGTTGACCAGATCAAGAAAAGCTACAAGACTTTCGTTGGTCGTCCAATCTATGTTGAGCATAATAACTCAGATCCTGAGCGTGCTCGCGGTGTAATCCTTGATGCTGTTTACCGTGAGAGCAAGCTTGCTTCTGGTGCAACAGATGCCAGTGTCTACTGCCTTATGGAAGTTGATGCACAGACTTTTCCTAAGCTTGCCAATTCCATTATGGAAGGCAGCTTGAACGCTGTCAGCATGGGTGCTGACGTCGAAGGCACTGAATGCTCAGCTTGCGGTAAATACGCTAGCAAGCCTGCTGAGTATTGCACACACATTCCTCGTCTTAAGGGACGTACCGTTACTGTTTACAAAGCTGGAAAGCGCATCGAAAGCCTTGTATACGAAAGTTGCATTAAGCCAAACTTCTTCGAGCTGAGCTTTGTATTTGAACCAGCAGACGAGAGTGCTTGGCTCTTGCAGAAGAAGCGTTACTAACAATGCCTATTCTTAAAGTATCTAACGATATCAAGAAGTACGCACTGGAAGTAATCAGAGTAACCATTTCACCTTTGGGTGATTGCCCGCAGTGCCAAGGCAATGGCTACAGAGATGGTATTTGCCCAGACTGTAGCTATGTTGACCCTCGGGTGCAAGAAGCTATTCAAGAGTGGCAAGATGCAATGGGTATTCAACAGGTTGTAAAGGAACAGCAACAGAGTCTTGCAGAGCAGAACCCTAATGCTAAAGCAGCTTATCGCAGCTTGTCATTTGTTGATGTCATTTCTAACGACTTCAATGGAATGGACTTCAGTACTCCAGCAGGTAACGGAAAGGTGAAATGCCCACGTTGTGGACAAATTACTTTTAACAATGATTCCTTAAAAAAGGGAGATTTGTCGGGTTCTTGTGAAAATTCTGCATGTGGACACGAAATTGCTGGAGCTTTAGGATTTAAAAGACCCAAGTTCCTGGGTATAGATCCTGAGGTGCAAAAAAGTTTAAGGCGTAACTTCCTTAGCCCAGCATCACAAAAGATCGAAAAGAATAAAAACAAGCTAAAGAAGAAGAGTGCAAAGGGTATGAATCCTGGAGCTCTTCAAGATGACTCAATGAATGCAGCAATGGATGGCACCACAAGAATGTGGGACTTGCTTAAAGGTACTGCGGAAGTTGATGCACAGAACAAAAACGAAGAAACTAGCGAGGAGCAATCATGAGCCGTTTTGATGACGAGATGATTAAGCAAGCAGACAATGCTTACCAACAGAGAGGTATGTCGGGAATGACTACCACTCCTAGACAGCAACCATATGACCAGATCGACAGTCTTGGTTCAGGCGGTTGGCCTGAGCAAGCTCCTGCTCCTGCTGCTGAAGTAGGTGGCTGGATTGCTGACCAACCTATGATGCGCCAGCTTGATGTCCGTGATCTTGATGCAGCTGACCAGGGTGAAATCATCGGTGGTCCTGGCTCGAGTGCCGTTTACGCAGAAGGTGGTCCCGTGTACGCAAGTGTTAAAGCTATTGATGAAAGCCTCTACCAGGTTTACAAGGCTAGCCGTGAAGTCCGCGATGCAATTCGCGATGAAGTTGACTTTGACTTCAGCAACCTTGTCACTGCTTCTACTGAAGCTGCAACTGTTCTCCGTTTCGCTAGCGCGGACAGTGACATCAACCAGGTTGTTGGTACCGTTGCAAGCATCGTGAATGACATTGAGAATGACCTCGTTGTTACTGGTGACTACCGTCAAGCTTCTGTCGACCTGAGAGCTCTTGAGGGTCTCTTGGAAGACATCAAGACTGCTGCCACTGGCGAAGAAGACGATGGCGACGAAGACGACGAAGACGACAAAAAAGGCACCACAGCCAAGAAGAAGACCAAGTCTAAGTCTAAGAAAAAGGACTGCAAGAATTGCAAGGGCAAGGGTTGCGAAGACTGCGAAGACGACGAAGATGATGATGACGACGACAAGCCTGCTTTCTTGAAGAAGAAGAAGGCTTCCGAAGAGCACTGCACAGGTCCTGGTTGTGAAAAGGCTGGTTGCAGTGGTAGAATGGCTAACGGGAATATCCACAAGGGTTCTAACGGTAACCAAGAGAGCCTCCAGGTTGTTGATGTCCGTGACCTCGATGACCAAGCCGGTGTTTGGGACCGTCAGCGCGTTATGCAGCCTGACCACCAGACTAACGTGCTTGTTCCTGAAGAGGTAAACGGCGAAGATGCTGGTTACGTGCCATTCTACAACGATGGTACCGAGACAGGCATCCTTGACGATGAGCTGCATGGCCCTAACCACCAGAGAATTGACTTCTCAGATGGCACAAACCCTGCTCTTGCTCCTTACGCAGGTACTGTTGCTGCTGTGCAGGCTAGCCGTGAAAAGATCTTCGCTGCTATCCAAGTTGTAGACCGTCTCGAGAAGATGGGTATGGTCCAACACGACGATCGTGCTAAGCACATCGCAAAGTTTGAACAAATGTCTGATACTAAGCTGGCAGGTTTTGTAGACAGTATCAACATGTTCGAAGAGTCTGGGGCTCGTCAACCCCGGAGCCAGAAAGTGGCAAGTGGAAGTAATCGTTTGCCAGAAATGGGTCGGTTGACAACGGCCTCAGCAGTTACTCGTCAGGACGTTATGTCTGACGATTGGCTGATGACACTTTAACCAAAATCCCCTACTAACAGGAGAAAGAAAATATGCTGCAACTTAATAGCGTAGCTAACGTTGGGGTTCACCGTACGTGCACCCCATTGTACGAAAAGTACGAGGCTACACCTTACAACACGTTCCTGGATCCTTCGGACACCACGAACATCTACTCAGGTATGGTCATGTACCGTACTGGTCCTGACACCGTTGCCAATGCTGGTACCGCTGTTACTACGACTGGTGCTCGTGCCTTTGGTCTTTCGGCTCTCGACCGCAACCCCAACATTGATGACGTGACTCAGGTCGGTATCAACGCTTGGGCTGTGTGGCTTGGTGGCTCTAACGCCTTCTTCACGTTGACTGCTCCTGCTTTTGACACAACCCAGGCTTACAACGTTCTGACAACTGGTGTTCGCACCCTGTTGTACACCAACGCTAACGGTCAGGTTACGTCTGTCTCCGGTACTGCTAACACCCTTGGTGGTAGCCCAGTTGCTGAGCTGATCGATGTCATCAGCCCAACCCAGATCGTTGTCCGTCTCGTACCATTCGGTTCAACGAACTAATCTGAAAGGAATATACATATGTCAATTACTCCTAATGGCGCTGTCGCTGAGCACCTTGCTCCCCGTACAGCCAAGAAGTCAGACGACTACGTCGCTGGCATCATCGAGGCCCAGGACCGTCTTAAGACAGCCACTGGCCGCGTAACTGCTACTCGTGAAGAGAAGCAACGTCGTCTCGCCGGTGTTCTGGCTGACAAGGACAACTACATGGTCCGTTTGGGTCAGGGTATGATTGGTCCCATCCAGCTTAAGCTTCGTTACCAGGGTATGACCCGTAACGTGCTTCTGGAAGACCCGTTGACCCCTGGTGTTCCCGTCATGTACGACGTCTTGGACGAGTACGGTCAGGCTTACATTCTTTCCGGTAACGAAGGTGAAGTCCGTGTGACCCCCTTCGAAGGTAAGAAGGTTCCAGTCCGCTTGTTCCGTATCGCTACCTTCCCCCAGATCAAGAAGGAAGACCTCTGGTACCTCCGCGTGAACATCGTGGAATACGCCCAGGACATGTCCAAGCAGGCAATCATGATGCAGGAAGACGCCCGTTTGATCACGGTGCTCGAAGCTGCCATCAACAACTACGCGGTTGACCCCAACCACGTTGTGTCGCCTAACCACATCGTTAACGAGCTCTCGGGTTACATCACCCCTGACTCGCTGTACGACCTCGTTGCACTCATCGAAGTCCACCAGTTGGAAGCCTCGCGTCTTTTGTTCAACCCACTCGACTACCGTGACCTCTACAAGTGGGACATCAACCAGACGGGTTGGGCCTTCAAGGACCGCGTCGTTGCTGGTGAGCGCATCGTTCAATTCGGTGGTTTCCAAGTTCAGCGTTCGATCGAAGTGCCTCAGGGTACTGTCTACATGACCCCAAGCCCCGAGTTCCTCGGTGTGTTCCCCGTCATGTACTCGCTCGACGTCGAAGAGAACCACACGCCTGAGAAGTTCCACAAGGGTTGGGTCATGGACGAGCTCGTTTCCGAGATCGTTCTCAACCCCCGTGGTTTGGGCAAGATCGTTAAGGCTTAGTCTTAACAACCATACGAGCCGGGGGGACGATCCCTGCCTGCAAAGCATATCGCCCCCGGCACGGTATAGAACTCGTAGTACCTACAGATTTCCTAGATCTGTTAGCAGTGTGCAAAATGTGCACATTGCCTTGAAACAAGGAGAAGAACAAAATGGCAAGAACAGTATCAAAATCAAGCGACACAAGCTCAGAGAGTACTCCAGTTCCAGTAGTGGATCTTGGTGGACACTTTGAGGAGCACAAGGCCGATCCAGTGGACAGAGCTGCTGCGCTTTCTAAGTGTGCGCCTGCTTCATTCACAGGTATGCAGGATATTCAAACTGCAGACTGGATTGAGAACCTTATGGATGGATCGACTGTGTTTACTAGCGACAAGGGCAGCTTCAAGCTGAACGGCGCTGGTTACCACGGAAGCATTCAACCAATCGCTGAAGAAGTTCGCAAAGATGCTTACCTGTTGAGAGCCGTGCAACGTGGACGTATTGCTTTCATTACGGCTGATGAGGCTGAAAGCAAGATTGCTGAACTTAGAGATGAGAACAGCACAAGCGAGAGTCACATGGATCACCTCCGTGAGAGTCTTGCTGCAGGAGCTAGCGAGAACACAGGTCTGTACAAGATCCCCCTTCCTGACGAAGCAGAGCCTAAGGGTCCTGCTCAAACATGGGAGCAGATCTGGAACTCGAGCACTAGTGCTGCAAAACCAAAGAACGTATAACAACCGGTGGACTGCAAAGCTCCACCTCTAGAAGGAGCTTAAATGAGCGACGAGATCAAGAACACAGTGAAGCCTAGTGTTTCCACTGCTGAGCCATTGGGTGCAATCATCCCAAGCGGTACAGTTCTCAGCGGTACCACAATTTATAACGAGCCATGGTTCGCTGTCTGGTCACCTCAGACGTTCGCCGGTACCGTTAGCGGTGGTTATGCACAGCCTACCCTCAGTGGTAATGGTTGGCAAGGCCAGAACAACACTGGTTACATTTTCCAGACTGACCAATACAACACAACCGTGAGAGGATTCTAACATGGCTACACCAAACACAGCAACAGAACAAGGTAATAAGGCTACACTCCGTGGGGTAACTCGTGGTGGTGCTAACGCTTACTACGAAGGCATTGACCCAGCAATTCTGATCAATGCTGCCGCTACAACTAGTGGTATCTTGAACCTGTCGGTGCCAGCAACTGGTGCCACAACGTTCAGCATTAGTGGTACGGGTGGTAACTCGGTTACACTTACCGGTACTTCTACTGGTAGTCAAGTTAGCAACCTGATCACTGCTCTTGCTGCTGGTCCTCTGAACGGTGTTAACTTCTATGTTAACAACGGTGGTGCTAACTACCTGAACAGTACCATTACAACGATCATCGTTCCTAGCGGTGCAGTTCTTACGGTTATCAGCGGTACCGGTGGTGCAGTTCCTACCATTACAGCTGTGGCTATCACTGGTACAAACGGTGAGGCTGTCACATACCCTAACTACGTTGGTACTCCTAATGCCGCTCCTACTTGGATTGACGATGCCACTGTGCACGCCTACCAGGTTGGTTTCGCTGGTCAGTTGGTTGTCAACAACAACGGTACTATTTCAGGTGCCAACGTTGTGCAAACGCAGGTCCGTCAGCTCCAAACAAACGTTTCTGAGACTCAGCAGTACGCTGGTTACCAGGCTACCTACAGTGGTAACTTGGCTCAAACTAAGCAGTACCGCACACAGCGTCAACAGTGCTAAATGGAACTCAAGCCTTTTAACATAAAGGTCGAAGCAGTAGTTATAAGAGCCAATGGTGACCGGGAAGAATTCGGCACCATTGGTTCTACTACTTTAAAGGACAATAGTGAACACAGTATTGACATCAACGACAAGAAGTAGTCTTGTAAACGCCATCACAGGTTCTGGTTATTCCTTGAGTCAACCAAAATACCTCTCTTGGGGAACTGGTGTAAGTCCTGCTTTGCCTACAGATGTTGCTCTTGGTAACCCTAATGGACCCTCTATCACCGGTACTGTTAGTACTATTTCTACCGTTACATCAGGTGATACGTACTTCTGTACGGGTACTTTTACCTCAAGTAGTATCCTTTCGGTTACCGAGGTAGGCCTTTTTACCAGTCAGTCTAGTCCAGCTGTTGGTTCACTGTCAAATCAGGTAAACCCTACAGATACAACCATTACCATCAGCGGTTATAGCAAGTTCTCTACCAGTTTCCCATTCAATGTTCAGGTCTCTTCTGAAGTTATGACGGTGCTTTCTGGCAATGGTAGCAATGTCTTCTACGTGACTCGAGCAGCAAACGGTTCTAGCAAGAGCACCAGCATCATCCCAGCACTCACACCAGTGGTAGCTCCATCTGGGAACATGTTCATGAAATCAACTTTCTCGGGCATGACCCTACAATCTGGTGACAGCATGCTTTTTAATATTCAAATTCAATTCGTTTAAGGGGCGTGTATGCAATACACAATGAATATTAATTTGGTTGAATCTGGTTCTACCCAGCCAGTAAGCGAGATAAATAGCTATACAGCTGTGGATAACTTTGCAACTCTTGGCGAAGAATCAGTCCCGTACTCAATTTAAAACCAACCCTATCTTGCCTAAGAAGGTAGATCAAAGGAGATAATATGACTACACCAGTTGACGCAAGACCAGCCATTGTTGAATGGATGGCATGGGGTGTTAAGAACCATGCCCACTTTACCTACACTGAGGGGGCTCAGCGCATGGCCGAGATCGGTCACCCTGGTGCTCTTCCCGTTACCTGTGACTGCAGTGCTTGGGTCACAATCTGCTACAACTGGGCCGGTGCTGATGACCCCAACGGCCAGAATTATAACCACACTGGGTATACTGGCACTCTTCTTGCCCACGGCACTCGTATTCCATTGGCTCAAGTGCAGCCTGGCGATGTTGTGGTTTACGGTGCTGGTACTGGTGTTCACGCTGTTCTTGTCTACGACACCACTAATAAACTTGATCCACTTTGTGTGAGCATGGGTCAGCAGGGTGACCCCAACTTTGTTCACGACTCAGTGCTTCGTGGACTTGGTGCTCCTAACTACCTTCGTTTTCACACTGGTACAACAAGACCCGTTCACTATCCACCTACAAAGTAGGGTATAAATGCCACGTTATCGTGCTAATTTCCTATCAGGTGTAGCTTCTGGTGTACAAAACAGTACCGGTCAAACGGTAATCACTGGTACCAACTGGCCCACCAACATACCAGCGGGATCTTACCTGCCCGTAACCCTTAACCCTGGATACTTTGGTGCTAATAACACCTCAGGTCCAGAAGTTATCTATGTTACAAGCGTGTCCAGCAACGTTGCTACAGCAGTACGCCAGCAAGAGAACTCTTCATTGGCTAGTGGTACAGTTGTTCCATGGGTAGCTGGCCCCTTGGTCGCTGACTTTGATGTAAGCAATCTTACCAGCACGGGTACGTTAACTCTTAATAACGTTCTTGTCGTCAGTGGCGGTGGAACTTCTATTAGTGCACCCAATGGTTCTATTGTTCTTGGCAACAGTGCAACAGTTAGTGGTGAAATTTATGCACTCAATACCGGAGTCGCTATCAATGCACCCAGTGGAAACGTTGTTGTTGGTGGCAACACAACAGTAACTGGTTATTCAACAGCATTGGGTGGAATTTACTTCAGCACAAGCAACAAGTCTGCTGCTGGCACATCACAAGCTACTGCAACTTCTATAACCACTCAGTACACAGTTGTAAACGCTGGTACTACTGCTACTAGCAATGGTCAAACTGGACAAGCTGCTGTTGTTTTGCCAAATATTGTTTACCTTGGTCAAACAATCTTTATTGACAACTCTACAAGTAACTGGTTGCTTGTCTACCCATACTCTACTCAACGAATTGACAGTGCAGGTTCAAGCAACCCTATTTGGCTTGCCCCTAGTGCTTACTGGCAAGGTGTTGCCGAAACAACTGGTGTTACTGGTTCATGGGCTAGTTTTGTCCCATCATTTAACTCAGACTCTTCAAACAGCATAAACATCACATATACCAATGGTCAGATCCAATATGGTATTAATCCAGTAGTTCAAGCAACCACCCTTACAGTAACTGGTGGTGCAACAGTACTAGGATCTTTGGGTGTTGCAGGGAACTTCAATGTCAATGGTACTTCAATCGTATTGCCAAGCGGAACATTGCAAGTTGGCCAAAATGTAACCGTCACAGGCAACGTAACCGTCACAGGTAACATCACTACTTCTGGCGGTAAAGTTTTCACGGGTATTATAAATTCACCTGGATATACTGCATACTCAATTGGATCTACTGGTGGTGTGCTTGTTAATGGTGTACAGTTCCCAATACTCAACACAAGCAGCGGTATAATTTCTCCGCTTGCAATCACATCTGGCAACTATCTCTCTGGCGGTATTCAAAGTCTCACACTTGGATCAGGTACTTGGTTGTTAACTGCTCGTGTCGCAGGTGTAGCATCAGCGACTGCAATAACAGATCTTTGGATTGGACCAAGTTATACAACCGCATCAGGTTGTTACGGTATAACTACTACAACTTTTGTACCAAACAACCCTGTAACTGCAACTGTTACTTGCATAGCAAACATAACTAATAGCGGTACAGTTTATCTTCAAGGCTATCAAGCTGCATCTCCTGTTGCTACTGTTACATTGGCTTCAGGTGCTTATTACAGCGCCGCTGCTGGTGGTATAACTCCACCATATTCGAGTAGCACGGTTAGTAAATCAACAGGCCTTACCGCATTCCAGTTGGCATAGACATGAGAAATCGTCCTATTCCTCAATACGCATCAGAACCCGTTGGTATCACGACATACATTAGTGGTTCTTTGGCTGATCCTGATAACCAATACGTATGGCTTAACATAACCAACACAGATAATGGTGCAGTTGTGCTCGCATCAGGGCAAGCTGCATACGAGAGCACTGGCACATACCAATACTCTTTGACATCTAGTCAGACTGCTATTCAAGGAAACTATGCCGTTACTTGGAATTACACCATTAATAGTGGCACAAAAACCTACGTAGATAATATTGTTATTACTGATCAGATGCCATATTGGAGCAATCTCGATCAAGGGACACGTCAACTTGTTATTGGTATTGTCCATAGACTTGACAAAAGTTTTGATAGTACAGCGGGTGGTCCATACCTCCAAGAACTTAATCAAAGCGGTTTCTTAATGTATGAAGAAGTTGCAATGGTAATGTCTGACGAAACCATGGACTACATCAACTTTGAGTTCCAGCCAATATTTACTCCTGCTTATGAAGTTGGTATTAATGCAACCGTGCCATTCCCAACTACGTATTATGGTGTGCTTGCTACGCAGACGTATGCTCACTTTTTGAAGCACATCGCACGTAACTACATTGAACAACCTACTCCACAGGGTATGAATGCTGCGTGGATGGACCGTAGGGACTACTACAACCGTTGGTGGCAACTTTACCTATTCGATAAAGAAGTTGCTGACAAGCAGCTACGTCAGATGAAGCGTCAATACATGGTTGGATCTAAGCGAAGCCTTCTGGTTGCTGGTGGTCTTATCCCACGTATGTTTAGCAACCCAGCACGTCCTCACTTCCAATATGCCTCGGTCAATATGGGTGGAGTCTAATGTGGACTGGAACCAACGCTATGCAGCAGGCAGAAAAAGAACACCAAGCAACGAAATAACGTACCGAGCTCAATGCGGTAGTCGTTATGGTTATGATCTACATCGTAAATTCGATGAACCATCATGTATTCTTTGCCAAGAAGCTGTGAATGATTACGCAACAAAGCGTAATAGAGAACGTGGTGTGCAGGAGTTTAAACCTGCTGCTTGCGGCACAAATGGTGGCTACATGAAGCACCTAAGAGAATTTGAACCAGCGTGTGAGGATTGTCTTAAAGCACATAAAGATCATGTCACCTGGTACAACCTAGCTGTTGACACTAGGAAAAAGATCCTTGAAGAATCGAGCGGACAATGAGCGGTATTAATCCAGCACCAGGGCCAGTCGTATCTGGCAGTGGCACTGGTCTAAACACACAGCTCGAGAGTCCATTGCTTGTTGTAAAGCAACGTGAGAACTGGTCCCAAGTAGACCAACAAAGATTCCACGATGAAGCATTACAATGGTTTGGTGAGGAATGCATCGTTCGTCTCCGATGGAGAGCTGAAGATGCGGCTGCAGGTCTCGTAGGCTACTGTCAACAATGCCAAGATAGTCCCAACCCAACAAGCCCCAATAAGTCTGTACAACAACGTGTAAGCAATGTTTATAAACAGACTGGTAATAGTTACTGCGGTACTTGTTACGGGACTACCTTTTCGGGTGGTTTTCAACCTACGTGCTATCACATCTACATGCTTGCATCTGATACAGATGATGATCGAAAGAACCTATCGACTGGTCAATTCTGGCAACAGAATCCAAGAGTGCAGTTCTCATGGTTCCCTCAGATACGTGTAGGTGACCTTGTAGTACGTGTAGAGAGCTGGTCAAACGGTTCTCCTACAGTTACGAGCCAACGATTCCAAGTGAGCTCTGTACAGCCTCAAACGATCAGAACTGGTCCTGGGGTAAGCGCGCAATACCCATATAGGGTTGGAACCACACAACCATATAGCAATACAACAATTGTTGTTAACCAGCAAACAGAGCTCGAGAGCATTTGGCCTGGCCACCCCTACTACAGCATACCGGTACTATGAGCGATATCCAAGTCCCAGAGCAATTAACCCAACAGCTGGCCAGGCGTGCGGTAGAGATCGCTCAGATCATAGGACCTCGCAAAACCGGTAAAGGTTTAATTAGCCTTGTGCCGTTCTATGAACCTGGTGTTGTAGGCATTGATGTTCCTACAGATACTGCATACATGCTGGATCTTGAGAATGGTATCCAAGCTCACGCAATGGTTGATTTGGCTGGTCGTGTAATCCCCATCCGTAACCCTGGTGGATCTATATCGTTTAGAAGAGCTAGCAATAAAAGTATTGGTAAAATACCAGTAATTACTAGATTATCCAATAGTGGTAGGTTAAAGTCTGGTGAGCCAGAGTGGTACTACCCAGAAAAAGCAGCTCTTGGATTCCTTCATAAGTCTATCAAAATGAGCGTAGACGAATGGAAACGTTCAGTCAGATCGCAACAAGTACTTGATGTGCTTATGCAATCTGAAGCAAAAGATGATGTAAGCAATATATTTTATGGAAGGAACATAGGCTAATGTTTGTAACAGCAGTTAAGACTGCCATCGTTGAAGCCTTAAATGCTGGGTTTTCTCAGCTTTCTTCTTCTCCAAGTGATACTAGTTTGGACTTAACTCCTAATAGTATAACTATCGAGTATCCGCTAGAGTTAGTGCAGTGGCCAGCAATCTTTGTTCAGTTCAGACCAAACAAGATCCAATGGTCAGGTATCAACCCTGATTCATATACAGCTGTACCCTCTGGCTATACAATAAACGGCATTACTTATTACCCAGGTAGTGAACCCACTAGAAATGGCTATTTTGAAGGAAACATTGACCTTCAGATCATGGCTATGCACAGTGAAGAAAGAGACCGTCTCTTCGACAGCATTACAAACTTGATACTTATGGATACGATTAGCCCAGCTAGTTCAGCATTCGTAAGCAGTATCTACAACAATACATTGATTGGCATGACGTTATTGCTAGATAATGTAACTTTCTTGGGTGATAGTGTCAGTGCGGGTACACCCTTTAGCCCAGAAGAACTAACGTACGAAGCTAGTGTAAGAATTCCATGCATTGGGGACTTCTACACAAACAAGTACAGCCAGATTTATCCACAGATTACAAGCATTCCTGTGTCTGGTTCTGTTTCATTGAACCTATATACGACATCAGGCCAGCAGTACACAGAAAACAATCAGTTTACTTAATAATTTCTAGAAAAACAGATACTGTAAAAACGCAGACAACCTGCACAAGGCATTGAAGGAGAAAGCATGCCTACACCTATTCCTAACTATCAAATTCCCGGGGTCTATGTAACCCAGTCTGGATCATCCCTCCAGGCTATTAACCCAACGAATTTGAACATCGCAATCGTTGCCGATAACCCGTTGCCTGGTTACAACACAGACACGTTCAATAACATCACTGCCGCCAGCGGTGCCACCATTGGTCTTTTGACGGTACCGATGGTGAACACCACAAGCAATGGTAACTACTCAACCTATTCGGGCTATACGGTTACCTGGGTCAGTGGTACTACTACCATTACCGGTACATTTGGTGTTAACTTTAACATCAGTACTCCAAGTGGTCAGGCATTTAGTTACCTGACAACCAGCGGTGTTACTGCTACTGGTGTTGCTTCTCTGCCTAGTGGTACTGTGCAGATCACATACGGTCACAACTGGGCTGCTTACGGTACTTACTACGAGTACACACAAGCTGCTAACGTAATTGGTAACACCGTTAGTGGTACTACCATTGTTAACCCAGCTTTGCTTGCAACCCAGCTTGCTTTCCAAAACGGTGCAAATACAGTGGTTGTCTTGCCAGTAGCTAGAATTGCTACCTCTGGTACGGGTGCTGCTCAGATTTCTGACTGGACTAGAGTCTTCCAGATCTCTACCAGTGGTTACAACGGTAATGACCCAACGTACTTGGCTAGCCAATACAGCGTTGATGTTATCGTTCCTCTGTACGGTTTCCTTAGCGTCAGCGGTACAACTGCTGGTCAGCTTCTTACGTATTCCAACAGCAATGTTGCTGCAGCTATCTCTAACTACTTGACTGTTCAATCAGGTATTGGTAACTACCAGCGCGCTTTCCTGGGTTACGATGGCACGAACAACCAGGTCACTGCTGGCCAGGTTCAAGCTCTTGCCAGCGGTTTTGGTAGCAGTGGTGCTGGTACCAGAATTACTCTGGTTGCCCCTGGTTCTATCAACTACAACCCAGGTCTTAGCACATCGACTGGTCTTACGAACGTTAACTTCAACGTTCCTGGTTACTACTTGGCTGCTGCCCTTGCCGGTATCTTCGTTGGTCAGACTGATGTCTACGTGCCGATTACGAACAAGACAATCAATGGTTTTAACTATGTTCCTAACCAAATCAGCACATCGGATGCTCAGTACAACTACCTTTCATACGGTATCTGCACTGCCTACCAAAACAGAAATGGTGTGTTCACTGTTCTGCAAGGTTTGACTACGAACACAAACAACTGGCTGACACAGGAAATCTCGATTAACGCTGTTGGTGACCGACTTGCTAACAATGTTAGAAACGGTCTTGTTAATAGCTTCCTTATCGGTGGTCCATTGACAGATATTACGGCTGCTACTGCTCAAGGTATCGTTCAAGGTATCCTGACAGACGCTGTTTCTAATGGTTTGATTCAGAGCTATCAGAACTTGTCTTACACGGTTAACCCAGCTACACCAACCACGATTACGATCACGTTCCAATACTCTCCGACTTACCCAATCAACTACATCCAGGCTGTATTGAGTCTTAACACCTCAACTGGTACTGTAATTGCTGGTAACGCTCAGAGCAACACTGTAGTTTACTAGGAGTAACTAATGGCAAAATCAACTTTTCGCGTAGGTGGGCACTATACAGCATTCACCTACAATGGTCAACACTTGATCTACGCTCAGATGATCAACGAGCGTGGTCCTCAGCCTGTTAACCAGCCACAGCCAATCCAGCCTCTTGACTCTGCTTACCCAATCGAGATTGCATTGCCAGGTGCTTTGCAAGCCGGTATGTTGGAACTCACGTTCCTGGAACAGTGGAACGCAGAAGTCTGGGCACAGCTTGGTTCAAACTTTGCTACTGCTTCTGACTTGCTTGACGTGTTTAAGGCACAGCTTGCTCAGGGCGAAGTGCAATGCATTAAGGTCATCAGTAAACCAGACGGTACTAAGCGCAAGATTGTGTACCAGGGTTGTGTCGTTGTAAACGTCCAAATTGATGAATTGGTCCAGATCGGTACCATGACAATCCCTAAGACGATCACAATCATGTATCGTTCGAGAAAAGAACTCCTGTAGGAAAGGTAATATAAATATGTCCGTACGTTCATATGTAATTCAATTGCAGGCAGGAGTTGGCCAAGCCATCCTTCCTGACCACCGCAAAATGGTCCCAGGTCAACAATACGTTGTAGACGCTGATACATTCTCTAGATTTAGCCTTGGTGCTCGTCAGAGTGTTATTCAGGTTGTTAGCGTTAACACTGACTCGTCGACTGCCAGTGGAACGTTCTTCCCAGCACAGGTATCTAACGGTGTCAACCGTCAGATCGGTGCTAGTGGTCAGAGCTTCTTCAACGTCCTGACACAGACAAGCACCTCGCTGACTACGTTCAGCATTGCTGGATTTGCTGCTCAGGGTGCTTCGGCTGGTGGAGCTGCTGGTGCTGGTGCTGGTATCCAGTTCCCACAAGAAACACTTAGCGGAAATGCTAACAACTATTCGTTGATTGGCCCAGATGGTGCTCGTTACATCCTTGCTTACAACGGTACTTCTTCTACGCTTAATGCTGGTTGGGCCACCGTATGGCAGGACTACAACAACCGTTACATCAGCACTGCTTCGGGTAACCCACTCGTTGTTAAGCAAGACGGTCAAAGCGTCAGCTACGTCATTAGCTCGAACACAACCCTTACCGGTGTGAACGGTGCTGTTACGACTGTTGGTACCAAGGTTGGTGAGTTTGCTGGTATTCCACTGGTTAACATCCCTGCCGGTAACTTCGGATTCGTTCAGATTGAGGGTATCCACCCTAACGCCGTGGTTGCTTCCGGTACTCCTGTGGGTTCTGCTGTGGGTGTTCTGCCAACTGCTTCTGGTGCTCTTAGTGCCTCGGGTGTGCTTGCTGTTCCTGCCAACACAACCTTCTCGGTCACCAACACGGTTGTTTCCGGTACTGCTCTGGCTAACAACATTGTTGGTACAGTCCTTACCACCCCTGCCTCTGGTACGGGTACGGGTCAGTACTTTGCTCAGGTTGAACTGCGTAGCCGCCGAGTCAAGAAGCCATACAACCGCTTCCTGAATAAGAACTAGCATTCTGGATGGGTAGGTTGTACAATAAAGTACAACCCTAGACCCAGAGGTAATATGACACAGATCGACAGTTTCGATAACGAAACCGACAGTAAGAATATTAATACGTTCCCAGACGAGTGGAAGGACGAATTCGAGGGGCTTCTCTTTGTGGGTTATCTGCAGAGAGAAGTCACTCGGATTCCCTTCCACAAGTTTGTTGTTAGAACTCTTACAGTAAACGAGAAGTTGGAAGTTAGTCTCATCACTAAGCCATACATGGATACCATTGGTTATGGCCGTGCATACAAGGCTGCAATAGTCGCAGCAGGTTTAATGACAGTTGATGGTAGGGACCTTATCCCTAACAATAAGAACATCAACATCATCAGACAAAAGTATGAGTATGTAGTTAATAACTGGTTTGATACAACCATTGACATTCTTTATAACGAGATTGATTACCTTGAGAACAGAGTTATCCTTGTTCTCCAAGAGCTTGACATCATCGAAAAAGTAGTCCCTGAGTCTGTCTTCGAAAAAGAAGAAGAGGAATCTGATACCCCAAAAGATGGGAATTAGATCCATACGTAGTAGATAGGTCAGAGATGGCCAGTCTCATGGGAGTTTATACAAGAGCTGACTTGAACTTTGTTCAACAGCAAATGCTTGTGGCAGTCACTGTTCGTAAGCGCAAGAACGATGCTCTCTACGAAGAAGTCAAGTTTGAACAGCAAATGATGATTACTAACCCAGAAATGTATGGGGAGTACATCAAGCATAAAGCTGACAACGCTGAGAATGAAGGCGCAGTTTGGCGAGTACCTGAAAGCATTGAAGAGTCTCGAGAACTTGACAAGATCTTTAATGATATTCATGACCAGTTGTCCAAGGAAGACTTGGTTGCTGATCAACAGTTCATAGAACAAATAGAACAAGCTGGTTTCCTTGACATGTTTAAGGGGATCAATGTGGATGAGATCGGAGGTGATGAATAATGGCAATGGGCGATGACGAACTTAAAGTACCGTTAGGGTTTGACGTAAACACTGCTAATGCTGAGCAGGGTATGCAGCGCATTAGCACATTGGCTAGTCAGATCCGTGAAGACTTCCGCCTCATCAATGAAGCTGTTGAAGGTGTTACCGACAAAGCTGACCGAATGAGAGAGTATTTTCAGGGTAACGTAGACATCATCAGTGGTATGAAGTCTCTCCTGGAATCTATTCAGGCTATTAACCAGGCCAACCAAACAACCATTGGTAACAACATCACCCTTATCAGTGAGCTTCTTAATAGCGTTAAGGGACTCAACGGTGACATCACTCACGCAATGCAGCTTGTCAGCCAAGCATCTGGTGCTATGCAAGGCGTCGGTGGTGGAGTAAATATTGGCAACACTAGTACTAGCAGTCAGAACTTCTCTGGTCTAGTACAACATGAACGTAGAGTAGAACCCATTAGCCCTATTGGCTATGATGAGCGTGAGCAAGAGGGCGTAACCGGTACATCTGCTGTAAATCCAGTTTCTTCTGTTGTTCAAACTAATGTTGTTAAGCCAACGAACCCGATCCAACAACAGATTGTTCAACAACAACAGCAACAACCAGGACCTACACCACCAGGACCAGGGCCAAGCATTCCACCAACCCCTCCTAGACCTCCTAGACCTCCAATTGCTGGTCCAGGATCGCCTCCTCCTGGTGATGATGATAGCAATCAGCCATGGTGGAAGCTTTGGAGCCGTACTAGACCACGCACAGCTACCAATCAACCAGTTGGTGCGCAGAATAACTCACAAGTTACTGGTGAAGATCAGCAGTACTATGCTGAACCACGTGGTGCAAAACAATCAGTTGACCAGATTGAATTGCAGAATTATTTAAGAGCAAACGCCAACATGCTTTACGAACGCACCCAGGGTTCTAATGCAATCCCAGCCGGTGGTGAGCATAGAGCTGCAGAGTATGCCTATGCAAACATGCTCAGACAGATGAACACTGTTGCAAATGTTCTCCCAGGTAGTCTTGGTAGACAAATTATGGCTCACGCTAAGGGTGCTTTGTACAACTACGGTAACTTAGACCCAAGAATCGGTGGGCCTCTTGATATGGAATCGATCAAGAGAGCACAAAAAGAAAATACAGATTACCTCAGAGACGCCGATGGCAACATTCAATATAGAACTTTTGTTGATAGCTCTGGCGTAGAACAAAAGATGCCTCTCATGCAGAGAACTAGTGGTTCGTACACACCAGTCGAACAAGCAGCAATTCATATTGCTAATACCATCGCTAAGGTGATGAGCAGCCCAGCAGGTCAGTATGGAACAATGGCTGTTAGTGCCTACGGCCTTGGTAAGAATCTTTATGGTGGTGCTAAATCAATTACTGATTACATTGGCCAGTATGCACAGAATGCTCAAGCACAAGCCCAAGCTTTTGGTACTGTTAGTTATACGCGCAGTGCAAAGAACTACATGCAGGCTCTTGAAGAATCAGGTTTTGGTCTTAACCCATTGATCACAACAGCACAGGTTCAGCAGATGCAAATCCAAGGCGGTGCACTGGGTCTTAGAGGGTCAGCCCTAAGTAATTACACAGAGCAAGCCGTACAGAACCAAGAACGTTATGGTATGAGTAGCGCAGCTAGCCAGAACCTTGCTAACACCGCCCTTGGCGCTGGTATCTCTATTAATGACATGATGGGTGCTAATGCTCAAGTGCGTCAGATAGAAGCTAATAGCCAGACAAGCACAACGTATGGTTCATTGGCTTTGGCTACGGGTGCTACAGGTGCTGCAACTATGGGTGCTGGTTCAGCCGCTGCTGCAACTATGGGTGTTCAAGCAGTCAAATTTGGTAAGGGTGACTTTATTGCTCAGTCGTATGGTATGACTGGCCAAGAAGGTACTGGTACTTCACTAAATAACGTGTTGATGTCACAAGCACTTGGTACTTCATACCTTGGGTTGTTCGCAGCTGAAAGAAAAGCCAAGGGATCAGACCTTGCTCGAGCTCAGAACAAATCAGATGAACAGATTCTTGGATGGGCTGGTATTAACACTACTGATCACTATAAAGACAAGAACGACTTCCTCAATAAGAACCAAAATCAAATTATGATTTTGTCTCAATTGTTGTCTGACCCATCTATGGGTTCAAAGCTCAACAATATAGGTTCTAGCCCACAAGCTTCTGCTGACTGGGCATGGAATGTTGTTAGACAACACCAAAACTTTGCTAAAGCAGATGCTGCTAATAAAGCTGAACAGCAACAAGGTTTCTTCCGTCACCTATGGGGAGACGTTAGCCATGGACCACTCTCTGAGATCGACAGTGCCATCCACACTGGAAAGGTTGTTGCCACAACCATTGGTCATGGTGTGCGTAACACAGTCGATGCAGCTGGTTCGGTTATTGGCAATGCTGAGCACGCTGCTAACTATGCAACAGCCTTCGTTCAAGTAGCAGGCGGTGCTTTGTTGCAGGGGCATGACTTTAAACTCAGTCAAGTTGATGCAAGATCTGCTGCATACTCTAGAGAATATGACACATCTGCCATTAACAGAACTCTTTCACCGCTTACCGCACAGAACACCAACTGGATTGCTACCAACACACACAACGCTTGGAACTCAGCATATGCATCCGCTACAAGAGCTGGTAGCAGCATGCTAAACTCAGTTCCAAATGCTCTCAATAGCATGATGGGCATGAATCAATCACCATCACAACAAGTTGAGATCAATTTGCACCCAGATGCTAAGAAGCTAATAACTGCTGCAGTTAAGAATGGCACCGCTGGATTTAATAGCGGTGTAGTGCCACCGAACAAACAACCAACTAGATAATGGCTAATTCTACTAAAGACACGCCGCCATTCCCCTACCCAGATGTACCAGCGGTGGCAACATTTACAGATACGACCAACGGTAATGTTTACGCTTTCCCGTTTAATATCAATGCACTTAACTGGAACTATCAGTTAAACACACAGAGTTACAGTACATTGGGTGGTCGTGTTACGCAACTACTTTCAGTACAGATAACAACAATGACAGTACAAGGTGAAGCTGGCAGCCGTAAAAACTTGATTGATTTATACAATGCGTTTAGATCAATGCAGGATAATCAAAATGCCACTAAGTTATCAATGCGTTTTGATGTTCCAAGTAGGAACCTATCATTCAATGTTTGGTTAGAAAACTTCCAACTTGGTTGGGGAGTCCAAACAGTAACATACGAATACCAAATTCAGTTAGAAGTGCACCAAGACCTTAGCGGCATTGCTATTAATGCAGCGACCACTGATGCACTTAACCATGTTGTTAATAACAACGGTGGTAACATTGGATTCAGTGCAGACTGGACAGGTCTAGCTACAAGCGTACAAAACTATCAGTATGTAGACATTCAAAATGCTATTAACAGTGGTGCTCTTGTACCAAGCAACAACGGATCAACGACGACAGGATAATAATGAACAACACTCACTATTCAAACTGCAAGGTTTCTAACCCTATTCTTTACCCTGATCAACAACTTACTAGTTTTAATGGGTTCGCATGGAGTGACAGAATGGGCATGATCCATGAAATAACTAACATTCAAACTACTAATCAAGGTTGGGATCAATGGCTGGGAACGCAACAGTAACATTAATTTATAACAATACTCCCACTCAGTTTGAAATCTGGATCCAGACACTGAGCACAAACTCGCAGAATGAGTTCGCCAGCCAACAAGTTCGTGGTGGTATGTCATGGAGCCCTATTAGACGTGCAGAAAGATATTTTAATTTCACGGCTGTATGGCCATTAATCAGTGTTCCTCAAAAGAATAAGCCAAGAGATGCCGGTTTTGAGGATATCGATCCTGCTGATGGTTTTGCTAAAATGAACAAGTTTCAAGATGCGATTAGATCACACCATATGTCTATCGCTAATGGTTCTACTGTTGAGCCAATGGTAGTAAACTACTATAATAACTCTGATGCTAGCTCACCATTGTTTAATACCTTGATTAGTAAGCAACCATTGACTAATATGCAAATGCCATACCAGGGTTTTATCCAAACTGTAGAGAAGCAATACGTGCGTTTTCAGAACATGTTCACGACTAACTATACAATGCATATCCTTAACCCAAACGTAGCAAACACCGCTCCAACGACTCTTAAAGTTGGCGGCACATACGCTCCTACATCTGCTGACCAATCTACTTACGGTGGCAGTTGGATCCTTATGACTGGTAGCGGTGGGCTTGCTACTGTGGCTAGTACTATTTCGGGAATACCTTCAAACAATGGCTAGCACAAACAACTCAGCACAGCTTGGCAACTCGGGTACATTTGTATACACGCCTGATATTAGTGTTGCTGTGAGCACAGTAGACAATGGCATCATTGACATCTCTGCTGACATAATCAACTTTACATTGGACCGTGAGATTAATCAGGTTAGTACTTTCACGGCTACTCTAAACAACCCTGGCCGTAAATACGTAACACAAAATTCCAATGGTAATCGTTTGATTAGCACAATGGATAGAATCACTGTTTTTTTAAAGCGTACTAATTTTATTCAATGTTTTACTGGATATATTACATACGCACCAATACTTACGCTTCAGCCAGAACCAGTTACAATCACCGCGAATTGCACTTTGCGTATTTTGCAAACTACTTATTGGGATAACACTCTTATCTCATTCCAAACACTCTTGCTTAACCAGCTTGACTCAGCTGCATGGAGTACTCAAGGGGCCACAGGCGATGGTGGTGTAGCTCAAGCTGTCGTCAATGTTCTTTACAAGGTATGTGGTTGGAACCCTAGCTCTATTCATATCCAAAGTTTGCCATCAAACTTTGTTACTTTTGCAGCAACAACATACATTCAACAGATCGCTGGCTCTGAGCTTAGTCAAGATGCATTGCAGCAATTAAGTCAGATTCTTAGCGTGCAAGGCATATCTAACGGTAGAAGTGTGTCTACTGGGTTGCCATCAGACCCCAACAGTAGTAATGCCAATGCACCAACCGGAGTTACTACTAATGCCACCGTTGTAACGCCATTCATTACTGGTCCAATTGCTGGTGGGCAGCCAAACTATCCAGGTCCAAATACGCTTAATCCTGTTAACACTAACGCAATTAATGAAGATGTTTATTATTGCTCAGCACCGTGGGGGTATCTGCAATATCAGATAACACCAAGCCTAACAGCGTCAGGCAAGCAGAACTATCAAAGTATTCAAGACAATGCTAAGTCATGGCTTGCAAACAACTGGGCTCAGAATACGCAAGATGGTCGTTTGTTGTTGTTCTATAACAACAAGACAGACAGAGCTGTAGCTGTTAGAGCCACAAGCATTCCACAAAAAGCAGACGTAACTAGCAAGGGATATGCTGTATACGATCCAGATGTTACTACTTTTCAATGCCACCCAAGCGTTGTTGCGTATTTGAATGGTAACGTTGGCGATCCAAATTCATGGACAAGCAGCATCGATCCAGGGAAAGCAAACGTAACTGTCAGCTGGGCAGACATGAATAAGATTAACAAAGCTGGTGTTTTGCCAAACCCCAATTCAAACTTGCTTAAGAGTGGTATTGATAACTCTACAAACTCTGGTAACACAGCTGACCCATTGGTGATAGTAGGAGTTCTACACACTTTGGTTGAAAACTTGCTGGGTCAAGTGGGTGACGTTTATACAGAGAATACATCCCCAAGCGCAGGACCAACAAGATCTAATCCAGGTAAACCTGGCACTGGCACTGGTTCTTTTGACTGCTCAGGCCTTGCTTACTGGGCTTATTCAACCATTGGTATTCAACTTGGCGGTGAAGCTTGGGGAGATACATGGACTGAATGTGGTCCAACAGATGGTAGTAAACCAGAAAAATATGGTGCATGGACACCGAACACTACTCAACCACAAGTTGGAGACCTAATCTTCTGGGAAGTAAATGGTGATGGTGGTAGCCCACCACAGCACGTATCCATCTTAATCTCTGACTTTGGCGCAACAGGACCACAAGGTCAAGCAGCCAACCCAGATGTTGCATACCTTATTGAAGCTTCTCATGGTGGATATAGTTCAGCAGACTCGAGCCCAGCAATCAATAGTTATGTTTATCTGCACGACAACAACGCAGGCCCTAACATTCAACCTATTTATTGGAGTCAGGTAAAGAACGGTAAGTGGCAATCGTGGGGTGGAAGAATTATTGGATTCCGCAGCCCGATCACACTTCACCCAGCTTATACAGCTTCAGACCTACAAAAACTTCAAATCACACAGTCAAACTTGGACAATATCGTTGCACAAGGAACAGGCGTAGGAACAAACCCTTCTACAAAATACACAGTCCCAAGCAACCCTAACAATCCAAGTAACCCAACAGGTACGGGTAGCGCAGCAACAACAAGTATTGCTTCGGGTACTGCTACTGCTGCTACTTTGACTAATGCGTATAGCAACCTACTACAACCTCCACAGTTTGACATTAGAGCATCAATGCTTGTAAGTACACCAAGAGCATTCTTGCTTGATAATCCTGTGATGAATGACATCACACAAATTATGGGTGCGGGTCTTCGTTCATACCAGAGCGCACCTAATGGTGACTTTGTTGCGTGGTTCCCTGATTACTATGGTATTTATGGAACTGACCCTGTGCTTGAAATCAGCCCAGTAGAAATCATCGACTTCCAAATTTATCACGATGACAATCAGCTAACAACACACGTTGGTGTTGTGGGTGATACTGCAGGTATTGGTTCGCAGGTCAGCAATGTTGACTACCTGACTACTAATGGTATCGTTAGTATCCAAGATGGTAGTACTATGCAAATGCTATTTGGTAAGCAGAGTCCAAACCCTAAGAACAATAGCCAGAACAGTAGTTCTTCTCTTAATTTCTTAAACAAGTATGGTATGCGTCCATACGTTCAAGAGCAACAAATGGTGCACAACCATTCTCTAGAATACATGTACGCGCTGTATACTTTTATGAACCAATGGGCTAATCAGTTTGCTAGCAATGTAACCTTTACTTTCATGCCTGAACTCTACCCAGGTATGAGAATTGTTATCAACATGCCCAACGGTACTTCTGCACCAGATGTATATGAGTTCTACTGTATGTCAGTAACCCACACAGGAGATCGCTCTGGAGGCTTTACTACGCAAGCAACACTGGGATCGCCAAAAGCAAATGGTAAAATCATGCACTACGGTTTGGATATGGCAAAATGAGCACAGTAGGTAGGCAACACGATCCAAATAGCGGTGTACGTCGCGTAGTTCTAACAACGCTACCAGCACTACACCCATTTAGTCTTGTGCCCAATGCACCACAGAACTATTTCTGTTATGGGCATGACATGAAGGGTTTTCAGATTGAGATTGACTTACAGGCTTTACCACCTGGGGTTACTATCAATCAGCTAGCTGTCAACCAAGTTTGGTGGGTAGAAAAGCGCACAAGCCTTTACCGTATTTATCTATACGGTGGTGTTTATGACCCAGTTACTCGCCAGATAAACACTACTGCTCCATTGCCTACACCAACTGTGTCTGGTAATTACTTGCCAATATCTGGTGGAACAATCAGTGGTAACTTAACGGTAACTGGCACAGCAACACTCCAAGGTGGTTTGTACGTTACTAGCCCATTAGTGGGTGGTGTAACCGCTACAAATGGCCAATCGTTGGTCTACAACGGTACGCAATGGGCACCAGCTACCATCAGTGGTGGAACCGCATCCGGGAATTATCTACCTATTTCAGGTGGTACAGTCTCAGGCAACTTGGTTGTTGCATCGGGCCTAACCGTTAGTGGCAGTGTTACTGGACAATACTTTTCTGCAACTGGTTTAACTGGTGCCACTACTTCTACCAGGTATGTCGGTGCTACCACCAACGGCCCACCGCTCTCCGGCTCGTTCCTCACGGGTGACTTCATTGTTGACCAATACGGCAAAATGTGGGTCTGCACAGGTGGAGGGACCCCAGGATCTTGGCAATCAGTCGGAAATGGAACAGTTGGCACGACTGGTAATATTACTGCATCAGGATCAACGCAGTTTAGCTCGTCCGCGTTGGCTTACAATTATAACATTGTATCTGGCGCAACTGCCACCA
>Ga0208741_10000077_pt1 | contig 55063 bp, 66 predicted proteins | sample CryBogCBE03Jun09_FD_184576 | JGI IMG/M metagenome (GOLD analysis project Ga0208741, IMG submission 184576) | Freshwater microbial communities from Crystal Bog, Wisconsin, USA - CBE03Jun09 (SPAdes) | ecosystem: Environmental > Aquatic > Freshwater > Lake | place: Crystal Bog, Wisconsin, USA...
TAGTCGGCGCAGGGCTGCTAGTCGGCTCAGGGCTGCTAGTCGGCTCAGGGCTGCTAGTCGGCTCAGGGCTGCTAGTCGGCTCAGGGCTGCTAGTCGGCTCAGGGCTTCCAGTCGGCTCAGGGCTGCTAGTCGGCTCAGGCGTAGTCTCAGGTGTGGGATTTCCTGAAAATTGATTCTTTTTATTATCAAAATTTGGAGGCGTTTGACTTACTACTGTAGTTGCGCCATTACTGGTTATGTAGCTATATTCATAATGTGTTTTTCCAGTTTCTGGATCGTATACAATATCATATCCTGTAACATTTCCGTCAGCATCAGTTAAAGCTACCCTAGTTGAAAAAGTTGGAACATCCAAAGACCCATCTTTGTTATAATTAATTTTAATACCAACATTTGAAACATCAGCCCCTTCTGGAACTCCATTTTTTAATATTGCAGAGTTAATTTTATCTGCTGCTGTTTGGAATCTGCTGTCAGTTTGATCATTAATTCCTATTTGGGAAAATCTTGCATTTGGCCCGCCGGAACTGCCTCTTCCTCCACCAGCATCTGTAACCACACCATTGTCTGTAGACGCGGTTTGGGTCGAATCAGAACCAGTCATAGTTGTAACTGACGGCTTCAAAGTGGCTAATGTTTTATTAGCATCATCCAAAGCTGTAGTTTCTAATTTGCTGGTTAAAGCACCAGCGTTCTGCGCCGCTGCGATTTCATACCGATCAACATTTTTGCTTACATCATCCACATAGCCTTGCAGCTTGGTTCCCGTATCGTTAACTTGAGAGGCAAGTTGATTTGCTTTTTCATACATTGAATTGTAAGTTGCAGAATCAGCAGTATAACTTTGCGTCAAAGAATCAATTTGTTGCTTTAAATCTGGTAAATTTTTAGCTTTTTCAGATGCATCTGTTAAAGTGGCAGCTTTCTGCTCAAGCAATTTTTCGTAATCTGCAGGTTGAGCATCATTCCAATGCGTAACTCCAGAAGTATTATTTAAAGAATTCTGATATGCTTGATAAGTGTTATTATAATCAGACACTGCATTATTAACATAATCTTCAACTCCCTTAGCCTGAGTGGTTAAAGAAGATATTTGATCATATTTAGATTTAATATTTGTTTGATAAAAGGAATTTAAATTATCTTTAGCAGTGTTAAATTCAGATTGCAGGTTTTGGTAGGTAGATGAAGTTTGTTTAATGTTATCTACGCCTGATTTAATTGCAAACGTCAATGAGGTTTGCAACACTGAATTAGTAATTGCAGATCCAAAGTCTTTACCGTTTAGGATTGCATTTGTTGCAGATGCAATAGAGTTTTGGACCAATTGTGCTGGAAGTTTGCTGGTATCAGTGAATCCCATTTGCTTGGCCAAAGAGGTAGACACATAGCTGCTGATTCCAGCGTTAGCTGCGGAAGCCAGAACATCAGTAAAGTTCTTACCCTGCAGCGCAGCCACGGCCGCATTGCCTGAAGCGCTGGTCACAACTTGCGTCAGAGTTTGCTTGAGGGCTGGGCTCAAGTTGGCAGCAAAGTCAGAAGACTGAAATGTTGTTCCTGCCTTGCTACCAATTTCGCTACTTAAATAGGAGGTTGCCATGCTTGTGGCGATTTGCTGAATGTTGCCTCCATTCAATGCCGATACGGCGGCGCTGGACACCATAGGCGGAACTCCGGCTGCCGTCAGGGCAATCGTTTCAATCGTAGGCAATGGATTTTTGGCAATTGCCGTCAATGTGGAACTGATGCCCAAGCCGCTGTCAAGCTTGGCCAGCGCTGCATTGACGTCATGGTTCAGGTCAGCAAGGCCAGCACTAGCTTGACCAACAATATCATACTGGGGGTCTTTTGCAAAACACATTACAGCAGCACCTCTATTACTGAACCGGAAGAGGATGGAAACACTTTATGTTTCCATCCTGCTCGATCTACTAGGCGAATTAATGCGGGGCGTTTTGTTGTAAAAAATAATTTAGTAAAGCCAGATTTTTGCATGGCTTGTCCAAACTCTTTCATGCTATCTATTAATTTTTCAACAGAATCTACGGTATGCATCCCAACCATAGCTGTATGGTCTTGATTGTTAATAATTATAAACAAACTATTATTAGCCCTAAGAAGTCGGCAATTAGGGTTTTGCAACATAATGTTAAGTTTTGCATACATGTATTTCCAATTTACATTGGGGTTTGTGCGCTCAACATCAGTTTTTAATATATATTGAGGAGTCATACGTTGCATATTTACCCCTTGAATGCATTGTTGAAAGCAAAAGCCCAATCCTGCCACTCGCTAAAGTAACGGCTGTCAGGAATTCCGGGAAAACGCCCAATGCCAGACATTGCATCAACCCAGCTTTGCCATTGTGCCTCTGGAACGGTTCCTAGCTGGTTGGCCGCATAGGTTTCGGACATAAAGGCGCACCATTGGTCCCAAGTCATGCCACGTGGATCGAAGATGGCCGTCATGGATTGCCTGTCGAGCGAGAATCGCCGGTGGTCACCGAGAGCAGGACTTTGCCCAGCTCATAATTGCCACCGAACGTGTTGGACTCAAAGTGCAGGCGCATTTCGCGCCTCTGTTCCCGCATGTCAACCTTCAAGGTGCTTGGGACAAACGAGTATGGATCAGACGGCTGATCCGTATCGTCAGCATAGCCTTTTCCGTTGATGGTCAAGGTCATGGTGCCGCTTTGAATAAAATCAGGCTCCATGCGTTCAAGGCGGGTCCACACATTTGCTCCGGGCTGAGTGTTGGATCCAACCAATCCTCCTAGCGGTCCAATGGATGAGGTTTCAAAATAGCTTTGGATTGCGTCCACAGTTGTCAGGTATACCTGATCGGTGCCGGACTCATGTTGCCAAATGGTGTACGTTGTGACCGTCATCACTTCTGAAGAAACACTCAAAGCCGTGCTAATGGTATAGGTGCCAAGCTGCCCTGAGGACAATGTCCCAACGGCGGTAATATATGTGTTGGCTGGAATATTTTTTCCATTGATAAGTTGGCCAACAGCCAAGGTTCCATATTGAACGGCAGTCACCGTCATGGTCGTGCTGCTGATGCTGGCAGTAAAGGAAACGGTAGTCAATGGCGTGTTGTCTGCCCACAAAGGCTTTGGAAACACTTCAGAGAACACGCCTGAACTTCTACGAGCACCTAATGCTTGACCAGCGTCATACCATGTTTTTTCACGTACGTTGTAGATGATTGCATCATTGCACTCAGTGGAGCTACCTCGCGGATAAAACCACCAAATTTCACCCCACCGGGGAACTTTAGTGACCCAAACTTTTTGACGTTGAACAAAGTTGATGTTGTCAAAAAAATAATTTTGGTTCAGCGTGTTTGGTATTTCTTGCACAGCGCCGTTGTAGAACATGAATCGATCTACTCCGCACCAGTAATAAAGGCCATCGTACTCAATAACGCAAGATGAAGACATGATGGACGTTTGGCTGCTGATCAGGTCATAATTCCAATAGAACGTAATTCCGCTTACCACTGATGGTGCATAGGATACGCGGACCAGTGCATCAAGGGACCAAAATAAGCCGCTGGGCGACGATGAGCCTCCGCGCAACGGTAAACCCTTGACGATCTTGCTAGTAGCCACATTGCTGGCATTTGCAATGGGTGAAGTCCAATCTTGGAAGTTGGCCGACCCGGTGTTCTGAATCAGTCCATTGTTTCCGTACACAAACAGGTATGGGTGAATCATTACACAACCGCCGCTAACGGCAATGTTGTTGTCAAACGTGACCGTAATGTTTGACCCGGTCGTCATGGTCAGAGAAGAAACGACCGCCGTGGTAGCGCCTCCTCCCATCGATACAGGAGAGCCAGAGGTACCAACGGTCTGAGAAAGGTTGACGGTATAGGTGCCCACGCCGCCAATGCCCGAACCGTAGGCGGTTATGCTCGTTCCGACCGTTACCGTAACGCCAGATCCTCCAATGATGCTTTGGCCAATTGCAATGGCTCCAACGGTTACGGCGGTCACGGTCAATGTAGTGCCAGAAATGTATCCGGTAAAGCTGGCGCTGGCCACTACATTCACAGACGCAACGGTTGTGCCAGAAGTGATGCCAGTACCACTCATGGTCTGGCCGGGATAGATCAATGAATTGGCTCCGTTAATGATCGCCGAAAAACCATTGAGTTGCGCCACAGCGGTAAAGACGCCAACCTTGGACATTGACAATGATCCAGAAGAGCCCGGAAATGCCCCATACAGAACAGGGGTGTTGGTGATCGAGTCAATTGCCGACAGGTTTTGTCCGGGATGTGCCACCAATGTGTTGGACCCGCTGCCGCTGGTGTTGTAGCCAATGTCAAACTGCCACAGGTTGTTGGTGCTGGCGGTAAAGTTACTCAAAGAATAACGATATGGACCAGCGCCTACTCCGTCGTCATTGTCAGTAACCCATTGCTCCAATCCATTGGCGTTTCCTGAAACTACATAGTTCAGGCCATCAGATGATGTCATCTGCATGCCACGTGAAATTCCAGTGGCATTCAAAAATACTCCCTTGTAGCCGCCAATTTTTCTTGGCCGGTTGCGTTGAAAGCGCACCCATTTTCCATCCACACAGACGTTGGAGTCAAAAGCTGTACCGTCCCGCTGGATTCCACCGGGAAAGTTAAGGGCCAGTACTTTGCTGGTCAAAATGCACCCCCGCCGATGCCTTGTAATACCACCAGCCCAGTTGGGCCTAAAGATCCAGCAGTTGCACCGTTCACCGCAAGGCCAATCGTGTTGGTTCCACCAGAGTAAAAACCAGTTGTTGTGTTGCCGGTAAAGTTAATGGAAGGATTTGCTGCTGATCCTGCCGATGCAGTAAAAATACCGGAACTTGCCGTGTTGCTGGTGGTACTAAACACATTAGTTCCGTCGCAAATGCAAAATGCTGTAGCTCCGTTTGCCACCGCCACTGTGCTTGCGCTACCTCCAGCGGCAGTTTTAAAAGTCAGCGTATACGCGTTCGTCGACGTATTGTTCTGAAAAGAATAAAGTTGGACCGTTGATGGAACTGTAACAGTGGTGTTTTGAGTGATGGTCCCAGTGTATTCTTGAATGGTGTTAGCGCCTTCAGCGGACGTCAACGTAATATTGGCGGACGCTCCAGTCACACTTTTTACCAATTGGGTGTAGGGAAACGCATTTGATCTTCCATATGCATAGGTGTTGTAACCAGCGGTTCCAACTGTGCTAGAACCATTTGCAACCAGTACCAAAGATTCAGTCAACTGCAACTGCTGCTGACTGTTTCCGTCAATGACGTCTGTGCCTGACGGGTTGATCGTTAAAATTCCGGTTCCATTGTTTCGAACAATGATGAACCAATTGTTTCCTACCGTCGAAGAAGATGGCAAGGTAAAAGTTCCAACACCACCTGACCATACAAAAAATTTAGCACGATCATTAACTTGAACACTGTATGGTGAAGATGTCAGAATATTGATGTTGTATGCCTGATTTAACGTCAATCCTTGCGCTACCAAACCTGATCCAGCCAAAGCCGAAGCATTGGCAGACGAAGTGCCAGCGCCAAAGACAAAAGAAGACCATGTACCATTGGTTGTGGTGTTATCAGTCAGAAAAATATATTCCGCTATGCCGGATGCAATCGTGACGATCGTATTGCCGGAGTTATCGGATACAGTAAATGGATTGAATCCAATATTGCGAATCAGAACAGATTGGCCAGTAGATACCTGAAATGCTGGAGGAAGCTCAAGCAACCATCCGGTAGTTCCATTTGCTGTTGCCGTAACATCAATGATGCCGCTGACTGGCGTAGAGGTGTTACCGTTAATTGGCCATTGCAGCGCGGTATTTGCGGTTAAGTTTAAAGCCTCATAACTTACGGTACTCGGGTAAATTGTTTGGCCGGTAAACGGGTTGGTATAGGTCGTCATGTTAAGAGTCCTGTGCAACAGTAGAGCGGTCACCCATGCGCAATGTATCTTCAACTTTCAGGGCATTCAAAGCCTCGGTAAAGAGTTGGGCCCAAACAGCAATCCGGCTGTCGTCCTTTAGAAACGATGCGGTTTGCTTCAATGTCCCGAACAGCATGGCATTGGGAGCGTTTTGTGTCAACCAATTGGTTTGGTTGTCGGATGCCAATGGTTGCAACCGGGTGTAGACCAACACTTCAAATGGGTATGCTTGATCTGGGGTGGGGGCAAAGTACCAATGCTCGTAATCGTAATCGGCGTAATATAGAGGGATGCCCGTGTCGGTGGCGCTGGCGGCATACGTGTTCAAATATTCCAGCTTACGCAAGAACACAGGTTGCTTGACGCCATTGACCGCAATGGTCATGGAGACCGTCTTGCGCCAGCGTGAAGGTTTGGCCACTACGGCGTTGCCTGCAGTTAAGGTTGAATCCACCACTTGCAACTGGCCCAGAGTCTTGATCTCTTGCGCAATCTCAAATTCCGCCAGCATGATTGCCGTTGGGATGAAATTCACCACAGCGGTATCGCTGCGCTCCAAGTACTGGAGCACCGTTGTAGTAAGACTGTCGTAAGTAAGGACGGCGGCGGGTGTGGTCATTTGTCAGCCTTTGCATCGAGCTTGTCAAAGATCTGCTTACAGATTGACTTCAGCTCATCGATGTCACGGTGGTAGTCGTTCTTGGTGACGTATTCTTTCTGCATGTTGCGTATTTCAACATCCAGTCGGTCAAGGGATCGGGTAATGCTGTTAAGTACCCACCCACCAAAGAATGCCACCAGCCCGACAGCAATGTTAAAAAGTTGCTGCATTTCCATGATTTTCCTCGGATTTTTGCTGTGGACATTGTACTTGGATCAGCCCAAAACGCGAAGCACGCTTTGGATTTTGGCAATGCGTTCTTCCAAGCCAATGGTTCCGCCATTGATGCGCTTGGTCATCGTCGTGTAGTCCTGAGAGTCAGCAAATTGGTTCAAACCATGAGTAGACCAAAACCATCCTGCGGTCATTGCCGCATATTGGGGCGTGGCGACCAGATCAGGTTGCATAACAAAATCCATGCCGCAAGCCCCGCCTGCATGAAAATAATTAGCATGACCAGTAAGCTGAATGCAGCCCCTGCCGCGAAAACGATAACCGTCGCCAGAGGCTTCATCACGATTGCCCATACGATCAGCATAAACTTTGTTAGCAATTTTTTGAGGATTTTTAGCATACTGATTGGCAATCTCAATGGTGGGGAAGCGCTTTGACCATAGACGCATGAGCGCCTCAGCCTTGTAGTTTAGGTTTTCTTCAAGGGTTCGGAAGTTGTTGCATTCGTGGCTGCACTGCCCAATGAAGCTGGCCTGACGCGCAGGGGTATCAATGCCAAACTTGTCAAACGTGGCATTTAGGGCGGTATCCCATCCTTGTGGGATGCCCATGGCTTGGCATTGTTCAGGGCTTAGCATTGAGTTGCTCCCTCACTTGGTTGTAGGCATCAACGCAGGCTGCGTGCTTTCGGATGGCTGCGTCTCCGTCGGCTGTGATGGAGACAAGATCTTGAGCAGTCGATTTGTCAAGTTCGGCTCGGACTTGTCCGCTATCTCCGCTGGCAGAGGCGGAACTTGCGGGGGCTTGTACACAACTTTCGGTGGTAACAGGGATTGACAGCCGCAAAGAGCCAGAGCTAAGAGCAGACTTGAGCTTTTCAATTTTTTTGTCAGCATGTTTTTGCGCCTTTCGTAGTTCAGTTGCTTGATCGTTTAATTTTCCAGTCAGAATAGATTCGGTTTGACGAGACTTTTCATTTGCCTTTGCCACTTCCATTTCCATTTCCAATTTCGCTTGCTCATATCCCACATGGTGTTCGTACCATCCAAACAAACCAGCTAAACCAAACGCCGCTAAGATAATCCAAGGGTTAATCATCTTTTGCCTCCGCACGAGCCATAGCCAAGATTTCACGCTCCTCGTCCGACTCCAGATGATGAGGAGGGGTTGTGGGTGGTGGGGGTGGCGTCCAAGACTGATCCAAAGGCGGATTGTTGAACACAGGCATACCGCCAAAGGGCGCAGGGGCCATATTTTGGGGCTGGAATCCATAGGGTGATGGGTAGGGTGCCTGTGGGTAAGATGCCTGTGGATAGCACGGTGGCATGGGAGGTGGTGCCATACGCTGTGCGGCTTGACTGACGGCACGCTTGCCTACCACCCCACCAATGCCGCCCACAATGAGCAAAACGATGTCATTGAGCATCTTGGTGTAGGCTTGGTCAATGGGAGCCATGCTCTTGATTGGCTGCACCACAAAGGTGACCGAGTACAACAGCGACGCCACGATCCCGAACAGGATCAGCGTGATAGCAAAGACCGTGACCGCCCAGACACGGACTTCAATCTCTTCAGCGGTCAGTTTTTGGTTGTCCAATTTTTTTCTCCAAAACAGGTGCTACCAAATAATCGGGACATGTTTGATCAAACTCACATCTAGGTCTTGAGCATGAAGGTGTCTCAAAATTATCTGGGTTTTGGCACTGGTAGCGATAGCTGTCCTTGCAGCTCACTACACCCAATGCAACAAACAAGACAAGGAGCGCGGCTTTCATGTCATGCCTTCATAAATGCAACGTATTCCATGGTACCCCATGCGACTACAGTAATTAAAAGCGCAGCCAAAGCAATTAGGGCAACCAACTCAACAGCTTCTTGGATCTCTTTTTTGCGTTTAGCCTTGATCTTTTTTTCGGCAATTTCTTTGGCTTGGTTATCCGCGATGATGCGGTTGCGTTCACGCAAAAAGTCCATCCACAAGTTGGTCTTGCCGCGACGGATGAAGGACATCTTGATCTCATCCTCCACCTGCTGCATTTCTTCAGCAAGCTGAATAAACTGCATGGCTTGGGAGTTAACAGATTGAAAAGGCTTCTTTGTGGGATTGGCCTTTTCCTTCATGACAGCGTCCTTGACATCAAAAAATTGATGCCAAAGATCGGATGCATCTTTGCCTAACGCAATGGCTTGTTTGACCCCGGCTATTGTGGCCTTGGCGGTCGCAATGAGTGTGATGGGATCAATCATGGTTAGCCCTTAGGAAATGCGGTACATAATGAAAGTGTTAGCGGCGGTGCGACGAATCCGAAAACGAGCTGAAGAACCCGTGGCAATAGTCAATGAACCTAAACTTGTTACGCCCGTGTTAACTGCCATCGTAATGGTGCCAGAGGCCGTGTTAATCACCGAAAAGTCAAACCCAATATCAACCTTTGACCATCCAATCAACGTCTCCAAAGTGGTGCCCAACGGCATTGTTAACGTATAGGTGGTACCCGTTGTGTTGATAATTTGTGCCTGCAAGTTGGCATTAGTCAACGTAGAGGCCGCGCTGATTGCTGCAGGCGCTGGTGCATAAACCACCATAGCACCAGTTTGGGACTGGACGTTACCTGAAGAGTCAATAACCTGACGAACTACGCCAGCGCCATCGCTTATAACGATCCAATTACTTCCAGTAGCGGATATTGGGGCAAGATTTCCGCTATAACCCCCGATAACTACATTGTTAGATCCAGTAGTGATAGCCGAACCAGCATTGTATCCTAAAACAACATTGGTACTTCCGCTGGTGTATGTGTTGAGAGCGTTGTATCCTATGGCTGTATTATTACTTCCACTGCTACCTGTGGCACCATTTGCTGAACCTGTACCTACGGCAGTGTTGTTATCACCTGAGGAGCAAAGCTGCATCGACCCACTACCGATCGCAACATTATTTGCCCCAGCTGCATTATTGTACAAAGAATTTGTACCTAAAGCAGAGTTATCTGTCCCAGTGTCACACCCTTGCATCGAACTGGCACCAACAGAGACGTTGTTGGAGGCAGTTGAGTAAGTTAGCAAAGCCTGATACCCTACAGCAACATTACTTTCTCCTGTTGTGGTTGGAAGCGAACCATTTGCGGCAGCATAACCAACAGCGGTGTTGTAATCTCCGCCATCGTTGTACTCTAAAGCAGAATCACCTATCGCGGTGTTGTAACTATCATGCTGACTATAAAGTAATGTTGAATTTCCACATGCGGTATTATTTGTACCATTGATCGTGGACTCTAAAGCATTTATTCCAACAGCTGTATTGTAATTTCCATTTACGTTGTTACTTAAAGCGCTATAGCCAATAGCCGAATTACTAAATCCAGTAGTATTTGAATAAAGTGCAGCATCTCCTACAGCCGTATTGCCAGATACAGATCCACTGCCAAGGCCAATAGTCAAATAATTAATAGACGCATCGTTGGTAGAACTTAGTGTAGTAAACGCACCTGATTTGGGCGTTGTGGCACCCACAGTACCGTTGATATTGAAGTTGGTAGCCGTTCCAGTAATGTTTGTACCGACGAGTGCAGAAGGGGTGCCCAATGCAGGGGTTACCAGCGTAGGAGATGTTGAAAGTACAACAGAACCAGTTCCCACACTTGTCGTTGTTCCTGTACCTCCGTTAGCGACAGGCAGCGTACCCGTCACACCGGTGGTTAAAGGCAGTCCTGTGGCGTTTGTAAGCGTTGCAGAGGACGGTGTACCTAGCGCAGGGGTTACCAGCGTGGGAGATGTAGACAATACGGTATTTCCTGTACCCGTACTTGTTGTTGTACCCGTACCGCCATTGGCGACTGCCAATTTCCCCGCAAGTGTGATTGCACCTGTTGTCGTGGTGCTTGGCGTTAATCCTGTTGTTCCTCCGCTGAACGACGTAACGCCGCCTCCTATAGCGGCGCTTGAGGCAAGCAGGGTGACCACACCGCTGCTGTTTTTGAAGTACAGCTTGCCGTCGGCATAGTTCAATGCCAACTCAGCGCCTGCTGTACTACTAGTCAGGTTTGTAGCATTTGGCACATTTGATGCCGTGCCGCTGGCGTAGATCAGTATGGGGGTAAAACCGCTTTGTGCCATTCTTGGCTCCTAAAACAATAAAAAGAAGTTGCCGGTTGATGTTGCAACATTGGTCACAGTGTAAGTGAGGACAACAAGACCTTGGCCCCCAAAAGCATAGTATGGATTGTATGCAGCACCACCACCACCGCCATAAGCCCCACCATTACCGCCAGTGCCAGCTACTGATGATGTACATCCAGCACCACCACCACCGCCGCCTGTTCCGTATGTTGTGCTAGTTCCAGAGTCAGTCCAAATTACGGATGAACCACCAGCAGCGCCCGCGATATAGGCAAGGGTAGCAGAACCACCACCGCCGCCGCCTCCAACGGTTCCAGCAGTTGCTAAAGTTGTGGTAGTACCTCCGCTTCCACTTCCAGAGCCGCTTGTTCCATTACCACCCGCACCGCCAGTTGTTGCTGCTCCAGCAGAACCAACCGATGATGTACCTCCGTTAGAGCCGCCACCGCCACCGCCGCCACCCGCGCCTGTTCCAGTGTTATATGCAGCGCCACCAGCCTTACCTGCACCAGATGGCCCTGCCGCGCCTCCTCCGCCACCTCCGCGAAGTTTTGTTCCAGTTGAAGTGGTGTTACTTTGACCTCCAGCGCCACCGGCATTTTTGGTATCACCAACGGCTGATGTTGTTGCGCCACCTGTTCCGTTTAACCCACCATAAGCTAAAACGCCTGTGGTTGTGGATGTAGGTACGGTGTTTGAGTTGTAATTAGCCCAAGCATTGTTTTGTGAGCCGTAATTAGGACTTATAGGAACATTTATATAGACGGGGTATCCTGTTGAAACAGTAATTGCGTTGGTTGCAGAATATCCACCGCCGCCACCGCCAAAACCACTAATTGATCCAGAACCAGCGGAACCCGCTCCAATTGCCTCAGCTTTTACTGAAGAAACACCAAGCGGTGTACGCCATGTTGTCAGGCCGGTTGCGCTAATTACTTCGGTATACGTTCCAGCAGTAGTTACTGGGGTATAGGTAATGATAATTAGACCATTGGTTCCATAATTAGTACCTCCAGCACCATAACCGTTTGTTCCATCATTGGTAACAGTTCCTGCACCACCAGCACCACCGCTTGGGCCATAATTATTTCCAAGCCAATCCGTCCAAGCTGCAATATTTACTTGAGTACCATTGCCAGCATTTGCACTAGGCGTACCCCCTATGCCGCCTCCGGGACTTCCAGCGGTTCCACCTACATTAACTCCTCCTGCGCCTCCGGCAGTCCCATTGCCAGTTGCGCCAGCGCCACCGCCGCCGCCACCCGAACTGCTAGATGCTGCACCACCATTACCACCATTTCCACCCGGCCCCGCAGAACCACCATACCCGCCATTAGGTTGACCTGTGCCATTAAAAGTAGCTCCACCAGAACCGCCACTAAATTTAGTGTTACCAATAGAAGATGTAGATTGACCGCCTGTTATTCCAATTGCTCCGGCAGCAAGACAACCCTGACTTGTGCCTGATGGATAATTATTTACAGTAGAGAGATAAGTATCTGCACCGCTTCCGGTGTAATTTCCTGCAAAATTAAAATAAAGATACGTTAAAGGAGTAACGGTTAACGTATTTGTTTTGGAATATGCACCGCCACCGCCGCCATTTCCAGAGCCGTCATTTGTAGCTCCTGCGCCAAGGGCTTCAATTTGTATTGAGGTGCAATCCGCAGGGACGCGCCATTTTCCAGAAACGCCATTGGCGGTTGCGGTTAATGCTATTACAACTTGGGTCATATTAAGCCGATGCTACGCAACGCCATTTGCTTGTGGCTACGTTCCAAATAAAACCAACGTCAAGACGCACGCCTGATGTCACTGTTGTAGGCAAAGTAACAGTACCAGATGATTCAAAGTTTGTTGCTGAGAATGTAATTGATGTGTTGGTGCTAGTGATAGACACAATAAATTTTTGACCATTTACTGGTGTTCCTGTCGTGGCAATAGAAGTAATTGCAACAGACTGACCAGTAATGATGAGCATATCGTAACTGTCAGTACTGACAGAATACGTTGCGGTGTTTGCGGTTGTGGCATTGACACGAGGCTGGATCCACTTATTGGTCAGCGTCTGGGTATCGCTTGTTCCTACTACAGTACCGCTTGGTGCAGTCACCGTGGTCATGGCGCTTGTGCCATTGCCAACTACAAGACCTGTTAGCGTGGTGGCTCCAGTACCACCGTATGATACTGAAATAGCAGAACCATTCCAAGTTGCGCCAGTAATTGAGCCAACGTAATTGAGTGTATTTGTTGACCAAGATACATTTGATGGCGCATAAGAATGCGTATCCCATGAACCAGCGGCGGTAGAATTTGATAACAGAATTACATCAACAAAACCACCTGATTGGATAGTAGTTAATGTGGTTCCAGAATTATTTTTAACAATAATTGTTCCGCTGGATTGATTATTATTAAAAGTAAAATCCATGCCATTTGGCAGGGTAGTTGCATCTGGAAGTTGATACGTTTGCCCTCCAGATCCTGTAACAACATAATTTGGAGAAGATGAAACTGTTAAAACTGTTGTTGTTCCAGCGGCAGCAACATTGGAATAACTTTCAGAAATTGAATTTACAGAAATATTTTGATTTGCATCACGCAAAACAACAGAGTTTGCACCGCTAGAAGCAGTAACACCAGTTCCACCATTAGCAACAGGTAATGCAGTGCCGGAATAAGTGATTGCCAACGTGCCGCTGGTCGTAATCGGGCTTCCAGATACAGACAAAAATGATGGGACTGTTGCAGCAACAGAAGTTACTGTTCCACCACCCCCGCCAGTTCCATTTGCAGCAGCTGTTAAACGTCCATAAGCATCAACGGTAATGTTGGCTGCGGTATACGTCCCTGCTGTAACGGCAGTAGTTGCCAAATCAATTACTGGAGTTGTTCCGCCGGTAGAAGTGATTCTTCCAGTTGTTCCAGATACGCTTGTAACACCACCCCCACCACTACCACTTGCGCTGATTGTTTGGTTAGGCCAAGTTCCTGTGATGGTGACGTTTGTACCCTGCACCAATGAAGGAGTTGATGTTCCTGTTCCACCATTGGCAACAGGAAGAATTCCCGTCACGCCAGTTGTCAAGGGCAAGCCATTGGCATTTGTCAAAGTTACAGACGTAGGAGTACCAAGAACAGGAGTAACAAGCGTAGGCGAGATTGACAGCACATTGCTTCCAGATCCAACGCTTGTGGTAACGCCTGTACCCCCATTAACTACTGGAAGGGCAGTCCCAGAGTAGCTAATTGCCAATGTGCCGCTGGTGGTAATTGGGCTTCCAGATACAGACAAAAATGATGGGACTGTTGCAGCAACAGACGTGACAGTCCCTGTCCCACTACTGCTGCCACTTGATGCCGCAGTGACTCGACCATAACTGTCCACTGTGATGTTAGCCACTGTGTAGCTGCCAGCCGTCACGCCAGAGGTTTTAAGCGCTACCGTTATGTTTCCTTGGGGGGCGCTGCTTGTAACATTGATACCAGTGCCTGCTGTCAGCACTTGGCTATTGGCAAGGCTTGATTCTTGATTGACGGTTACATAGGTTTGCGTCTGCGAATACGCATTAGCAATTGCGCCTACCGTGGTCTGAACCGTAACCCCATTTTGAACAACGGGTACGGACTCTGTACCAGCCAGAGTGGTGGCATTTGGAAGTTGGGTGATCGTTACGTTTGCCATTATTGCCCCGGTGATGGACTAAGAGTATCAAGGTTCCCGTTATTTTCAGGTGTCTGGGTATTTTGTTCAGGAGAAATAAGAAATGGTTCAGATCCACCAATGGAAATTCCATTTGGATTTACCGCAATACTTTCGTCAGGACGAGGAAAGCGCAAATTGATGCGCTCAGTCTGCCGTGCTGGAAGACGGTATGGGTCAAATTGATCTTTGCATCCTTGATTGCAAACACGCAACCCCGGAAAGTTTGGGTCCGGACTCATAACCGAAATGGCACGCTTCATCTTGCAACGATCGCAAATTGCGATTGCCAACGATGCCATGCCTTCAGTGTTCAGAAAACGTGGCATGAATTACCTCGTATAAACTGATATGTTTGGAGCGAGATAAATTGGTGACTTGTCTCGCTCTTCTTGCTGAGCGTCGTTCAAGTACTGCATAGACATTTTTTCTAGCAGCAAAATTCGGTCTAGACTGATACCCGGCAACTCCATTGCCATCCTGTGCGCCAAGTTCATTAAAACCGCTTCATACCACCGCTGAGGAATTTCAAGCTGACCAGACAGGGATCCAACGTCTTGTACTTGGCGTGAATACCAAACAGTCATCTGCACATAGCTGGTCGATGGCACTGGCCATAAGTACATAGTGGGCTGCGGGATCGTGCGGTCAAACCAGTACTGGAAGGGCTGGTTGGCCGTAAAGTTCTTGTTTGGCAGATTGGTGTAGTCGTCACGGTTTAAGCGTGACATTTCAATCTCTCGGCTGTTGTTTCCCAAGTACCATTCGCGAATGGCCAGCGTGGTATTGCCTGATGCCAAAATACGGTAGTAAATGACGTTTGCGCCGGGATCAATGTCTTGCCAGATCCACTGGCCATCTGTCACCGTCACGCTAGTTGCCGTGTACAAAGTAGTCCAGTTGGTTCCGTCAGAGGATGCTTGGTATGAATAACTCCAAGTGGCAGAACCTCCGCCAGACACATATGGCATCAAGCCAATAGAGCCAATGTATTGGGGATTGTTGGTGCCGTAATTAACTGTAATGCTGCCGTTGGCCGATGTTTGTTGGCAATAGGTGGTGATGTTGTCGTCTGCAACATATGCGGCAGTTCCTCCTGCAGACGAACTGTAGCTTCCAATTGGCTGAGCCATGGTGCGGTACAGCACGTTTAGGGCGTCAATAGACCCCACCGGTAAGCTGTAAATTGCTTGGTTGGGGTTCAGACCGATGACGGTCTTGTTGATTGCCCAGTAGTTGATGCCAAGGTTGGCAAGGTTGGACAAGAAAAAGTACAGGGACTCTTTGGCTGAAAGAATTTGCTCAGATGTCAACTCCTCGGCCAGCTTCCCAGCACGGCGTGCGCCGTGATCAATGAGTTGCTGGACCGTAATAACGGTCTGACCGACGGTGCCAGAGTAAGCCATGCATTCCCCTTACCATTTGGGTTGTTTTTTGCTCGGAATGTGAGTCGTAATTTTACAGTTGGAGAGGTTGATTGCACCACCTGTAGCATGAGACTTAACGGCCTTTACATGGCCTCCCTTGGCATACTTCTTCACACCTCCACCGCGTTTCATGGCCAAACCATTCTCGTCCAATGTGTCAGCTTTAGAGCGCATTTCACGTCCAGCTTTGCCCAAAGGTCCTTGAGGTCCAGCAGCCCAATCGGATTGAGATTTGGTTGGGTTGTTGACCGGGCGTGGCGCGCCGCCGGGTCCTAATTTTTTCTGTGCGGCTTTCAAACCAGCATTGATCTCATCCATTACGTCAGAATCGGCAGCAGGCTTAGTAATACGCACGCGTGCCACCTTAACCACCGGTTCGGCTTTTTCAGCGGCAGCAGCGGCTTCTGGAGCCGCTTCTGCTGCCTCTACAGCATTACCTATTGCTTTACCAACCTTGCCAATCCTACCAAGGCTTGCAATCGGTCCAGCAAGCGCATTTGCAGCGTTGGACAAGTTGCGGCCCAGTTCGCTGCTGTCAATGGTATCTTTCCCGGGGGCGCTAGGGCTTCCTGTAGCACCCGGAATGCCAAACTTGTCACGTGGTCCGGTGTAATCTGTGGAATACCGTGGGGCACCAGTCGTTGGCATGCGCGGCTTGTCGGAAGTTTGGCTAAATTGAACGTCGGCATCAGGTTTGCGAGTCAAACCTTGTAACTTGTTCATATAGTCGCGCAGGCTGAGACCGGAATCTTCCAATTCTTTCTTGCTGATAATGCGATTGATGGCCATGATTTTTCCTTTACCAGCCGGGGCAGTCCCAGCGTTTTAATGAAGCTTTGGCGCGCGGAGCATCACCTTTGGAATGCTTCACAACGCCCGACATTCTCGCGCAAAAACTGTTTTTCCGAGACCCTCCTTGAGGCTGTGGTGCCTTCAAATGAGATCCAGTCTCTCGATTGTATTTCGCACGCCCTTTGGCGGTTAAACCAGCACCTTTTTCCACCGACAATTTTTCTCCCCGGCCAACGGCAAGGCTTGGACCGCCATCTTTCATTTTGGCCGTTTTTGCAGACTCTTTGAAGGCCTGAGCCGTCGGCGCACCTTTGCTACCAACCTTACGCATCTTTTCACCAGAGCCATGAGCGATGCGCTCTTGTTTTGCGTGGATGTTGGCATAGAGACCACCTTCTTTCATATTGTCGGCCTTGACAAACTCTTTGCCTACTTTTTGGGGAACGCCGCCATACCCACCCTTGGTGTGGGCAGCGGCTTCCATAAGACGGTGCTGGGCAGGGGACTTGCTGGGCATATTAAGCCTGCGATTCTTGCCAAGACAGACGCGCAAACGCCGTGCCGTTGCTACCAATCTGGCTGACCGTAACATACAAAATATCAGGGCCATCAGGGTAAAAGTTTGCCTGAGATGTTGGAACTGTATTAGATGTTCCACCGCCCAAAGCTGCATTACCAAATGGTGCAACCGCAGTTAAATCCAAAGTGGTTTGACCAGCGGTATTGGTAAAGAAGGCTGCAATCGACTCGCCACCAGTAATGGTGGTCGCCGTGTTGGTGTTGGTAGCCACCTGCACAATCGACGTGGTATTGGTGTTGTTTTGCGTAGGGGAGGCAAACGCAGTAAAACCACTAGTACCACCAATGACACCATTCAAAATGAATTGCACCAAGTAGCTGGTGGTGGTCAACATGGCAATCTCGCGCATCTGCAATTGCAGACGGTTGATAACTTCTTTTACGCCCAAAGTACCAACGGTTCCATTGTCAGACGATGGTGCCACACGGATAGCCATGATTGGCACCGCGGTAGAACTGCTAGTGGATACCGAAGAGGTCATACCGTAGTTGTAAATCAAGGAAACGTCGTTGGTAAAACCGCCGTCCATGATCACAGAAGAACCCCAGTGAGACAACTGAGCAGCAGAGTCGGGCGATGCATACTCAACCGCCACAGGTGCTGTGGCGGAATAGGTAAACGCCGTGGCAGCAGAACCACCAGTTGCGCCCCGTGTCACTCCAGTCAAGGAAGTTGAGGTCAAACCAGTATAGGTGAAATACTCAATCACGCCAGAGGTGCCGCTACCAATCAAGCGTGCAGTTCCGCCAGCAGGGTTGAATTGGTTGGTGCTTAACACATTGATGGTGGTATCACTAACCCCAACGCTCGACGTGATCGTGGTGATCGGCGTGATGTTGTTTTGCTCATAGTGCGAAGGCAAGTTGCCCGAACGCATATAGGCTTGGTACTGGACATTGTTGTTCTGGAAGCCATAGATGTAGATGATTGCACCACCCGTGGCGCGGAAGCCCAAACGAGCCACACCAGCTCCATACCATGAGTAATCCAAATAGAACATTTGGATTTTGGTCAAGTCCAAGTTGTACCCAGATGGGCCAGTGCCATCGCATGGATCCCACCACTGAGACTGAGGAATCAAGGTATCAATGGTGCGCGACAGAAGCGCATTGGCGATGGTTGTACCACGGTACTCATTGCTGATATACAACTGAGTATCGCTGGTGATGGACAACACACGATACGACTGACCGCGAATAACCACAAAGTCACCCACAACCAATTGCGTACTAAACTGTGTGCCACTTCCAGTCACCAAACAGCTTCCATTGGTGGCTGTCACCGTACCCGTAATTTGGTTCACACTGGTACGCAGGCAAGCATAGATGGTTTGGCCATCAAAATAGAAAAAGATGCCATTTTGCGAGTCGCAGAAACCAATTTTGTTGCCTCCGCCATACCAAGAAGATGGGCTGACGTGAGGAATCAAAGGCACCGTAGACGTTGCAGTAGTTGCCGATGGCGTGGTCAACGCAGTGTAAGTAAATGTCAATGCCGATGGAACCGTCTGGATCTTAAAAGTTCCGTTGTAAGCAGACTGATCAAAGCCAGACACCAACACATAAGTGTTTTTGGTAAGGTTGTGTGGTTGCTTGCAAGTTACCGTCACCGTTGTTCCCGATGAGGTCAAAGTGGTGAACAAAAGCTGTGGCTTCAGAATAGTTCCAGTAGAGAACTGAATGCCCTTGCCTGATTGGTAACGGAAGTAACGACGGGTCTGGCGGAACAGCACCTGATTGGGCACAGAAGCGCCAGCAGAGAAGTTGACAGAGCCATCATAGGCATGGGTATCAACCGAACCAGCAGGACGCGCAAATAGGTTTGCCTGATCAGCCGTGTTCACAATTGTGGTGGATGGTGTTCCTGCAACTGCCGTAAAGGTAAAGGTGGTCGCCGTGGGTGTGGTGGCAACAATTTGAGGGCCGTTGATCGATGTTGCGGTCGTTGGGCCAGTGGTGCCAGTAATGTAAATGTACGAGCCAGCAGACAGGCCGTGTGGGAACGACGTGGTTACTGAGATGGTTGATCCACTAAAAGTAAACGCGCTGGTGCTTGGCAATTTGATGCCAGCGCCAGAGTAGGTGTAGCCCACATAGCAGTAGGTGGTGGCAGCGGAATAGCAAGTGGCGGTGGTGATGGATTGAGCCATCTGCACCGTGATGCTGGTGCCTGCACTGACGCCAGCGTAAACATAACCCCAACCATTGGCATTGGGATCAAGCGTGTCTTCAATAAAAAATGGGGTTCCAGTTGCAATTGTCACATTGGAACTGAACGTGATCACCAACTGATAAGCATTGGATTGGTTTCCTGCAATTGCCGACACCGGCAGGGCAGCAGATCCAATGTAATACAACGAAGGACGATTGTTTTGCAGGGAAACTTGTTCCCACTTGGTGGGTTGTTGACCGTACTCAAAGTCGGTATCAATTAGCGACTGAGGTGTAGAAACACGCAGCTTGTCTACTGGATCATAAGCAGCAGAGCGTTGTGCTTGCTGGATGCGCAACTGGTTATCAGTCTGCGATGTTGGGCCGGTATAAACGGAAATTTGGGACATGTTGGCACCTATGATTGAAGAGTGGGGGCATAAGCCCCCACACTATTTTAGAAGCGGACGTGTCCACCTTTTTTAAACGTACCAGAAAGCTTGGTAATGCTAACCGGCTCAGAGGGTGCCTTGCGTGGCATCTTTTCTGCCCGGCCGGAATCAACCATGCCACCCTTGGCATATTTGTGAACTTTCCCACCATGTTTATAACCTCCAGCATTGGCTTCTTTTACAGAGCCAGTAGTGCCATTGGTTTTCCCTGCGGGAGTTCCGCTTGCTGGTCGATTTTCCCACTCGCTGTGCATGCTGGGGGAATTTTCAACAGCGCCACCTTTAGCATACTTGTGATGTACTTTGCCACCATGCTTGTAACCGCCAGCATTGCTTTCTTTTATGCCCTTGGTGCCGCTTGCAGTATCACGACGGTCTGCACTCATCACCATGGTGTTTTCAAACTTCTTAGCAACGCTGTCGGAAACGGTGCCGCCGACAGCATACTTCTTCATGGATCCGCCGCCGCAAAGCTTGGCCATCTCTTTGTGATGCTCGTGCATCTTGCGATGATGAGCAGAGCCACCTTCTTTGTGCATGGACATGTGATGTTTAGCCATGTGCTTATGATGCTCTGCACTGCCTTCAGGATGACCACTGACTCGGTGCACCTTTCCGCCATGCTTGTAACCTCCCGCATTGGCTTCTTTAATGCCTTTGGTGCCGCTGGCACGGTCCGCAGAAGCTCCTACCATCTTGGTTTGCAAGAACTTGCCCTCGTTGCCCTTAATAGCATCACGAGATTCGTAACGATCTTCTTCTCCACCCAAGTCCATAGATCCGCCCTTGGCCTTGTGGTGCACTTTGCCGCCATGCTTTAGACCATGATGGGCCTTGCTGGCCTTTTCATGCTCATGGTGCTTTAATTCGCGTTTAAGTGAGTTCAATTCACGTTTTTCTGAACGCTCTTCGCTTGCAGACTCCATATGGCCACCCTTGGCCTTGTGATGCACTTTTCCGCCCTTACGCATGGCAGGAGCATTCATTTGAGGGGCAGGCATAGCTCCACCCATTTGAGGTGCAGGAGGAGGGGGAATCATAGGCTTGCGAGGAGCCATTCCTGCGCCAACCATAGGACGACGTGCGCCCATGACGCGCGCCATAGCGTTTCCACCCATTTGAGGCGGCATGGGAGGCATAGGTCCGCCCATGGCCATGTGAGTCATGGAACGATGGCCATGCTCTTCTTTATGCCCTTTAGAACTAACGTGGCCACCTTTTTTGAGCTTCAGAATAACTGAAGGCTCGTCGGTTTCCATCTTGATCATTGGTTTAAATTCAGCCATGATGCCCTCCTATTAGGCTTGAGTTACGCCAAGAGCACCAGTGCGGGTTGCATTGGGGCCGACTGCGATACCGGGCACTGCAATAGACATAACCAAGCGTTTGGTTCCGTCAGAAGCAGATGTTGGAGTGAATGTACCGCGCACGTCACCAGTGCTGGTGGTAGCGGTTGCAGTCATATCGGCAGCAACAAAAGTACCTGCGTTTTGCAACAAGGTATTGTTCCAGCCCACTTTGATCACATAGCCTGCATCAGTCACGCGAATAGGCAAACCAATCACGTCGGTCGTTCCAACAACAGCAGCAGTTGCAGATCCCGCAATAGTCGCGCTTGAAATTTGATAGAACGCTTTTTTACCGCTAACAGCAGTACCTGCGGTTGCCACGGTAATCAATTCAGACATGGATTGACCGTAGTAGTCATAGCCAGAAACAGTGAAAGCGCGAGCGGTGGTGGAGCAATTGACCTGCACTGCACGAGGTACATCCAACTGAATCACTGTAGTACCGTCAGTGCGAGTTACCGATTTAGCAGAAGTACCAGCAGTCAATGTCAATGCACCAGCAGCAGATGCAGTTTGAGAAGCAGCAATGTTGGCTGTTTGCAGAGTCTGAGGCACAGTGTCAAACACATAGATGCGACCCAATGGGCCAACACCCAAAGACATTGGAGAAGGATCACCCAACAATGCATTGCCAGAAGCCGTCATGGTCGTGTTGGAAGACACGGTGGACGACTGGGACAAGGTGTAGGTGTTTTGACCGCTAGAGTTTTGACCTGTTGCAGCAGTAATGTAGCTATTTGCGGTAACGCTTGAGCCAGTAATGTACTGACCAACAACCAAAGGATCACCCGTCTGGGTAGACACTACGGTCAGTGTGGTGGTGGCAATGGTGCCAGTGAATACGGATACGGTGGGCGCGTTGCCGGTACCCATGTAAGTCTGGCCGTTATTACCGCCCAGAAAAATGTCATCTGCGAATTGAGGCATGGTCTGCTCCTTGAAAAGTTTGACCGATGTGAATAATGATAGCAGGGGATTGCGGCTCCCCTGCCAAAGCCGTCAGCGATTAAACGCCAGCAGTACCGTACATTGCACGGGGATCAGTGAAGCCAACTTGGTAACGCTCGGTGGCCTTATAGCGCATCGAGTCAGTTTCAAAGTCGCCTTCCATGGTTTTCTCCAACTCGCGACGCATCAAGAGCTTCATGCCCTCGGGAGCATCAGTCTGGACCCACCATGCATTGGCGCTGGTCAAGCGGCTCAACACCACTGCACCTTCGTCCAGCAAACCGATGGATTTTACCGGGTTGATGTCGTTGTTTGCAGTGCCGGTGCGCAGGACCGACTTCAACAGCACTTCAGCTTGGAAAATATTGCCGGGGGCAACCACCAGTTGGCGGGGCACCAGACGGATCTTCTTGCCGTTGTTATCCACAGCTTGTCGAATCTGGATCAACATCTGCTCAAGAGATGTCTGGGACAGGTTGGCCGAGGTGGACAGTTGGTTGCTGAAAGTACCGTTCACGATGGGGTGAGCGGTGCTGATCAGAGACACGCCATCGCCGCCGACATAGGACGAGTTGAACGCACGGTTCATCACGTTCGCAGCCAGAGTTTCTTTGGTCTCAATCAGCGACTGAGCCAAGTGCTTTGCGTAGACCTGACCGATACGGATGTGGTCACCGTCCTCAACCAAAACTTTGGTCAGAGCAAATGCCAAACCAAAGACTTGGTAGACATAGCGTTGGAGGAACAGTACACCACCTTGTTGGTACGAGACCGGAGTGCCGTCAGGCAACTGAGGTGCCGCGCCGAAACCGTACAGGACGGGCTCTTCGTGGTAGTTACGTGGAATACCATTTTCCTCGCGGAAAACACGAGACCACTCGTCTTTGCGTTGATCGTAAACGCCGTCGAAGCATTCGTTCAAAATCGGTTCGACGATTGAACGAAAGTCCGTACTTCTCATTGGTGCAGCCATTATTTATTCTCCTTTATTAGATAGAAACAACGCTACCGAAGAATTGCGACTGCGCGTTCACAACTTGAACAATCGTATAGGAATCACCCCATGCGTTGTCCACCGATTGACCCAAATTTACAACGCGCATTTGGCCTTGACCAGATCCTGCGGTTGCTACGGTTCCAGAGCCAAGAGTACATTGCGACAAACCAGTGGTGGAAGATCCAGAAGTGGTATTGGTGAAGTTGTACTCATAGCCGATGGTGGTCTGAGCCATAGAGCCGTCTGCTTGGATTTCGTACACGATGTTGGGGTCGTTGTAGAAATAAGCCACGCAGGAACCAGTTTGATATGCGGTATTTGCAGGCCAATAGTTCGAAACGCGACGACGACCGGTGGTATCAGTCCACTCGACGCCAACAAAAGCGCCAGACCAAGCTACAGCCGAACCAGCGGCGGGAGCAGTAGTCAGAGGAATGATGACACCAGCGCCTGCGCTATAAGCGACAGGCTGGCCCTTGAGGATTTGTGTGGCGTAAGCCGAGGTAATTCCGCCAGCCAGCGCCTGTGCGCGATCCAGCCCGGAAGGGTGGAACGCAGGGCGCAAGCCAAACGGAGCAGAGGTAGCTGACATATTTTTACTCCAAATTGGTTAACAAGTCCGTTAGGAAAATACCGGAACGGGCATAGGTTTATCAAGTTCAGCAATGCCTTCGCCTTCCAACCGACCCAAACGCTTACCGCTACTGTCGCGCCCCACTTGCTGCTCAGCTTGAATGCGGATCTTGTCCGCTTCATCCTGAGGTGCATAGTGGTGAAGCTCTTCCATGATTTGCTGATAGATGTCCTGAGGAATCTTGTGCAAAATCATTTCATTGCATGCGACCAAACCAGAGTGCTCACCTGCTTTAACTTTAAAGTTTTCAAAGCCCGGAACCTCATCAAGGGTAACTGGTGTGTATCCCATCCGCTGACGCTTATGGATAGGGTCATACCCGTTTGTGGAAGAAAGCCAAATGACATGAAACCCCGGTATAGGTGGGGGTGTCGGTAGGGATTCTTGAACCCACTCGTTGCGGAACATTCTGCGACGTTCCTGTTGACTTGCCAACTCATCTGAAGCTGGTCCACGTTCACTGTCTTGCTTTGCGCGAGACTCGCGGCCACCCAATGAGAGGTCTTTTTTCAATCGATCATCTTGTTGCATATTAGCTCCTGTTCATGCGGTCATATTCAGCGTACTTGCGAATCATTTTTTCGCGCTCAGTTGGGTTTTCCCAACGTCCTGCTTCTTTGATCGCACGGACTCGTTCTGGGGACAAACGAAACTCGTTGCCTCCTGCGCTTCTTGACGATTCACGACCAGAACTTGTAACCACTGAACGGGGCCTCCGACTAGATGATCTCTCACCACCATTATAGTGGTGCGGAAGATATTTTTGCAAACGATTATCAAGTTCATCCCAATAATCAGGGTCGGTGGGGTCCCAACCGTCTTTAAGCATGGATTCATCGACCTTAATGGCAATTTGAGAGTCGGTGTCGTTGCCGTTGGGGTCGTACCAGTTATTGCGAGAAATCCACTCTTCAGCGTTTTTCTTGAGCCGGGGATCTGGAGCGCGCTGTGTATTTACAGGCGCAGCTTCAGACGCCACCTTCTTTTTCAGATTGTGCAAATTTTCAATCTGGTTGCGGGTTTCATACCAGATTTCTTGCGCATTGGCCAAAGCATTACCGTCAGCAAGCTCGGTGGCCTGCTTAATTTGATTTTTGGCATATTGCAGCTTGTACTCTGCTTCTTCAATGGCCTTGTCCACTCGGGCAACGTCCGCGCCTGCGGATCGCTTCTCCAAAGCGGCCAAACGCTCAGCCAACTGATCATTTTGGCGACGCAATGAGGTGATGAGATGATTGGACTCGGTGGCCTTGGCCTTGTGCAGACGTTTTTTGAGCGTACGCTCTTCGCGACGGGCCTCGCGGATCGCTTCACGGTCTGGATCTACATCGTTTCTTTCGGAAGAGGTTTCCATGTCATCCGGGGACTCCATGTGGTCCGGCAACGATACAGTTGCAGAGCCGTCACTTTCTTCATCCACTTGCATTTCAAGTTTTTCTGTTGAGTTCATAGGAATGCCTTTACTTTCAATGGGTCACCAGTGACTTTTGCAATCACTTCGTGGTCGTTAAAAATGCTGAACAATGCTTGGCCCTTGGATGTTTCGGTTTCAAAAGGAACTTCCCAACGATCTCCGCCCCATTTAGGCATCCGAACATAGTCACCAACCTGAACCCAATTGCCTTCCGGCCACGGTTCCAAGCTGTCGCGCTTTTTGAAAGCAAGTGGACCCATCGAAATGACTTTTGCCACTTGGGTATTCCACTTTTCGGTTTCTTTGGTCTCTTCAGGTATGTAAATCCCACTGGCGGTGTATTTTTCTTTAACAGCTCTCCACTGCACAAGAATTCGACCGCCAACCGCTACCGCACCCGGATCAACTGCTGGAAATGCTTCCTGCAACTCGGCTTCATACGAAGCTCCCGGTTCAATTTCACTCATCATCATCCTCTTTTAAAAGGCTATTTAAGATATCCAGAGCTTTTACAAGCCCTTGGTGCTGTCCTACCAAAAACTGGTAGGTTTCGTAGTCCTTGGCATTGCCAATGACCAACGATTGGGCGATATTTCTTTGCTCAGCTTCAATAGCACCGATAAAGTCGCTGATGTATCGCATTACTTTTTACGCAAAGCAGCCAAGCCGCCTTCTTTTTTGGGTTTTTCCATGGGCATAGCAGATTTGGCTTCGCTCTTGCTTCCCAAGTTGGTGCCATCAAGCTTCTCACCCATGGCAAGACGCTTGTGCATAGGCACTTCGTTACTCATTTGACCCAGTTCCTGTTGTGCCATGTTGGCCTCCTAAAGTATGTTCAGCGCCTTGCAGCGCGGTAAGTGCAGTTTTTTGCTGCTCATGTTGCAAAACTTCAGCGTCATGCGTCAGTTCCGCAGATTTAATGCGTTCTTCAGTCAAATTGTTATTTGCATTCAAAGCAATTTCAATTTGTTGGGCACGATTCTTTTCAAGAGCCTGTGATTGCAACCGGTTTGATTCTAATTCTTGTTTTTTGTCAATTTTATGCGCTTCCAATGTAGAAGTAACTTGCAATTTTTGTTGCGCCAACTGTTGATCTGCTTGGTCTTTTGCAGTTTTGCGTTGCGTTTCTGCCATAGATGTTTGTAATAGCACCTGATCGTCCGCGCTCATTGGAGGCTTGGGCGAGTTTTGTTGCATGATTTGCTGTAGCTGCGCAATTGCGGGGCCGACTTTGGCAAATGCTTGTTGTACGTCAAGCTTGGTGTGCTGGGACGCCACGGCATACAGCTTGTCAATCTCACCAGTCAACGGCGTGTCGGCGTACTGGCCAATTGGTTTGCCCAAAGAATGTTGGACATAGCCGTCCATTTGCTGGATGTACCACAAAGTAATGTGTTGCTTGATATGGTCCAACTCTTTGGGCAAGCAATCGGACGCCATCATGGGATTGGATCCAAGCATGGGATCCAAAGCAAAGTCCAAATGCGATTGAATGTGCGCCAAATGGTTTTGGTTAGGATATGCAAATGCATTGCGGCCCAGAGCCATGGCGGCGTTTTCAGCCGCGGCATTGATTTCCTGAGGCTCGGTTGCCGCGGGCATAAGCTCATTCAAGTTTGGAATCTTCATTTGGCGCAAAGTGCGCTCAATCACAGCCCGCTTGTCAAAATTGTCCGGGTACTTATCCATCAACGCAATAACCGCTTGGGTCTGGGCCATGCGTTGCGTCTCACTGAAAATGTGAGGATCGCTAACAGGAATGACGTCGTCATTCTTGGTGAAGTCTTCCCGGTGAATTTCTAGATCGGACACTGCATCATGAATGTGCATGTCATCTAAATACCAGCGGTTGATGCGACTCAACACTTTCAACACGCGCTTTTGAGAATCATGCAGGCGTGCGTGGATGGCGCTGAACACAGCAGCACCTTGCTCAATCAACGCCTGAGTAGTGCCCACAGGGGCATTGCTGTTGACATCGGCAATTTTTTCTTCCGATGTGGTCACTACGCCCTTAGCCGCGTCGGTCAGCCAGCCAAGTAACTGGAACAGGACCGGGTTAGGCGGGTTGAACGGCATGGGCATGGCCACCTTGCGGATGTCATCTACGCCCGGCGCGGCCTCCACCTCCGTGACCTGAGTTACCTCAATGTTCTGGCTCTGGCCACTGAACTTGGCTCCTTTGAGCTTAATCATGGTGGCGCTGTTGTTGATATGCGCCGTGTCCAGCAAGGCGCGCAACGCGCCCGTCAAGGCCGCGCTCAGGCCGCCAATCAGGTGTGGGAAGCCAATGGCATATGCGCCGCGCCATGGAATGAACTTGAACTCGACCAGCCAGTCCAGCTTGGTCATTGTCTTGTCGCCTTCTTCCCAATTGCGGTACAGGCCCAGCACTTCGCTGGAATTTTCGTCCACCATCAAGATGTATGGGGCAACTTCGCCGCCCGAATACTTGTCGCTCTCTTGGGCCATGTCCACATAGATGTGATACACGCGGCGCAGGCCGTCTTCGTTGTCCTGCCACCGGCGGCCTTCAATTTTGTCGTTGGCTTTGCTGGGTCCGGTTGTTTCCGGTTCCATGCTGGCAAACCCAATGTCAACGTCTCGGTACATGCCAGCCTTGACGCGGCTTTCAAACTCTTGCTGCGTGATGTAGTGAACCTCGGTGACACGCTGAGCGGTGTAGAAGTTCCCAGCAGAAAACGGCAAGATCACATTGTCAATAGGAACAAATTCTGCGCACGGGCGCTTCTTGCGTTCGTCATACCAAAGCTTCAAATACTGCGAGCCGCCCAAGGGCAACTGCGTCAGCATTTGTTCTTCTTCGTCGCGGAACTCTACGATCTGGTCCGTCAACTGCCAGTTCATAAAGTCGCGCTTTCGGTCCGCGCGTGCCGTTGCTTCTTCGTCTGCCTCGCCTTTGACGTTGGTGCGCACCGGGCCGTCTGGCGGAAACAATTCTTTGATGGCGCGCGACTCAAAGTCAATGCATGCTTCGGCCATGATGGGGTGCACCACCTTGCTTGCGCCTTGAAACATTGCCCCGCCGGGTGCATCATGGCCGAGTCCGGTGCGCTTCAAACCTTCTTCGTATTGCTTGTCTCGGTCTTCGCGCGCTTGCTTGTCCTTGTCAATCAAGTCAAGATATTGCATTCCCAACGAGCCCAGCTCAAAATCGCGGATCTGGTTAGTTAAGTTTCCATAGAAGTCTTCTTCCTCCATGGGTCCAGCAATGTCTTCCATGCGGACAATGGCTGAGCCGTCTGACTGCTCTTCAACGTCAGATATTTCATCTGGACCCAAGTCAAACATCATGCCGTCCTCGTCCTCGGGACCGGCCGTGAAATCTTGCTGTGAAGGTGGAAGTTGGGTTGCCATGTAACGCCTTATTTAGTTTTTTCTCCTGCCATCGAGCTGGCAGAGTATCCCAGTGCAGCCAATGCGGCAGCAGGTGTCATTCCTTCGCGCACCAACTTGACGGCCTTTGGCCAGTCCGCTTCGGCAAAGAAACGACGCGTCTCTTGAATGTCTCCGCGCGCGCCCGGCAAAGCTGCATCACGTGCAATTTTTTGCTTGATGGCTTTGCGCACGCTTTCAGACTCTCCAATGCGAGAAGAAATTTCTTGAGGGGCTTCGGCAGCAGCTTGCAAGAAATTGGTCGTAGCTTCGCCACTGTACGGAGTTGTTGGATCAATTCCTTTCTCGCCCCACTTGCCAATACCGGGTATGTAACCAGAACTATTGATGGACTTCTGAACAAAAGATGGGTAGATGGATTGAATTTCTGGACCTGCTTTTTTCAGCAACTTGTCCACAGAACGCCATGATTCATCAGGATCATACGGGAAAATTGTTATGCCACGAGAGGTTGGAGTAACTCCAAATTTTTTACTCAAGCCATGTCGGTCAATTAAGTCAATCAATTTGGCCAACTCATCTTGTGTTGGCAAAACACCCATAGATGGGTCATTTGTTTTGTTGGTATTGCGGTGACGAGTGTCCAAAACCAAAGCATTTTTCCCCGGCGCTGCTTTTTTGGTGTTTGGTAAATTGAAAGCGCCCGCTTCTTGCGCATCATTGATGGCTCGAAATTTTTCAGATATTTCCATGGCTTTTTGCGTCAATGGATCAATCCTTCCTTCCCCTCCGCCAGTGGGGAAATCAAGCAAAGGACGCGCAATCGTCAGCGGATTGTGTTCCATAACGTCTTGAGAATTTTTGTATGCACCAATGCCCAACTCAGACGGCATCTGGCGCAGCCCAAGCGCAGAATAGATGGCATCACGACGGCCAGCGCCAACCGATGGGGCCTCTGCCAATGAATACGCAGATGGAACGTCCCAGCGCCCTTGCTGGCCATATGCCAATTTTTCCTCAGGGGATGCCTCCAGCATATGCGGTACGTGGCCAGTTGACACACCGGGAACAGCTTCATGCGTTGCCGACCCGGCATGCTTGTAAATGTAATCACGTGCCGTGTTGTTGGCTTCACGCAATGCTTTGGAAATTCCCTCAACACCTTCACCGGCAAAACGGCTGTTCTCACCGCGAGTGTGAATGTCTTGGCCTTTGCCATACACCCATGGCAGTTCTTGGATGTGGGCTCCGTTCCAATCTGTGCGTCCACCAATGCCACGCTTGTTTGCACGGTCTACCTGCAGCGCCGTTTCAGCATCCATAAAGGGGTGCATGGTATCGGAAACGCCAGCTTTCCATGGATTCCCCTGAGGATCTGTGTAACCCATGCCTTGAGCGCGGCGGAAATCATTGACGCCAAACAAACCAGCATTTGGAATGCGTGGATCGTTCATGTCACGGTACTTGTTGGTTTTAAACGCCAGCTCAATCGGCCTGCCTTCAGCCTCGGCCTCATCCAGCTTGCGCATTACCGCGCCACGGTAGGCCATGCCCGGCTCGCCCAATGCGCGTGAGTTGTGGTGTTTCAAAGAAAAGCCAAGCTCGCTTTCTGGAGACACGCCTGCGCTGTATGCAGCGTGCTGCCCCAACACCGGGTCCAGTTGGTGCGGTTCAGTACTTTGCGCCATTCCAGACTTGGCGCGGTCGTACCATGTTCCCAAACGCTCTGGGTCGGCCATGCGAATAGCGTCCACCGAATTAGAAAAATCGGTGTCAATGTCCTTGCGCATCTTGCCCAAACCCTGTGGGCTCGTAACAGTCCTTGGCCCCCCGATATACCCACCATTGCCGTCAGGGCGCAAATGCTTACCTGCACGGACCCCAGCCAAGACTTTTGCATCTCCTTCAGTCTCAGCCAGCTTGCGCCAGTAATCGGGAGGAACGGCCGCAGTGGATCCTTTGGCACGCACATTTTTTTCCGGGCTGGCACCGGCAGATTCGTTGGCCAATTGTTCTGCTTCATCTTCTTCAACGCGTTGCTTCAGCTTGGCTTCACGCTCATGCTTGCTGCCCCAGTTTTTCAAAACTTCTTGTTGCGCGGGCGTCAACTCAACAGGAGGAGTTGCTGGCGCTGCTTCCTCAGCAGCTTTCACAACTTTTGTTCCACGTGGAGCAGCATGCAAAATCATGCCCTGCTTGGCCATCATGTCTTCCAGCTTGCCTGCAGCCATGGGACCAAGCTCTCGGGCAGCCATTTTTCCAGCAGCCAAAGCAGGGTCCACAAGCATGGGCGCAACATTGGCAGCCATTTCTAACACTGGGCGGCGTGTACCGGACACCATGCCATATTTCTGCATCAAGTCGCCAATGTGCTCACTGCCCAGCATGGGTCGCTCACTGCCCAAACCAAACGGAGTCAAAACGGTGTTGACCATGTCCACTGGAGCGCCAACAGTACCGGCAACCAATCCACGGTTCAGTAAATCCGTGGCGGCACGGGGCTGGTCCATGGTGGCCACGTCTTGCTTGTATTGGTCCTTGACACCACCAACAAAATTTTTGGCCTGATTAATCAACTCTTCTATGCTTGCCATGCCAGTGCTCCTATTGGGCGTATGGGTTGACGCGGAACTTATGGTCGTCCGCGTACTCGTCGTATGTGTCGAGTGGGTCTATGCGAATTATCCCAGCATCTTTGAGGTATCGCAAAGCTTGCGTCAAGGCATCTACGTAGTCGTCATGCCGCGTTTCAGGGAATGATGTCCATTGCGATATGGCGTCCTTCAACCACGACCGAAACGTGCCGGGGTTCTTGTCGCTCTCAGGCAAGTACAGCAAGCCGCGCTCAATGATGGGGGCCACCAAGTTGGCACGCATAATTTTGTCTGCCCTGCCCGGGTTGTACGAACGCACCGGCAGACCGGCACGCTGCATGTCTTGGATTAATTGGATTCCGGCACTCTTGTCTTCGATCAAAATCACATCAGTTTTTTTGCCTTGGCCAAATTCATCCGGGTCACCATAGACCACTTGGTAATCTTCAATTGCCTTGGCGCGCAAGTCAGGGTATTCCATGCGCTCTGACCATGCGTCAATTACCATCACGCTGGTGGGCCGATCTTCTGGTTTAAATACCCCCAAAACAATGCAGGCGGTACTGTCGTTATGAGTTTTTGCGCTGGTGGCGCAGTCGTATGACTGAATCACCATAGTAAATTTTGGCAAAGCACGATCCGTATACCATAAGCGAAACCAGTCGCGTTTAATGATTCCATGATCGCTGGGATCTAAAAGTACCGCGTTAATTTCCTGATCACCAAGCGCAGTATTTTCGTACTGCAAAATTTGCGCCTTAAAAGTTGGTGCTAAATTTTCTAGGTTGTCGTATGTTGTTGCGCTTACATAGCAAACGTCGTGGCCATCTCGTTCTACCAAATCAAAAATTAATGGCTTGGGTCGAGGTGTTGTGGTGCACATTAAACGGGGATGCTTACCAAGTCTTAAACCAAATTGGATTTGGTTCCAAGCTTCATCTAAATCTTCCCATGCTGCAAGTTCATCTAACCAGCCTCCGTGGAATTGGGGCCCCCTGAAGCGCTCAGGCTCAGACGCCGGTATGCCCTTGATAATACTGCCATTTATGAAAACGATTTCGGACGTTGTAATCATGTAGCTTTTTATGATCTCCTTGGGGCAGACCGTCATGATGCCGCTGTCGCCCGAGAACGCCACGTCGCGCACGTCGGCGGCCGTGGGCGCGCTGATCAGCCAGCGCGTGCCGGGGTGCGTCCACGCCTGCCACCACAGCCACTCGGCCGCTGCACGCGTCTTGCCGGCACCGCGCCCGGCCAGCAGCAGGTAAATGTGGCACGAGGACCACAGGTCGTCGCGCTCAGGCACTTGGTAGTCATGGGCCTTTGCCAGCCAATCGGTGCGTGCGCGCACGGCCTTGAGGGCGTACAGGGGCAGCGTGGACAGCTTGGCCTCGACGTCGCCGCGGGTCAGCGCTGGGGCCTCTGCGACGGCTGCCATGGTCACGCGCCGAACAGGGTGCCAACGATGTCTTTGGTCACCGCCGCGGCCTCTTCAGCGCTCACTTTGACGCTGGCCTCAGTGGTGCTGTTGACCTGCGACAGCCTGGCGTGCATGTACGGCGCGGCGGCCGTCGCGGCCCACTGTCGATCAGCAGGGCCACGCGCGTCAGGGTGATCACCGCTGAGCACCTGCAGCATGTACTCCAGTGGCGTGATCTTGCACTCTTTGACTGCGCGCTCCAGCATGTCGGCCTTGACTTTGGCCATGACCTGCTGCACTGGAGTGGTCTTCGGCCTGCCAGAGCCGACGCGTGCGCCGCCGCTGTTCGCGCGTGCACCGCCCACCTTTTTGCGCTCAGCGGGCGCAGGTGTAGCGGCTGGTGAGGATGTGTGCTGATTTGGGTCGAGGTCTGTCATGCGCCCGAATGTATCACACCAAATGCAGGCAACGCAAGATATCCACAACCTGCTGAACAACATGTGGATAACTTATCCACAGAGTTATCCACACTGTGGACAACCAAAGTTATCCACATCTGGTCGCAGAGTTGTCCCCACAAAAAAGGACAAAAAAGGCCAAGTTATCCACAAAATCAGGGTAAACCCTACCATGTCTAAAACGCACGAGAAGGGCCCTAGAACGGCCGACAACTTTTTTTGGCACCCCTACCCTAGGTTGCCGGAAACGAGGCCCGAAATGGGCCCTTTTAAGCGTTTTCCCCATTTTGGTGCATAGGCCATTTTTGGCCTGTTGGCACGGTTCATGCTACGCGTGCGCAGGCCCGAATCGCGCGTTTTTTCAGCGGCCGGAGGGCGCACAGGTGCACCCTGAGTCAATAGTCCAGGACTATCAGCATGAGCTTTTGCATAGATACAATTGTGTTGACGTTTCCGGCAACGGCATGAGAAGATCGTGCCGTCTTCGGACATTGACTAAACCCTTAAACCCTTAAACCTGAAATCGGAGAAACGACATGTTCCACATCCCAGCCCACCTGAACACCCAGAACCCACCAGCGCAGTTCGCCCCCAAGGGATGACCCAACGTACAGCCCGGCGTGCCGGGCTGTGCGGTGGGAATCCACCTCAACCCTTAACCTGAAACCGGAGAAACGACATGATTACATGGTCCGCAAAAAACAATAATAGCTACCTCAATGGCAGTCGCAAAGCTAAGTCTATAAGAGCAGCAGTGCGAGCCGCTCGAGCATATGTGCGTGGAGAACTATACGGCCAAGGCACTCTGACAATCTATGTTGATGGTCACCCAGTGCGCCAAGATGAGCGCTCTATTTTTACTGGATTTAATTGGGTTGTATCGAATTTATAAAGTCTGATAACCCAACGTACAGCCCGGCGTGCCGGGCTGTGCGGTGGGAATCCCGCCAAACCATTAACCTGAAAACGGAGAAACCGACATGAAAAAGCCCCAGAAAATCAAAGCCAAGGACCTGCGCGTCTGCGACCTCGTCGTGATCAATGAAACGCCCGAGGCGACCGTGCGCACGGTCGTGTGCGTGCGCGGCCACGACGTCTACCTGACGTGGTTTGAAGGCACCCGCCTGTGCGGCCAGTGGATCGACGTCTGCTACCTGCACAGCCCTACGATCGAGCAGGTCCGCAATCACGTCACGCTGTGCGGCCGTCTGGTCACCGGCCACGACATCAAGGACCTGCAGCCAGCCTGAGACGCCAAGGGCCCGCAAGGGCCCTTCTGGCCCCCACATCACCCCCTTTTCATTGGAGATCAAAATGCAAGCAAACCGCCAAGCCGTCACCCAGTTCTACGTCATGCCCTACGAGGTCATCATTGGCCAGAACCCTGAGAACGCCGACATGTCCAACCCGCGCGGATACACCTACGGCACCCGGGCCGTCGTGGTGGCCGCCAACGACCACGGCGACACGTGGGAGCTTCCCATGGGGTCCGGCCACGCCAGCGACGTCGTGCCCGTTGCGCAGGCCCTGTGCGAGGCCCTGAACGCCCGTCTGGCGCTGGGCAAGCTGCCGGTCGGGTTCGACGCTTGGCGCGAAGGCCGCCCGGTCTACGGCTCCGACGCGTACATGGCCTATGGTCAAGACGACGACCTCGCGTGGGAGCACCGCGAGGCCGCCGAGGAGGCTTGGCGCTGATTTGCAAGCGTTGCCGGAAACTGTGCTACACTCGAACCGTCAATCACCCACTGGAGCTAAAAATGTCTGATCTGCAATCCCTCGACGCTGGCCACATCATGCACCCCGGCGCATACGAAGCGGCCGTCAAGCGCAACATCTTGCACAACGCACGCACCACCTACATTCGCAACACGCCTGACTTCGGCGACATCTTCGACTTCCTGATGGCACGCGAGGCACGCGACGCCCGAGGCAGCCTGATTGAGGGCGGCACGTTCTTGTCCAAAATGGCCTACGCACTGGACACCTACGGCAAGCTGACCCCCAACCAGACAGATGCGGTGCGCCGCTCCATGGCGCAGGCGGCCGACCGCAAGGCCGAGTGGGCCGACAAAAAGGCCGCCCTGAACGCCAAACGCGTGCATTTGGGCGAGGTCGGTGCCAAGCTGACTGTCACCCTAACGATCGTGCACGTCGTGACGCTGGAGAGCGCGTACGGCACGTCGTACCTGTACATCTGCGAAGACGCCGACCAGAACGTCGTGGTCTACAAGGGCAATTCCGGCGCGTTCTTTTTCAAGGCCGACGGCGACGGCCTGCGCGGTAAGGGCGACAGTCTGACCGTCACCGCCGTGGTCAAAGAGCACGGCGTGCGCGACGGCGTCAAGCAGACGGTCATCCAGCGCCCCAAGCTGGTCGGCTGATGACCCGACGTACAGCCCGGCGTGCTGGGCTGTGCGGTGGGAATCCCTCTCGCCAAACCCTTAAACCTGTAAACGAAAAAAGGACTTCATCATGTACGCATTCGGCCGCTCTTCTAACCAGACCGTGTTCCGCTCCAACCACGCCCTCAGCAACGACCAGATCGCCCGCTACGCCCCCAGCGTGCTGGCCTCCGAGGCGCATGAGAGCCGTGGCGAGCGCTACGCGTTCATCCCCACCCTGCAGGTGATCGACGGCCTGCGCAGCGAGGGCTTCCAGCCCTTCGAGGTGCGTCAGACCCGCGTGCGCGACGCTGGCAAGCGTGAGCACACCAAGCACCTCGTGCGCCTGCGCCACGCCTCTGCGATCGAGGCCAAGGGCGAGGTGCCTGAGATCGTGCTGGTCAACAGCCACGACGGCACCAGCAGCTACCAGATCATGTCCGGAGTGTTCCGCATGGTCTGCTCCAACGGCCTGATCGCCGGGAACGTACACGACGACATCCGCGTGCGCCACACCGGCAACGTGGTCGACGACGTCATTGACGCCTCATGGCGCGTCGTAGACGCCTCTGAGCAGGTCATGGAGCGCATCAGCGAGTACAAGGCCCTGAAGCTCAGCCAACCCGAGGTGCTGGCCTTTGGACGCGCTGCGCTGCAGTTGCGCTGGGGCGACGACGCACCGGTGACGGCCAACCGTGCGCTGGGCGCGCGCCGCCATGAGGACTTCAAAGACGACCTGTGGACGACCTTCAATCGAGTGCAAGAAAACCTCGTGATGGGCGGCATGCCCGGGCGCGCCAAGACCGGCCGCCGCATGACCACCCGCGAGGTCGGCGGCGTGAACGAGAACGTCAAGCTCAACAAGGCCCTCTGGGTGCTGGCCGACACTCTGGCTCAGGCCAAGTCCCAGCAGGGCGTCGACGAGTTCGTCGCCAAGCACGAGCACGCATACCTTTAATCAACCCGGGGGCCTCGGCCCCCGTCACTGGAGCACACCACCATGACAGGACTCACCTACAGCCAGTGGCACGGCCTGATGACCCACAAGGTCCGGGCGTACGACTGGTACACCTGCCGCCGGGCCCTGAACGACTGCCACGACACGCTGGCGCTGCACAAGGACCTGAGCACCGACGACGAGTATTACGTCAAGCTCTGGGCCGAAATCGACGCCTTGCGCGAGCGCCAAGCCGCGCTGGCCAAGCTTGGCCAAGCCCCCATCAACCCCCCTCAACTGCAAGGAGCGACAGCATGAAATACATCACCCACAACCAATCTGAGATCGACCTCGAAGGCACAAGCCTGCAGGGCTACCTGACGGCCACCTACAACGAACTGGTGGCCGCGTTCGGCCGCGTCGCGCCCCAGTTCGACGATTACAAATCCGACGCCGAGTGGGACATCCAGTTCGAGGACGGCACCGTGGCGGCCATCTACAACTGGAAGAACGGCGTCAATTACTGCGGCCCGGAGCACGGCACCCCGGTGCAGGACATTACCGACTGGAACGTCGGCGCGCGCAACCCGGCGGCCGTCGGCATGATCGAGGAGGTGCTGGCGGTCGTGAGGTCGAAGCCGTGAGGTACGTCTGCCACGCGTGCGCGGTGGCGCACCATGCGGCCACGGCCGTGCTGGACTGTGGCGGTGGCGTGCTGCTGTGCCGCAACACCGAACAGTGCACCATGCGCATGGGACCGGTCCTGAGCCCCAAGACGGCCCTCAAGCGCACGCTCGGCGTGCCGGTGCAGCGCGCAATCTTGAGTTACGAGCGCCGGGCCGTATACACCCCGGTGCCGCCGGACGGCCGCCTGTACTCCATTGGCCTGCGTCCGCCCATGTTCCCGATCGGCGTGATATGGTCAAAGCACCCAACCCAACGCTACATCAGGACCCCGAAGGTGCTCTGGTGGACGATCGTGAAGTTGCCGGAAACTGTGCTAGAATCGTCCCCGTCATCACGACACAACCCTTAAACCTGAAACCTGAAACTGGAGAAAACGACATGATCCAATCGATCGACACCCTGAGCCCTGCAGATCAACTGGGCAACCTGCTGGCGCAGATCGCCAAGCTCACCAAGGCCGCCGACGCCATCAAGGACGCCATGAAGGACGAGGCCACGGCCGGTGGCGACAAAGTGTTCATTGGCTCGCTGTTCAAGGCCACCGTGATCGAGGCCAACGTCAAGTCGGTCAACGACGTGGCGGTGCTGGCCGACACGGTGGTGCGCTGGACCGGCATCGACCCGGCCACTCCCGAGGGCGCGCTGCGCGCCAAGGAGTTGCTGGGCCTGCAGCCTGTCGAGTCCGACCTGCTGCGCCACACCAAGGTCTCTGCCCGGTTCTCGGTCAAGACCACCAGCCTGTAAGGAGCGCGGCCATGAAACAGTTCCTGAACGACTTGGCCGGTGCGGTGTTGATCGCCGCGCTGATTGGATGGCCGTTTGTCGTGTACTTCTATTTCTGGTGATCTGCACCGGCCAATAAATAAACCCGCCTCGGCGGGTTTATTTTTTTGTGCTCAAGTATTCCAGTATTATTTTTTTAGCCGACTCGTATGACCTGCAGGTGTGCACCGCATATCCACGCGCCATCAACTGAGCGTGAATATTGTGCTGCTCCGGGCTGACAACTCCCTCTTCAGTTTTCATTTCAATAAAAAGGCCACAGAACGCACGGGAGGGCTCCAATATCATGAGATCTGGCATTCCAGCTACCACCCCCTCACTTTTCAGCCTGATGGCCTCAGCGGCCTTCCTATAGCCACCATTCGGTATCGCCGCCAGCATTACGTCGGGGCGGAACGCGCGCAGCCACATCACCAGCTTGACCTGCTCTTGGTGTTCCTTGCTTTGGCGCTGCTGGCGCTGGGGTGTCGTCGTCATCCATCCAGTTTAGCGCCTCTTCCGTGCATTTGGCCTTGGCCTTGAACAGTTCGCACCGGTGCGGGATCGGGATCGGATCCAGCTTGGTCTTGGCGCAGTAGCTGTTCTGGTACGGCACCGTTACCCCCCCCCGGGCGATCTTGGCCACCGGGTACATCCATTGAAACCGGTTGCTCTTTCGCACCTTCTCGAAGTCCGCCGAGGTGAACTTGAGCGTCGCCTCGACGGTCATCCGGTGCGCACAATCCACGCACTTAACCCGCTCGTCGGGGTCCTCACCTGCACGGAGCCAAGCCCCCCCAAAATCGGCGCGCAACTTCTCAAGGACCACATGCTCGCCACCACCAACCTTCTGTAAGTTTTCTGTCATATTCAACTGCCTCTTTTTTAAGCAACTCCATCTCTCTTGAATGTGTCGTCTTGAATGTGTTGACTATAGGGAAAACACACTCAACACATTCAACACAGTCAAGCCCACCAAAACCTTACAACCTGTGGATAACTCGACCGAATGGTGGACGTGCAGTGCGCTTTATAGCGCGCACTGCACCGCTCCGACCCTGCCTTTTCTTGAATGTGTTGACTGTGCAACACAGTCTAAACACATTCAACACATTCAACACATTCAAGACCGCACCCTTAAGCCAGACGCACCCACAGGTTGTCGGCGTTCTCGGCCGAGGGCGCAAACTCGTGGATGATTTTCCAGACCAGCCGACCGCGCACGTCGTTCGAAGACGCGCCCTCAACCGCCCCGCGTATTTCATCCAGCGCCAGCCGGTGCATGCCCGCCATGGCCACCGGCGGGTTCTTTGGCAGCCTGCCCTTGCGCATGCAGACGCCCTGCGGCGTGGTGTTGATCAGGTTCCGCACGTAAAGGGTGACCCGGTCCAGCACGTCGGTCACGCGGGCCTGCTGCTCAGCGCTCTGGGCCTCTTCCCGTGCTACTTGGCGGGCCGTCTGGGATGATGAAATTGGGGTCACGACAATGCAGCGCTGGGACTGGGGGTCGCCGTGCCGGTCAAGGACCGTGGCCTCATGGAACTGGGTGTCAAACCTCACCTCTTTGAATTCCGGCTCGTAGCGGTGCTTGGTGAGCCTGAAATAGCGCTCTTCGTCTTGGTCTAGGAAGATGGCCCCGGTAAGAGTCGCGTCGCCGGTGAACGCCGACGCGCCGCGCGCAAGGGCCGCGTCGTCGCCACGCCCTGATGTTTTTGAAGTGTGCGTGACGATGGTTATTGGGGTGTGCAGTTTCGTGTAAATCAGTTGCTTGAGCGCTGCAATATATTTACCCACCTCGGAATTGTCGTTTTCGTTTTCAATATCCAGAGTTGCATTTGCGGTATCTATAATTAGCCATGGGCGTTCATTATTTAATGTGTGGCGTATTACGTTGTGCGCCAGTTGCAGGACCTCGTCAACGTCGCTGCGTTTCGAGTCAATCAGGATCAACCATTGTGAGATTTCATGTGGGTCGAAGTTGAATATCTTGCAGTAGCCGTACAGGCTGCGGACAATTTGTGCTGAGTCTTCGGAGACGTAGATCACCTTGCGTCTGGACTTGGCGGTGCAGTCAGAGCCCGGGATGTTGAACCCGGCAACTATGAGGGCAAGGGAGATCACCGCTGTGGTCTTGCCGACCCCCGGCTGGCCAGCAAAGACGCCAAAGGAGTGGGCGAGGAAGCCTTCGATGAGGTAGTCAATGGCCGGTAGCTTGCCAAGGCTGTATTCAAGCTCCGGCCAGCCATTTGGGAGTTGTGGCGGTGGTGGTTCTAGGATTTCCCCTGTGTCAGGGTCAATACCCGGGTTGGTGATGTAGGGCTCGAACTCCTGATAGGCAGATGGCTTTTGCTTTGGCAGTCCCTTGCGCGGGTTCTGCCAGCCAGCCCTCTGGGCCATGCCGAACAGCGTGTTGATCTTCACCCCTGATTTCTTGAAGCTGCGCCACTTCTGCTCGCACTCTTGCTCCGAGGTGAACTTTGATCCTTTTTTTGACCAGTCCAGCCAGATCTGGTATCCCTGCTCCTGCAGGCCGTCCTTCAAGGCCATGCCGACCATCACCCATTCGTCGTGCGTGATGTCAGGGTCGAGGTGCTGAATGGCATTGATGGACCGGCTGTAGTCGTCCAGACCGGGGGCCATAGGGGTAGGGGTGGGCTGGGGCCTTGGCGCGGCAGGAACGTGCTCCTGTGGCGCTGCTGGCAGGATGTTCATCGAGTGCAAGACCTCGTCGACGCTGATGCCCTGTACGCTGAGGTCGTCGGCCGTCAGGTCGTCGCCGGTGAGCATGACCGACTTCTTTGGGCTGTTTGGTTGGCCAAAGACCTCCACGGCCTGTCCGTTGCCGAGGTCGTACTTGCCCTGCACCGATTCGCTCATCTTGCCCAGACAGATGATGTGGATGCCCTTGCGGGAGTGCGACAGTTCGCGCATGTGGCCGTAGTCCCGGGACCACTGCGACAGCTTGGTCAGGCGCAGGTCTCTGGGCTCGGTGCTGCTCTTGGTGTCAACGTCGATGACCGTCAGCACGAACTCGCCGAACGGATCGAAGGTCGGCCGGTGCATGACCACGCCCCAGTACGCGCCCTTGCCGCGCGGGATCGATGGCCCTTGCAGGACTTCACGCGCCGAGTAGAGGTCCTCGTCTGGGGTTTCCGACGAGACGCCAGCGCCAGCTTTGCTGTGCGGCATCTTGGCCGACCTTGCCCCACCAACAGAGAAGGTGCAGAACAGGGCCTTTGGGCAGGCCCGTGCGATCGCCTGCGCCACCAAGAGGGACCGGCTCTCTGCGGTAGAATTCATTTGGACTTGTTCCATTTTGTAGTTGCCATTGAAGCCCGGTTGCAGCCGGGCTTTTTTTTATTTGCGGGCCAGCGACGGCTCGGACAGCTTTTCTTCAACCAGCGACGCCACGTCCAGCCCAAGCTTGGTCACGGCGGCCACGGATTTTAGGGTCCAAGCCTGAGGCTGTCCTGCCAGCGCCTGCGCGGCAGCCGCATCGTCGGCCCACGAGCGCATCTTGCGTCCGGGCTTGAGGCCCCAGCCCTCAATGGCCACGCCGCCCTTCAGCAGCGCCTTGGCGGCCGCCTGCACCGACTCGCCCCATGCAATGGCCTGCTCGGCCTGATCGAGCATCTCCGGCGTGATGGTGATGGCGCTCGACTGCTCAGTGCTGGCAACGGCGCTGAAGTCCTGCCGGGCCGACTCTTGCACCTTCTCGCGCATGGCCGGGCAGATCGGCTTGGCCTTGCAGTACTTGCACGCCTCGTTGCTAGGCTCTACCCTCGGGGCGCTGCTGGTGGCCTCGTTGGCCGCATGGATCATGTCCTTGGCGTGCTGGCGCAGGCGCACCGGCGTTGTCTCCCAGACGCTGATGTTGCCGGGCTGCCAGATGTGGACCTTGACCGTGATGTCCGGCGGGGCATTGAACTGCCGCGCCACGCCCAGCGCGTAGGTCAGTAGTTGGCGGTTCTCTTCGGCCTGAACCGGCACCCGGCCGGTCTTGAGGTCCACTACGTGCAGGGTGTTGTCCTTGATCACCACCGCGTCGGCCGTGCCGCCAAACAGTTCGTGCAGTTCCTTCAGGCCCTTGTTGACGTTCATCTCGATGTGGCTGCGCACCGCGTTAGCGCGCAGGGCATTGATGTATTGCACGTACTGCATGGCCACCTCCACCTCGTCGAGGTCGGACGGCTTCAAGGTGCTGATGTCATTGCCCTGCAGGAAATGCTCTGCGATCTCGTGAATGCGCGTGCCGCGCTCGGCCGCCTCGCCCGCCGGGACGTAGGGCATTTGGTTCTCCAACCGGTAGCTGGCCGGGCAGGACATGATGCGGTCCATGCGGGACGCGGACATGGGCGCGTGCGCCCGCTCAGTGTGTGCTGCTGTGCTCATTGAACTTTCTCCATAAATTTAGTATTCAAGTCGTAGACGTAATCCATATGCTTAATGACTTCCAAGAGTTCTTCTTTGGTGTATGCGCCCTCTTCAAGGAACACCCTCACCTCGCCATAGGATTTGTATTCTGTTTCTTCGTTCACGTTGCCTCCTTAATTCAATTGGGTCGGGGGCAGTGCGGCGGCGGCACGACAACGCACCATACAGCGTCAACGTACTTTTGTGTTCCACGATGTACCCATCTGTCGATGTAAGAATCGGGCATATTTTTAAGGACTCTTCTTATGGTTTCTTGCGGTGCGTTGGTTATGGAATAAATCTGTGTTGTGGTCAGGCCATCGGGGTTATCCCGTAGTGCTTGCCTTACTACTTTGTTATAGCTATACATTGTTCTCCCTTGCTCGTATTGCATCAACGTTTACCCAGCCCAAAGAATCCGCAAGCTCCAAAATAGCCTCACGCTCATCGGCGCGGATGAGGTCAATAAGGGTGGCAATCCCCTTGCGGTAATCCCAGTCGGCGTCATTAAAACCCGCTTGCTTTGCAAAGGCAATGTCTCGGTCGTTCATGGTGTGTTCTTATCCTTGAGTTTGGCTTCAATTGCTTTCATCAAATCTAGCCAAGCAACATCTGCTAAGCCTAATTTTTCTGCAATTTCAAATCTATCTTCCCTTGTCAGCCCTACCCACGGGCGCTTATCGCAATTAGGGCAAAGAATTGCGGGTTCTGCTCCAAATCTTTCTGCCCACCATTCACGATTGCCTTTATCCCCATCGTAAATTAGTTTGACATCACACTTGCAGCATAGGATGTAATCACCGAGAGCCACGGTTCTTCTCCTTGAGCCATTGCTGGATGCGTTGAAACGCTACCAAGTGATTGCCCGCCTCAGCCAGCCGTGCGGCTTCTGTAAATTGCTCTTGGGTCAGCCCTACCCACGGGCGCTGCGCTGGCTGTGCTGCGGGTGAGTTGGTGTAGAGGGGCTGCGTGTGAAACTGGCCCGGTGTCCATGACAAGCCAACGTCTCTGTCAGTCACATTCATATCTGCCCACGCCACAGGCTCCTGCGCTGGCTGTGCTAAGGCCATGCCACCAATGACATTGATTAAGCGCTTAATCTCGGCCACTAAGGCCGCCGTTGTTTCAACGTCCACCGGAACCACGGCTCCGTGAAATAGCCATTTTTCTTTCATCTGTCTTCTCCATCAAAGTTTTCAATGTGTGTCTGCCAGCATCAATGCTTCCATGATGCGTTGCGTTTCGTTGTTCAAAATGGTGCCTCCTCATAGTTGTCAGGGTTAGGTTTAAGCGGCGGTGCCTTGGCGGGCACCGGCCTCGGGAATGGGGGGAATGGCCAAGTCATGACAACTCCACTGCTTGCGCGTGTTCGTGTTTGGGCCACTCATTCGTGTCGTCCAATTGATCGTGTTCCCCGTAATACCATTCTTCGTGGACGTTGAGCGCGAGCAGCGTTTTTGTGGCGTATTGCACCTCAGTCATGCCGCCCTCGTAGCCGGGGCGAACTACCATAAGCTCGGGGTCAAACGCTTGCAGCTTTTCAATTAGTTCTTTGACTTTCATTGTTTTTTCTCCTTGTTAGTCAACTTATATAGTGCTTCTTCAATAAAGCCCATATGGTTTCCCGACCAAGCATCCCAAGCAACAGTTCTTTTTTGATTAATCGTTAAGTCACCATCAATACTCGCTTGCAGTAAACGCCCCATTTCGGCGCAGCTTGCAGTGAAGTTTTTTGGCTCCTCTTGATCTGGGCATATTGTGTATGTGTAAGGTAATTTAGCCACCGTTTTTCTCCTGTATTTTCCATGCTCGATATGCAACGTCAAAGTCCGCGTTGATCATCACCTCTTGCAATTTTTCGTTGTAGTGCCATGCCTTATGCTCGTCGTCGCTGTCCGGCTTGTGCCCAGCGCGCATTGCATACTTGATGATGTTGCCCTTCAGGTAGCCAATGAACTCTTCCTTGGTCAGGACGATTTCCATCAGGGTCCAAGGTTGGATCGGCATCCTCTTGTAATGGTCGCCTCCGACCTGCGCGTTATCCGCTGTACTTGCCATAAATTTTCTCCATAAAAGTTGGGGTGCACATTTTCTCTGGGTGTTGTTGGCTCAAGAGCCAAACGAATACTGCCAAGCAGGCAAAGCCTCGGCCAATGCTGGCCAGAGCGTAGATGATGTATTTCATTCTTCGTCTTCCTCTTCCAACAAAAAGTCATTGATTTTTTTGGACATGCGTATCGACGCCTCAAGCAGGGTCATGTTGGATACGTCTTGCGCGAAGTCCATCAGCATCTGAGTGGCTGTCTGATCCTCGTCAGCGCCAATGTACTTGTAGATGTCTGAATGCTGCAGCAAAGAATAGAATTTCATTCCGGTTCTCCATCAAGGTACAAGTCGAGGCGGCGAACACGGTTCTGCTGGTAGTCGACCAGCGCCCGCGCATAGTCAAGGCCGGTCAGGGCCTCCAGCAGGTCCACCTTGGCCTCTTCGTGTTCACGAGTGGCCACCTCGTATGCGGTTGGCCTGCGCAAGACGCGCCGAATAAATTCTGTCAGTTTCATGGTTTTTTCCTAGATGATTTGATCAATGATGCTCAGCTTTCGCAAGACCTTGCCCAGCACATTGTGGTCAAGGGATGCCCGGATGGTCAGCAGGTACACCAGCGGTGTGAACCCTGACTTGACGACGTTCTCCATGCGGCTTGTGGCCTGCTCCAGCGCGGAGGTTTGCCAAGTCGCTTCAACGAATATCACGGTGTCGGCGCGGGACAGGTCTACGCCCTCCGACATGGCGGCAATGTTGCCAATAATCAGGTCGGTCTTGCCGGATTGGAAGTCCTCAATGGCCTGCGTCCGGGCCTTGTCCGACGTCTCGCCGGTGACCGTGCAGGGCTTGTGCTTCTTCAGTTCCTCTGCCAACCGGCGGGCCACCTCCTTGTGGTGCACGAACACAATCAGCGGCTCTCCTTCGTTCAGCTTGTCCTCAATGAACTCAACGGCCGGTGCCACCTTCTGCAGGCCCGCCTCAAGCATGATCTCGGACAGTCCCTCGAAGGCCATGATCGCATTGGGGTTCTCGGCCAAGGCGCTGGCATCAAAGTGCTGCTCGCGCTTGTTCACCGGCAGGTCAAAGGTGATCAGCGAAACCTGCGGCTGCGTGTAGTCCTTGAACACGTCCTCCTTCTTTCGGCGCAGGACGATCGGCTTCATCAGCGCCTTGAGTTCCGGCAGGTTGGACGCGCCCGACACGTCCAAGCCCCATGGTGCCTTCCACATCTTCGCGTACCGGGCGGCAAAGTCGTAGTACCCGCCGCGGTATACGCCCAGTCCGTGCAGGAGGGGCCATAGCTCAATCGGCCGGTTCGGGATCGGCGTGCCGCTCAGGGCATAGACGTTGGGTATCGCGGCCATCGCGGCCATGCAGGCAACCGTGCGCTTGGCGGTGTGGTTCTTGATGCGGTGAGATTCGTCGAGGATCAGCGTCTTGTACAGGCTGAACGCCTCTTTGGGCATGTACTGAATCAGGTCATAGTTGATGATCGTGACCGGGTGTCGAACCATGGCCGACGCTGCGGACCGGCCAGAGATCACCTCCGCGTAGACGGTGCCAATGCGCAGGAACGCATTGGCCCAGACAGACTTGACGATCGCCGGGCAGACGACCAGCACGGGCCCATGCTTGAGCGCGGCGGTGACGGTGGGAAAGGTTTTGCCCAGACGGGGCTGGTCAGCCAAGATGCAGCGTTTCCTGTCAAGCAGAAAGTCCACGGCGGTGACCTGATGGGGTAGCAGTTGCATGCGGTTCCTCGGTTAAGTTGAGCGGCAAATGTAACACAAAAAAATTTTGTACAAAAAATTATTGCACGGCATTTTTTTGAGCTATGATCCTACCCGGCGGCCGGTCGGTCGTCATCAACCTAAACCCTAAAAAGGAAAACGTGTATGTCCACAAAAGTAGTAACCGGTGAAGTTCGTTTTAGCTATTTCTCTGCCTTGTCGGCTCGCCTCAATGAGATGAACCAGAAGGAAGAGTTCAGCACTCAGGTGCTGGTACCAAAGTCCGATACCGATACCGTTGCCGCTCTGAAGGCTGCCGCCAAGGCTGCCCTGACTGAGAAGTTCGGCGAGAAGATTCCCAAGACGATTCGCAACCCTCTGCGCGACGGTGACACCGAGACGAAGACGGACGGGACGCCTCTGGGCGAAGAGTATGTTGGTCATTGGTTCTTCAACACCAAGTCTGCCAAGCGCCCCGGTGCTGTGGACTCTGAAGGCAACGACTTAATCGGAAACGACGACATTGTCAGCGGTGATTACGGTCGTGTCAGCTTGAACGCCTACGCCTATGACACGGCAGGCAACAAGGGCGTGTCGTTTGGCCTGAACAACATCATGTTCAGCCGTCGCGGCAAGCCGCTGGGCGTCGCCCGCACCAACGCCGCTGATGACTTTGGCATCAGCAAAGGTAAACCCAAGGCCGCACCCGAGGTGGCAGACGATAACTGGAACTAATCATGCTCTTCACAGTAAATGGCGGACAACTCTACATTGAAACAACTGTTACGGAGGGCATGCCTCTCCTCATGGCGTTTCTTGAAAAAACAAGCATGGAAGGCGGCAAGACGCAAGCTGTATTACCTGTTAAGGTAAAGCGCGGCGGAGGTCGTCCAAAAGGCTCGAAGAACAAGAAGTCCACTCTGGTTGCAGTAACGCCAGAGTCCACTCCTTATTCTGTTACAGAGGACGTGACAGCATGAGAAGCCCCGACCTCAAGGCAATAGCCACTTACTTTCCCAAACAGGATCTTGAGAGGCTCGACGCACTGGCAAAGCAGTTTGGATGGTCACGTTCGGTCCTGTTGCAACGTGCACTCAAGGTCGTTCTGGAAAATCCCATGCTGCTGGCTGTGCAGGTTGCCTCTGAGGTCGGGCAGTAATGGTTGACTCTAGCAAAGACACTATATTCATCAGCATTGTGTCGTACTGCGACAAGATGCTGCTGCATACCATTCTGAGCGCGGTTAGCACGGCCGCGAACAACAAACGGCTGGTGTTCGGTGTTGTGGAGCAGGCGTACCCGGAAGGTCGAATTGACGCCATTGGTTTTGGCTCGGCGGTCCGATATGTTCGGCTCGACCCCATTGACGCAAGGGGACCATGCTGGGCGCGGGCAATTGCAATGAGCCTGTATCAGGACGAGACGTGGTTTCTGCAGATTGACTCGCACATGGTGTTCGATCAAGACTGGGACGAAAAAATGATCGCTGCCATGCATCAGTGCCCATCTGAACGGCCCATCATCAGTCATTACCCTATCCCCTTCAAGATTGATTTTGAGACCGGAAAGGTTACCAAAGAGAGCCGCAAATGCGGCCTTAAGCAGATGATCAAGGAGAACACCACCTTCAAGGACGATGGGCTGGTGCTCACGGCCATTGCAGTTGACTTTGACTCCGAGACGCCGATCCCGGGCAGCCTGCTGGCTGGCGGGTTTCTGTTCGCGCCGGGGAAAATTGTCAACGAGTTGCCGTATGACCCCAAGTTCTATTTCCATGGCGAGGAGCAGTCCTACGCCCTGCGCGCCTTTACACGTGGCTGGGACATATTCCACGCGCCGCGCATCCCCATTTACCACTTGTACGATACCGACCCAGACAACTGCTACCGGCCCAAGCACTGGACCAAGGAGGACGACGAGAAGCGTAAAGTGCGCTGGTGGGAATTTCAAAAGTTTGCAGCCCAGAGGTTCAAAGACTTGGTCCACGGCAAAGACCTAGGTGTGTATGGCTTGGGCAACGTGCGTACAGTTGAGGAATACGCGGAGTATTCCGGAATCGATTATCTGAACAAAACCTTACATCCAAAAATTGTGCACCGGTCCGGTGAGAAAGAAGCCAAAAATGAAAATTGATTATTTGACATGGGAAGACCTTTGTGCGTTCTTTGCCATGCAGGGATTTCTTGCCGCGAAGACGACCAGCGACGCTGCTGACATCATCGATCATCTCGACAACATTGCGGCGGCGTCCTACGCCGCGGCTGAGCGCATGAAGATAGAAAGAGAGAACCGTGAAACACCCGACGACAACAAGAGTTGACAGGCTGCGCGTAAAGCGCACTGGGCTTGGGTTCAGGCGTATGGAGGTATACGTACACGTGGACGATACGGACATCGTGCGAGAATTTGCGCGCAAGCTAAAGGCAAAGCGTGATGAGGTACGAGCCGCGGAACAGGCTGCGCTGAATGAGACTGTGGAAGAACGACTGAAAAGGCAGGCCGAAGAGGCTCGCCAAAAATTTTTAAAGGTGAAACATGAAATTTGAAATTTTTACTGACAGCGAAGAATATGCGCTGGAGATATACGACCAGATTGCCACTTGCATGAAGGTGCATGGCTGGAAAGAAAACATCATCTTGTTTTCCGATATGACCAACCCGAATGAGCCCGACAAGATTCGGTTCTGGGTCCGGGTTGGCGACTGGGCTCCGGTCTTTACTGTTGCGGAGCAGACGCAGGAACCTGAGGCTGCGCAGCACTAGCCTGTATCAAGGGGCTGGCAGGGGCTGGTTGAGGCTGCTGCTGGCCTTCGTCTTGATCTGGGAACCCGCCGTTCATGGACGGCGTATAAAGCGTCCCTTGGGTTGCCCCGCTGACGGCCGCTGATCCCTTACCAAGCAGGCCATTCAAACCAAACTTTTTCAGGTCAGCCTCTTGATCTTTGAGGCTGCCAAGAATACCGGTGGTAATGCTATCCAGACCAGTTCCCATTTCTCCAACTGGCGTCAATAAGCGTTCAGCAGTAGGCTCGGCCACGCGCTCCGGCATTCCCTTCAATGCGGGGCCCATAGTGCTAAGTAAATTACTGATAGTTCCAAACCCAACTTTCCCAGTGGCCACATCACCGGCAACGCTCAGCCCTTTGCCAAACTCATCAGATGTAGCATTGTTTTCTGCCGGTGCGCCTTTGATGCCGACCTTTCCGGTCTTCATCATTTCTGCTTCACTTTGAAGCCTGCGAACAAATTCGTTGTAGGCATTGTCGTCTTGAAAAGCCAGCTTAATTTTGCGGCCCATGTCTCCGCCCAGTACCGTGCGCATAGGATCAGTGTCTGGGGACGCGCGCAGCTTATCAAGCATTGCCTGCGCAATACCGGCGCGCATTGAGTCCATCTGCGACGGATTGTTGACATTATCAAGAACCATTTGCTTGATGTCCGGCTCGTTCATTTTGTAAATGTTCTGTCCGTTCTTTCCTGCATTGATCCAGTCGGTGTCACCAGCGTAAGCTGAGCGTGCAGCACTGTACTGAGGTGAAATTGTGTTGAGGTCGGTCAACAGCTTGTTTTTCATGTCAATCAAATTTCTTCCGGCCGTTGTCACCTCACGGGTTAAAGGTGTGGTCTCGGCGTTGATCATGTCATCCAATGCCATTTTGGTATGGTGCAACGAGTACACGAGGTTTTGGCCGAACGTGCTTGGTTCTGGGTCATTGGCCATATTCCTCGTGGCCACCTGCATGGCCTCTTGAAAATCAGGCTTTTTCATTAAGTCTGGCAAGTACTTGCTACCGGCAGCTATATAAGACTCAGGGTTTGATAGGTCCAGATTGGTGCCAGACTGCCAAGCGGCATCGTACATGGGCTTGGCATTGGCGTTCCGGGCTGCCTTCACTGCATCTAGCCCACCATAAAAATCTTGCGATCCAGACAGCACTTGCTTCAGATCATCATTGACGCGCGGCACGACTGATGAGTTCCGGTTAGCCAAGTAATCGACGGCTTTGTTACGAGTGGGGCCACCCGCTTGCGTTGCCGTGCTAAGAAGCTTGCGCGTATTTTCGCCCACGTCGGCCAGCGTGATATCACCCTTGCCAAGCGCCTGCAAAGTAGCTTGGGCCGACTGGGGCGTGTGTCCATCCTTCTCCAACGCCTGAGAAATGGCAATATTGGCGGCGTTGTTTGGGTCTTTCCATCCAAATTTCAGGGCCGCCTTGTCCCACCCGGCTCTGGCCAGCTTGTTGGCGGCGCTCAGGGTTTGACCAAATACCGCACCTACACCACCTCCCAGCGCCGCGTCAGATGCCACGCCACCCACTGTCTTTGCTTCAGAGTTGCCAGCACCCTGAATAGCGCCCTGTACTCCACCGTACAACGCCGGGGTCAATCCTTGTTTAACGCGCATCAGCAATGGCGCAGTTCTGGCTGCCAGCGCGGCACCGGCCTCAGGGGCCGCAAAACCGCCCGTCAAGGCCGTTGCGCCAAGAGCAGGCACCAATCCCCCGGCAAACTCAGCAACGCCGCTTTCCACGGGGTGCTGAGCCTGATACTGCTGCTGGCCCATGCGCTCGGCCTTGAGGTACTCGTCATAGCTGTTGGCTGAGCGAGGATCCATAGCTGAACGCACGGCTGCAACGCCCTTTGGCATCCACCCCATCGTCACGCCGTTCAGGAAAGCTCCTCCGGGACCATTGAACATGGGCTGAGTTCCGCTTGACCGAACAGGGGTTGCGGGCGCAGGTTGGCTTGCAGGTGCTACTTGCTGCCCGGTAATACGTGCAATAACGTCTGGGGATGTGCCGTATGGGAACTGATGGCGAACACCATCTGAGCCCATCACCTCAATCATGGGACCGCTCATTGTGTGATCTCCCTTCCTTGGGCGTCATACTGCCTCACCGGCGCAGAAAAATATTGTGGAAATGGAACGCGCTTGTCGTTTGGCATCAAATTTCCGTTGGCGTCCTGCGTTGAAATGGGGTTGTTTTTCAAATAGGTTGCCCAGTTGTTGTTGGCTTCCGAAAGGTTGGATCCAGCAGCGTAGGACTTCTGCATGAAGTCGTGATACTCCTGAGCCAATTTCAACTTGGCAATCTGAGAATTCAAAATTTCAATGTTGGCTTGCGTGCTTGTGGCCGGGCCAAATGTAGAGCTTTTCAAAAAGTTCAAATCTTGATTGGTGATTCGAGTCATGCCTTGTGGACGTATTGAACTAATGCTCAAATTGGACAACTTTTCCAATATTTGTTTGTTGGAATCAATGGCCGTCTTGGCCGCCGTGAAAGCTGGTGATAGGCTTGACAGTCCGCCGGTTGGGGTAGATTGCACAATTTGCAAAGCACGTTGCGCGTTGGAAATGCCTTCCGCCAATGCGCTAGGGTCTGCGCCCTCAACCAACTTTTTATTGAATTGAGAAAACTCATCCGCGTTTTTGGCAATCAACTTTGCGCGATCAAGCTGGCTGGTTCCGGGGGCCACAGGTACGGGCGCGGCCGGGGGGACGCCCAGCGACTTTGCAATCTCCACATTGGAAGTGTCATCGCCCTTGATTGCGTTCTGTTGGGTCTCTTGGCGTGATCGATTTGCCGCCTCGTAGGAGGCGGTTGTCGCCGCCTTCGAGGCTGCAATTTGAGCTCTCTTGCTTTCAATATCCAGACCATTTGACTGGCTGATCAAGTTGGCTACATTGCGCATGTCGTCAGGGTTGGTGGGATCGCCATTGATTTGGGCAAGATAGTTTTTCTGTTCTGGGGTCAGCATGGACAATGCCTTTTCGCTTGCCAGATGCACTTGTGCAGCGCGGCGGCCATCAGGCGTATTGATGTCCAAGTTGTACTTTGCGGCAATCGGAACCAACTCTTTGTTTTGTTGGTAAATTGCTATATCGTCTTTAGTAATTTGATCAACAGGCTTACCCAAAGCGGCGGATGCCTGCTTGATATCGGTGGGGGCTTGCGTGTACGCGTTGATGGATTTGACGCGTGCAACAAAATCCGGAGTGCCCGGCGTCAGGCCTTCCGTCATTGCCTGCTTCTCGGGGTTGGTCAGGGCCCGCGACAGATTTTTGGTCACATTCAGGCCCATGGCTGCCTGAGCATTCAAGGCATTGATTCTTGATTGCTGCAACTGCACTTGCGCGTTGGCAATATCTTGCTCACGCTTTTGTTCTTCGATGGCCGCTTGATTGTAACCGCCCAGCGCCTTACCCAGCCCTTCTGCAAAGCTTCCGCCACCGCCGGGCGACAGCATGCCTGCCGAGAATGCCAGCCACTTAGGGTCCAATCCGCTAGTGCGGTTCTGCAACTTGTTCATCAAGTTTGCGCGGGCCTCTTCAAGGTCCGCTTGCGCTTGCTGATACGCCGGGTCACCTGCGCCCATGGCAGCTTGGCCTAATGCCGTTAAAGACATATTTTTGGTTGCGCTAGATGGATCGTTTGGATCCACCTTCATAATCCGCGCCAAGATGCTGTTGTAGGGCGTGTCGTTTCCGCCCTGAGACCCAGATGAACTGCTTTCTTCAGTGTCGTTTGCCATTTTTTTTCCTATTGTGTCTAGGTTGGTGGCTCGGTAGGTGCCACGGTAGGTGCCACGGTAGGTGCCACGGTAGGTGCCTCGGTAGTAGCATCGGTAGGTGCCTCGGTAGTAGCATCGGTAGGTGCAGGAGTACCCTCATCAGTTGGAGTCGTGCGGTTCTGAGTGCCACTGGTGGTGAACAAACTTGGGAAATTGTCATGCAGCCACTTGAGCCCGCTGTCCATAGCTGTACCAAAACCTTTCGCGGCGCTTGTGCCGTTATTGCCAGCCGCAAACAGACCTAGCAAGCTAGTTACGGTACTTAGATCTGAAGGTGAGTATTGGCCAGACTGGCCGGGTCCAACAAACTTGGCGTCGACAGTGGAAGGAACCTTGAGAGATGACAATGCACTTGCTGCATTAGCTGATGCGGTCTGTGGCTGGTTAATGACTGACTGCCGCTGGGCCTGCTCCTGCAACCCCAGCTTATTCTCATAATCTCCACCGGCAATTCCTAGCTTGGATTCGTCTTCAGCTTGTGCATTTTGCATTTGTGCGGCGGTGTTGTAGATGCCCTTTTGCTTCAACGCGGCGTCGAGCGCGCTGGTATAGCCGGACTGCAATGCTTTTGACTGTTCGCCAATTAAACTGTCTTGAATTTGGGCCAACGCACCTGCATTAGCGTTCATTGACCTTTGGCTTCCAGTTTGTCCAGATGCCGCTGCCGCCGCTTGTAGCGCAGGCATAACCGTACTGTTGGTACTTTGGTATGACTGGTTGGCCAAGTTGCTGACCACATCCTGCGTGAACGGATTCAAGAACGCATTGATGTCATCTTTGCCAATTGCCGTAGCCGCTTTGGCCGACGTGTCTTCCGCTGTTCCAAGTTGTTTCTTGTAGCCGGTAGCAACATTGCCTGCATTGTTTTGAGCGTCGGTCGACAAGGTTGATTGCTTAGCAATCATTGATGCGGGATCGAAGCCGGGAATTTTGTTGCCCTGTGCGTCAATGCCCATAGCGGCATTGCCAGCATTGGCAATGCCCTTTAATGTACTGTTGTACCAATCCGGGCCACTGGTTGTCGTGGTCGTATCGGTCGTAATATTCGGTAACGGATTTCCTGCGGTAACTGACATGTTGGTTTCCCTCGATTACTTGAGGCCCTTCATCTTCATACCTTCTGCAATGTATTGCAATGGTGATTTAGATTTTGGCGGTATTTTGTTGATCGGAGCAGAACGCTTGTGAGCACGCAACGCTTCGCGCATTGCATCAAGGATGGCAGCACCTGCTTTATTGGACCCATTCCCAAGCTGAGAAACGCTCTCTGCATCCATGACCCACTCTCCGTCGGCCAGCATGGCAGGGATGTCATCAGACTGGCCATCGCCCGGACCTTGCACGTGCTGTGTTTTTCCACCCGTTCTGAAAACCGGAGTGCTGCCATCATATTCGGGATGAGCCTGATCGGCAACAGATCCGCCATGCGCAGCCATGAGGGCAGATGTCATTACCGTGCCGCCTTTTTTAAATTTTGCGGTAGTGCCAGTGGCAGGATCGATGCCAAGCGTAGGCCTGTCATCTTTGGGGTTCAATATGTCTTCAATCGAGGTGGCGTTCCCGTAGGAGTAATACCCATTGTCGGACGAGCTAGATTGATCTGCTTGTTGTTCAGCTTGTGCCACGGCTTGCACCTCTAATGGATTTTGAAATTTACGGGAAATTCCGCTGCCACCCAACCATGTAGCAACAGCCTCTGCAGGTGTGTAATTTGACACTGGAGCACTGGTTGCCGCGGGAACAGAGAAGTTGCCTGACATTGTAGGCGCTGGCGTAGGATTTGGCGTAGGCGCTGGAGTTGGCGCTGGAGTTGGCGCTGGAGTTGGCGCTGGAGTTGGCGCTGGAGTTGGCGCTGGAGTTGGCGCTGGAGTTGGAGTTGGAGTTGGAGTTGGAGTTGGAGTTGGCGCACCTGTTCCCGTACCAGTGCCAGTGCCTGTTCCTGTTCCTGTTCCTGTGCCTGTTCCTGTGCCTGTTCCTGTGCCTGTTCCTGTTCCTGTGCCTGTTCCTGTTCCTGTGCCTGTTCCTGTTCCTGTGCCTGTTCCTGTTCCTGTGCCTGTTCCTGTGCCTGTTCCCGTACCAGTGCCTGTTCCTGTTCCCGTACCAGTGCCTGTTCCTGTTCCTGTTCCTGTGCCTGTGCCTGTGCCTGTGCCTGTTACAGGGCTCTGTGTTGGCGCAGGGCTGCCAGTCGGTGCAGGGCTGCTAGTCGGCTCAGGGCTGCCAGTCGGTGCAGGGCTGCTAGTCGGCTCAGGGCTGCCAGTCGGTGCAGGGCTGCTAGTCGGCTCAGGGCTGCTAGTCGGCTCAGGGCTGCTAGTCGGCTCAGGGCTGCTAGTCGGCTCAGGGCTGCTAGTCGGCTCAGGGCTGC
>Ga0208741_10000080_pt1 | contig 54350 bp, 78 predicted proteins | sample CryBogCBE03Jun09_FD_184576 | JGI IMG/M metagenome (GOLD analysis project Ga0208741, IMG submission 184576) | Freshwater microbial communities from Crystal Bog, Wisconsin, USA - CBE03Jun09 (SPAdes) | ecosystem: Environmental > Aquatic > Freshwater > Lake | place: Crystal Bog, Wisconsin, USA...
GGTTGAGATCCCTGATGAGCAAGGAATCATCTCAATGGAGAACATTGGTATGACTGATCCAAAAGGTAATGCCGCTAACTTTAGGGTGTATCCAGATCAGAACCATGTGGAGCATTTCAAGGGTCATATCCAAGATGCCGCCGCATCTATGCAGGAAGCACAACAAGCCTTGCAGAGTGCCGGTGTTAATCCTCAAGCACCTACCCGTGGTCAAGTTGCCAACAATATGTCAGAGGAAGCTATTGATCTTATCAAAGATATCTACGCTTGCCTCATCCGATTCAAAGGCCCACACCTTACTGCTCACCTTGGATTCATCCAGAAAGATCCTTCCAAGAAACAAATTGCCAAAGAATTTGGTCAGCAGATGCAACAGCTTCAGCGTGGAACTGATGAACTTGGTAGCCAGCTTGCTCAAATTGAGAAAGCCAATCAGCAACAGCAAGGTGATCAGAATATGTCGCCAGAGCAAGTCAAGCTCCATGCTCTTGTTGCTAAAGAATCCATGCAAACTGATTTCCTTCAGAAGAAAGAAAACATCAAGCTGGCGGCAATGGCACAGAAAGCCAAGTTGCATGACACAATGGCAATGGAAAGGGCATCAACTGATCTTGCTACCAAGAGGGCAAAAGCCGCTAATGAAATCCAGATCCACAGGGCAAAGGCATCACAGGATGCACAAGCTATGCAGGATCAACATGAACAAGAGTTGGATCATAACGACCAACAAAACACACAGGACATGGCGGCACAGCAAGCCGCTATTGCACAGCAAGAACAACTAGCACAAAGCAACCCCGAAATAGGCAACCAGAATGGATAAAAACGTACTCAACCTAGCCGCATCAATAGTCAACGACAAACGCTTCACAGAATTAAAGTCCTCTTTATATGAGGAGCTTGTTAAAAACGACCATGCAACTGTAGTTTCCGTATTCAAGACACTTCAAGAGTGGGCAACAGAAGCAGAAGACAATAAATTTGAGACAATTGATCGTCCCAAAGTATCTAAAATAGCCACACATGATCTTGATCTTGATCCTGATCTTGATGACTCACTAACACCAGAAGAACTTAATCTCCGCAAGTAACCACAACCACAAAATACCATGTCTGAACAACCTATTGACCCTGCACAGAACCCAAATCTTACCGCCGCATCTGCCGCTGACAAAGCCGCAAGAGAAGCCGCTGTAAAACAAGCTGATGCTTTTTTCAAGAGCGACATCAAAGAAGCTCCAAAGGGAAACCCTACAGATCTGTTTAAGAAAATGGCAGAGAAGTTGAATCAAGATTCTTCTCAATTCCAAGATAAGGTTGATGAGGAAAAACAAGCTAGGCGTGAAGCAGTAGAAAATAGGGAAGAACCAGAAATAAAGGCATCGTCCGTTGAAGACGAAAAGAAGCCTGGATACATCAAGACTCTAAAGCAAACCAACGAACAGCTTTCTAAAGAAGCCGCTGAACTAAAAGCCAAGGTCGCTGATTATGAGAAGTCCAAACAAGAGATTGAGGAGCTTCGTTCCAAGATCGACGATAGCGAAACAAAAAAACAAGTTGAAAAACTCCAAAAAGAATTGGAATTGGCAATCAAAGAAAAGCAAGAGCGTGAAGAAGCACTCTCCAATGATCTTGAACAGCTTCGCAAAGCAAATGCATTCCTCAACCTTCCTGCTGATCCAGTATTCAAAGAGAATTATGATCAACCTATTCTCAATGGTTATAGTCAGATCAAAATGATCCTTGGGGAAGACCCAACTTACGTTACGGAATTTGAGAAAGCTGTTGCCGCATATGAAACATCACTTCGCACAACAGATCAGAATGAAAGATCCAGACAGCGTGAGATTTCCAAACAGACTCTTAATGCCATCTACGAGAATCTCTCTCCTATGGAACAGGCTAAATTCAATACTACAGCTTACGATGTTCTTGGTAAGGTTGAGAATCGTATCCAAGCTCTCCAGAATTGGGAGATAACCAAGGCACAAGCTGATGAGGAGAAGGCTCGTCGTGCAAACATGACCAAATCCCAAATCGGAAAACGCTGGCAGGATGCATTCCTCCAAGCCAAGCAGTCGCTTGAGGATTCCATTAAATATCCAGAAGAGATTGCAAAGATTATTGCATCACAAAAGATTGATGATGATACAACAGAAGATGAGTTGATTGCTGAAGCGGCATTGCGTGAGAACAGCAACTATGCTCCAGAGCAAATAACGAAGGTTCTTACCCAAGGCTCGAAATATAAAAAACTAAAGGCTTATTCTTTTGCACAAGAAAAACAAATTGCTGAATTGCAAGAAACCATCAAAAAGATGCGTGGATCTTCCACATCTGATGGTCTCATGGGATCTTCTTCATCTGGCAAAGCAACGGAAGTGGAGGAAAGAACTCCAGCAAGTTTATTTGCTAAATTTAGAAATAGATAAATTAATTGTTGACGAGCTATTAGAAAACCACTAATAGCTTGTTCTGACATTTTAATTCTGGATTGGTCGTTGTTCAATCAACGATTGATTTCAGCCAAAGCACCGAGTCTGATAGCGTCAGACATAAATAAAAAGCGGGGTGTGAGGTTGACATCAGTTGTTGAAAAAATAAAGACCCTGCGAGGTTGCCAGTCGCTCACAAACCAAAACCGTGTTTTGGAGGAGGCGACTCTTTTCAAGGCACACAACCTAACAAATAACAAATTAATCATATGGCGCAAAATGGCGTAACATTTAGTTCGTGTCAGGATGTGGATACCCTATTTAGGGAAGCCCGCACCTATTACAATCCGTTTTTCATCAAAAAGATGGCAATCAATTCGATCTATTATGGTCGTCTTGAGACAGAAACTTGGCCTTTGAATACTCTCCCGACCCAGAAAGCATTCCGCTTCGGGCGTGGATGGTACAATCCAGATCAGCCTTGGGAGCAAGTTCAGTCTGGTCGTTGCATCCAGAACGCTGATGACGTTCAGTTTGAGACGATTGCTCACCCTGGTACGGAATCGTACAGCTTCAGCCTCTTCACCAAGGCTATGCGTACCGATTGGTATCAGCTTACCGATTTCATGTATCGTCTCTTCCCTCAAGAGGAGATGGATCACATCATGAATACCAATGTCAACATCACCAAGAACGTCCATGAGGAGTTCGCTCGTTCCAACTGGATCGGTGGTGCTGGACACAAGTGGGTTCCTGTTAGCAATGGTCAGTCCCTTGTCTCTTGTGTTACTCCTGATGATCAGATGTTCATCGTTCAGCCTTTCGAGGGCACGAACGAGGGTAGCTACAACATGGGCTATGTCTATGTTAAGATGCCAGCTTCACAGCTTAACAACATTGGTCTTCTCTCGCTTGACACCCTTGATGACATCCTCATCAACCTTCAGCGTGAAGATGACGCTTATCGTCTCGACGTAAGTGAGGCCGCTGGTCGCCCTCTCCTTGAGATCATCGTTCCTGATTCCCGTGTTCTTCGTCAGCTCTGGCAGTATGCCAAGCAGTCTAGTGGATGGTGGGAGAGCGTCAGCGACTTTGATGACAAGCAACTTCAATACTCTCTTGGTATTGATCGTGTCATCGGTAACTACGCTTTCTGTAACGACATCAACGGTGTTCGCTTCAACGTGGATTGGACATACAATGCTTCCCTTCCTACGTTCAACGTGAACGATCCTACGACTTGGCCTCGTCTGGTTCGTGTGCTTCCTTACATACCCGTCACAACGGAGCTTGGTTGCAAGTATGTTCAGAACACTGCTTATAACTATGCTGATTTCGGTATCACGAATCCTTGGGTTAACAAGGCAATGATCAAGTGGATCAGCCCATCCCAAAGTGGTATCGGTGAAGCTCAAGGCATGACCCAGAACTACGCTGGTGATTGGGAGTGGAAGAACCCAGATTGGGAATGCAACATCAAGCGTGACCAAGGTTTCTTCTGGAACCAGTTCCGTATGGGTATGCAGTTCCAAGATCCTACTCTGATGCACTCCATCCTTCACAGGTTGAACAATGCACAGTTGGTGATCCCTGCGGCTTGCACACTGTCACCGAACTATGCTCCTCAATACACCCCTGATTGCTACGCTTGCAACAGCACTGTTAGCCAGCCTATCTAATCAATAAGGTAAACACACGATGTCACTTAACAACGCTAATTACGCTCCGTCGAGTGTTCTCAACGCCCCTGCCCTGCTATACGCAGGGTACGGGCAACCGTTGACACCAGTTTTCCAAACTGTCACGAGTGGTGCATCTGTTACTATTCCTACAAGTGCCCTCACTTGGTCGGTTAGTACCAGTGCTTCTGGAACGGCAACCGTTAACATTAATGGAACTACTACAACATTGCTTGCTAGTATGTCTTTTTCTGGTGGTGGGCCTCTTCAGTATCCAATTACTGTTACGGCATCTTCTGATACCGTTGTAGTTGCTTACACTCAAAACAATGTTATTTATAACACTCCTAGCTACTATTAATCTTAACTAAAAAACTAATTATATGTCCGTCCCTAAACCCACTCCTAATAACCTGACAATCGTTCGTTACGGCCCATTGTCCGTTGACTTCACGGTTGCAGGAACTTATGACCTTGGAAATCTTAACTACGATGAAAACGTATTCGTTCCTACGAATGCATTCATTGTATATAAGAATGCTCTTGGTACTAATGGAACCCCTGCACAAGTAGCAATCGACAACGGTACGACAAGTGAACCTCTGTTCACAACTCTTACCCTTCCTGCTACGCCAATTTCCACTAGCCCAAATGCGACTAGCAATCTGTCTCAATCGGCATTTGCTCTTCCTACTAACGGTTATGTTCTTGGTCAAGACCCTGTTGCCAACCCAAATCCTGCTATTGGATCTGGTGGTGGTGGAGCCGCTTCAACGGAATATGTGCGTATCAACGTTACGACCGCCGCTGTTCCTTCACTGGCTTCAACGAACCGTGTTACCGCCAACAACATCAGCACCATCACGGTGTCGAGTGTTCCCTCTTGGCTGGTTCCAGGTGTGATGGTTAAAGTTCTTACGATTGGCAATGCCGCTTATAACGGTCTTGTTCAAGTTCTTTCTACGACCAGCACGACCTTCTCGTACTACAATCCCTCGCTCACAACCGAGGCTTCCACGGCTGATACCGCTGGACGCATTGGTGCGATCTATGGTGATGTGTACGTCACTGGTTACTTGTTCTAATTAAACTCTGGATGCCTTGGGGGTTCTATCCCCCCAAGGTGTTCTACCAATTTTATAGTTATGTCTGTCCCAATTCTTTCTTTTGGATCATTTGTAGATACTACCGATAGCGAACAGAGGTGGCAGATTTATAACGCCACAGGTGGGTTCTCCATTCCCATTTACGATTCTGTGGTTGTGACAAGTTCTGACGGCAATGGAAATCCTCTTGGGATTAATTATTCTTATAAAGGTTCGTTAGTTGCTACGCTTGTTCTTACTTGGAGTGGAACTGCTTTTGTTTCTTGCACTAGGACTCTGTAAATATGGCTACGCTGTATTTTAATTCTCAAGTATCTGGTGCTGGAACACCAACTGTATGGGATGATCCACTTAATTGGTGGACTAATATATCCTTTACTACTCATGCTGGAAGAATACCAAATTCAACTGATACTGTTTACATTTGTGATAATGTATCAGGAATGAATTCCCTTACAACTGTTACCGTATCAACAATATATTTTGGTACTGTTTCTCCTGTTCATTATGGAAATTGGGATGGCGATGGATTTAATTTTAATGTAGATTTTAATTGTTCAAATTGTTACATTCCATATGGATATGTTTGGTCATCCAATGGAACTTTTAATGTTTCTGGATTAACTTCTGTTAGTGGCGTTTCATTTATTCAAGGCCAATCTTTTAATCAACTTGGAGGATCAATAAATTTTTACAATACAACAACATTAGGGGGAGGAGATACTAATGGAATTCTTTATTTATCCAATGGAGCAATAGTAAATTTTTATGATAGCTCCGCAACTGGTAGCGGAGGAAATAATGATGGAGCTATTTATGGAAATGCTTATTTTTATAATAACTCCACAAATTCACAATCTAATGATGGAGGTGCATCAACGGGGTTCATTTATGGAAATGCTTATTTTCATAACAATTCTACCAATGCTTCATCTTATGATATTGATGCAAATAGTGCATCAACTGGTGGAATAATATATGGTAATGCAACTTTTTATGATTCTGCAACTAACTATTCTTATACAGACGCTAATGCTCAAGCATCTGGAAGTGTTACTGGATCACTTATTTACACATATCCTTTGACGCTTACTCAAATTCAACGATCAATTCAATCTGCCGCTGGAGCTTCTTCAATTACTCTTTCTATTGCTGGAGGTGGAGGAATTTCTCTTTCTAATGTATTATTAACTGAACTTCTTAAATTACCATTCCCAATTGTTTTATGATTACTCTAAACCCACCTATCACAATTACTATTCCTTCCACGAATGAAGATGGAACAAAAGGATCGTTTGACGTAATTTTTAATTCATTAGATTACAAAATTGTTTATGACAATACGGCAAAAACTTGCAGAGCTATTATTAAAAATCTAAATGTTGGTGTTATGCTTTGGAAAGGTGCTGATTATGTATCAGCTGGAACTTGGACTGATGCAGATACAGATGCAAGATTGACTGCTGTTCTTGGAGCAGATCCACAGGCATTCCTACAAGGATTTATACCTAAACAGGCGTAAGCCATGAATCATTCGTCCTCTCCAAGTCCTGACGGAACAGCATCAACAAGTGCTTTAGTTTCCCTTGTAACTTTGCTGATCTCTTTCTTTAATACGTCACACATTTGGTTGCAGAACATTACTTTCATTGTTTCTTTCTTTGCTGGTTGCATTGCTATTTATGCAAGCATTAAGAAATTAAGCAAATGAAGTATCTGGTTTTCATATCACTTTTTCTTTTGGTTGGGTGTGCCAGTGTACCCAAGCCCGTGTATGTGGATTTGAGTCCAGCGATTGCCAATACGACCAATGCCGCAAAAGCATTAAATGCGGCTCTGAAAGATAAAAGCATAGCACTGAAAAACAAAGCTATTGAGGTTGCACAGAGCGAAATCAAGCAAGTTCAGACCCAACTATTTACGGAATCTGATCTAGCAAAGAAGATCCAGGCACAGAGGGATTTCTTTATGAATGCCGATAAAGAAAAGGACAAAGTAATTGCTGATCTCAAGCAAAAGATTTCTCACTTCAACAAACTTCTGTTCTTCCTTTCTTCATTGATTGGATTAATTGCTGGATTCTTTGTTGGTAGGATTGCAATGGCATTCTCACCTTACGGATTGTTTATTGGTATTGGTGCTGGTGCTTCAGCATTTGGTGCTTCTTGGGCTTTGCTATCACACCTATGATGAAATTCCTTCAAGGAGTTGTCAGTGAAACTAATGGCACTCCATCTAGTTTAAGAATCTCATTCCTTGTATGGGAAATTATTCTTGTTTGTGCCTTTGCTGTTCTTATTGGATACACCGTGATTTCTCATCACTTCCATCCAGAGAATCAATTTAATCCTTCATCGGCCTTGACTTGGGTAGCATCTATTTTTGCCGCCAATCGTGGATCAAAGCTGATCCAAAAGCCATTTGAGAGTGATGAAGTAGAAGATGAGCCAGAGTCATTGCCCTCCCCTCAAGTAAAAGACTTATGAAAATTCAAGACATCATAGATTATTCTGATGGTAAATACACAACACGGTTTACCTATTGGTTGAAGTTCATCTGCAACGTCGAGGCAACTGTTGACCATCAGGGCAATATCCTCAAGGAAGATGATCACGATGGTGCAGGGATTACATTCTGTGGGCTTACCCAAAAAGATGATCATTTGCCTGACAATCCTACGCCAGAATGGATAGCTGATACCTACCATGATTATTACTGGTCTGAATCCAGAGCCGATTTCCTGCCCGTAGGCGTGGGAGAAGAGGTAGCCAATATTGCTGTCAACGAGGGATACGGAACGGCATTCAAGATACTCCAAGAATCAATAAATGCACTTGGTGTCCACATTGCTATTGATGGAAAGATTGGTTCCAATACAGAGCAAGCGGCATTCCAAGAGGATGCTCACCAACTAGCAATCAAGATTGGTCAGTACAATGATCAGCATTACAAAGAAATAGCTGACAGAAGACCTGATTTGCGTAATAATCTCCGAGGCTGGTTGTCCCGTGACCAGCAAATGATCCAAACCTTTGCCTAATGAATTATAACAATGGACAGTGTTGTGGCACAAATAACTCCTATGTTGTGCCTACGCCCCCTAATCCATCTCTCCAGACATGGAATGGGCAAACATTTGTCGTTGCAGATGGATCTACCCAAAACCCAATTTCCCTCCCAAATCTTCAACAATCAAATGCTTCCAATATCCAATATGTTGTGGGACTTACCGCAACTGGAACATTTGTGTTAGTTCCTCTATCTCAAATAGTTTAATATGTCTTGCTACAATACAGTCCCAATTAGCATTATCCCTCCTACAAGCCAAGGAGTTGGGCCGCTTGTGTGGCAGAATGGTAGCCAGATTAATAGGTTAAACATTCCCCAAAACCCATCCTTGGTTATTTATGATGGTTCTGTAACTCGTTTTGGTGATGGATCTATCCAAGCTCCTATTTATCTCCCAAACGTCCAACAAGTATCTGGTATTGCAAATAGGTATTTGGGAGCAGATTCAAATGGACAATTAGGATATTATCTTTTCAACAATAACATTGGAATTGGTACATCAAATCAAATCCTAGCCACAAATAGTAGTGCTACTGCAACTGTTTGGCAGACAGGAATTGTAGGAGTAAGTGGAACTGTTACTTCGGCTACTACTGGATTTGTGGGAGAAGTTCTTTCTTGGTCAACTGGAAACGTAGCTTTTACATCTGGTCAACAACAAGAGTTGTTAACAATTACATCAGCTTCTTCTCCTTCATTAACCAATGGAGATTGGCAATTTTCTGCTGTATTCTCATTTAATAGCAGTAACATTACAACATCAACTTCTACTGCATTTATAGCAGGAATAAGCACCGCAACAGGAACTCCTGTAATTTCAAATAGACTTCAATATCCAATAATTACATCATTATCTGGTGTAACTTTTGTTGCAGAATTAAGTAGTCCAATTGTAAATGTTATTCAAAATACAGGAGGCACAGTTTATGCTTTTGCTCAAGCTCCATTGTTTACCTCTGGAAATGTAAGCATTGCTTGTTATCTTACGGCTCGTAGAATGCGATAACCCATGTATGGCACAACCAACTTCTGTGGGTGTGGAAACCAATACCCAATAGTCCCTGGATCTAATCCCTCCCTTGTTACTTGGGATGGACAGAAGTTTGTCGTTGCAGATGGAAGTAATCAGCTTCCAATTAATCTTCCCTACATTCAGCATTCCAATGTGTCTAACGCACCATTTCTTTTGTGTGCCACAGCACAAGGGGTTTTGTCTAAATTAAGATATTTTGCCAGTATTACTATTAATTATCTTCTAGTTGGTGGAGGAGGAGGATGCGGTGATTCTACAGGAAGTCCACAAGGAGGTGGAGGTGGTGGAGGTATATTGACATCATCCATTGCATTAAGCAGTACAAATATAATTAATGTATCAGTAGGAATTGCTGGATCAAATGGATCAAATGGCGGTGCAGGTAAAACTGGAGGAAATACAACTTTATCTTTTGCATCTCAAAATATAATTGCTTACGGAGGTGGTGGTGGTGGTGGAGAATCTGGTAATTCTTCTGGATTAAATGGTGGCTCTGGAGGAGGGGGTGGTGGTGGATTTGGATCAGCAGGATCATCTATAGCATCACAAGGATTTTCTGGAGCAATAGGAAATATTCATGGTGGAGGAGGGGGTGGTGGTGCATCAAGTATTGGTTCTATTGGATATGTTAATGGAATTACAGGATTTGATGTCGGTGGCACAGGAGGAACAGGATACCAATCTTCTATTACTGGAACATCCAAGTATTATTCTGCTGGAGGTGGAGGTGCTGGAAATGATGTAGCAGGAGCCAATGGTACGGGATGGGGTGGATATGGAAGTGGAGGGAATGGTGGTATAGATGGAGTTGGATCAACGCCAGCAGTACAGGGAGTTGCCATACTTTCTATTCCTAATCAATATTTCTCTGGTGTTTATACTAATGCCACACCATCATCTGATGGAGCAGGAAACACCATTTTGACTTTTACTGGTAACGGCACATATACTACATAACTATTGATCTTTTCTTAAAAACCAACTACAACTAAAAAACTATGGCTTGCGGATGTAACAATACTGGATCGGGATACTACGGTGGGTGTGGATGTGATAACACCGTCCAATACGCACCTTCAGCCTGTAACCCTAATTTCCCCACAACTTGTACAGCTCTTGGTACGGGTGTGATCCAGCGTGTAGTTGGTGAGGATTACTCTTCTTGTAAGTACACTGTACCTACTATTTTATCAAATAGCATTCTTACTTACAATCAATCAACTGGACTTGTAAATTGGGGAGATGGATCTTCAAGTAATCCTATTTTCTTGGGAGGTAGTAACGGTGCTATTTATCCAGCACAAAATATCATTGCTGGTAATTCTTATACCATTGTTTTTGTTGGTACAACTAGCTGGACTTCTATTGGAGCATCCGCAAATACAGTAGGTGTTACATTTACTGCTACAGGAGTGGGATCTGGAACTGGAACTGCTTCTATAGTTTCTTCAAATCAAGTATCATCTACAATAGTTGGGGCAATTCAAGGAACTACTCCTACTGGTCAGCTTGTTGCATTTAAGCCTTCAACATCTTCTGAAACTCAATTCCCCGTTATATCACCTAGTGGAACTACAACTGCATGGGGAACGATTGAGAATATTGTTCCATCACAAGGATTGGTTTATAGGCCAAGTGTAAGCGGAACCCTTGGAAGTGTGGCACAACTTACTGGTTCTTCTGGACAGGTAGTATCATTTGATGCCAATGGCAATCCTTATGCAGTTGCCGCTACTGCAATCACAGGAACCAGTGTGCCATCTGGTGCTGTTCTTCCATTTGCTTATAATGTAACTACTGGTATTGTTCCTGCTGGATGGTTGTTGTGTGATGGTTCAGTATATACAACAGCGGTATATCCTACCCTTGGAGCATTGTTAGGTAATACTTATGGAGGAAGCACTGGAACATTTGGTGTTCCAAACCTATCTGGTTTGTTTATCCGTGGTGCTGGATCTCAAACATCTGGTGGTGTAACATATTCCGCTGGAACTATTGGAACCATCCAAGCTGATAATTTCCAAGGACATGAACATTCTTATAGTGGAACTGCGGTATCAAATACATTTGCTGGTGGATCTGGATCTGGATTAACTGGATCTGCTAAAACAACGACCGGCGAGATTACTGATGGAACAAATGGAACTCCTCGCTACGGAACAGAAACTCGTCCTGTAAACCTTGCAATGGTTTACTGCATAAAAATCTAGCCAAAAATGGCGAGCGATGGCAGAGTCTACGATGGTTCTACGATAACGATTGGAATGGATGCGGAAACGCATCCGTCAATCCTTCCAGCGGAATATGTTTCATCGTGCGTAAACCGATCTTTTAGACAAGGAGTAAATGCTACTCGTCCTCCATTTACGGAGATCCCAATTACGCCAGCATATGGACAAGATCCATCTATCCTTACTGCATTCCAAACTGGAAACTTCCAAGGTGCTTGGCCTTACAAGGCAATCAAATCTGGCTCACTAGATGGGTTTGTAGTTTCAGTTGCAGGAACAATTTACTTTGTTTCTATCGTTAACAATGTAGGCACTCTTTACAAACTCATTGATGGAAATGATCCAACCATGATGCATACATGGTTTGTTCAAGCTGAAGATTGGATGTATATCCAAAACGGATACCAAGATCCTATTGCATGGTCGGGAGATATATCTGGTGTTCCAACAAATCTCCAAGCACAAGGAAATGGATCTACAACTATTAATTTAACTTGGACGGATAATGCTCCTGGTGCGGCTTCAAACGAAATTCAAGTTCAATCTGGTAGCACAATATTTAGTACGATTGCCATAGTTTCGTATGGACAGGTTGGATATAGTTTTTCTGCTGTTAATTCAACGACTCAATACGAGTTCCAAGTCCGTAGCGTATTTCCAGATGGTTCATCTACTCCTTGGTCAAATATTGCTACAACTAACGCTGGCAATACAACCATCACAGCGGCACAACCAAATACTTGTTTTAGACTTAACCCTGTTAAGCAACAGATGCCGATTGGAACAATCATGGCATATGCCTACGGTCGTGTAGCAGTGAGTGATGCCAACAACAACATCTACATTTCTGACATCATCTACGGAAACGGATTCACAACGACATCCAACACCCAAAACTTTACCGAGCAAACTTATTGGCAAGAAGGTGGTTCATTTACTCCCCCTGCTAATCTTGGATTGATTACAGGCATGAGGATCATGCCGTCCCTCAACATCAATGTGCGTGGTCAAGGTGAGCTTGTAGTATTCTGTGAGAACGGATCATTTACTCTTGATCTCTCCCAAGATCGCACAACATGGCAAGCCAACAACATCCAGAAGGTTTCTCTTATTGGTCGTGGTTGCAGATCCCCTTGGAGCATTACTGGAGTCAACAACGATGTCTATTTCCGTTGTGACGATGGATGGGCTTTCTACAACAATGCTCAAGTAGATTTCTATGAGGCTCTTTCCTTCCGTAAAATCTCCCGTGAAGTTCAGCCTTGGGTAAACTATGATACTCCTTGGTTGAGGCAATTTGAGAGTGCAATGTTCTTTGACAATCGACTCATAGCAACCGTATCTCCTTTCACTGTTTCTACTGCTGATCCATCTGTTTGTGGATTGCATCGTCCTAGTAGGGCAATGATTGTCCTAGACGTTGAACAAGAAAGTAGGATATCTCCAGATGCATCCATGCCTACACGATGGAATGGTCTATGGGAAGGCCCACAACCTACTCAATTATCCACAGCTCAAATCAATGGTGTCCAACGTGGGTTTGCTTTCTCATTTGATGCTGACAATATTAATCGTCTTTACGAACTTCAGAGTAGTAGCTCGTTGCTTACTGGCGTAGATGATTACTCCGTAAAATACGGAAGTGTTCCAATTGGTTCGTATTTTATTACCAAGAGATATGATTTTACGCCAAACCCAGGTGCATCAAAGTTCGTTCGTAAGCAACTTGCTGGTGGTGAAGTCTGGATCTCCAATCTCAAGGAAGCTGTTACTGTGGCTTGTGAGTATCGTCCAGATTCCTATGCTTGTTTCTTTACTCTCTCTCAACCCATAACGGTTGGTTTGGATGAATGTACCCCTATCACTTCTGGATGTGTTCCAGCAATATCTCAACCTCGCTATCAGCAGTTGAAGTTCCCATCTCCTGACATTAACGATTGCGAAACATTTGGTCAGATTTCCCCACAAGAGGGAGCCGAGTTCCAATTCAAGATAGACATTACAGGAGCTTGCATTGTGGATAGGGTTCGTCTCTCTGGAATCTTCAATGACTCATTGGATCTCCCTGCTGGAGATTGTCCTGATACTTTCTATAATGATCCAGAACCAGTGCAATGCCCTTGCCAACCTGATCTTGATTACTATCGTATAGTTCCCCTTCCAACTGCCATATCTTCTGTCTCTGGATAAAAGGATTGCTAATTACTTAAAATAAGGTTACAACTCAAATAATTATGCAGAACCAGAGTTCTCCAGCACAACTGCTTTTCCCAACTGTCCCTAGCAATTATTGTCCAGAGGGTAAGTGGAGTGATATTCTTAACAGTTTTATCCAGTTGTATCTGAATAACGGTACGGTAAATATCCCTGGCCTTGGGCAAGTTACTCCTGCACAGATTGCTACGATCAATCAGAATATCCAAAACCTTCAGAATGAGTACAATGCTTTGGCTGTTAATGTTCAAAGTGGAACAATTTCATCTCCAACTTCGGGGTTAAATATTGTTACTTTTGCTACTGCAATGCCAAATACAAGTTACATTATTACAGCTTATTTTGTGAGTGCATCAGGAACTACTACTGCTCCTGCTAATTCTTGGTCTATTATTGATGGTAGCCAAACAACTACTGGCTTCCAAATTGTTCTTCCAACTGTTACAAATTACACTAAAGTAAACTGGTCAGTTCAATCTATCGCATCAACCTAACTAAACTAACAACAAACTAAACATATGGCTAAAGACATCAACAGGGCAACAGAGCCTAAACTTCAGAGCGATGGAATGTCCACTCGTGGAACCATCAAAGAAGGGATGAGCAATCATCCAAAGGGTACGGAGTTCAGCGGAATTTTCTACGCTGGCAAACTCCAGCCCGAACCCACTTCCCCAGGTCGTGGTTCTTCCAAGAAGTAATATGGCTGGCGAACAATACACATACGACAACACCGAAAGGGGCATTGTCTCCGATCATGCTACCCCTCAACCTATGCAGAGGGTGCAGATCAAGGGAGATATTCCTACCATTCGTGCGTACAAGGACGCTCGTACAGCTCGTATCAAGTCCATTGGTGAGTCCAACCAGAGAGCATTCTCTGTAGGTGGGCCAGCTAATGAGACTACTATGGGTAAGGGTACTCCCTTCAATAGCGACTTCCTGTAATATGGCTCTTCCAAAGCTCCCTAAAATCGGGGCGATGAGGAGCAAAATGCTCAAGGTCAAGCAATCTCCGTCAATCAAACTGACGGATGTGAAGACCACTACTGGCCCAAAACGTCCTATGACTCGCTCTCTAGTAGGTCATCCGATAACCCGTGGAGAAATGATCTAATGCTATTTGACGTTGCATACATACTGAACACTATCCGTCCCTATGCAGGGAATAGTGGTACTTGCAATCAAGCGGTACAGCTTCAGTACATGAACAAGGCTCGTAGTCTGCTTTGGAACAAAACCGATAGCGATGCCACTTGTGATTATGTATGCATCAAATGCGTCAATCAGCTATTGACTCTGCCTAGCATATACAAGCAAGTCAGGCTTGCGTGGATTGATGGAAATCCTGTCTCCTTGGGTAACGAATGGTATCAGAGTATCCCCCAAGATTCGTGGGGTGATGCCGCCAGTGGTGGTTATGGAAACGGCTGGGGACAAGGGTATGCATGGAATGGTGGCAACAAGAAATTCATTGAGGTGGGAGGCAAGCACGTTACCTTCCAGAACTATGATATTGCTCCTTATCAGCTTGCAGTAGAAGCCGAGTCTCCCCTTGATGCAGGAAAGCAGATTACTTTCTTTGGTGAGGATGCATACGGCACACGCATCAGCGAGACGATTACTATTGGAATTGCTCCATCGTTTGCTTACTCCGTTAATTTCTTCAAGACTGTCTTTGCTTGCACGAAGTCACAGACTGCTGGACGCATCAGACTGTACTCATGGGACGTAGATAATAGTGCAAGGATGTTGCTATCGGTTTACCAACCCTACGACATCAACCCATCTTTCCGTAGGTACTTCATCCAAGGTAAGGTAAAGGATTCGGTAATTCTTTATTGTAAGAAAAATTACTACGATCTTACCGATCTCAATGAGCAAGTAGAATTTACTCCAGAGGCAATGATCTCTGCTGTAATGGCAGTTGTCTATCGTGAGAACAAGGGTAGTGATCAGCTTTACAATGTTTCCCTCCAGAACGCTATCTTTGAAGTCAACAGAGAGACTGCTGACAGAGAAGAGCCTACTGGTAGTGCCATTAGGCAATTCCAAAATAACATGATGCTTAATGCTTTGATTCCTACATATGCGTGGGATGATGGTGCGGCATGGCCTTATTGATATGAAAGAAATATCCCAAATAAATTCTATGGATAAGATTGAGCATCAAATTGGAAATGCTCCGCAAGTGCAATGTCCATTAGAACATTTCTTTACGCCAGAAATTTATACCCGTAAAATTTTAATGCCAGCAGGAAGTCTGGTTGTTTCCTTAAAACATAAAACAACGCATCCTTTTTTTATCCTTAAAGGAAGAGTTGCTGTTCTTAAAGCATTAGAAAATGGTGAGTTTGAGAGAGAGGCACTTTATGAAGCTGGTGATATGGGAATTACAAGACCAGGGACAAAGAGATTTCTTTATAATATAGAAGATACTATTTGGGTAACTTGTCACTCAAATCCAGATAATATTGAAGATCCAGATGAAATGGTGATAAGATTGTCTGAACCTAACGAAAATCCATTAATTGACACATCTAAACCAGAATTTAGTATGTGGAAAAAAAATGTAAGCCCAAGTCTGATTCATAAAGAACTACAACTCGCATGAGATTTATAACGCCAGCACAGACTATTGCAGAGCATAGGCATCGTAAAATGCCTGTGTTTGAAACCTTGGGATTGAGTGCAACTACAGCACTTGGAATTGGTGCGGCTGGTGCGGCAATTGGTGGAATTGGAAGCCTTGGTTTAGGTATTTATAACGCTTCAAAGAAAGCACCAGGATATAATCCTCAACAAGCATTAGGATTGGAGCAACAACAGTTTGCTCAAATGGCTCCTCAAGCATTGGGTTTTGGATCTAATGCTTTTAATCAAGCCACACAAGAGGGAATGCAGTTTGCACCACAAGCAACTGCACAACAGATTGCCCTACAGAATAAAGTTACACCTGGATCTTCTGCACAAAGGGAAGAAGCACTCCGTCAAATTAATTCCTACATCCAAGGTCAAGTTCCTCTTGATGTTCAGCAGAATATCAATCGTGAAGTAGCACAGAACCTTGGTGGTGGATTCAATCTTTTCTCTGGTGGTGGACAAGCTCCACAAAATTTTGCTCGTAATCTTGGTCAGACTAGCCTTGGTCTTTCCCAATATGGATTGAGTGCCGCCCCTACATGGCAACAGCTTGCTAATACAATGGTTGTTTCACCAGTAACGGCAACTCAACTTGGACTTGGTGCAATTGGTGCTGGAACTCAATTGGCAGGATATGCCGCTGGTCAAGGAGCAACGCAAGCTGAAAATCAATATCAAGCGGCAATGAACCAATATGGGGCACAGCAAGCTGGAACTCAAGGAATTGCACAAGGACTTGGTGCTTTAGGAAGTGCTGGAGGGGCACTCATGAATGCTGGAATAATGGGGCAATATTATGGTGGTATGGGAACTGGAGCATCTTATAATCCAGCACAAGGGGCACAAACCACACTTATGGGAACTGGATATACAAATCCAGCCGCAAGCACACCATTTGCACAATCAGCAGGGGCGTTACCATCTATTTATTCAAGCGGAGCAAGTTTTGGTAGTGGATTAAATCCTGCTCTTAACTATACTAGCGGTCTAACTTTTGGATGATATGGCATTAGGATATTATAATTTCGCTCCAATTGAATCTGGCAATGCAAATATTGCCAATCAACTTGCTGGTCTTGGTCAACAGATTGGTCATGCTATTGAGACTCATGCCGCTACGCAATCGGCACAAGCAATGTTGCCTATGATCCAACAGCAATATGCTAATGGAATGCAAAAAGTTGCCCGTGGAGATCAAAGTGGTATGTCAGATGTAATTCAAGCCGCTGGCCTTGCTGGTCAAAATCCTTTGACTCAACATTTGTCCAATCAATTTATTACTGGAATGCAACAAGTTAGCGAAATGGCTAGAGCTAGAGAATTGGCTAATGCTAGATTACAAGGTTCCGCATTAAATTATGCAGGAAGATTATATTCATCAAATGCTTCTCATCCAGTAGACGCAAGTGGGAATCCAATTGCTCGTCCAGAAACAGGTGGTCAATCATCTCAAATGCTTCAAAAATATAGAGCAGGAGCAATGAATTTATGGAATGGAGGAAAAGATGTTACTGGTGCAAAAGATTTGTTATCTGATTGGGTAACTGGAAAAAACATGGATAACGCTCAATTGTTCCAACAGAAACTCAATCAATACGTTGCACTTAAAAAAGACCGCCCTGGATTTAGCGATCCGAACTTTGAAAATGCTCTTCATGCAAAAGATGCAATTGCACAAGGGGCAGATCGAAACGCTGTTCTTAAAAGACTTCAATCAGCAGGAGAGCCTACATCACCTTCAACTGCACCTTCAGCTCCCACTGCTCCTGCACAGCAATCTGCACCATCAGCTTCTCCAATGGCTACTCCATCTGGAATGCAAATTAATCCAAATTTTAATACTGGTGGAATGATTCCAGCGGCAACAACTGCACCATCTCAACCAGTGGTTCCTTCTAATGTATCACAAGAGCAACCAGAGGAAGAAGAACAGCCTGTTTAACCTATGGCTGAAAATCCATTTGCCGATTTAATTCCCAATGGTGGGTCATCGGGAGGGGATGCATCTCCTGCTCCTACCCCATTTACTTCTTATAGCATCCCTGCCGCTGTGGGTGGTGCTGATGAGTCATATGATCCATATACGGCACAAGGATTGGGTGTAAACAATATTCAGCTAACATCAGGAGTTGTTGCCGTAAATCCATCGGTAAATCCATTAGGAACTGTATTCTTAAATAAAGATACAGGAGAGGCATATATTGCCGCTGATAGGCATGGAAATAGAAATCCAAATGTAGTTGATATTTACAAAGATCCATCTGATTACAGAGCAGAATCAGGACAAGCGAATCTTATTCCTATTGATCAAATTCCCCTTAATCAGATTCCCAAAAGTCCAGCAGAACTAAAGAGATTTTTATCCAATTATGGAAAAGTTCCAAAATCATCTGCTGAAGATCAACAAGAACAAAATCCTTTTTCAGATTTAATACCTGGTTCAAATCAGACTATACCAACTCAAGCAAATCAGAGTGTTGCTACAGAAAATCCATTTTCTGATCTGATACCAAAACAAAGTAGTTATGGATCTCAAATGATTGGAGGTCAAGGAAGCATTGGGCCATCTGCTGTAACTAGCTCATCAATGCCTTGGTATAGTGCTTTGGTTAGATCTGCCGCCGCACAGACCGCCGCTGGTGCAATCCAAACTGCTGGTGGGTTTGAGAGAGCAGGAGCCGCACCAGTAACAGATATATCTGGAGTCAATGCTCCTTTCCAGCGTGGTGCAACTACTCAAGAAGCTAAATCTGCTTTTGATAAAGCAATTGCTGATAGGCAAGCATCCTTGGATGCCATTCAAGGGATTGTTAAGAAGCAAGGATTTTCTACTGCTGAATATGGAAATCAGATTAACGATCTCCAAAGGGAAATTGGTGATCTTCAAGCACAGAAAGAGCAGACGCTTAAACTTCCTCAATATGCTTCTGATACTCAACAACAAGAATTAATCCAGCAAAGACAACAGCTTGGTCAGCAAGCTGGAGCATTAAGCCAGCAAGCCACTGGGATGTTTCCTGCTTTGGGAGTATCTCAAAAGGACACATCCACAGCGGCACAGATCGGAAGGGGAATCGGAGGGGTTATTGATCTTGCACCTGGAATGCTCACTGGGCCATTGGCGTTTCCTACAATGGCGACAATGGCCGCAAGTCAAGCCTATGGGGAGGCATATGATACCAAGGTTGCCGAATTAAAACAGCAGGGAGTTACCGATCCTGCACAGCTTGATGCCGCTGGTCATGAAGCCGCAAGCAAGGAGGCACAAAAGTCTGCCGCTTCAATTTTACCATATGCGGTATTTGGGCCGATTGCTGGAGAGGCAACCAGTGCATTGTTTAAGGGAGCAAGTCCCCTAACACAAGGATTGATTGGCGGAGCCGCCGCTACTGGCGTAAACCTTGGAGTCTCTGGTGGATTGAGGGCGGCACAAGGACAGTCATTTTTACCAAATGTTGAACAAGCGGTTCCTGATATTTTGTTTGGTGCTGTTCATGGATTAGGAGCTGGATTGGAAGCTAGAGCAGAAGCAAAGAAGTCCGCTGATGCTCAACTGGGTGGCATTACTCCAGAGGTTGCTCCGTCCTCTAATCCTTTGGTTAATGAAAAAGAGGCACAGATTACAGCTAATGCTGATCAATTACATGAGACTCCTTCTCCTGTAATTAATCTTCCTGCCGCAACACCAGAGGAGTTGGCTAAATCTGGAGAGACTCCAATTACGCCAGAGACTACTGCTGCCAAAAAAGAAGCAAGACCCATAAAAGGAATCTTTGATGTTGCTGGAATTGATCAAGATGAGCAAGAGCTTCTGGCGATGAGATTACAAGCTATCTTGTCCAAAAAGGGATCTGTTTCTATTTCTGACATTCCTTTAGACATTACCAACAAAATCGGAACTGGAGAGCTTTACCAAATCAAATCACAGCTATCTGAAGACCCACAGCATTTGATTGATCGACTTAATGAGACTCCTGCCACAACAGATAATTCTCAAAAAATACTCGACCTTGCTTCACAGCAATTTGAGCTTGATCCGAATTCAAAGCAGTACGAATTGATTCAGCAACAGATTGATGAATTACAGAAACCAGCCGAAGCTCCCGTAGCTGAATCAACCCATCTTCCAGAAAAAATAGAAGCTCCAGTAGAGACAGGCCCAGAAGCCGCCGCAACTACCCAAGTCCAAGCAAAAGAAGAACCTCCAAAAGAAGAAAAGATCACTCCAGAGCCAACACCAGATCAGATGGCAAAACATGATTTGGCTTATGTTGATCCAGAATCACTAAAATTATCAGAGGATGTTCCAAACTTCAAAGAAGGAGCAGATCCAATAACTGGAGTTGTTGCAGGAGAAGAACTCAAAGGAAAATACGATCCAGAGGCCGCTGGAATTGTACACATTTGGGAAAGACTTAATGGAGATCGTGAAGTAATCAGCGGTCGCCATCGTTGGCAATTAGCTTTGGCGAACAAAGTGCCAGAGATATTGATTAAAATACATCGTGAAGCAGATGGTTTCACAAAAGAAGACGCTCTTGTAAAAGATGCACAACTTAATATTAAAGATGAAAAAGGATCAGTTAAAGACTTTGCGGCATACTTCCGCAATGACCCAATTACCAAGGAAGATGCCCAACAGGGAGGCCTCCTTTCTCGCTCTAAACAAAAGAACGGCTTCTCAATCGGCAGATATTCTGAAGACGATCTCTACGGACTCTTCCGCACTGGAAAAATAAGTGAGGCAAAAGCCGCCGCAATAGCTGAATCTGCACCAAATGATCCTGCTCTTCAAAGAGCCGCAATTGGAGCGTCAAAGGGATTATCTGCCGAGGAATTACCTGGATACATTGCACTGCTTAAAGAAAAAACAGGAGGAAATGAGGAGCAGACTAATCTTTTTGGAGAAGATGAATCCTTCATCAAGGAGGCAATGCGAATTTCCAAAGCCGCAAGTGCTAGGGCAAATGAATTGTCGGAACAAATTAGAGCAGTACAAGGTGCGGCTAGGAATCCAGAAGCCGCCGCTAAATTGGGAGTTGATGTAAAAGACCCCCAAGGTTTGCAAAAGCGTATTTCTGAATTAAAAGAACAGAGAGACAAGTATGCAAAATTCTGGCTACATGATGACATCAAGGAAGAGTTGGGAATAAAGAAGCCAGCATTACCCACAATTGAAACTACTGGAGAGGGAAATCTTTTTGGTGAGAAAGAAATGCCATTTGGTCTTATTGGTGAAACGGAATCCACACCACCAGAGACCGAGCCAAGACGAGAAGATACTCTTACTGGATCATTTGATTTTGGTGAATCTTCAGAACAGAAAAAATCTAATCTTGAAGACTGGGCTGATAACACGATCCAAGAATCAAAGAAGCGTCTTAATACGGGATTAGATCCAGAACTGTTATTTGCATATGCAGTAAAATCAGCACATTTCTTGGGTGTAAGAACTAATGATTTTGCGAGATGGTCAAAACAAATGGTTAAGCAATTTGGAGAACAAATTAAACCACATCTTGAAAACATTTGGGGAAGAGTTCGTCAGCACGCATCAGGAGAATATAATCTAATTGAAGATCCTCTTTGGAAAAAATATTCTGGAACTCCAGAAGAAGGAGAAGAAGCATATACTCCAAGTAAAATTGCATGGAGTGATGCGGCAAGAGATATGTTTGGGGTTAGGATTCATCCCTCTGAATTGCCCTCCTTTAATGATCTACATAAAATTTCCAAATGGCCCGAACCATTAAGGGATTTAGCAACAGTTAATGATGTAAGCTATAAGCTAAATAAATCAACTGATGTAGCTGGAAATGAAATTTTAGACATTGCTACAACTCCAATGGAAGAGGAGGGTGGAACTTTTGCTGAAAGATTAGGTGATTTTGGTGGTGCTTCCTTTAGAAATAGGTTGCGTAGAGATATTCAAAAAAGAAATGACGCAATCGAAAGAATAAAGGAAAAGACAAAGGGTCTTTATACGGATGAAGAAATTCTTGAAAAAGCATCTGAATTGCCTCATGCAGGAAGGATTTATGCGGAAGATATATCTGCTAGATCAAAAGAAAGCAGATCAAGGCTTGAAGACTGGGCTGACAATATAATCAAAGAATCAAAGAAACGTCTTAATGTCGGCCTTGATCCAGAAGTCTTATCTGCATATGCAATCAAGGGTGCTTTCAAAATTGCCCGTGGAGTAAAAGATTTCACCGCTTGGTCAAAGGAAATGTTGTCTGAATTTGGTGAAGCAATTCAACCCCACTTGGAGGATCTATGGAGTCGTGCAAACCAATTGCACAACGAGAAACAGGCTACCAAATATGGCACAAAGCCTCCTAGCGAAAGAGAAACATACGCTAAAGGACTTGCGGCACACTTGACCAAGGTTTTAGGAAGAGAACCGACTCAAGAAGAATTATCAAAGCAAGTAGAGAAAAAATTCGGCAAAGAAGAAACCCCTGCTCCTGCTCCTGTTACTGGAGGGGAAGGGGAGAAAATTTCAATCAGAACAAAAGATCAAGAAGATCAGCAACGTAGAGGAATCCTTACTAGCGTTGTCCCTGCTGGAGAAGGCACTTCCATTGCTGGAATTACGGAAATCGGTAATGCAAACTTGCGTTCTGGAGTAGATCCATTTGATGCCCTAGCAAAAGCTAGGCAAGGTGACTTTAATGGATTAGCAACAGCTAAAGCATATGTGCAAGGGTTAGCCAAAAAGGTTAGCGAAGCACTGAAAAAGTATGGCCCAAACTCTCCAGAGTACAAAGATTTGGCAAAGCAATACCAAGATTACTATGAGGGGTTGCGTGAAGCTGGAACTGTTGCTTCAGATATTTTAAGGACATTCCAGGGAGAGACTGATCTTTCTGATGCCGCCGATATTGCCCGTGAATACACCAAGATTACTGGAGAAGAGCCTTCCTTATCTCAACATGATCAAATCAGAAAAGTTGCAGATAAGGTTAATAAAACAGTTGAAGAGTCAAATCAAGCACAGCAACAGCATAGAGATACGATGGATGCTGGACTTGCCGATGTTGAAGTAAAGACTCCTGTATCTGTTGATGAATCTCGCCAGCAAGTTGCTGATTTATCTGATGCATCTGGAGCAAAACAAAAAGCTGAAATTGATCGTCTTAATCAAGAGAATGAAAAGATCAAAAGAGATTTAGAAGAAGTAAAGCAAGCTCAAGGTCAGACCGCTGAAGAGTTGAAGGCTTATTATGAGGCCAAGATTAAGGATCTTGAGAATCAGCAAGCTCCTCAATATGGAAAAGAAGTTTTAGAACAGGCAAGAAAGATTGTAGATAGATGGAAAGCCGATGCAGAAGAGGCTGGAAAGAGTTTGCGTCAAAAACTCCAATACCAGGGTGCATTCCCTGATGTGACTATTATTAATGATGTAGCAAGAATATTGCGTGGGTACATTGGCGAGTTTGGATTAAACCTTGCTGAATCTACTGCAAGGCTAGTTAAAGAATACGGGCCAGAAGTAGAACAATATGCAAAAGAAGGATATGCCAAAGCTAAAGAATTAATTGCTGGTGAAGATGGTGGAGAAAAAGCAGTTAAAGCTGTTAGGATTGCTCGTACACCAAAGCCTAAAGCAAAGACAGTTGAGAAAATTGGAGAGGAAAAAGTTGCTGATAATCTCCGTAAGCGTATCGCCCAATATCAAAAGAAGATTGATGACATTAACAGCGGAAAGATTTCAACTCCGAAAGATGTAGAAAAGATAACTAATGAAGAGATCAAGGGATTGGAAGCTGATCTTGCCAATAAGAAACAAGAACTTTCCAATGCTCGACTAAAAGCAAAACAAGCTGACCTATTCCAAAAAGGTAAAGTTGGCGAGAAGTTAAATCCAGAACAAGTAAAGACACTTTGGGAGACTGCCAAGAGATTTTATTTAGATAAGGGAGAGTCGGATTACGATAAGATGATTAACGACATGGCAAGTGATATTGGATTACTTCCCGATCAAATCAGGCAAGCGTTCTCTTCTCCCAAAGGAGCAAAGAAAGCATCTGATGAAATGTATCTAAAACAACGTAATAGGCAAATGGCCTTGGATGATGCAAAGCGTTGGTTGGATAACCAAAAGGCAAGTTGGATTGGAAAGACATTTGGTGCATTGGCTGAAAAGACATTCAAGCTGGCAATCTTTGGTCACGGGACTGCATTCATTGGAACTCACGCACCAACTACGATTTACACTCACCCTAGAGCCGCATTTAAAGCATGGTTAAAAGGTTTCTCGTATAGCTTCACTGGAAAGAATGGTCAGATTAAAAACATCGTTGAGAACAAGGATTTGATTTATAGACCTAATTGGATTACTGCCAGAAGAGCAGGATTGGAAAATGATCCTAGAGAGGTAAGAAGAGAAGGAGCCACAAAGGAAAGGGGAGATTCCGTTATGGCAAATGCTCTAAATGCAATCTCTGGTGGCAGGGGATTCGATGCCTTGTTCCATTTACGTCAGGATATGTTTGACCAGGCGTGGAATAAGTTGAGCATTACACAAAAGACTCCAGAGATGGCAGAGATGCTTGCTAACAGCATTAATAATGCTACTGGATTTACAAAGGGAGGAAAGAGAACCGCTGGAATCCTTCAAAGCCCGATTACTAAAGTTCTTTTCTTTGCTCCAAAACTTATTGCAAGTCGCTTCAAATGGCTAATTCAAGATCCAGCCAGAATGCTTGGAACATTTACTAAAATGGTAAACCCATTTACAAAAGTAACTCCAGAGGAACGGATGAGTGCTATTTATGAGGCAAAGAATAAAGCAAAATTCTTGGCCTATTTGGGTGGAACTTTATTAGCAAATCAAGCATTGCTATCTGTAACTGGAAGCAATCAGAGCATCAACTTTACCAATCCAAAGAAAAACGATTGGTTGGCATACAAAGGTTTTGGCTATCAATTTTCTACCGTTGGTGCATTTACCCGTATTGCTCGTTTAGTAGCACAAGAATATCATGCAATATTTGGTGATTTGAATAGGTTTGAGAAAGCTGAAGGAGGTAAAGAGCAAGCAATGAAAAATGCTTTGTATGGTTACTTTAGAAGTGGATTTAGTCCAATTGTAAGAGACATGGTAGTTGGTGCAACTGGTAAGGATTATGTTGGAAATGTTGTTCCTTGGTCAAAAGAGCAACCTGATCGTGGTCGTAGGAGATTAACTTGGGGTGAAGTCATCCAGGAACAATTTGCTCCTATTCCAATTTCAGAAGCATCAACTCAAAGAGAAATTATTCCAGCGGTTGCAAAAGCGGCATCTGCCGCATTCTCTGGAGGAAGGCTTGAAACTCCTGCTGACATTGCTGATTACGAAAAATCATTAAAACCAAAACAACGATCAAGCTCCTCTGGTGGGTTTGGATCTAGCGGATTTGGAAGTAAGGGATTTGGTGCTGGAGGTTTTTAATCCTTGCCTTCTGAAAGGCTTTCGGTAACTCTTTAATTCCTAGCAACCACTATGAGCAAAAAATATATCATCCCACTTGAATTACGTTCCCACTTTGAAGAAGACCCTATCTTGAAACAGATCAAGGAAGAGGGTGAATCAAAGAAGATGCCAGAGATTAACTTCTATCAGGCTTGTACGGCATATCTCCTTGACCAGCGTAGGTTTTTGTTCATTGAACTAGGACGCTATATGCAGGAGCATGGGCCGCTTCCTCCGCTTGAAGAGCAATCTCCAGAACCAGAAGAGAAGAAGGAGTTTCCTCCACTGAAGGTCATTACGGCTGAAGAGCCAGAGCCAGAGAGATTCCGTAAAGTATACGAGTAGTGGCTACATATCTAAACCTCGGACGCTACGGGGATATATGTGCATTCCTCCCTGTACTAAAGAATGAGTTTGATGAGACGGGTGAGAAGCCTAGTCTCATCGTATCCAAGGATTATGCTGACATCCTAGAGGGTGTTAGCTATGTCAATCCCATTATTTATGATGGGCCATTTGAGGATGTCATGGGTGCATTGGAGAAATTCAAGGAGGATAATGTAATCACTACCCAAGTAGTTGGGATTACGGATGTGATCGTTAGCCAAGTGTACGGCAATCATGTCGGGCCACAGATTATCTGTGATTCATTCCAGATGGATGCGTGGAGACTATGCAACAAGCTGGATCTCTGGCCCAAGCAACCAAAGCTAGTATTCGATCAGAGGGATGCCAAGAGGGAGAAGAAGCTAGTGAAGGGATTGCCAAAGGATAAGCCTTGGATTGTAGTATCAACTGGTGGCACTTCCTCCCCATTTCAATATCAAGAATTGCTGTGGGAGATCCTAAACAACTCACTTTCAGAGTTCCACATCGTCGATCTCGGTAAGATCAAAGCGGAGAAGTTCTATGATCTCCTTGGTATTATGGATCATCCTAATACCCATGCCATGATCTTGACTGATAGTGGGCCACTACACCTCTCATACGCCACAGAGAAGCCAGTTCATGCCATTGTGACAGATAGACCCTCCATGTGGCATGGGACGGCGTGGAGGCCATTCTACGCATCCTACACACGATACAGGCACTTCCCTAGAGATGTGGTTGGAATCTTGGAGAAGATCAGGCGTAAGGATAAGCCTACCATTCTCTATCCAGATATTGTCCATGTGTATCAGAAGATGCCTTGGGCTACTGGAGATGAGAAGAGGCGTAATGATCTAGCGGCAAAGACATGGCAAGCTATCCCATGTGTTGATCTACGCTTGGATGACAACTGCTTTGTAAGATCCTCGGCTGAAGTTATACCTCAAGAGACTCGTAGGATACCCATGATCAAGGATATGTTACGCCTTGCTTGTGTTGGACGTAACGATGAAGCGGTACTCTTGCTGACCAATACGGACACTTGTATTGCCAATAATCTGATCCAGAGACTAGAGGGAACACTCCCTGCTTATTCTTATCGTCGTGATTTCAAACGGATAGATGAGCCTCTTCCATATGATCGCATCAGTGCAGGAGCAAAGTATGCAGGGTGTGACTTCTTTGCTATGAGGGTTGGATGGTGGAGAAGGAATCACCATCTCTTCCCTGACATGGTGCTAGGACGGCATAGTTGGGATCGCATCATGCGTGAGCTAATCAAATCTGCTGGCGGTAGAGAGATTGAGGATCTGATCTACCATGAATGGCATCCTTCCTTGTGGGAGGGTGATGGACTACAGAGAGATCCTTCCAATCTACGCAACTGCAAGCTGGCTAGGGAATGGTTGACTGAAAGGAAGCTCCCATTACTGGAGCTAGAAACGCTTAATTATGAAGGAAAGTTCAAGCGTCCTAATTTTAGCAAGAATGTAACTTAAAACTACAAATCATAAGATATGTCAAAAGTTTTATTTGCACTTCCTTGAGTAACTATAGTTGGTTCAGCCCAATATACTTTAAGATTTAAATCAACAGCGGCTTTATTAAGCAACCAATCACTAGGGAGGTCAATTGGTTTAAGATTTGAAATATATTCAGCTAGAACAATAGAACATTTATTGCTGACAATATAACTATCAGTGCATCTACTGCTACCCATGCCTCCCCATGAAGTAGGTTCATTTCTTTTTGGATAAACAAATTTATTATGTTGAATTATGTGTGATTCAATATGTAGATCACAACCATTGCCAATGAAAAACAGATCATAATCTTTTGGAAGTTGATCCATATATGAATTAAGTTTTTCAATAAAATCCTCCGCAAGAATTGCATCGTCTTCAAATATTAATGCTTCATGATAATTATCTGCAATTATTTGATAAGCATATTCATGTTTAAGATTAATTGAAGCACATGAAATGGGTATTTTAGAAAATCTTTTTTCATAGATTTCTTTTATTTCACTTTTATCGAAACTTTCAACAAATTCAAAGTTGGTTATTTTTTCTTTTTTGAATTGAGATAGAATGCTTTTTTTCCTATCAACAAGTTTTGAGTAATGGAGAACAAATGTTTTCATAATCCTTCCCAGGATTCCCATGTTTTACCAAAGCTATGCAAGCCTCCCTCTACGCCAATATTATTTAATCTACTTATAAGAGGGGTAATACAAAACATAGCTTGTGATTTGAACCAATCTCCATAACAAAAGTCCCATACAAGTTCGTGGTTTTCTCTTATTTCTTCTCGGTCTTCTTTTGTTTTGATTGGCCTAGTTGTATCTAATAACCTATAAGCCATTTTTATAGGAGCCATGTATCCCCATAGGGAACACCAATCATACTCATATTTTACCTTGGATAGATTTTTCTCATTCACTTCATAACCATCCTCTAGGGTTCCTATTGCCACATGAGAAAATTTAGGATCATTCTTGTGTATTCTGTAATACTTCTGGAGATATTTTACTGCTGATTTACTAAACAAAGTATCATCTTCCATATAAATATAAGAATCAAATCCCAATGAAATAAGGTGATTTAAAGCATGGATTAAATTGTTATTTGTATGAGATATTCCTTTGTGAAAAATAATATCCATTCCAGAATAATTGGAAGATTTATTACATAAAATAGTATTTATCTCTTCTTTTTCTGGACAAGAATCTTCTAGGCTTGCGATATGGAAAAGACCATTTGCTTGATGATCTATAGCATCCAATACTTGTTTAGAGTATCTAGGGCGATTGGCATGAAGGCTTATTAAAGCTGTTTTCATCCAATAGAAGTTGCGTGGTTAGAACACCATAATCCATTTACTCCGTACCCTGACTTACGAGAGCATTGCCAATGGTACTTGGGTCTCTTTCTCTCATAGACGATCATGGCACATTGGGCTGGATCGTAAGCCTGTCCTTGGGGAAGGCTTTCCGTTACGGCATAGCGGAACTTCTTTAATTCTTTAAGCGTGGTTGGTTGCTTGATCATTGGTCTTGTTGGTTATCGGTATTCAAATCCATAACTGGTAACGTCATTCGGTATGCTGGCTCCTGTACTGGTTGTGGAAGTGTTGTGACTTGGTAGTACGCCCCTGCATCTCTGCCATCTGTGGCAGATAGGTTAGCCACATAAATGGTTTGTGTTTGAGGTTGCTGGATCGGTTGTTGGATCGGTGCGATTGCAGTGTAGATGAGTGCTAGGAACATTTTGATTTGTTGTATTTACGTTCACGCCTTTGGGCTTTCTGGCCTCGACGATAAACCTTTCTTGTTTTCTTAAAGATCATCCAGAAGAACAGGATCATACCTATCAGGAATAATACTGATGTGGCATGACCTATAGCTTCCAGAGGGTTCACTTGTTCAGTTTATTATGGGATGAGGACATATGCCAGCCAGAACATTCCTCACAGAAGTAAGAACGGAGAAAGCTAGTCCCTCCGAATCCAGATTCTAGTCGGTGCTTGATAGCGGCATCACACTTGGAAGCAGAAGTGTAAACGGATTTACCGCATATGCCTTTCTTTGGCTTATCTGCTCCCTGGATCAATCCTTGTTCGATTGCTTCCCTCTTGGTGATTGGTGGCAACTCTGGTGTGTCGTATCCTAGTTGGTTAAGTATTTTATCTATCGAACTACTCATTGATTTCTTTCTTTAATGCGGCAAGATCCTTCATGGACTTGCGTGTGTCTGCCAAGTTCTCCCATGCCATGACTCCATCGGCAATGGCTACTGCACGATCTCGCTGGTCGTTGGAACGATCTAGTTTCTGTTGCATGGTCAACTCTGGCTTGGCGTTCTCGACGAGGAATGCCTCGACGAAATAGGATGCCTCTGGATTGGCTCCAGCGGCTTTAGCACATAGGATAATTTCTTCGTGGTCGTTCATGATTTCATAATCAGCAATCCGATCAGTGCAATGGATGCTCCAAGTACGGACTGCATATCTAGTTTGATGTGGAATAGGAAGATTGGGATTGTAAAGAACAAGCCTGTAACGATCAGATCCCATGCGATGTTGGCAAAGTAAACATCAGATTGTTTGATGCTCAATGCCATCCATGCCCAAGCCAAACCAGACAATGCTCCTGCAACGATGGAGAGTGTGTACGAAAGTGACACATTCTCTCGGATCTTTGCATCGTAGGAGACGTATAGCCAAGCAGAGTTGGTTAGGATCTCGACCAACAGGATAGGTAATAAAACCCCTGTGAAGGTGCGTACGTTCACTTGAGAACATCAATAGCGGCATTCACCGCATCATGGATCTTGAGGCTTTTGCCTAGCGAGTTGAGGAGATGGATCTCGCTCAAAACATTCTCTAGGTATGCCAGCTTGCTATTTAGTCTGCTTATCTCCTGACAAAGAGACTCCTTCTCTCGGTCAAGACAATTCTGATACTCTTCGTTGTATATGTTTGTCATAGCTCAAAAATTACAGAAGTTGTCGGTGTTTCAAAAACTTCTACTGCATACAAAGAACGAAGTTTCGTATGCAATTTGAATGCAATCCAGAAAGCTAAATTCTCGGCTGTAGTTTCACCCTCAATGATATGATTCAAAAAAGAGTGATCTAATTCTGCAATAAGTGGCTTAACTGCCGCCGCTATATCGGCATAATCAACCACCCAATCCCTATCCTCTCGTAATTTTCCCTTACAATGCACCCTAACTTTATAAGAATGTCCATGAAGATTTCCACATTGATGCCCTGGTGGTACTTTTGTGAGTTGGTGAGCCGCTTCAAATGTGAAGTCTTTCCAAAGTTTGAATGTTTGATTGTATTTATCTGCTTTCATTTTGTGTATGCTGGTTTACTTCCGTTTTTCTCTATGTGCCAAATCACATGGTTGCGTAGGTTCATGTGAGCTTCTTTTGCTTGTTTTGTTTCTTCCTCCATTTTACCAACTACCTTTTGGATAAAAGTTCGTTGATGCTTGGATAATCTAACAATATCCCTACCCAATTCCATTAAAAGAGAGTGAGTAATTGGATGATTGTATTCCCAATTGATTTCGTCTTGTTCTGTCATGGCAGTTCAGAAATTAAAATTAAAGCATCTTCAAGAGTGTAGGTGATAAATCTGGAATGATACATTAACCAGGGAGATATAAAAACATCTGGTTCAGTCCAAACAACAACAGGAATTTGATTCTGCCATGCAAAAATAATTTCCATTGATGTTCCAACAGATGGTTTCACATATCTAACAAGAACTACATTTGATTTAAGAATGTCTTCTTTGTCTAATTCAACAATTTCTTTGTAGCTTTCTGTCTCTCTACCTCGATAATCACGATCCATTGGATCAATAATATTTGGGTAGTGTTGTGCTACTTCAGAACGCCAATCTTTACATTCTGAATCAGTGCATCCATTAATTGGGCCTGCAACATAAATGATTTTTTTCATAATGATAGTTGTGGTTGCTGTTTTGTTGACTTGAGATAATCCTCAAGTTCTTGGGTTCGTTTTGGATCACGAAACCATCCTGTGCCATCACAAGATTCTGATCCGTTTTCCTCTGCTATTTCCAAAAGCCTCCTAGAGTTTACTCGACCCACATGAACTCTAGGAAAGTTTTTTGTCCACATAGACAATGATCTCCATTTCCAAGATGTAGATCCTCCAACAAAAACAACCTCGGCATCAGATGGAACATCATCAGGAGTCATTCCGTCTTGTGCGGCAAATGCCAAAGGAATTCCAAATGCTTTTAATGCTGGAGAATGCTTCTTCCAAAGCTCTAAAGTTTTGTCCCTGTCTCCAACCCAATCTGGAACAACAGCCCACATTGGCTTCCAAGCAGAGTATGCATCAAGGAATGAATAGAATGGTTCTTCTGACCATGTGCGACCAGATGTGAAGGCTCCAAAAACACCATTGTCTAATGCCCAAGGTATTCCTTGCTTGGGTTCTGATAATCTTTCACATGAATGAAGATGAGCAAGTCGGTCTGGAAACATTCCAAAAAGCCTTCCGCATTCAAATCCAGTATTATTGGATGGCATTATAATCATGTTGTTTTAATGGTTGCTAGGTATTTCTTTTGTACTGGTTCGGGGTCTTCATTGAAAGTCGAATCAATGAATTGGGGTGGGTATCCTTCTTCAATCTTCCATGCCTTGTATGCTTCGTGATCTACCCTACTGGTAGTTTCCTTGAATACTGGCTTGGAAATCTGCTGGCGTAGTACGGAGTGATCTATTCCTTCGTCATCCCATCGGCCTTGGTTTAGCCAGGTGCTAGGGTTGGGAATGAATTTGCCTCCCTCCTTTTGCCAATCAGCAGAGGCTATGCTCTTCTGGAGTGACTCAAGGATGATCTCAATGGCAGGGAACTTCTTCCGCTTCCATATCTCTTGGCAGTATCCCTTTCCTATCTTTCGAGGGTAAGCCTTCCAGAATGCCTCAAAATCGATTTTACGAGCATTCTTGGGAGGATATGACTGACCACAATGGGGGCATTCAGATGTCATTCTATTTCAGCAAGAATTTGAGCAAGTTGCCTCGCTGTCATCTCACAAGGTTTATTGAATATAACTCTCTTTCCTTTAACTTTATAAATAGGATCTTCATCAACAATTACAGAAGAGACTCTGTAATCTTCCTTTCGACTCTCCATATATGCCCTCTGTGCCCCAATAGAACGAACAGCAGTCCTATCAAATACTTGTTTGCATTGTTGTGCAGTAAGATTTTCTGTATTTACAAGCAAGGTTTCGTTTCCTTTATCAGAAATCACAAGAAGTTCTACTTGTCCGTTAATCAAACGCTTTTGTTCTGAATAAGGAAATCTGAACAAATGCTTTGATGCAGGGAAGTCAGAAATCAAAAGATTTGGGATTATCTGTTTTCTGCCAAGTTGCTCAAATCGTCCTACAATTTCTTCCGTAAGATATTTTGATTCCCTAGAGATTGAATGAACTGAATACCCTTCTTTATCTATTAGTTCTACTACTACTTCTCCTGCTTTTGCCCAACATTCTATACCTTTGTTAATCAAGGATACAAATTTTTGGATTAGGTTATTTGGTGCTTCTATTTGTGTGTTCATGTGTTTGCGTGGTTATTTATTGGGCTATTTTTGTTAATTCTTTTACTCCTAGCCAAGAGCGAAAGAAGAATAGTTCTGAACTAGAAATTGCTCGGACTTTTTTAACTTTGTTCAAATGTTTCTTTATATATTTTTGAAAGAAAGTCTTGGATGGTTTCTTCTTTTTCAAAAACAAATCCTTTAAAAATGATCTAGGATTTTTTTGTTTGAAACAGACTTCTGTTATGGTTGCTGGCAACCTTGATCCAAAAACAGGACTTTTGAATTTGGATTCTTTTCTTAACTTTTTGCAATTTTGGCAAAGTGCAAACTTAAATAAAACATTATCAAGTTGTTCTACTACTCCCATAAAACAAGCACACATAGAGCAAAATCTAGCAGGATACGCTTTATATGATTTTATGGTGCAATATCCCCCTCCTTCTCCAGAGCCATTATAAAACCTCCCATAAAATTTTAACAATAAGCCATCTTCTGTAATCAAATTATATAAATCTTCTATCTTTGGGCATGGAGTAAATACACCATTTCCACACAAGTCTTCTTTTTTATCTTCGGTATAAATATATTCTGCAATACTTCCATATCGAAAAGATCCTTCATTTAATCCCCAACCATTATATGTATTGGCATCCGAATATTTAAATCCCAAAGATTTTCCATCCTTAATGATTTCATATTCAAAGTGAATCCAATTAATTTTAGGCGAACAATGCATTATTATTTCGCAATCATGGTAAACATCCAAATTATCTATTTTCTTTTTACTATATATTTTCATGTTAAAACTCCTCATAAACCCACTCCTTCTTTTTAAGTTGGACTGCTGTGAACTCAAACCAAGGGTGAAGTTCAGCGGCAACTTTGATCTTTACTCTCCCTGTTCCTTGCCAGAATCCCTTTACCTCATGGAATGCGATGCTTCCATCTGCCATGATGAGAAAAAAGTCAGGTGTATAAGTTGTCCTATCTGCCAGCCTTAAAGCCATAGCTTCAAACTGCCAGTGATGGATCTCTCCTCGGAGTTTCCTCTCTTGGAGAGTCCTTGAATAAGCCTCCTCGGTCTTGTTCATCTTACCAGCAACACGCCTAGTGGTATTGCCTTTAGCTTTAAACATCTTTCTCATTGGTCAAAGGTAGATTTGGATAGCTTGAATATGCCAGCTAGGTCAGGCTCCTGCTTCATGATCAACCTTGAGTAGCCAGCGGCAAACTCATTAGGCATCTTGAATTGCTCGTCACTATCTGTATTTAGCCAGTAGTTCCAACGGAGAACTTCAAAGAGCATCTGGATACCGATCACGGCATCACTACGCTTCTCTCGGAATTGCCTAGCTAGAACGACAAGGTTGCTATAGACATGAGGATTGTTGGTATGGAATCGGAGAAACCTTGATTGAATATCATCAAAGATTTCCTCTTCAATAGGTGAGAAGTCAAAGTCGAATTGATCACTCATAGTGTTGTCCTTTGGAAATTGATTCCACATTGATTGTTTCCGATAACATCCAGATTGGAATAGGATCGCTGAACCGATCTTACCCCTGCATCGAATGCTTCTTTTACCCGATCCTCAACTGATGGAACTTGGTTGTCTTCAGTTAGAAATCGGATGTGTTCACCATCCCAATAGGCTTGTGCTTCTTTAGAGATCATAAAGTTTAGCTTCTATTGCGGCTTTTTCCATGAGATTAGAGAAAGTATAGTTAAACTTGAGGAAGTCTAACCTACCATTATCTAGCCTAGATATTGCTTTGGCTTGTGCCTCGGCATCAGGGATCAGTTTGTTCCTAGCAGTGACATACTCACAGCTATGATATTCTGGAACGATTCCGTAGCGTTCCTCGCAAGTGCAGTATCGTCGGCTCATTTGCGGATGAACATTACGGCTACCGATATAACCAATCCCAAGACGATGAGGGAACTAATGAGATGCCTTGTTACAAGGGTCTCTAATGCCTCCTCAACATCCCAAATATCACATCTGTGAAATCGGAGATTCTCCTGTAGCTCCTTGACATCCCTTTTTAGGAAGTCAATTTGTGCCATTAGCTTTGCTTCGTTTTCTGTTGGCTCTTCCATAATTGTGCGTGGTTGCTTGCTTGGTTATGGTTTAGAAAGGGATCTCGTCCTCGGCAATGTCACCGAATGGATCATCCTGCTGTGGTTTAGGGGCACGATTCTTGAATGCTGGTGCTGGCTTGATCTTCTCGGCAAAGCCAGGGGGGAATACTGAATCCTGCTCCTGCTTCACTTTGTAGTTGCCAAGGATCTCTGACTTGATCCCTGCATCACGCTGTTCCTTGGTCAAGGAATGCTTGACTGAACCATCATTGCCAAACTTATCTTGACCATCTCGGTTGGGCCAGCAGATCAAGTTAAGGTATGAGGCTTTTGTTCCATCCTTTTTCGTTACCGATTTAAGGAGTGACTTATCTATCTTGGTTACATCTAATGATATTGTAAACATTGGGTTATTTGGTTTGTTGTTTGGTTATTTTACTACACTGACATTGTTGGCTCATTGTTTTCGGGATTTATGAATCCTTCGACCATGAGATATTCCATGACTTTTCTAGCTTGCTGAATGTTTGATTTTCTGTGATCAGCAGGGAAGGCTGTGAAGTTGCCAGCATCTTTATAGAGAACGATCCAATCTCGTCCCATATAAGTGATAGCAAGAGCATAACCTTCCCCTTGATCATCAATTCCGTTTGATGGAAGGCTCACCAGTTGTTGTTTCGATGAGCCAACCGAGGGCATCTTCAAACTTTTCTTTGGCTTCTTTCCCTTTAAGTCCCCTGGCCTTGGCGTAGGCTTTCTCAAGAGATGTGACTGATATTTTTGTGCAAGCCAGAACGTCAGATTGTTCAACGATACCAGAAAGAGCAGAAATAACAGATTGAGTATCCGAAACACTCCTTACTTTACGTCCTTCAGTTAGTGAACGTCCAGCGAATTGTTGTCCTGCCATCATTCTGGCTTTCATCTCCTTCCTAACTTCTTCAATGAAGTCAAGAACTACCTCGGCCTTTTCATCAATGGCTAGGATCTCATCGTTAGAGAGTCGAGGAACAACGGCATTAGAAACTACTTCTAGTTCCTTATGTGTCCCACGAACCTCTGGACATATGCTTTTAGCACGACACCATTTACAAGCATCTGGAGAAGGAGTTCTTGGAGCATCAGGAAATGATGAAGCATGAACGATGCCAACAATTTCCTTTTCTGCTCTGGCGAGATCCTCTTCGTTGTATTCAGCGATGGTCTTGCCAGCGGATAAAGGCTGAATAATGGCAACGTAGATGCTCTTGAGTTTAGGGAATGCCTTCTTGACTAGGACGGCATAGGCTCGGAGTTGATAGTTTTCAGCGGCTCCAGATTGGGCTACACGACCCGTCTTGTAGTCGGTGACTACTGCTGTATCGTCCCCAAAGAAATCGATCCTATCAATCGCCCCAGAGAAGAGATCATCGTACCAGAATCTCTCTTCGATAACCTCCTTGGTTCTCTCACCCAGATCCAACTGACCGATCATCTCACTGAATTGGGAGAGGCATCTTGTGGCGATGTCCTGACCCTCCTCGGTGAGAGTATCAAATTCTGCTTGACCAGCTAGGACAGCATGGACTGCTGTTCCTAGTGCCATGTACTTGTTCTCCTCCTGTGGGGGAAGTGTTTGCTCTAGGTTCCAAGAACCAGGGCATAGGGCAAGTCGGGAGAATCCGCTTGCTGATGGTTTTCCGTTACGCTCGTCCATATTACAATAACTCCATCATTGAATCTGCGAAACGATATGCCACATGAGCAACTCTATCGTAATCAAAATCAGTAAGATATTCTGATTTATTAGATATTAATGACTGCATTGCCTTTGCGGCAAAGTAATGCCTGATGCTCATTCCACCATGAAAATCTTGTTCATCATTCCAAGAAACTGGAAATGCCTTCATGGCTGTAATATTTGTAGAATTATTTGTCATTAGAGTGCTGGTTTGAATGCTTTAACCTTGTCCCAAGCGGCGATGAGACGTTCGATCAACTTCTCTGGAACATCCTTGAGTTTGATGTCCCTTGACTTGATTGCTTTGTTGGCAATAAGAAACTCAATTACATGAGCATCGTTGATGTCATCACTCCACATCATGCTGGAGAGCATTTCAAGGGGATTGATAGGAAGACCCTTGGTATCCTCTGGAGCCTTCTCTGGCTTTGCTTTCGGTGGTTCAGCCTTGATGATAGGCTTCTGGACTGCTGGCTTGCTGGCAAGCTCACCATCATCGTCATCATCGGCGGTGATTCCAAGGATGGATGAGATGGCATATCTCTTTGCGTATGTCAATGCCGATCCTACCCCCTGGGCAGTCTGATCTTTGATCGGAAGTAACAGAGTTGACTCCCTCGACTCTCCTGATGCGTGGATAATCCTTGTAACGACTCCTGCCTTCCCATCTTCAAAGAGGGGTTCTTGGGAGATTCCAAGGTTATGGGAAGCTAGGATTGGACGTACATCGTCCAGAATAGCATCTAGTGAAGCGTAGCGGTTACGGAAATGCGGATTGACGGCATTCTTGGCTACATTACGGAGTTCTCCAAGTGCTTTGACAAATGAAGCGTTGAGTTGACTTTCTTGCGTGGTTGTATTTATGTTCATATTGTTGGGTGCGTGGTTGCTCCTGCTAGTAGCTCCTAGAGGGTTTGTTCATGTCCCTCTAGGAGCAAACAGGAAGGTTTTTACTTCTTCTTGTAGCCTTTGTTCATCATGGATGAAGCGGCTTTCATCTTTGTAGCCTTGCTTGCTGGCTTGGCCTTCTCCATCTTTGGCATTTTTTTCGTTGGCATCTTACTTTTTCCTTTTTGTTGTGGGCTTGCGACCCTTTGTTACTGGCTTGGTAGCCTCTGTCTTGATCGACTTACGCTTTGCTGGTGACAGCTTGCGAGTATTGATCAAAGTCTCGTTAGGGAGTGCCTTAATCTGCATAGGCTTGAACATTCCCTTCATCCGTTCAAAGAGTTCTTTCATCGGTTAGTTAAACAGCAGGGGTCTCGGTAGCATCCGATACAGGCTGTTGGTCGGGGCAAGGGGCGGTAGAACACTCCTTCTTGTTGATGAGTGCTTCGATCTCCAAAAGAAGCTCCTGACTGATGTGACCGAGCTTGTTGGCTATTCCTTGGGCGAGCTCGTTTAGTTCTGCTAGTGTGTGTGACATGGTTGTTGTTGGTTAATCCTTGGATGAATTTCCAAAGGAAAGTTATTAGTGGCATCTCCATGCTCTTAAAGCCTTGTTCACTCGGCTGTTGGGGTCTTTAGCAGTCTTGGAACTTGTGAGTTTGCTCTTGAGTCCCTTCATCCTCGCACAAAATGAGGCTTTACGTCCTGCATCTGATTTGGTCTTGGGATTAGGTGCAGGAGGCTTGAGGTGACCTCCTGTTGCTTTATTGTAGGATTCCCTTCCCTTGGCATTCAATCCTCCCTTTTCCGATTTGCCTTCCTTTCTCTGCCATGCTGGTGTTTTAGCCATAGTATTATTTCTTTTTAGCGGTTTTCTTTGAGTCTCGGAATGCTTTTGCAGTAGGTGCTCCCTTCGATCCTGGCTTCCTCATCTTTTCTCCAGAACCAGCGGCAATGCGTTCCCTCTTTTTTTGGATATTTTTGTAAAGTCCTTCTTTCATCGTGGCATTGTTAATACTGCAAGAGCGATTAGCAAGAAAAGAAGAATCAATGCGGCGATGGTCTTGCTCATTGGGTTACTGGTTCGTTAAAGTATTCCTCAAAAACTCCAACAGCAAATGAAGACATTGATCGACGCTCGGATTTTGCGGCGGCATGGATTTTTGCTTTCAGTTCAAGCGGAACGTATAGACCAAGGAATGCATTTGTCCTGGGTGCGGCGGTGAATGTCTCGGCGGCGGTTATGATAGGCTCGGCGGTGAATGTGTCAGGTGTTTCAGTGGTTGTCATTTTTATAGTGTTGTAGATGTTTTAGCCTCTTGCAAGACTTTTTTGCAGGGAAAATATGTTGATCGAAATTTCGGTGAAGTCAAGTTCCAATCATACTCTTTGAAGAGAAATAAAAGGAACACGCACCAGTTAAGATTCGGGCGGTCGCCCAGGTATTCGTTTGCTCTCATATTATTCCCAATCAGGCTCCATGTAATCGTCGGGGTCTGGCATACAATCGGATTCTACATCCTCAATCTCTACTTCCTCCCCACATTTGGGACACTCGGAGGGATCAACCTCAGCGTCTTGTCCAGGGTCGTATAACTCAACGGGACCGTATTGGCCTGATGCTGGACATTCTGGTGAATATGAGACTTCAAAGTCGTGCTGGCATTCTTCGTTTTTACAGGTGTAATCGGTTTTCATAGTTCTATGGTGTTTAATTTGCATACCCAGGTGCTGGCTCCAAAAGTTCCCACGGGATGGGGATATAGAGGCTGAACGATTTTAGCATCTTGCAATGCTTTCACCATCCCCTCGTTCTCGCTGTAGTCCTTAATCAGAACTTGGTCGGCTTCTAGCTCCAGTTCTGGGTCGTTTAGGGTAGCCACTGCATAGCGTGTTCCTCCCTCCATAAGAAGGATTGCAGTGTTTCCATTTTCATATTCATTGAATGCCAGTGTGCATTCAACTCCATTGAATTTAATCATTTTGGGTGTTTCTGGTTTGTTCATCGTCGAGTCGTTTGTTTAGTATTTTTATTTCCAGTTCAATAATTCGGAGTTGGTCGGCAATTTCGTCCAATTCTTTATTCAAATTGTAATCGTCTTCATTCATAGGTTGCGTTTCAGTTAATCCCGAACATTGCGTCGAGATGCCTGTCAATTGTTGACTCTGCTTTTGTTTCAGTTATTTGCAAATCTTGCAATCTTTTTTTAAGAATAATTAAGTCTGCGTGTATTTCTTTTGCTCGTGTGGTGCTGATTTGGATGGTGTCAAGTTGGTGATGTTTTGATGTTCGTATCAAGTTGGCGAACAATGGTTCGATGCTGGATACTAATGCTTTTGCTTCAGTTAATGCGGCGGCGGTTTTTTCGTTCATGATTGTATCAGTTAGGGGTTGATTCGGCGGTTGATTGATTTCTTATCTGATGGCATAGGTTAATAGTTTGTTTGGTGATCCATTGGGCATCTTCATGCCTTCCTGCTTCATTAAGGCAATCTACGGCTTCCCAAATAATGGAAAGCAACTCGGCGGTGGCGTTTTTTATTTTCATATTCGTATCAGTTAAGGGTTGCGGCGGCGGTTATTCGTAGGCGGCAAAGTAATCTCTTATGGCATTCTCCATGCTGTCCCATGATTTTCTCCATAGGGCGGCGATCTCGACCGCCTGGTATTCGGTTACATGATAACCTAGAAAGGCGGCGGTTAATATTATCTGATAGGGTGTTGGGTTCATATTTTCTCCTTTTGTTTCAGTTAGTTAGTGGTTTTATTCGTTAGAGTAGTTCATGCAGAGGTCGGCGGCGGTGATCCAGGTCAAGTTTCCTTGCGGTTCTGGGCCATCTTCGGGTTCATCGGGCAGAGATTTTGCCCATTCTTTGTAAGTTTGCCCTGCCAAGTTAAAAGGCATCTCTTTTTCTGGTATAAGTTGGAATTGTTCGGGTTTTTTCATAATCGGCGGCGGTTATTCGTTCTCCAAGGCGTACTTGATGTCCTCAATCTCTCGATTTAATGCTTCACACGTTGCAATGATGCTTTCTAGGCTATCCTGGATGCTCCTAGCTCGTACGGGTTGCAATTTCTCCAAGTTAGGCGTGAAGGTGAGGGTTGTTGACTCTACGGCGTTTCCGTAAAGAATATCGACTGCTGTTTTTATGTTCATGTTTTTAGGTTGGGGTTGGGGTTAGATTAAAGGGAGATGGAAAAGAAGCTCGGAGGCTCCATAAACCTTGAAAGCTCCGCACGAGTCGCATTCGTAGTTCCTGGCATCGGGTTCACAAGGTGAAGAGGAAGATTCACCGCAAGCGGTACATATTCCCTCCATATCGTCGGTTTCGATTGCCTGGATGATTCTGTCTTCAGTTATGCTAGGGTGTAGTTTCATAGGTTGGGTTGTGTTGGGGTTGGGGGTTAGTTGTTGGCGATTGCATCGGCTTTTGCTGACATTGTCCCGTGAGCTGGAAATCCAATAATAAAGGGGCGGTCAGCCTTGGAACAGAGTCCGCACGTTTTGCAGGTGATGTATTCGCTCCTGGTAGCAGGGCAAACCACTACGGGCCGTCCTTGGGGCGTAGTCAGATTCTTAACCTTTACGGATTCGGAGGGAAGGACTGCCACAACTGGCAACCCGTGCCTGGACAAGCGGTCAGCGTGTTTGAGGTTATTTCCAGAAAGGTTAATCACGAAACCTTCACGGGTAGCGGCTCGGATAGCTTTTAGATTGTCAGCGGTCGGCGGCTTGTGGGTGTACGTGAAGCCTCTCGTTCCCCGTGCGGCCTTTGCGAGGCGTAATAAGTCACGGGCGTTTATGCGGTCGCCCTTGCCTGGTAGGTCTCCGGCTTGTCCGTGTCTCCACAAGGTGCCAGGAAGAATTGATCTTATTTTTTTAAGGAAAGAGGTAAAGCTTTCCCCCCTACTGCCGTCCGTGACTTTTTTCCAGTGCATCCCGAGAAAAGAGTTTTTTGCGTAACATCCCCCTTTTTTCAAGGGGCATTTGTCGGGGCAGGTTGCCGCTGTTGACGTTGTGACGGGCATGTCTCCCGTTTTTACGTTGTCGGATTTAGCGGTGAAATGGAAGTTATAAGTTGTCATGTTTTCTCCTTTACGTCTGCTTTAATTATTAAGAAAAATATTCGTCGCAGCCAGGCGAACGGTGAACAGACCATCCTTTAGATTTAGCGTATGCTCTCGCCTCTTTTGCAGTGGGGAATCCCTTTGATGCGATAGTATCGCCTTTATATGTTGAAACCCACCAGGGCAGGGACATAAAACTTCGAGAAGTGTCTTTTTTGAATAAAAGAACGGTTGTCATGATGTTTTCTCCTTTAGTGGTTAGATATTGAAAGCTCCTTTCAAAGCATCGACACATGAAAAGGGAACGCCGAGAATCCAGTGATCTACCATATCAAGACAAGCTGTCACCGTGATTCCTGTCATTCCTTCGCTTGTTAACCATTCTTCAGCCTGTTCCCTGGATGAATTAAATTCATAACCATATGACAGTGTTACTTTCTGATTGCCAAACCGTGGGAGGGAAAGGATTGTTCTCGATCCCCTGCAATCCGTTGGGCCTTTGTAGCGTACCACTACAGCGATGAGGTGTTCTGATTCTGTTTTCGTGTTCATGTTTTTAGTTGGTTGGGTTGGGTGGTGTTTAGTTGTTGGTTACTAGGTAAGCGATTCTTGCGGCTAGGATGGCCGCTAATGCCGCTAGGATTGAAAGGCGTAGGGTTAGGGCGTGGAGTTGCTTGGAACGATTCCAAGCGGTGATTGCATCGGATTTTTTCATGTTGTTACCAGGTGAGGGGTTACAGGTTGTCATAGGGGAAAACGTAAGCGGCGAAAGCGTAGCCCAGGGAGGCTAGGAGCTTCGCCAAGGGAAGCGGCAAGGTGTAAGTTCCATCATAACCTTCTATGATCTCTTGCCCTGCCTCCTCTACCATTTCAAGCTCTCCAGTCGCAAAGAATTCGCTTTCGCCATCCTTCGTCATCTCGTAGCCGTGGGGAAGCTTTCCCTCCTTGTGATAAAGGTCGATTTCATATTTGCCGAGCCTGGTTGCTACCTGGTAAGTGTCGGTGACCAGGTCGCCTACTTTCTTTGTCTTTGTTGGTGTTGTCATTTTGTTTTTTTGTCAGTTATTTGAGGAAAGGATAAAAAATCCATCCTTTTGCGTCATCGTGAGCCATTGAACATGCAGGGCAAGCTGTGTTGATTCGCTCCTCTTTCCCTTTTTCTCGGATTATAAAGAGCATTGATGGCTTTTTGCATGCAGGGCAATTTTTAGGGTCGTGTTTTTTCATGTTGTTGTTGGTGTTTGGTTAATCCCTACGCATGGAGCGCAGGGAAATTGCTTTATGTGCTTCATGCACATTCTGAAAAGATTTACGCTCCACATAGTCAATCGATGACTTCATGGGAGCATCTTGAATGCTCGTGCCGAAACGTGACCACTCGCAGGTATTTGCCTTCCTATTGAATTTACGGAACTTGAATTCCCTCGGAAAAAGTGTTCCATCTTCACGCTTCATGATCATCCAGAAAATAGAATTGCGATTCAAGGCAACAGACTGGGAAGCCGCATGAATACTAGTTGTGGAAGGGGTGAGTGATTCAGTCATGAGACAAAGATAGCACACTAAAAGAATCTTGCAAGATATTTTTATGGGAAAGATGATCTTTTTTTCATTCTCTGTTGCAATCTTCAATTCTTCATATATATTTAGAACATCAGGTGACAAGATCACTTGATGGTGTAACACCTGGGAATCGAGAATGTCGGCCCACGTGCGAAGGTTGGAAGCGGGGTACTAGCCGTCCCGCTTTAATAATGAGATCACGCTGCGATTGTGATCCTCTCTTCATAGTCTACCTAATAAGACTAGGGTTCATAGGTCGTTCCAAATCCGTGGTGAAGATGAGTCTTTCAGAGACAGGCTCTTTTTGTGGTCATCCTATCGTATGACCGATACATAATAAATTCAGTATGTATCCATCATCTCTATTTCACGCATCATTTCAAATCCACCGCATCACAAGATGATAGAGCGGAGCCGTAGGCGAGCATCGGTTCAATGGAGATAAGTTGACTAGGGAAGAATCCTCGTGTTATATGCATAGTAAATCATGTACAAAACATTAACAACTAAACAAAAGAGATTCGTTGAGAATCATGTCACCAAGGGAATGAGCATCGCCGAAAGTGTTCGACGGGCTGGCTACCAGGTAAAAAGCGGTCGATCTGAAGACTATGGATCTCTAGGGTGCAGAATGCTGAAGACTGAACGAGTCGCAGACTATGTTACCAAGCTGAAAAGGAAAGCATTCCTTAAAGATTCTCTCTCCCTAGAGGAAAAACGTGCTTTCCTCGCCAACGTAGTTCGATATAGTCCCTCCCAGGTCAACGCAGATTCTCCACTATGCCAAGAATATGCGGAGGAAGTCGATCAGCATGGCAATGTTAAAAGGAAAGTTAAGTTAGTGTCAAAGATTGAAGCAATACGAACCGATAATAATATGGCAGGTGATAATTGGAGTGACAAGGTGGGAGCCGATCAAGTCAACCCGTTTTCTTTCCTTGTTCAGTTCTTCAGCCCGTCATCACCGGCACTGCCGGTTCCTTCGCCGGCGTTGCCGGTCTCGCCGGTAATCGACGCGGAGATAGTGGACGCTACACCCTAGGATCTCCCAAGGGAATCTCTTCGGGAGGTGGGAGGGGGTACACACACCTATATATTGGGCGCGTATGTGCGACATGCCCCAATGAAAAAAAACCTATATCTGGGAACTTCTCTCCCTTTTAGTTTCTTTTACAATAACCTAGACTTGACATGAATATGGGATGGGGAGTACCGTTGGACACGATGACATTGAGATACCCACCTAGTGAGAGGAATAGGCCGAGCATAATGCTATTGAGGAGTCTGGCTAATGAGTTGGAGTTGGATTCGGATAGTTCTCCTGGGGGGTATGGTGGCATGAAATTGGAGAGGGAGAGATTGAGCAAGGCATTGAAGGAGAAGATAGAAGATTCTAGGCTATCGGATTGGGATAGGGATATGATTAAGGGACTATAAGAATTTTGCCCCCACACCTCTGTCTGTGAGCAAGTGCAAAAGGGGGTTCTTATGTTTATGTTGTGTACATATGCATACGCTCATGTACAGAAAACAAAGATTAATCGACATGACAATATACCCTTGCGGTGATAATTGTGATTTATAACTCATGAATAATACCCAATCAGGTATAATGCGGTGAATAATCAGGTGTCTGCGATCATGAACATTTTACAGATGTCTACGATCTGCTACACAATTGAGGGATATGTAGCGTGATCACTACACTACTCCTGTGTAGTAAGCAGGAACACTACTTTTGAGTGGTAGCTGTTAAAAATATGTAGCGGTTTTTTTAACAGATTACTCTGTTAGTTGCCGTATTCCCTCAACCCTGCTTGGCAGAGTTCTTCATGGGCTTTGGCTAATTGGGTTTCTAGGTCGTAGATCCACTTGGGATCGACAAAGACCTTTCCTTGTTTTAGTTCGGAGTTTTCCTCACGGAGCCTCTCGACTTCGTTGGATTTCTCGGCGAGTTCGCGCTCTAGCTGGCGGGAGATTTCTACTGGCACTACAAAGGCTTTTAAGCCCATTGCCTCGCAAGACTCATCCGTCCTAGGAGTTGGTGTGGTGTTGGTGGTTGATGTATTCATGAAGCTCAATCAAAAACCCAAGCTGATTCAATGACAAGAAAAAAAGGTCGGAGGAGGTTCAGGTCGCTAAATTCTATCAACACCCAGAACGGATACGCATGACGCTATAAGTTGATAAAACCCCCCTCAATGCCTCCCCCGAAATAAGACTCATCTGTTTGAGCTTTCTAGCTAGTGCCACATTAATGTGTTTTGATAACTAGTAGAGGCTTGATGAGTTCTATTGATACAAATCCTATGCATTTATCAAAAAGTGTCAAACATTTGTAAACTCCCTAAATTTCCTAAACTCCCTATAATTTGCGTGGTCTGCCTCTGGATTTCTTGGTTACTGGTTGCTGTGAGAGTTGTACTCTTCCGTAGATTGTCTTCTTTGCTAACTCCTCTGGCAAGTTCAAAACGAATGCTCGGAGCCTCATCCTTTGTTCTGGATCTATGATGCCTACCAGGATACTGAAGTCTTCACCCTTCAGTGCCAATTCTTTGGCTTTCTCATACGCTTCTTTTTGTTGTTTCATTTATAAATAAAAAAAGTCTTGTGTTTAGAAAAAATTCGTCTAGTGGTGAGATTCTATGAAACACCTATTCAACAAGAATGCTCTTGAGAAGGCGTGTGATGAGTGCGGTGGTACAGGAACCGATTGGTACGATGAAGGTTTGGGGGAACCCTGCTGGAAGTGCCAAGGGACGGGTCATGTTGCTACTGAAGAGGGGAAGGCTATCCTCCAACTTATTGCACATCATTCCAAGGGTATTTTAGAATACGCCTAATTATTTCTCTATTCGTCTCCAGCGGTCACGCCACAGGAGATCGGATAGACGATTTGCGTAGGCTCTAACTTTCAGTTCTGGAAGGTTAGGGTCAAGGATGTGTATCCCTTCGTGTAAAACTATATTGAGTCTGGATTTGGTAGATAGGCGTGGATCTATTTCTATCTTTTTATCTGCAAAGATAGCCTGACCATCGTTACGTTCCCTACCTAGCTTTTTGTCTTCCAACTTAATACGGACGGGCAATTTCATCTTGGGGAATTATTCGGAATAGACTTAACGATACGACTGCATTACCTACCCTACACTTTTGGATCTTTTCTTCCACCTCTCCCAATTCCACTCGTTTTCTTAATTTCCTACGGATAGCATCTTTTCCAAAGGTTACTTTTCCTGCAAGGTCTTTAACAGAAAACCATTCACCATAAGATACTTCATCTCTTGTAGGTGTGTTGATTAGATCAACCGCACATTTAATAATGCTCTCTCGTAGATCAGCTTCTGATGGGTGTATTTTCTTTCGGTTCATACGAAATGATTTTGGTTGCTGGTAGTTCTCCTTTGTCACATCCACTCCAATCCAGTATTCCCACACCTGGACGGCATATCGCATCTCCTACAACTTTGTGGGCATATCTTGTAAGTAACTGCCAAGCTGGTGTCACCATGAATATTCCAGCACCATCATTAAAGATTCCTCCCGTGTGCCTATGGCCTCGTAGATATATTTTTGGAACCCTATGACCAACACGGGAGTAATTCTGTCTGGCATTGCCCATTGTTATAGACATTGCTCCAGCCTCAAGGTATGCCCTAGAACTTGTCGGCATATGGTGGGCAATATCAATGAGTGTACCATTGATTTCTAGTAATCCTTTGTCACCTAGCCAAGTAGCACCTATTTCTTTGGCGATCATCTTTTCCCAATCACCAACGTGACACTCGGTTCCAGCAGTCATGTAAACTGCACAGGCTAATTTTGCTAGAGGACGTAGACACTCAATAGCGGCCAGGGTATGATCTAGGTTTAATGCGGCAACGATTTCAGATGATCCATGATGCCTACCTTCGATACAATCACCATTGATGATTAAGGCAAATGGCTTACCTTTGAAGTGAGTTTTAATCTTCTCATCTTTGTCTTGCCAGCATTGCCATAGCCATTGCTGGTGGAGATTATTGCCTAATCCAATTTTGTTACCCGTGGATGTTTCATGTCCATCAGGCCAAAGACCAACCGTGGAACCGCAATGAAGGTCAGAGACAATTACGGCTCCAACTGGCTTTTGTTTTTTAGTCATTAGATTGGTGACAAGCCTTGTTGGGGGGATTACTGGATGTCAATTGTTTGAGTATTGTTGCGGCATCTCGTAGTGAGACATCCTCATTTTCCATCATCTCTGCCAATACTTGCATGGAATCTATTCTTTCAATTAGGTGATGGAGATAGCTAATTAGATCCAACTGTTCATCTCGCAAGTTTTGTGCATACCATCCTGCACCAGCAGTCCAGAAATCTGTTCTGTGTTCTGCTTGGCCTTTACGATATTTCTCTAATCCTGCTGAACCAGCTTTGCTCCATATTTCAAAAGCATCTTGTTCAGCATTCATATTATTTCTTTGGCTTACGCTTTGTTTTTTTTGTACCGTAACTGACTCTTGATTCTCGCATTGTGGAGACGTTTGTTTTGGCATTGGGTGATGTGGTTGTTTTATTCATGTCTTAAATCTAGTCCATACCCGATTCGGCCTTATGTAGCCCAGAACATTACAGACATGACAAGGACTTTTATTACAATCTTTTAAGTCAGTTAGACACTCTGGACAATACCCATTGATAAAAGCAATCCTACCAACCAACCATCTCCAAAGAGATTTTAGAAAGTCATGTGCATTACTTGGCATGAACAATCGGCTCCGTTTTTATCAGCTTCATCAATGTCAGCAAAAATAACAGAGTTGTTGAATTTGTCCATTGTAGTAAGCATCCATTCCATTGAGTTACGATACTGACCATACTCTGGTTGGAACATACCACTGATCACAATGTTTTTGTCAGGGATACGGATCAGATTGGTAGCACCAGTTGCTTCCATCTCTTTTGGAACAACAATGATATTGGCAAGTTTTTCTAGTCTCTTAAATGATTCCGAATCAATGCCACTACGACAAACCATCAAGTTCTCTTTGTCTAGGACATGGATACAGCAATCCAAGTGGTAGAGATCATCACTCACCATTCGCATAGGTATGATTTCGATACCACCCTTTTTGGAAATCCATTCTTGGGCTTTCCAATCGGAGAATTTTCCATAGCCGCCAAAATACGTTTTGTCTTTCCAGTGTTTTGTTTCAGCTTCGCCTTCCCAATAGTGAGGAGGTTGGAGAACTGTATAACCCATCTTCTCAAAGAACCTACGACCAGGTTCCTCTTCGATGGTTCGACCAGGGGCAGACATCTTGGCTAGGAAAATAAACGGATCTACCGAGAGTCCAAGGTTAGCAACAAAGTGCTGATCTTGTGCCCCTTTGGTAGGAGGAAGTTCAATGACTTTAACACCGAGAGCAGTAATGAGTCTCTTGATACGAGCGTACTGACGCATGGCACGTTCAGTATCAATTTTCTGACCCTTCATAAACTTGTTGTTCGGGATAGCCGTAGACAAGTATTTTGGGGGACACATGAGGAAATTTGGTTTCCGCTTGTATTGACCGCCACCGAATGAAGTAACTTCTGATTTACCTATGAGGCTAGAGACGGAAGAATCGACTTTTCCATTGAGAACAGATGGGATGATTGAACCGTTTCTAAATTCTTGGGGAGAAAACTTCATAGGATAGCGGAGTATGAACTACATATAAATCAGAGTCAATGGTATATGCTTCCAACACCAGAGGAAGGCTTCAAGACATAGTTCGCCCATTACAGGCTAAACTATGCCATTTACTTCCACATACCGTCGGAAAGGATCATTAGCACACCATTACTGGAACATGGAATTGCAGAAGGAATGAGGCTGTAAACTGCTCAAGCTCCCATGTCGTCACACTCTTATCAAACTACCCCGCAAAATCTTCAAGGGTAGAAACCTTTGGTGTTCTCGCCTAGATTGGGTGCGTCAGCATTAGACTCCCTCTCATGTGTATGTCTCAACACCGATCCAGCGAGGATTTCGATGTTGGGTATCTTTTGTGAAAATATGCTTGCTGTTTTGATATGTCAACACCATATTCAAATTGTTGGGTATCTTTTTAACCCCATTCCTTGTACGCACAGGGGATGGGGTTATTTTTTAGAACCCATCTTCATCCGTCCCTTTGCCACCATATCCCCATTCATCATCCTCAATTTTTTCTTGGGTAGTTCCTTTGCTATGGATCAATCGGTTTTCCCAATCGCTGATTTCCTGGATGTCTAAAGAAACTGTCTCTTCCTCAAACGCAAATTCAAGTCCTGCCCTGCGGAGCATCTGGACAGCATAGGTCAATGAGTCAGCCAAATCGGGTGACTTCTTCAAACGATGCTTCATGTCGAGTTTCTTCTCGACTGCCACCTTTCTTCCCTTGTGGTAATAAAGGCGACTACAAAGCTCGTTTACGACCTTGGAATGGGCATCTACGTCAATACCAACCAATGATCTGGTGGAGAATGCCGTGTGAACAGCAAACCAATATTCAGTAACCAATCTATCGTATGCTTCTTTGCAAGTACGCTTATCAAGATTGCTGATCCTACGCTCTGTTGGCATACCCATCGAGGAAATCGGGAATACAAACATAGCCTCTGGATGGAATTTGCTCCATTCAATGATGATTGCTCTCATCATCTTTCCACCATCACCAGATATATCCAATCCAAAGTCCCGTGGATGTACACCGAACTCAATACAATCCTTTACCAACTGCATTGCTATGGATTCTTCAAAGACATCACCTACGCTAGACTCATATTCTCTAGTTCCGAGATAGAAACCTACGTTACGACCAGTATCATTTTGACCTAATCGACAAAAAGATGCCGCACATCTATCTCCACCAGCAGTAAATGCAGGGTCAAATCCGCAAACAACCCTAGTTCTGCCACTCCAAACGGGTTCAAAGTTCAAATCGCATCCAGCAATGAATGCTTTTGATAAAATTGTAAGTTCTACAGAGTTATCGGGCCACCAACCATAAACATTTCGCCAATATTCTAGGGCATTTTTATTGCCATAGCATATTTTTAATGTTGCCTCCATTTTTTTATAAGTCAGAAAGTTCTTAAAAGGAGGTATTTCTGCATCTGGAGCTTGAAGATTTGGACTTTCTTCTCCAGAAAGGTGCAAGGCAACCCCTGTACGGGTTTTCCATCTCTTGGTGTACCTATTCACAGACTCCCATCCCATAGGATCATCGGGTTCGCATAGCTCCGTATGTGGGTTATTTGCCGTATTTGATGGGTTTGCCATGCCTCCAAACAAAACATCATCGTTTCCTGCGGTAAAATTTGATCGCACATTGAGGCAATACAGATCCATTTCTGCCAATTCATCTAAAAAAACTCTCACTCGTTCGTTTTTCCTACCCCGCATATTATCAACCGCTTTTTGACCTTCGCCTCCTTTTGGAAAAGCAACTGCTTTGATGGCATTTGTATAGTCTCGTTCCGTATCACGAGTATCAATCGACTCAAAAACAATCATTCTTCGGTACTCAACCAGATTTCCAATGGTTGCAGTCTTGTATTGGGTTTGAATATTACGCATTGCCGTCCTGTAAAGGGTGCAAACTTTACCCCACAAACGGTCTTCAGATGCATCCAAAGAGGTAGATGCAACATATGTTGAGGTGACTGTGGGAGCTGAAATCCAATCCATCACGATACAAGCCGCCACAGAAAACGTCTTTCCGCTGGATGCACACCCTGCAATTCCCCAATCATTCTCGTTGCAGAACAAATCAATGATGTCTAGGGCATAATTATTCGGGATTCCTTGCGAATGGAGTAACACATCGTTGCCATAAATAAGGTTAAAGCAATTAACCATATGTTGAGCAGGATTTTTAAGGTCAGTATCCTCAATTCTAATGCCTCGTTTAATCCTTTGTATCCTTCCAAACTCTCCACGGGTTAATGCATAGCAAGAAAGCTCACGAACAAACTGTGGAACAGTCTCTAAATATGGGATGCCATATGTTGTGTCTTTTGGTGCATCCAAAACCAATCCGTTATATTCCATGTGGATTAACTATTGACAAAAATATAAAAAGAATGCAAATCATTTGAGCTACATGAGACTAAAGGATAAAAACGGGCCGATCCCAAGTGGACTCTGGTATGAGTACAGCGATGACAAGGGAACTAAATATCGTGTCAATGGAATGGAGATGACTTATGGCAGACAATTCTCCAACAAAGTTGCCAGTGACATGAAAAATAACAATGTGGAAGTGCCAGATAATTTAGATTACTTGATCGAACAACAAATTTGTGGGAGAATCCCAGGTCAATACTGTTGGCAAGAAGCTGGCGACAAGGTGGCTAATGTAATACATACATTTGCTAGCTTGGGTGATCGTGTTGCGGCAACACTTGGGGTTCAAACGAACCTTGAACAAGCCGCAAAGGGTTGCACCGCTTGTCAAAAACGCAGACAAGCAATGAACCAAACACTAGGCTAAAATGGCAAAAACAAAAAGAATTGTAAATCGTGAGGGTGTGTCGAGTTGGGGTTTTAATACCATCAACTCCAATGGTGTAGCACCTACTAGCCGTGTCCAAACAGCCAATGATGCATTTACAATTTGCTGGAATCTTCGATTAGACAATGCTGGTCGTGAACGTAAGTGGGGACGTATTTACAAATGTTATAAGGGATTCCCTCCCACAGATTATAGTCAGGTAGCCGCAAGGCAGATGCAAGGAATGAGCAATGTGCCATTCCGTCAAATGAAATTCATCGTTGATAACCAAAAGTCCAGCTTTGTGGACATGGTTATGGAGCGAAATACAGCCGCAAATATCACAACCAAGATTGGTAATCCTACCGAAAAGAAAATATGGAGTGATATTATCAGTGTGGGATTTGATCGGATGCTCCGTTCTTGGCCTTCCTATAACTACAATGTTGAATTGGATGTTGAGGAGATGAGCTTGTATGGAAAGGGATTTGAGATTGCGGAAGATAGGGATGGATGGCCTACAAAGAGTTTCCATAACTCCAATGTCTTGATTCCTGATAAAACGTATGCCGATCTTACCAACTTGGGTGAGCTTTGCATCAAACGTAGCTATACGCCACTTGAGTTTTGGCTCAAAATTACTGGTGGAGAAGAAGATCCAGTAAAAGCAGAAGCACACGCAACCGAAATGGGTTGGAACTTCTGGGCTTGTGTAGATGCACTACGGATGTTCACGACCAACTATCGTAATACTTATACCAATACGGAATGGTTAAGGGACGTTGCATCTGGCAACATGAATCTTTCCCGTTTGTACACTCTCCGCATTGAGTTGTATGAACTCTACATCATGGAGTTTAACGGATCTATCTCCAAGATGCTTCTTCTCCAAAACTATGGAGGTCTTGTACTTGGCTACAAAGAAAATGGTCGAAAGGATCTTACGGAAGAAGAGTATCGTGATCAGACAGGATTCCTTTATTACAAAAAAGATTGGGTAGAAAAGGATGAGAATGGTTGGGAGGACATCATTGCTCCCATGACTGACTCAACTGGTTCTGGTATCTGGCATGAGATCCAGGGTCTTGCTGAAGCTATCTTTATCCAATGCCGAGCTTATGACATCCACATGAATCGTTTCATGGATGCCGTAGATTGGAATACTCGTTTGATGTTCAAGGGTGGTTCTGCTGAATCAACCAAGAAGCTCAAGCAGATGGAGTGGATGCCATTCATGGTTCTTCCTCAAGATGTGGAACCACAACAAGTTTCCGTAAACATCCCATTCAACGAGGTGCTTTCTGGTATCCAGTTTTATCAAGCTGATCTTTATCGTGGAATTGGTGCATACAATATTGGCAATTACTCCAAAACAGGGAAGGCTAGGACGAAAGCTGAATCCCAAATGGATGCCGCTGAAAGTGCCAAGCTACAAGGTACTCAAATTCGTAGGTTCAATGACAACCAGACTCGCTGGCTGAAACTCCTATACAAACGCATGAGCCGCACGACCAAGGGTGGTTATGGTTACAAACTCAAGCAGAAGTTTGTTGATTTCATGGAGGAAAACAATGTTCCAGCAGAAGCATGGAAGTGGGAAAACATTGAGAACCTTGAATCCAATATGCTTTCTGGTTCTGGTAGCCCATCATACAAACTGATGGCGGCACAGCAGACTGTTTCACTCACGGGAATGACTCCTATGAATGATGGTCAAGCAAATGCTATCGCTGATGCGATTGCCGCATTGAATGGTCGCCAAAATGTGAACCGTTACTTCCAGCACACCAAGGTTGAGATCCCTGATGAGCAAGGAATCATCTCAATGGAGAACATTGGTATGACTGATCCAAAAGGTAATGCCGCTAACTTTAGGGTGTATCCAGATCAGAACCATGTGGAGCATTTCAAGGGTCACATCCAAGATGCCGCCGCATCCATGCAGGAAGCTCAACAAGCCTTGCAGAGTGCTGGTGTTAATCCTCAAGCACCTACCCGTGGTCAAGTTGCCAACAATATGTCAGAAGAAGCTATTGAGCTTATCAAAGACATCTACGCTTGCCTCATCCGATTCAAAGGCCCACACCTTACTGCTCACCTTGGATTCATTCAAAAAGATCCTTCCAAGAAACAGATTGCCAAAGAATTTGGTCAGCAGATGCAACAGCTTCAGCGTGGAACTGATGAAC
>Ga0208741_10000083_pt1 | contig 53639 bp, 100 predicted proteins | sample CryBogCBE03Jun09_FD_184576 | JGI IMG/M metagenome (GOLD analysis project Ga0208741, IMG submission 184576) | Freshwater microbial communities from Crystal Bog, Wisconsin, USA - CBE03Jun09 (SPAdes) | ecosystem: Environmental > Aquatic > Freshwater > Lake | place: Crystal Bog, Wisconsin, USA...
TTCTGTTGTAAATATTGGAGTAAATTACATAATAAACTATAGTTATGATAGATAAGAAAGAATACGTTTTATGCGCCGCAATATGGTATAAGGAATTACCATTAAAGGAGAATTATCAATTCGAAAACAGACCAATAAATTGTGATAAAGGTTATGTTAGTTGTGGGTTTAGGCATAACAATTGCATGTGGTCAATGACATCACTTACGGGGTTAAGAAGTGTTTTACCAGAAGTTGGTGAATACGAACAAGGCTTCCTAACGTCTAAAAATAGATTTGTTAATCGGGGAGAAGGGGCTATTATTGCTTTTGAAGCTGGTCAGATTAGTGAAAACAAGAAAACTTTATATTCAGACGACATATACTAATGGAAAAGAAATTTAAAAATGGTTTAGTGTTAGGTAAACTTTACCCATTTCATAGTGGCCATAAATACCTTATAGATAGCGCATTAGAACAATGTGAAGTTGTCCATGTAATGGTTTGCTCATTAAAATGTGAAACCATTGATGGTAAATTAAGGTATGAATGGGTTAGAGATACATATAAGGATAATCCTAATGTTGATGTAATTCATTGTACTGATGAAAACCCTCAACACCCACCAGAGTGTGCCAGCGTTGACGAGTTCTATAACAACTATTGGGTTCCAAGTGTATATCGTTGTATTAAAGAGCTTGATGTAGTTTTTACATCTGAGGAATATGGTGATGAATTTGCTAAATACTTAGGTGTAAAGCATGTATTAGTCGATAAAGAAAGAAAAACATATCCAGTATCAGGAACGGCGGTAAGAACTAATCCGTTTGATAATTGGGATTTAATTGATAACAATGTAAAAAAATACTTTATGAAAAAGGTTGTAATTATGGGACCTGAATCTGTTGGTAAATCAACGATGATTAAGAAACTGGCAGAACATTTCAATACAAACTATATTGAGGAGTTTGGTAGAACATATACTGAACTTACAGGCACTGATAATCTTCAAATTTTTGATTTTGAAGCGATTGCGCATTGGCATAATCAACATATTGAAAAAGCTGAACCTTGTAAGCTTCTTTTTATTGATACTGAAGCGATAACAACCAAGATATTTGGTGACATGTACCTTGGTGAATGTGAATCAAAGTATATCAATGAGATAATCAATAAACAGAAATTTGATTTATGTTTAGTTTTGAATGTTGATGTTCCTTGGGTTGATGATGGTACAAGAGACTTTCCAGAAGGTCGTGAGGAACATTTGGCAACAATTATACACGAACTTGATGTAAGGGGCCGTGAATATGTCTTAATTACTGGGGATAATTATGAAGAAAGATTTCAAAAAGCATTGAAAGAAGTGGAGAAGTTGGGATATTTATTATAAAATATCTTGATGGAATCAAATATAAGACTAGTTTTAAGGGAAGGTCTTGATAAGACAATAAAGTGTAAAGAATGCGGATGGCATTGGAAGCAATCTGAATCTACTAAGGAAGAAATGTATAAGTGTCATAAATGTGGGCATGATAATACACCAAAGTTAAACGAAAACATACAACAAGCGGATAAGTTATACTTTAATACTGGTGTATTATCACCAGAAGTTCGTGAAATAATTTTAAGTATAACACATGGGGATAATTATACAAGGTTAGTTGCCGATTTATGGTACTATTTTACTAAAGGAAGAGAAAAACCTAATAATTACGATGGTGAGATAAGAATAATGAAAAGATTTTACAATGAATTAATTAATTATGATAAAAACTTATTCCCTGTAAAATATAATTTAGTTGATTATGGTGAAACTCAATCTAATGATAAGCATATTATTACATTATATGCGATATTAATGGAGCGTGAACAGTTAGTTAAAGAATACCGAAAATTACCTTCAATAGCCGCAAGAAATTTAAAACGTATAACTAAAATTGTTGGTGAACGTGAGTATATTTTTAAAGAATTAGATGAAAAATTGACTCAATTAAATGCAATTCTAAAAACCATTCCTAATACTGAGAAGGGCCAGCAAGTATTAAATAAAATCTTTGCTAGTAATAACACACTTAATCAAATGATTGAGGTTGGTGAACATTTCCAACATGCATTTAATATGATGAGTGATGGTGAAGATAAAGACGATTTAATTGAAGCAATTCAATATCTTGATGCTGAAATTATAGAAGATAGCAATAATATTTTAGTTGTTAAAGTTAATGACGCTGATTCAATGCAAAGAATTGGTACAATGTCAATGTGGTGTTTTGCAAGACCAAACTCATATAGTTATTGGGAACAATATGCGCCACACGGTTATGTTTATGTTGTATTTGATTTTCATCAAGATAGTGATGACGCTAAATTTATGATGGTAATTTTACCAGATACTGATGAAGTTTATGCATCAACAAATGTTCCACTAGAAAGCATCGGTATTGAAAACCCATTTGGTTATCTAAAGCATATTGGTGTTGATATATCATTATTAGACCATAACCCGAATGATTATGATTATCAAGAACCTCAAAGCGATAGACCATACGTTGACCCTAATCAATTATCATTATTTGAATCATTAAAGAAAAAAGTAATAAGTGAAGCGTTTGATGATACCGATTTGTATATCAAAGACAAAGTTATTAAGGGGTTTCATTTAATGCCGTTTAATGGTGGTTTTAGTAATTCATATACAACAACAAATAACCAAGTTTCTGATAAACTTATTCAACAAATGAATGCTTGGATTAAAAAAGCCTTCCCAGCTTCACCAATTTTTGTAAAAAGGGAAGCAATGTATAATAAAATTCAATTTTTTAAGCGAGGTTAAAGATTTTTCCGTATATTTGCAAAATGAAACAGTTGATTAAGGAAAAACTTAGGGAAGAATTATTGAATGAGAGTAGGCTCCCATTCAGTATGGACTTACCTGCCGATATACTTCAAATCAAGGATGTATTTAAAAATAATAAGTACGACCTTTTTGTTGTTGGTGGTGCGGTACGTGATGCTGTATTGGGTAAAAAGCCAAAAGATTTTGACTTAGCTACTGATGCGGTACCCGATGTGGTTGAACGTATAATGCAAGCTGCTGGTTTTAGAACTCTTGGAACTGGTAAGTCATTTGGCGTTATCAACGTCTTTACTGAAACTGGTGAATATGAAATAGCAACATTTAGGTCAGATAACTTTATAACTAAGGAACCATCATTAGAAGATTTTAAAGAATATTTAAAGTCAGTAAATTATGACAGGTTTGAGCAATTTCAAAACTATTTAATGAAATAGCGACTTTTAGAGTAATTCATAATATTTATTATTAAATGGATATTATGAATGAATCTAAATTTTATGTTTATGCTTATTTGGACCCAAGAAAAAGTGGTAATTTTATTTATGGGGAATATGTTTTTGATTTTGAACCTTTTTATATTGGTAAAGGTTATAAGAATAGATGTAATGAGCATCTACGAGAATCTTCATTGAAAGAATCGTCTTTTAAAAATAATAAAATTAAAAAAATATTATCGCTAGGTTTAGCACCAATTATATTAAAAATTAGTGTAAATATTTTTGAACATGACGCTTTTGATTTAGAAAAAAAATTAATAAGGATAATAGGTCGATATGATTTAGGTTGTGGTCCACTTACAAATCTAACTGATGGTGGTGACGGTATAACAGGATTAATAAAAAGTACAGAACATAGACACAATTTAAGTGTTAGTAGTTTAGGTAAAAAAATGTCTAAAGAAGCTAGAAAAAAAATTAGTGATTCTTTGATAGGTAAAGTTGGTCGAAATACTGGAAATAAACATACTAACGCAACAAAAAAACAAATATCTGAAACTAAAAAAGGTACTTTAAGTTGGAATGCCACACCAGTAATTCAATTAACAAAGGATGGTGATTTTATTAAAGAATGGGTTAGTGCAAGTGCTGCGGCTAAAGAATTAAAGTTAAGTCAAGGTAATATCTGGTCAGTGATTAATGGTAATAGAAATAAATGTGGAGGTTTTAAATGGAAATTAGCAATGAGTATTTAGAAAAATGCATAATTTGGAATAAACTTAGATTTTATGGTGATATTAATATCCATAGAAATAATATTATAAATTTTTATGCTAATCGTAATTTAATCAATGGTGAAATAAATGCTCAAATAGCACTTAACACTTTTAAAAATTTAACTGAATTAAATGAAAATTTAATTAACTTAATACCCAATTTTAGTTTGAGGTACCTTTATAATCGTTTAGCAATTTGTATAATTGAAGAAGATTATATTAAGGCTGAAGAATTTAAAAATAAAATTTTTAATTTTAAAAAATAATTATGAAACATTGGATTGAAATAGCAAGAGAATTTTTTCCTAATGAATTTGATACATATATTAGAAGTCTTTCTACTGGAGACGGTAGAAGGCCAGATTCTGTTTCATTTACCAACATTGAAACTGATGTTAAGCGTAGGGACTTAACTATTAACGCTTTATTCTACGATATTGATAAACATCAAATTGTTGATTTGGTTAACGGTGTCTCTGACTTAAAAAAGGGTATTGTAAGAACTGTTGGTCACCCAGTTGATAGATTTAATGAGGATAAGCTAAGAATACTTAGAGCAATTAGGTTTGCCGCTAGATTTGGTTCTGATTTGGATGCCGATATTGACGCAGCATTAAAGAGGGATGCCAGTCTTGGTGAAGTTTCTGGTGAGAGAATTAGGGATGAATTTATCAAGGGGATTAAATCAGCTAAATCTGTAAAGCATTTTCTTGAGTTATTGGATAGATACCAATTGTTCAACTTTATCTTTAAAGGTTTACATGTAAATAAAGAGTTCTTAGATGATAAGAACGTTATTTTACAATTAGCTGTGTTGTTGAAGGGTAATTCAAGTGCCGCTATTAATAAGGGGTTAAATAATTTGAAATATCCAGTTAACGAGATAAAGGCTGTTATATTTCTCTTGAATTTATTACACTTAAGCGTTGATAATGCAGTAGCGTTAAAGCGACAAGAAAAGAATGCGCCAATATCTAGGCATCAAATTATAGCTTTTGCCAACAGGGAGAAGTTAGATAACAAGTTAATCAATGCATTTTTGAACTTTGAGTTAAGTGTGTCGGGTGAGGAAGTTATGCAGCAATTCAATCTTAAGCCAAGTAAAGAGCTTGGTGATACAATTGATAGATTAGAAAAAGAGAACTTCTTGAAGTTATTAAATGCGTAACTATGGATAAACTAAAAAAGCATGTTATCAGGCTCAAGGCTGCAACTAAAAGCACTCATTGGGTAGATAACATGCATTTTAAGCACAGGCTTGTAATAAGCGTATATCATGCGCTTAAAGAGGTTGACTTAATAAAGCAAAAGCTCATAACACCAATTACACTGGAAGAATTTTTGGATAAATTATAAATAATATTTAATCTATCGAATTTTGTTATATATTTATAATAAAATTTATATATGGCTAAGTATTTAGTAATTTTTTCTGACAATCATAATGATGAATTTGATGTGAATGGGTTTAGATTGATGACCGAAAGAGAAGTTGAGAGCTTTGAAGAAATCGCAAATAGTATTACCTTCAATTTTGATTATCATGCAAATACCGAATGTTTATCATACGCTAACGGTGAAGATTTTTTATCCAGAATTGAAATTAAATTAATTAGTAATGAAGAATACCAATCATTAAAGAAATTATTTGATGGTCAATTTGGTATCTTTATTGGTGAAGAATATCTAAAAACTGTATTAGATGGTGATGATGATTCGAGTGATTATGGTGATGATACAGAAGATGAGGATGAAGATGAAGATTGGTAATTAAATAATTTAAAATGAGTAGATTAGTTCATTGTAATAATGAACCATACGATGTTTATATTGGCCGTCCTAGTATTTGGGGGAATCCTTTTACACATATTTCAGACAAGGAAACATTAGCTGAGCATGTAGTCAGTAATAGGGCCGAGGCTTTAGAAAAATACCGTGAATATATAACTAACAACCAAGAATTAATGTCCAAAATTTTAGAATTGGATAATAAGGTTCTTGGTTGTTTTTGTATAACAGATGGTTCGTTTCCAATACCTTATGTTTGTCATGGGCAAATACTAATTGAATTATTAAATAAAGCTAAATTTAAAATTCTGATGAAAAAATAGTTGCAAGTTCTTTATTTAGTTGGTATATTTGCATTATGAGTAAACAAAAAGAATTTTTTATACCAGATAATAAGAAGATTATTGGTGTAGATTTTGATGAATAACTCTAAAAATTAGACTTTTTTTAAATTTACTGATATTTATATATTATGAAAGTAATATATGCAATTTTAAATAAAGTAACTAATTATAGGTATATTGGTTCCGCTATAAATTTCTATGATAGAAAAAGAAGACATTTAAGTCAATTAAGAAAAAAAGAACATCATTCAATTTTATTACAACGAGCTTGGGATAAATATGGTGAAGATAATTTTGAATTTATTATTTTAGAAAATGTTGAAACTAAAGAATTATTAATACCTAGAGAACAATGGTGGTTAGATAATACGCCTAATGAATATAATATCTGTAAAATAGCTGGTAATTCATTAGGTGTAAAACGTAGAGCTGAAACTAAAGAAAGAGTTAGACTAGCTAATTTAGGTTTAAAACATCCAGAATGGCGAAACAATATTAAAAGTGAAGCTCAGGGTGGTGAAAATCATTGGCAATATGGTAAAAAAATGCCAAATCATGTAAAAGATAAAAAATCAAAGTCTATGAAGATATGGTGTGAAAACCATGTTTCACATAGGAAAGGTGTTAGGAATTCTGATGAGGCTATATTAGAAATGCGAAAAAAGTTAATGATACCAATAATACAGTTAGATTTAGATAATAATTTTATTAAAGAATGGGAATCAGCTAAGACTGCATCTAATGAATTAAAAATTTGGGCTAGTAATATAGCCGCTTGTTTGAAAAAAAAGAAAAATAAAGCAGGTAATTTTAAATGGGTTTATAAAACTGAATATTATGAATAAAGAATTTTTTTGGCTGAGAATAAGAAAATTATATCGTGTGATTTTGATGGAACTCTTGCCACCAAATCATATCCTGAATGTGGTGAATTAATTGAACATGCAAAAGAAGCGGTAAATGCTTTGTACGATGCTGGGCATTACATAATAATTTGGACTTGTAGGATGGATGAATCGTTAGATTTATGTCGTGAATTTTTGGCTAAGCATGGTATTAAACATCATATAGTAAATGAACATCATCCAGAAATGATTAGACACTATGGTAATAATACAAGAAAAATATCAGCCGATATTTACATTGATGATAAACAAGTTGGTGGACTACCGCCATGGTCTGAAATCATGAAAATTTTGAAGGAACAACATGACATAGAACATGATTTCAAAGTTTCTTAAAAAAAAGTTGCATAGTTAAAAAATAGTTCGTATATTTGCACTCTTAATAAAACAATATGATAACAGTTAGTTTAGCGAAAGCTTTGAAGTTAAAGAATAAAGCGGTTGAAGATTATAACACAGCAACAAGCGAAGTTATGTTTAACAACTCTAAGGATGTTGATGAAACAAAAATCCTTGATGCTAAAGAAAGGTACGAAGATGTGAAAACATTGATGGGTTCATTGATTGAGTTAAAAACAAAAATTCATGAAGCGTCAGCACCGATAAGGTCTAAGATATTTGAATTAGGGGAGTTGAAGAATTTGTTGTCTAGGGTAAAAAGCCTTAACACTAAATCTGGTGTTGTTAAAGAAAATCAATATGGTTCTGGCTTGGTAACAAGAACTTTTGAAGCGGCAATTTCTGAGGCAGATAAAAAAGCTGAGATTACAAGAATTGAAGCGTTAATCGTTAGCATTCAAGATGCTATTGACGATTTCAATACAAATACAACGATTGAAATCTAAAAATAATTAACACATCATTACGGATTTTTTGTTATTTTTTGATACCTTATTAGAGAAATCTAATGACATATACTGGCGATATTGATATTGTATTCAAAATTCAAGATTCAATCTTATCAATCTTCAATAGTCAAGGTTCAAAATTCCACAACAATTTAAAAACTTTCAGAACTTACTTAAATGAAGTTTTGGTGTGTTATATACAGGGGTAGCTCAGTTGAAGAGCGATGGGTTTAGTATAATTAGAACAGTTTACTAAACCCCATAGGTCGAGATTTCGTTAATCTCCCCCTGTGCAAAAAAAAATAAATTTGGTAGATTAAAAATAACTTTGTATATTTGCATTCTATTAAAAAGTTCTTTAAAATATTTTACTTATTAGGTTCCTATTTAATCGAGAAATAGGTTTGGATAGTATCATGACGGAGCAAGGGGTAAGTACGAATAAATTTTTAAATTTGAAAAAGCTTAGGTCCAATCGGCTATAGCGGTATGTGAGGGAAGTGAGATTGGAAAATCCTCCACATTTAAATTGATAGTGAAATATATATCAGCCTCTATATCAAATTTATTTTTTTTAAGACTTTACACTTTTTAAAAAAGTGATATATTTATAATTAACGGGGAAACCCATAAACAAAAAGATAATGATACAAGTAAACAACATATTTGATTTTAACATTGAAGCAGCTGAGGCCGATTTTGGTACCCAGAGGTTAAGGTAATGTCGTTACTTGTAAGAGAGATTAAACGAAGCCCTTAACCCAAAAAGTTAAGGGTTTTTTATTTCACGGATGGTCAGCATATTGGTGTATGACGCTCCCCTGTCACGGGAGAGATTGCGGATTCGAATTCCGTACCATCCGCACGGAAAAGATTCCTAGGGATAGGAACTATCTTGACAAAGATAAGTACTGCACGAATCATTATAAGTTCGAATCTTAATTTTCCGCAGTAGAGAATCACAACTCTAAAAAAAATGTGAAACTGGTCTATGGATGTGGCATGGTGTGGCTACTGGATTGTCAATCCAGGGAGACGGGTTCGATTCCCGTATAGACCGCAAAAAAAGTACTGTTGTACGTGAAACGGTAATTTCACCACAATAAGACTTTTCTGATATTATCAAGTTTACCGATAAGATAATAACAGTTTTGTTCCCTTTGTCCCGTAGCTAAGGACGGTTCCTCACTGGAACCCATTAAAGGGAACGCTAACGGGTAGTGTAGCTCACATGGTAGAGCGAGGGGAGAAAGCCCCTGCGTAGGTGGTTCGATTCCACCCCTACCCACAAATTAGAACAACCAGAGCATGACTTGGATGGTGTCTAATTAAAAACGGCGAGAAAACTCCCATACTGGAATTTGGGAATTATCTTGATAAAGATAGGTACGGCAGATAAAAACATTATAAGTTCGAATCTTATTCTCGCCACGAAATGGGTTGAAGATATACATTGAGTGGAATCTTCACATGGGGGTAAAGCTCTAGTGGATGAGCACGTGCTTTGCAAGCATGAGGTTGTGGATTCGAGTTCCACTACCTCCACAGGATTAAAATCTGTCCGAATGGTAGTAGGACATAAGTGAGAAGGGAGTGCGAGTCTCCATCTATACCAGTTCGAGTCTGGCATGGGCAGAAAAGCAAAAAATTATGATTTGGGGGTTGGGACTGCATAGGAGTGGTCACTGCACTTGCAATGCAGAAATCAGAGCGAATCGTTCTCGCTAACCTCCACAGGTGTGGTTTAAGATGTTTGTCCACCGAGGCTGTTCTATTTAATCATAGAATAACAAACATCATATGGTACTCAAGCTAACTTGGTAGAAGCATCAGACTGAAAATCTGGGGGACTCGGCTCGGAACCGAGGAGTACCACAAAAATGGAAATGACATGGAGTTAGAAGACTTACCAATTAGTGAATTGGAAAGAATTGTGGGTGAAGCAACAGCGAGGGCTGCTGATGAAGCTATGAAAATCATGGGCTATAATGTTATTGCGTTGAATGGTTGGGTTGTTAAATTATTTCCTGATGGAAGTATTGAAAAGATTAAGGAAATACCTAAGTCTAACACACCACTAAAATTAGATTAAAAGTTCTTTGAAAAAGATTTGTTAGATTGAAATAAAAGATGTATATTTGCAATATAATAAACGGGTAAAAAATAGCATACAGCACACAAGCGAATTTTGGTTTAAGACACTGTTAAGGTGCGCTACCAATTAGGATGTTATTTCTGAAGACGTTTTAAGTTTGTCTCTTTGTGACGGAACACATTAACTGAATAGAAATCAGGGGAAAATTCTTAAGGCCCTAGTAAGATAGTTCTAATTGTCGGTCATCAGGAAAAATTAAGAAGGATTTAAAGATATTCCGACTTTAAATAGGCCCTTAAATGTTATTTGTTAGTTACCCAAAAAGGTTGTATATTTGCAAAGAAATTCAGATAGAACAACGCCGAGGAAATAAGCCTTTGGTATCTGAGTAACGAATTTCAAATTAGGTAATTGAGTTTGAGATGGAGTAGTTAGAAAGATTGTTTATGGGACTGTAGCTCAGTTGGTAGAGCATTAGATTGAAGCTCTAGGTGTCGTGGGTTCGAACCCCTCTGGTCCCACAAGATGCTCTGACCGTTCAGAGAATTGAGTAGATGAAACATAGGTCGTCTAGTCACAAATGGCGAGATAGCTCAGAATGTTAGGTGCTAAGTACTAGCATGAGGTAGAGTAGTCCGAAAGGATTGGACGGTGGTTCGAATCCATCTTTTGCCACAAATTTTTTAATAGTTCTTTGAATCAATACTTTTTTTAGGGTTCGACATATTTATATATAAATCATTATATGAATTTATGTAAAAAATGTGGAAATAGGTTTGAACCAATTAAAGGTTTAATAAATTATTGTTCTTTAGAGTGTAGAAATAGTAGAACTTGGAGTGAAAGCGATAAATTAAAAAAATCTGTAGTAGCTAAAAATTCTGAAAAAGTAAAAATTGCTAATAAAATTAACGCTAAAAATAACGTTGGTAAATTTAGAGTTGATAGGGTTATAAATATTTGCCCTGTTTGTAATAACGAAATCTCAAGTCTTTCAACAGTTAATACCAAATATCATAAAGAATGTTATAAAACAGTATCTGGCGGCTATCGTAAGAATAGTGGTCGTGGTAAATGTGGTTGGTATAAAGGTTATTGGTGTCAAAGCTCTTATGAGTTAGCGTTTGTTATTTATAATTTAGAAAACAATATAAGTTTTGAACGTAATAATGATACTTTTGAATATATTTTTGATGGTAAAATTCATTTATATTTACCAGATTTTAAAATAGGTGATAAATATGTTGAAATAAAGGGTTATTATAATGAACAAGTTTTTGAGAAGATTTCAGTTTTAAAGGATAATTTAATATTGCTTGATAAGTCAAATATGACACATATTTTTTCTTATGTTGTTGATAAATACGGTAAAGATTTTATTAAACTATTTGAGGGTAATCCACATAATCAATTAACTACAACTTGTAGGGAATGTGGTAAACCTTGTAAAAGAAAAAATCTTTATTGTAGTAGAGTTTGTTCTGGAAAAGGTGTTAGTAAATTAAATAAAAATGCTATGGTCGACTAGTGGCTCAGGTCGCATCCCTTTCAAGGATGTGGGGAGAAATCCCCTCACGGGTTCGAATCCCGTCCATAGTACAAAAGTTCTTTTATTTATTAAAATAAATTAGTTAATTATGGGAATGTTTTCTGAAATATCAAATGGTGGAAATGCTAAATTAATCGGTGAAAAGATATTATTAGCTGTTGAAGAAAATCCTGAAACAAAAGAGTTTGTAAGAAAGTATTTTTTACCAATTTATAACGATTTTGTTGTTGATGCATATGGTTGTGAGAATAAAGAGGTTGATAAAAAAATCTTTGAGCTATTTGGCCCATAATACAATTGGGTGAGTGACCGTCCTTTCAAGTCGGGGCCGTAAGGTCAGAGTGGGTTCGATTCCCATGTGGGCTAGGCTATCAAGTTAACTTACCGCTATGAGGTGATAGCTAGAAACAGGTAATGCTGGCTAAATTGTTAACGAGTTGTAAAGAGACTCTTAAACTGGAAAGATACCATAAGAGACGGTGGTAAATGCTTTACGACAAAGAATTGGTTCATTAATGAAATGGTTTTTGATGTGATATATTAATCAAAAAGAAAACTATGGAAAAGATGAATGAATTTTTAGAATCATTGAGGGTAACACCAATATATGAGGGTTTCTCTGACAGAGAAGATGTGTTTGCACAGTTTGCAAAAACTGAAGACACAGACATACAAATCGTATATGCAAACTATGTTTGTGAATGTTATGAAGGAAGCGCAAGCGTAATTTATTACAGAGAATCAACAGGTAAGTATTATGAAGTGTATGGTGGACATTGTTCATGTTATGGGTTGGAAGACCAATGGAATGGCGATGAAGAAATAGTGGTTGCAGAACTGCTAAATCGTGTGGTTGAGCTAAATGCTCTCTACAAAAATTGGGCCCAGTAAAGCCTCTTGCGCAAGCAATGTAACTGGTGGAGATAACCTTCGGGTGACGCTCTCCAAATCGGGTGGTTAGCTCAGTTGGTTAGAGCGCATGGGTATCCCCCTAGAGGTCGTTGGTTCGAGTCCAGCACTGCCCACAATGACAAAGAGATGGTCAGGAAGTAACGGTCTCCCTCGCTTTAATGAGGTTGATATGTGGGGAAATGCTGACAAATCCGTCTCGCATCCACATTATAGGATTGACAGTTTGCGGTAAGACGCTTTGGTTTTTGAAATAGGAAAAAACCTAATTATCTACTTACAATAATCTCATGTAAGGAAATGGTGCGGTAGCTCAGTTGGTAGAGCAATGAGGACCAGCAATGGTCATGAAAACTCATGTGTCGGTGATTCGATTCCACCCTGCACCACGATTGTTAAAACGCTGGCTTCGTTTTGAAATGATAGATAACATGCCACTGTGTAAAAACGAACAGAAACACTATCAAGAAGGAAAGTCTGCAACTAAACCTGCTTAGCTTTTGGAATGTAAAGGCAAATGTGTATGTAGCATAAAATGAATGCACTAACGAAAGTTAGGTTGTTTTTAGATTACCTCAGGTTAGACTCCTGAGTTAAAGAGGTTAATGGTAATCTATTGAAAACTAGAAGGTTCATCCCCTTCCATACACACTATATAATGAAAAAAATGGATATTGAATTGTTTAAGAAAAATTATACACCATTGATGATGTCATTGGTTAACACACTAGCTAAAAAGCTTGAGTATGAAATTAAGCATGATATATCTACTGGAAATCATCATATTATCATGAAAGCAAAGTATAAAATTGAGACTTTAGCTGAATGTAAAATGTTGTTAGAGGTTTACGAAGGTTGCCCAATTTGTTTTAAATTGGATTGTCAAAGTGACCATAAATAAATGGAATATTAGTAGAGTTGGTTACAATATCCCCCTGTCACGGGGAAGGTCACGGGTTCGAATCCCGTATATTCCGCTGGTTAGTTCTTTTTTGGTTACTGTAGGAACAAATAGGGAAGCACCCCGATAAAGACCCGTTCAGCGGTCCTTTTGATTTCATGAGTATTTAGGTCCTTCAGTGGCTACAAGAAAGGTGCAAGCTGACCAAATTTGGAGATTTGGTGTAATTTGATAGCATGGCCCACTGTCTGGGTTGGCGAGGTTTAAGTCCTTAGTTCTCCGCAAATGTTCTGATAGAATACTGGTTGTATTCGCAATATGTAAGAGCCCATATACCAATTGCTGCTTTATGGGACAGAAAAGTTGAGGGGAAAGTTCGATTCTTTCGAAGGACACGTTAATAACAAAAAAAAAATAATGAAAACAGTTAATATAGTTTTATTATATACGAGAAATAATTATGCTGATAATTTTATAGACGATGATGGTAAAATCAGTCATTGTAGTTGGAAATATTCTAATTATAGGTTTGTAAAACAAACAACTAAAGGAGTAGATTTGCATGTGGTTCAAAAACCAACTGATGATTTCAAATTGGATGATATGGCATTTAATCCATTTTTAAAACCATATCTGTGGCGTAAAAGACGTATTGGTGAAAAAAATAAGGTTGATTTACATCCTTATACGGTGAAAATAATTAAAAATAATCTTAATTATTTAGAAATAGAATTCATAATGGACTATTTAAATAGTCTTGATAAAATACCATTTGGTAAGGTAATAACAATAAATATAAAAAATTGAGCGCAATGAAACAGCTGGACGCATTTGGCTCACAGAGCAATATATAAAGTTCTGTGAGGATAAAAAAATCGAATTTAAGATGGAAGAAAGTATCAAATCCTATGATGATACAACCCTATTCTGCCCATCAGGTATGCAACAATTTAAGTCCTTATTCAAGGATGTAAATTACAGGGGAACACAGTCGAATATTCAACCATGTCTACGGTTGAACGACATTGAAGAAATTGGTGATGGAACGCATCTACTATATTTCAACATGATTGGGTTATTCTCATTCCGAGAATTAACTCTTACTTACACAATTGATTTTTGGTTTGAATTTTTAGGTACTATTGGTATTATACCAGATTATGTTACTATTCATCCAGATAAGTTGGACTGGAAGGAACTTTATGTTAAGCATAACGTTGAGGTTAGGCTTGATGAAGGATGCCTTTGGACTGATGGCGATATAGGTGGTTATTGTACTGAGTTCTATAAGAATGATATTGAGATTGGTAATATTGTCAATACTCTAGGAACATGCATTGACGTTGGTTTTGGTCTTGAGAGATTAGAATTGATACTTACTGGTAATAAGCCATCTAAAGAAAGTACATTAAGGGAGAGTATAATGAAAATTATTGATAGTGGGGTATTGCCGAGTCATAATAAACAAGGTCATATTTTAAAGAAACTATTACGTCTTTGTTATAGAGAAGGTATTGAGATTGACCATCAATTATATCGTGATGAAGTCATAAGAAATGACAAGATAAAACTTAAATGGGAACGTTTAAAAGAAAAATTTAAACACATGCCTGATGAATGGTTTTGGAACACACATGGAATTGATGTAACGTTATTTAAAAAATAATTTTGTTGTCTCAAAATTAATATGTATATTTGCACCATGAGAATAATTAATTTAATAGAGTCAATTGAAGGTAAAATCAATCAGATTCAATCGTTTTTAGTAGTTGATGAAAAGTTAGCAGCAGAAGTGCAAGCTAAAGTTGAAACTAAGTTTATTGAGGCAATTAATGACCATACAAGCCCTGCCATCTTATCAACTGAGAGTGAGCAATATTGGTTGGAAAAGGGTCATTATACCAACAAGAACTATCAGTTACAAATTGTTTCATCTTATACTGCACAATAATGAAAAAGTACGTAATTTCTTCGATAATGTTGTGTCTAATTTTTAGCTGCACAACTAACACATCTAACGATAATCGGGTTTTATCAAATAAACCTAGTGGCGTTGATACTTTAAATCTTGGTGATGCTATAACACCAATTGTTTCAAAAAGATTTGAAATGAATGGTATGAGCTATATTAGCTTTTCAGAAGCATGTGGCTATACATCACCTTTTATTATCAATTTAACTAAAGACAGCCTTGAGGTTGCTTTATTACGTAAAAAATTAAAGTAATATGCGAATAGTATTCACTGGTGGCCCTAGTAGTGGTAAAACAACCATCATCAATCAATTAGCATTGGATGACTATAATGTTGTTCAAGAACCAGCAAGACAGTTATTAACTGTTCACGGAGATGTATTGTTCACGGAACGTGAACGCTTTCAAACTCTATTAGAAGATTTATGTGTTGAAAATTATAACAATAATCCAAACGCATATTATGATAGAGGATTACATGATGAGATTGCATATCGTAGAAAATTTGGCACACCAATTAGTGAAAAGCTAGACGCTGAGTGTAAGAGATTAAAGTATGATATTGTATTTGTTTTTCCACCATGGAAAGAAATCTTTGAAAATGATGCGATAAGAAAAGAAACATTTGAAGAAGCTGCATCAATATACGATGGTATTGTCGCTGGGTATAAAGAATATGGCCACGAACCAATCGTTGTTCCATTTGGAAGCGTTGAAGATAGAATTGCCTTTATTATTAATGAGGTTAAAAACAAAAAGAATTATATCAAATATTGGGCCAATTCTTGTCCAACTAATTTAGCCTTTATTGATAATATTATTAATAATGATTTATTATTAAGATACCCTACGCATATTTTATCAAACGCTGGTAAGGGAAAGACAGCTATTTTAGCAACAATCACGTCTAATCTAGTTAAACAGGATAATAAAAGAATCTTTATTTTGACTGACAGTGCCGCTAGAGATTTTACAACTAAGTTTGCATCAAATATTACTGGCGTTAGCATGAAGGATTTAATGATTCTTGATGGGGATAAACTAAAAGAGACCGTTAGTAATCATAAAGGTACTAACTCAAAAGCTTTTATTAAGTTTTTACCACAAGGTACCAAACTTGAAGAATATTTTGATACCTTAGCAATGAACATCGAATTTAATAATTTTAATTTTTTGATGCTCGATATACCAAGTTTTAAAGGCGTTGACGAATTAATTAGACGAGTCAAGTCTAGGTTTGGAATACCTGTATTTTCAACTAAACACTTAATAAAATTTGGTACGCCATTAGACCAAAATCTTAATAATTTCATTGTATTAAATGATGAACAAAATGCAGTTGATATTTTAACCAAAGATTATTGTGTTTTGGACCATCCTATTGAAATGAATTTTGACCCACTAAAAATTCGTTAAAATGATTAATTGGAAAGAAGAAAGAGCAATTAAAAATTATTGTGGTTATTGTGATGGTATGCCACCAAGTTCACCATGTAATGGTCATTGTTTTACTGGTGTAAAAGACGCTGAAAAGAATAGAGTTGACCATGTGTTAACAATGCTTAAAAAGATACCAGAACAAATCGAAGAGCTACAAAAAAAGGAACAAGAGTATAAAGATGCATTATCAGCTTAATATTTTTGGTTGGTAATCTTTTTATTCGTATATTTGCAATCTAAAAATAATACAAATGACACATAAAATTGCCCATCAATTGGGAATTAAACTTTCTGGTAATGAAACATCAAGTGAAGTTGAAGAATTAATAGTTAAACAGTTAGAAACCGTTCCGTATATACCATATCCAACAGCCTTTCATACGGTGGATATAATTGCTACTCGTAGCGGTTCATATCAAAATGCTGGTCATGTAGAAGTACTTTTAGGCCGTAAACATAACGCAACTCAGTGGGTTTTTATTGGTGGATTTGTTGAACCAACGCAAACTGCTGAGGCGGCTGCTCTTCGTGAGTTACATGAGGAAACGAATGTATTGATTGAAAATGAAGATAGAATCGAATACATCGGGTCATTATTTATTGATGATTCTAGGTATAAAGATTCACCTCATAAGATAACAACTAGTATTTTTACTATCTTTTTAACAAGGGATGAAGCATCGCAAGCTAAAGGCGGTGACGATATTGCTGAGGTTAAATGGGTAAGACTTGATGAAATTTTACTGTTGTTAAAAGAACATCATGTACCATTATATAATAAGTTTATAAGCTGGTATAATGAATATAATTCCTAATTTAATCTTCAATGTTTAAATATATATTTTTATTTGGTTTAATACTTTTTTGTTTCTATCTTGTAATTGTTGGTACCAGTAGTGCTAAAGATAAAGAAATAAAAATGATATGTATTAAGTCACATATTGTTACTGATAGTCAATACTCGGAACGGTACCATAATTGGAATATATATAAAACAACAATTTGTGATTCATGTATTTATGACACAGTTAAATTTGACATACCATATGAGTAAAATAATTGAGGTTGGTGATATTGTTAAACCAACAAAAGAAAGTGGTTACACATTAAGGTGTGGTAGTGGTATGTATGGTGCTGCGGTAGTTATATCTGTAGCTCCGTTTATATTGGTTTCAGAAGAAACAGATATGCGTTGGTCAGCTACCGTTCAAATTGGTGATTTTGAAATTGTTGGAAAGACTACGAAAAAACATTTGAAAAAATGTATGCGTAGAATAAACGATTAAATATGAGCAAAGTACAAGAATATCTCGAAAAAAAACGTGTTGAAGCTTTAGGATTACCTAAGTTATGGCTTGTTAAATCACACTATAAAACTGGTGTTAACGAACCAAAAGAAGTACAGACTAAAGAAATCTATAAATCTGGTACTAGAAGTTATAATGACGGACCTTATATTGATGTCTATAAGTATAGACTAGATGGTTATCCATACGAAATTGATATTGAAGATGGTGCGAAGAGTGGAATAGACCATGGATATGGTACTGGCTTTGGTGACTTATGGTGTTGGACAAATGCATGTTTCTTTACAAAAGAAGATGCTGATGCGTTTTACATAAAAGAAAATAAACGTCTTGAAGAAAAGCCAATTAAGAATGCTATTGAAATTATGCTAAATGCTAAGCCTTATCAAGAAATTCTTGAGAAATTTGCTAGAGAAAAGTATAATGAGAAATTTAAGGACACGCCAACACCTTATAACTCATTTCATCATTACACAAGCTATGACGTTATTGACAACAATACAATTAACGTTAATTATGTTTACGGTGCTGGTGATATGGAATTTAATGATTCATTTAAAATAAACTTAGATTAACTATGGAGATTACATACGAAAACATGCATAAGGGTCTTGAACATGCTGAGGTTAGGGATTTTATATCTTCTCAACTCTGTGAGGTCCAAGAAAAGATTAATAAAAATCGGCCAAAAAGGATTGAACTAGTTAATGGCGATTATATGCGTTATCGTATTGAAACACTTGAAAATGAAATTAAGGTTAAACAATATGAGCTTCAGTTAGTCAATAATTTGAATGCATTAATTACAATCATGAAATCTTTTAATTGGAAAGATTATGACGTTTCTGACCACATCAAGTGTAAAACTGAAGTTGGTTATAGAAACTTTATTGGAACCATTGAGGAACACGAAAATCTATTAATTTTTTAATAATGACAATACCTATTAATATTTGGGACGATTTCTATGATGATGGATATGTCCCACAAGGTAAAACCCAAAATACATACATTTATGTTGAGGAACCAGATATACCCTTAGAAAAACAAGAAGCGATACTACAAATTTTACTGGAACACTTAAAGACCAATGTTAGGTTAGAAGGGGTTACACTTAACCTATTTTTTAATGATACATCTTTAAAATATCCTCAATTCATCGGTACTGAAAATGAGTGGATGCTTTTTAAGCGTTGGGAAATAAGAGTAGATAATTTAACGCATAAGCGTTTAGATAGCCTTGTAGGTGAGTTAAATAACGCTCATTTAGATTATGAAGGTGTGCCGTTTAGAATTTATTCCGAATCATAAAAAATAATTTTGCCAGTATCAAAAAAGGTTGTATATTTGCATCACAATAAAAATAAATTATATGAACATTAAGGATTACAAAAAGAAAATTCACAAAGTACCTAGAATTTTAATTCCAGATGCTTACACAATTGGTTCAAACGATTTTGAATCTGAAAAAGCTAAAGAAAAATCAGTCTATTACATTACAGCTAGGCGATTGCTCGACAAAATCAATCCTGTTCTCTACAACGAAAATGACACTCGTTATTTACTTTCACATTTTGGCCGTATTATCGAATATATCTTCCTTGAGCCTGTTACAATGGAAGAAATTGAAGAAGCTGACAGATATTTGGAACTTGCAAAAGTTACAACTCATGGGTTAGCTAAATTCTATTATCCAAGGGAACTTTGGGTTAGAATAGTTAATGAGTTTGGTGGTCGTATTCCAATTGAAATTAAGGCTCTTCCAGAAGGTAGTGTTTTCTACCCACACGAACCAGTTATTGAAATAAAGAATTTGGTTAAGGGCTTTGGTGTGTTTGCTGCAATGTTTGAAAGTAAGTTATTGCACATTTGGGCATCAACCGAAATGACAACTCAATTAGAACACTGGGTTCTATACTACAAGGAATTACTTGATAACGTATATGGTGATTCTAAATCTGATGATGAGAAAGATTTCATTGCTCGTTTAATGGTTCATAATTTTGGTGATAGGGCTGGTATCTGCCCACAAGAATCTGATTGGTTAGGTGAAACTGCTTTGCTTTCATTTGCTGGTACTGATACATTCTCTGGTGGTTATTGCGCTTGGAAAAATAGTAATGAACAAGCTGGTGTTGCTTTATCAGTTTCTGCTTTAGCGCATAGGAACGTTGAATCATACGAAACTGAGTTTGATTGCTTCAGAGCTTTGTATAACTATCTGAAAGATGGTGAAATTGGTTCATTTGTTGCTGATTGTAATGACTTCTTTAAAGCTGTATATACAGTTACGGTTAACCCTAACGGTAGAGTGGACCCAAATTGTCTTTTAGGTCTTGCAATTGAATCAAGGACAACTGGTAATGGTAAGGTTGTTGTTGTTCGTCCTGATAGTGGCGTTGCTGTTGACCAAGTACTTTGGTTATGTAATTTAGCAAAGAATCATGGTTTATATCGTGAAATTGTTATTGGCGATAAAACATGGTATGGTGCAACATTCCTTAAATTCATCGAAGGTGATGGTATGAAGTGGGAAACAATGAAGGAAATTAACGCTGCTTTGTTGGCTGAAGGTTTCTTACCATGGGAATGGGGTCTTTATGGTGTTGGTGGTGGACTTCGTAACGATATTAAGCGTGACAATGGTTCATTTAAATATGCTCTTTGTGCTGTTGGTGATGAAGATTCACCAAGAGTTAAATTCTCTGAAACTGCTGGTAAGTCTACGCTTGGTGGCCCATTCAAATTGCTTCGTGACCCAGATTCTTTAGCTAATGGTGTAACAATCGTATTTGCACATGAGGCTGGTGTTGATGCTAGAGTTGTTTATTACGATGGTACCAAGGGTGATGAATGCTTTGGCGACATTATGGCTGAGGATAACAACGATATTAAATATCGTATCAAAGACCAATTGTCTTGTATGCCAAGTAGATTGATTAACGATGTACCTGCCAGCGAAGCTGTTATTAATACTCGTTTAGAGATATTGGCTAAAAATGCTCCTGAGAAGTTAGAATTCTTCAACGCAAAATAATTTTAAACTAAGGATTCTATCTAATAATGGTAGAATCCTTTAATTTTTTGATGGTATTTAAATAACTAAATTATGAGTGAGATAAACATTTCATTAGATTGCGACAGCATATCTATAAATCCCTCTTCACATAGAAGAATTTCTGTAAACCTTGATAGTGTTGACGAAAGCGATGTATTAAATCATTTCAAACTAAAAGATGTTATAGCACATTTTGGTATCGCTGAGGTACTGGATGAAATTGGTGTTGATGAAGCTAAAGACCATTTTGATTTGGTCGAGGAATCTGAACAAAGTGATGGTGATTAAATTAATTTTTTGTTAGTTTCATTTATTTCTCGTATATTTGCGTAAACAATTTTAAAACATGGTAAAGATAGCTAGTTGTTCTTCAACAAAGTATTTGTTAGATAAGTTCGTTAATCCTGAACTTGTTGGTTATAAAGTAGAACTTGAGACTAAGAAATTCTCAGATGGTGAAATGGCCGTTCAATATTTAGAATCAATCCGTGGTCGTGACCTATTTCTTCTGGCCGACACTTCGCAAAATTTAACTGAGCTATTATTAGCCCTTGATGGTGCTATCAGAAGTTCCGCTAAATCAATAACTGTTATATTACCATACTATGGTTATGGTCGTCAAGACAAAAAAGATGGGCATAGAGGTTCATTAGGTGCCTCAGTTATGGCACATGCTTTACAATCATTTGGTGTTAACCGTGTTGTTTCAATTGACCTTCACGCCGACCAAATTCAAGGGATGTTTCATATTCCATTAGAACATATTAAAGGTCACAGCGTATTCATTGATTTTGTTCAAAACAATATTGACCTAAGTAATGTAATATTGTGTTCACCAGATGCTGGTGGTGTTCATAGGGTTCAAAAATACGGTACCAAGTTGAACTTACCAATGGTCTCTATTAATAAGAGAAGAGATAAACCAAACTCAATAGCTTCAATGGAGCTTATTGGTTCGGTTAAGGGTAAGAATGTTATGATTATTGACGATATGGTTGATACTTGTGGTACTCTTAAAAAAGCTGTTAGTTACTTGAAAGCTGAAGGTGCATTAAAGGTTTACTACATTGCTACGCACCCAGTATTAAGCGGTGAAGCATTTACAAACTTAGTATCATCAGAATTAGATGAATTAATTATTAGCGATACGGTTCTTGTTGATGATATTGAGGGTAGTTTAGATTATGCTAAAATATTTCTTCAATACGAAAGTGATGATTTTGTATCTAATAATTTAAAAGTTCATCAAGTATCTTGTGTTCCAGTATTGGAAAAGGTTATTATCAACTTGATAAATGATGAATCAATTTCTGAATTAAATAATCTATAAAATGAATTGGGGACAATTAAAAAAGAAAATTAATAGTCTTTCAGAAGAAGACTTAAAAAAAGATGTAATCTTTATTGCTGAAGATAAGTCTTTTAGTGGGGTTGTTCATAGAGCGATAAAGGCTAAAACTAATTTATTTTACGCTTATGATGATGACCCAGCTTGGTTGATGACAAAAACTGAATTAAAGGAACGTGGATTTATTGAAGAAGAATTAAATCAAATTGAAGTTTACGTTTCAAAAGGTGACTTATTTCTTGAAGTAACAAATTAAATAATCTTTAGAGGATAAAGCGACAGTGCTTAGTATACCCAGTGGTTGGCTCACATAAAATGAATCGTAGAAAAGCGAGGTGCTAGACCACCGTTCCTTTTAAAATATAAATTATGGCAAACCCAATTATACATGCCGAGAGTTCGGTAAAACAATGGGGTGGTAAGATAGAAGACTATTTACCACTTCACGAGAAAATGGATTGTTCTAAGTCTTGGATTAGCGATAATCGCCATCGAGTACTTACGCATACTATGTTTTGGATTAAAGAAGTGATGATACCAATATTTGGTTCATATATTACCATTGAGAATGATAAGAAAGTATCCGTTAAAGATATTTGTGAGCGTCATATCTTGGAAGACTTTAAAATGAAGTTTATACCAACACCTCAAGACTTTATTCAAGAAATGGATTTTAAGCCTTGGATGCAGAATGGTAATGGCGTATGCCCATCAGCTGCTAAACTTTATAAGGATATTTTACCACCTCAAGAAACAGGTAATGGTATTTTAAAAGAAAAGTCTTTGGAAGAGAAAGAAACACCAAGAAGAGTAATACCACAAGTTGGTAAGATTTTAGATGGTAGGCGTAGAGGTGGTGAGGATTACAGTAGAAAAATATTAGATTAAATATGACTTTATTAGAAAAATTCTCTAACGAGAACATCAAAAAAGAAATTATTTCCCGAATTGAAACAGAATTTGGAAAAGAACATGGGGTAAAAATAGCCCTATTTAAAGCTATCAGTGAGTATAATGATGAGGTTAATAATTATGACCCAATTCTTATATTAATTGGTAAGGATTACAATGAAATTGAGCATAAAATAAGACTTAACGGGTTATATCCAACTCAAGATGAGCAGTATAACGCCTATGAAGAGCTAAATGATTTGCTTTATGTTAATGACGTTACAATAAATTTCTAATGGCTAAAGTAGAAGTAGAAAAAATTGTTGATGCTGGCGAAATTGATTTATGTTTCTATGCAGTAATGAGCAAGGATGGTAAATGGTTTCGCAGTAAAGGTTATAATGGTGGTGGTGATTCTTGGGTAGATAACGTTGGTAAAGCTAAGTTATATACTAAAGTTGGCCCAGCTAAAGCTGTTATCACATGGTGGTCAAAACACTACCCAAATTTTGGTACACCTGATTTGGTGCGCATCATTGCAACTAGCTATGAAGTAATAGACCAAAATGCAAGAGTTCAAAAGAAAATTGAGGACGATAAGATTAAAGAAATTAATCGTCAAATTAAAAGAGCTCAGGATGAAATTGATTATCTTTCAAACAAGAAAGATTCTGATACAAAAAAGTTAGCTGAATTGAGAATTAAATTAGCTAAAGAGAAAAACAAATTATTGTAGTTATGAAATTTGATTGGTTTGATAGAATATACGCTTTTATATATGCCTTATCCACATCAGTAATGGTATCTATAGCTATTAATGGTATCTTCAAGATAAATGGTGGCGAAAAAGCATTATTGATTGAGTGTGGCATGTTTATTTTTTTCTTGATTGTAATAGTCTTTAAAATTAAACTGGAAAAAATAGAAGAACAAGTTAAAACTAAAAAGGATGAATAAAAAGAAAAAGGTAATCGGACTTTCGTTCTCTGGTGGTCTTGATTCAACATACTTACTATGGAAAAATCTTGAATTAGGTAACATAGTTATGTGTATTTACACAAATATTAAAAATAATGAAGTTAAAACATTAGCGGAAAAAAAGTCCGTTAAAGCAATCATTAAAAAATTTCAAGAGAAATATGGTTATAATCAAGTTCAATTAATAGAAAATTCAATTGAAATTGGTGGACATTCATGTGTAATTTTTAACCAAGTTCCAATACATTTATTCTCAATACAATATTCGAACATAAATATTGAGGAATTTCAGATTGGCTATTGTATGAATGACGATGCAATTTCGTATATGAATGAAATTAAAAAAGCTTGGGCTAGTTATAAACCATTTTTTGATAACAAACAACCAAAGTTAACATTCCCGTTAAGTAAAGTACATAAGAAAATCATGCTTAATGAGTTACCACATGATGTAGCTGAATTAGTTTTTTCATGTGAAATGCCTAGGCAGGTAGATACAAATGATTTTCAAATATGTGGGCATTGTGACCCATGTAAAAAGTATTCAAACATGGGTGGTTATTATGATTTAGCTAATCTTTTTTATAAAAGAGGTAACACTAAATCATTATTGTCCTTGAAATCCTCTGATGAGGAACTAGATGGTGAATTAGAATTTTCAGAAGATAAAAATAAAGTAAATGGATAGTTTAATATTTAAACCGCCAATGAATATCGCTAAGAGAGATATGACAAAAAAGTATGTCTTCCTAGCTGGTAGTATAGAAATGGGTAAGGCTGAAGACTGGCAAGCCGAAATGACCGAGTTCTTCAATTTACATGATTGGGGTGTATTCAATCCTAGACGTGATGATTGGGACCCAACATGGGTTCAAGACTTCGAGAATCCTCAATTTGCTCAGCAAGTTAATTGGGAATTAAATGGGTTAGATAACGCCGATTTAATATTAATGAATTTTGTACCAAATACAATATCGCCAATATCACTTTATGAATTTGGTAGGTATTCAACTAGTGGTAAAATGTCAGTCGTTTGTCCAGCTGGATATTTCAGAAAGGGTAATGTTGAAATTGGTTGTCATAAAGATAATCTACCATTATTTGAAAGTCTTAAAGATTACAAAAAATATTTTGTTTCAATAACAAAATAATCCGTATATTTGCATCAAATAAAAGTTAGTTATGAAAGTTTATGTTGTTAAAGTCATTTCAGGTGCGCATAGTTCCTCAACTGAAACAATCATAGCAGATAAATTAGTAACCTCAAAAGGTTGTCATTTTTTCTATGTTGATGGTGAAATTTCATGTATTTTTCCAGTTGAAAGAACAGTTATTAGCTCAATTACATCAAATAAAAGTTAGTAATGGATAATATAATTGGCGAAGTTTTTGTTAGATTGATAAAATTATTATTAGTTATAGTAGTTATAGGTTTTGTATGCATTGGATGGTTAGTATATAATGTTGCAACAAATGATGGTGCGATAAAATCGCAAGTTAAGCCAACTATTGATTTTGAATTAAAAGCTAATGGTAAACAAATTGATACAATTTGGATTGTTAAAGGAATAAAACATTAATAATGGAAAAAATAGGTTTTTATATTGGTTCTTTCAATCCCTTTCATAAAGGACATCTTAACATCCTTTTAAAGGCTGAGCAGATTTTCGGTAAGGTAATAATTGGTCGGGGCGAGAACAAGAAAAAGGTTAATAACCCAATCTTTCCAATGCCAAATTTTGATAAGTTTGGTGTGGGTCGTTTTGAAGTTGTTGAGTATAAAGGTTTAGTCACTAAGTTTATTGAGACGTTACCATACGATGTTACAATCGTTAGAGGGCTTAGAAACAGTACTGACCTTCAAGTTGAAATGGAGTTGTACAATTGGTTAAAATATCTTAAACCAGATATTAAAGTTGTATCATTATTTTGTGATTCCGAATATGAATTTATAAGTAGTTCTGGTATAAGACTCTTATTGGATGAAGGTGGTGATGAAGGTAAAGATTTAATGATATAAAATGAAAAAAAGTTGGTGGTACGGGGTCATGTGGTCTTTTTGGCTAGGGTATTGGTTAGGTAATTTAGGTTGCGATGGTTCGCAATTCTAGTTGATTTAGAAGCTAAAGCACGAAAAAATAATAAATAATGAATTATAAAGTCTACATACAATCGGTTAATAATTTTCCAATATCAGATTGGGCTGTTTCCGCATATCTTGGATTTAAAGAAAAACAAATGAATATTGTTTTCTTTGAAGACATTGAAGAGGTTCCAGTTTCTAAATTTAACATTGTCGTTGCTTATATTGAGGACACGAATAAGTATTTAGCTAAGTTAGGTCTTGGACCTAAGATTGCGTTAAATATACCCGATGAACTATTGAAGTATGCTGGCCGTGAGGTTAGATATATGACCATGGGGGAATTTAAGAAAGAAACTAAGGTTCCAATATTTGTTAAGCCAAATAGACGTAGTAAAGAATTTGTTGCTGGTGTGATACGTAAACTATCTAGTAAAACAATCTTCTTCGATGAGGTTGAAGATGATACACCTGTACTAGTATCTGAGGTTGTTGATTTTGTTTCTGAATATCGTGGTTATGTAATTAATGGTGAGTTAAAAGGTATTAAGCATTATCTTGGCGATTTTAGAGTGTTTCCTGATATGAAGGTTGTAGATGCGGCAATAGCTGATTATACAACTCAAACAGCTGGTTATTCAATTGATTTTGGTATAACTAGTGATGGACGAACATTACTTATTGAATGTAATGATGGGTGGTCATTGGGTAATTATGGTCTTGATGATACAACCTATTCAACGTTATTAACTAAGCGTTGGTTGGAAATGATGAAAGAGTAAATTATTAATTAACATAAAAAAAAACAGTTATGAGTTTATTAAGTTTTGCCATATTTGGCAGTTGGGTTTGGGCAGCAATTTTTGCTGGAGTTCTATTGATTTTGTTATTTACGTCTGAGGCGTTGGAACAAGGGTTTATCGCTCTAGTTTCATTTGTGGTGTTCTTGTTGATTAACCACTTCTGGGGTAACATTCCCGTCTTCTCGTATTTAACGTGGGTTAACATTGGGGTGTATTTAGGCTTAGGCTTTGTATTCTCGATTATTAGGGTATTCTTCTATGGTCGAAAGCAAGCAAAAACTAATAGTAAGCCTAATTTAGCTAATCTTGGTGGTAATGTTTGTCGATGGTGGTTCCTTTGGCCAGTATCAGCCTTAGTTTGGATTTTATCAGACTTGGCGAAGAATCTTTGGGATTTCATCTATCAACTATTGGGTCATGGTTTCGAGTATATCTTGGAATTAGGGTTCAGAAGTGCTAAGTAATTAAAAAATAAATTTGGTGGAATGAAAATTCCACCTTATTTTTGTATTCAAGTAAGGAAATGGAAAATTTAGAACTTTGTGATTGTGGTAAGGTAGCGGTTTGGTGTTACATGCCAGGTTTTCAAGAAGGTAGTCCATATTTCTGTGATGATTGTATATCATCCCCAGATGATGCTGGTTGTTCATGTAATTGGCATTATTCTAAAAGTGGTAGACATGATGAAATAGAACTACCAGAAGGTATAGAAGGAAAAGACTTTAAGTACATTGTTCGTGAGGATATTACAAAGGAAGATGGTATTTGGATTCACTTAGACGAAAAGGGTAGACCATACCCATGTGCTGAATATTGTTACTCTGAAGAAGGTTTTGAAAAAGATTAAAAATAATAATTATATGTTTCCTACAGAAAAAGATTTTGTAATTGGTGACCCTCAGATTGAGGAAGGGTTAAAAACTCAACCATCATATACTCCAAATAATGAATTAATCATTCGTGAGTATAGTAATCCTAAGATTTCAGTTTGTGCTTTGATTTATGGACCTAATGGGGGTATTATTGCTGTCTCTCGTAGAGATGACCACGAAGCGTTTGGTCTTATTGGGGGTAAAGTTGATGAAGGTGAAACAGTTCTTGAAGCTCTATATCGTGAGACTTTTGAAGAAACTGGGTTAAAGATTCTTACAAATGAAAGAATTTTTCAACGAGTTGATGGAGAATACATATGTTTTACTTATCTTTGCACTGCCGAGGGTGAAATTAATACCGATAACGAAGTTGGCGATAAAAAAGGTGTTGTTAAAGAAGTTAGCTGGGATGTATTATTCAATGGTCCTTTTGGCGATTACAATCGTGAACTCTATAAATTTATAAACAATGAGTAATTTATTAAAAGATAAGACAACCGTTGGTGTCATTATTTGTCGTATGCAGGTTCCGTATTTGACTGAATCTCATAAAGCTACTATTAATACTGTGCTAGATAGGCATGATAGAGTCGTTATATTTCTAGGAGTTAGTAATACACCTATTTCAATTAAGAATCCTTATACATTCTATTTTAGAAAACAGATGATTGCTGGCACGTTTGCTGACCAATTATCCGAAGGTGGTATTGAGTTAAATATTGTTCCATTACCTGACATGCCAGACGATAACGCCGCATGGGTTAAACAACTAGATAATTTAGTTGGTTGTTTTTTATCATTAAATGAAACCGCAAGACTTTATGGTGGCCGTGATAGTTTTATACCTTATTATGTAAAAGATAAGGGTAAATTTGAGTGTACTGAGTTGGCACCAAGAGATTATGATTCAGGTACTGAATTACGACAAATGGAAGCTATTAAACAGCCTGTATATTCTCGTGAAACAGCGCAAGCAATCCTTTGGAGTATTAATCAATTAATACCTAAAAATAATGGAGTTAACAACAATTCTTAAAAGATATACTAATTTAGGGTATGTTGTAAAGGGTCTTGATAGGGATTTAGAAGTTGATTCAATCATTAAATGGATATATGATGAGTTCAACATCTATATAGGTGTTCAATATTGTGACACAAAACTTAATGATTTAAGAAGCTATAAGAAATTCTCAGCTTATTCACTTTGGAATGTTGGTGAAGAATATAGTAATCGAAGTTATTCTGAACGTAATGGCTGGTATTCAAATCCTTATGACGCAAAGTATCATCACATTTGTTATTTTTGTAGGGTGTTAAGGTTCCAATTTTTTGGTGGTAAAGTAAAAAATCAATATAAAAGATTTAGATAATGAAGAAATTTAAAATAAGTTACCTAGATGATGGTAAAGGTGGTTCAGGTTTTTGGGATGGTCCATATTCTAAAATTGAGTTAATTGAAAATAAGTATGACCCTCAATTGACGGACGTTAAAGTTTATGTTTTGGACGAAGATAATGATGATAATGAAATTGTTTCATTTGAATTATTCGGTTATAAGATTGAAGCAATCGACTATGATGTTGATGAAGATGACGATGAAGATGACGATACTGTAGAGGTAAAATCTAAGTCATGGTATGATATATTTTCAATTGATTACTTCGATTTGGCTGTTGGAATACTTATCGGTTATTTTATATTCCATCACTAAAATAAATTTGGTGGGGTTAAATAAATCATATATATTTGCAGTATAAATAATTTAAACATGGAAAATAAGTACGTTAAGTCAACTGATGTTAGTGTAATTACAGTTAGAGAAAAAAGTGTTGCTGATATTGAGTATCATCTATTAAAACCTGAAAAAAAGAATTTTTGGGGTACAGTTATACAAAAGTATCAGCCAGAAGGGTATCGTTTAATTGGTTGGGGTACAACAGGAGATTTTTACACTAAGAGTCCGTATGAGTTCGCTATAGAATTTAATAAACGGACTCAACGAAACATTACATACGTTGATGGTGTGTTTTATTACCTACCATCAGTAATCATTTCATATAGACCTGATAAGTATCCAGATACCTACTATTTCGATTCTTATGATGAAGCAGTAAAGTTTGCTGAACGTTTAGCTGGATTATGCAATTTAATTGCAATCTTCGAAAAATAATTTTGGTTAATTCGAGAATATTCAGTATATTTGCAACATAAATTAAACTCTTAATATGAAGAAATTATTCCCGTTGTTACTATTAATCTTGTTAGTAACAAGTTGCGCACAAGACAAGACGATTAATGGTGTTACTTATCGCCCTTATGGGTTACTTAATGAGGGGTCATGTAAAAATGATTCAATTTATTATGAAGTAAGTGGTCCAGCTGTATTCTCAGGTGTTGTTTTCTCTGAGTTGTTCTTTATACCAACAGTTTATACATTTGGTTACAATTTGTATGAGCCTAAGAGTACAATGCAAGAGCATAAATACAGCCCAGATAAGGGTGTTAAAAATTAAATTTGGTGAATTAAATAATGGGTTGTATATTTGCAATGTGAATAGCAATCAATCGCAATTAGTTCATTGAAATATATGTTCTGCCCTTCGGAAACTTAGGGGTGAAAGTCTTGGAAAAGAGGTTAGTTCACTCGATAAAAGAGGTCTTAATCTTGCAGCTTCCATCAGAACATATTCTTGATTGTAAAGCAAACAAATGTACATCTAGTCTTAGAAAAGTTGGCAGTAGTACACTGCCCTGCGTAGCAGTCAAGAAATTTACCTTTGCTTCTACAAGCAACACATTTGAACCACTATTAGGGCCAGTAAGGTCTGGCATGGAGTGTAAGGCTTAGCGGCTAAACACATTCAAAACCAATTAGACTTGGTATGTCTATCTTTTGTGAACTTGTAGAGAAATAACTAATCAGCTCCCTTGGAAGGAGTTAATACTGGAAAACCCAGTACGTAGGCCACGTTAAGATAAGCGTTAAGCAAGTTATTTAAAGCAAAGGTTTATGGGGAATTAGCTCAGTTGGTAGAGCACTTGGCCAAGGCGAAAGCCGCAACCGAATGGTCGGAGGTTCGAACCCTTCATTCCCCACTAAGAATGTTCCTATCAAAGGGCGATAGGCTAAGCAGGTGGGCTGCACTTGGCATTCTTTTCTTTATGGGGCGTATGGTGGTAACGGATTTGCCATAGACGCATTGCTGAAATAAGTTATGTAAGTCGCACAGTAAGGGTTCGATTCCCTAACGCTCCACTTAATGATTAATAAGTTATAATCCTTGTGGTGTAAAAAACACGCATGAGTTGCAAGTAGAAACCTTGTCAAGGATGCCAAAGTGAACTTATGGACTTGAAATGTCTAATCATTTTGTTGGGATATGGTAGTACGTAAAGGTGAAGCGTATAATTTGAAAAGATTAACGGGATGGACCGAAAGTTACCTAAGTCCCAACTTTATTTTAAAATGGAAAAGTTAAACTTATATGAAATATTGGTACCAACGCAAACTAACGAAGGAAAACCTATTAAGACTAGGTTTCATAAAGTTTGGGATGCAAAGGTAAGAGCTATAACAGGCGGTTTAACTATAACACCACCAGTTAAGGGTCAATGGGTATCAATAGATGGGGAATTATTCAATGAAAGAATGATACCAGTAAGGATAGCGTGTACAGAAGTTCAAATTGATAAAATTGCTGATATTACAGCTAAGTATTACAGTCAGAAAGCTGTATTTTATTATCTCATTTCAACAACAGTTATAATCAAAAAATATTAAAAATGCATACAGAAGGACAAAAGGTAATTGCGATTAACAACAAGCCATTAGCTGGCAGAAGTGTTGCACCAAAATTGGAAATTGATAAGGAATATGAAATCCTTAGCATAGTATTGGACTCTAAGGGTAATCAACACTTAAATGTTGGTTTAAAGTCTGAGTTAAATTATGTAACAAGTTTTGAAACTGGTGAGGAATTACCAGACGGTGATAAGATTCACTGGTGCCACCCATCACGTTTTAAATTAGTTGAAGTTGCCTAATGGTCAAGGTGATTGTTGCAGGTGGTCGTGATTTTCAAGATTATCCATTACTTAAGGCTAAACTTGATAAAATACTTCACGATGTTAATGATTCAATTGAAATAGTATGTGGCGAAGCTAATGGTGCTGATACACTCGGTAAACAATATGCTATTGAAAATCATTATCGAATCGCTTCGTTTCCAGCTAATTGGGATAAAAATGGTAAAGCGGCTGGGTTTATTAGGAACGAAGAAATGGCTAAATATGCAACTCATTGTGTGTGCTTTTGGGATAAAAAATCAAAAGGTACTAAGCATATGATTGATTTAGCTAATCAATACAAGTTGAAATTAAGAGTAATAAATTATTAGATTGAAGACATGGGTGAGAAGTAAGCCCCATATTGCTACGGCGATTAGTTAAGTTAAACTTTAACGTCAATCTTTAGAATCAGTAAATGGGTTAACCTCGACTAGAAATTAGTAATAAAACGTTGTGTATTACTAAAGGTAAAAGCCGATTAGATTTAGTAGCAAACTTTTGTATATCGGTACTGATTCTTTTTTTTTCTTGTTTTGCTGGATATTTATATAAAAAGTAAATACTATGGCAAACATTAAATTCGACTGGTCTGGATATTGGAGTCCAACACCTAAAAACATTAGAAAAGCCGCAGATGCTTTATTAGCTGGTGCTATGACTGTTTCAACATTTACATTCTTAAATGATTATAAAACAGTATCTATCGCAGTATTAATAGTAGCAGGTGTCGCTAAGTTCTTATCCAACTTCTTTACGGATGGTACTGATAGTACTACTCCTCCTACAACAGGAACTAATTAATTAAAAAACCCACATTATGTGGGTTTTTTTATTTGCATTATTGAAATAAATGTCGTATATTTGCTACATGAGTAAGTTATACGGTTTTTTAAATATCATTATAATAATTTTTGAGATTGTCCTATTAGGATATTTCTCAGATTTGTTATATGCTGATTGGGATAAAAATCCTTTAACTAGAGATTATTTTTCATTACTTATAATTGGTGAAATAGGGCTAGAATTGTATCTTAGGGTCAAAAATAAGACCAAAAACTTAAACTAAAAATAAAAATATGAGTATTATCGGAAAAGATGAAAGGGTAATTGATGTATTAACATCTATGTTAGCTGACAAGACTATAACAGTGGATTATGTTAGATTCCTTCTTGACGAAAGGAAAATAATCCTTGAAGAATTTGTTGAAATCACTAAAACTAACTAAATGAAGAAAGCTATTAAATTAATCGTTGCTAGGATAATGAAAGCTAGGTATCTTACCTTAATCTTATCTACTTATTGTATCTTAGTTGCAATAGCATTAGCTATCCGTACTGAACGTGAAATAGATTTAAATTTATTTACACTTGAGGCGGTTCTAAGTATTGTATTAACTTTGATATTTTCAGTATCAATTGGTGAGTTAATCGGTAGATTAATGGATGCTTATAAAAAGCAAATTTAAGCGGTAAAACTGATAGAATTAAGTCTATTAGTCCAACCATGTTCAAATACTTTTTGGCTTGGATTAGCAGCTATAATTCCAGCATATCTAGCAGCTCTTTTTTGGTATAACTTAGTAAATAAGTCTTTAGCGTCAGCGTGATTAACAGCATCGAGAGTTTTTGGACCAAATTGACCATCAACGGTTAAACCTAATATTTGTTGAACGTATTTAACTATTAATATACGACCCATATTGTATGCTCCATCAACTATAAATTCGGCTAGTGATTGATTATTGATTGTATCAGCTTTAAAGAAATCCCAATATAATTTTTTTGCAATCTTAAAAGCATCTGGTTCAGTTAGGTCTCTAACATCTTTCCAGTCAATAACGCCGTCATGATTTTCATCGAGGTTATATTCATGTAAATCATCAGTAATTAATCCGAATTTAGTTGCACCAGCGGTGTCTTTTGGGTTGTTTTCAAATACAACACCTTCTGCTTTTTTAAGTTTTTCCCAATAAGGTTGAAAATTTGCCATAGTAACTATTTTATAATAAATATTAATGAAGTAATAAAAAATTACTTTCTAAGTATTTTGTTATAGAATAAATCAAAGGCTAAATTTCTAAAAATTGATAATGCAATAAATAATATTGCAATATAGATTAAGTTAAACGGTAAACCAAGGGTTGATAGAATTGCTAAGATATTAAAGCCTTCCCTAATTAATTTACTAATATGCCAAGCATCGGAAAATGCATCTGGCGTATTTATCTTCAACCCTAAAAAGTTAAATGTTTTATGACCTTTTGTTGAATCGTTGTCAATGTATTTATTTGTCCAACTGACAGCTGGGTTCCAGAATACAGGGTTTAATTTTGAAAAGATGCTAATTGAAAAATGGTCTTTTAATGTGTCCATAACAGCATCTAATATTCCACTACATGAGTAAAATATGATTGGTAAAATTAAGTAAATTAAGGTTGACATAAGTTTTTATTATAAATATTTGTTTATTCGAGAATCTTTATGTATATTTGTTCAAAAATAATTTATGATAGTTTCAAGAATTAATGCAGTTTATTATAATGACCCAGAAGATGGTTATGTATATGCTATTCTTAGTAATGATATAGATGCTAATGTATTTGTTAAGGAATTAAATGATGGAATTGAACGATATAATAAAGATATTGAAGACTTTGAAAAAAAAACGTTCAGAATTAATACGTGAAAATGGGGGTAATTTAAGACTAGTTGAGGTTTGTGGTGAAGATTATCTTGGGCCAGAACATCGACCTAAATTTCCACAACAAATACCTAAAGGTTTTAAAACTATTCAAGAAGCATATCCTGAGATACATGCACAACGGTTACATTATGTGGCACATAATGAAAAATTAGAAAAAATCTATAGTACGCATAGAGAAAATGTTCACCAAACTGTAAATAAACTTTTACAGGATGACATAAAACGTATTCGTGAAACACATCCAAATTATAAGATGTTTTTTAGTGATTATAGTTATTTTAATAAGATTTATTATACTTTTGAATTAACAAATTTTAAATTCTTGAGTAAATAAGATTTGTTTATTTGAGAATCTTTATGTATATTTGCAAAAAATAAATTTATGTATTTCCCAACAGTAAACCCAGTTCCATTCATGTATCGCAATAGATACGGTGGGCTTCCAAGCGGTGGTGGAAGAAGGAATGATGACGATAATGATAAGATACCAACTTGGTTCTGGATTATTGTTGGCATTGCAACAATCTTTTCTTGGGTTTTTTTAACTTTTTATAAATATTAACATGCAGAAGAGCGCAAATTGTTCATACAAACGTAACGGTGAAACTATTCCAAAGAAGAAATTCTTGAAGGTTGATGAGGCCGTTGCTGCTGCTGATTCTCAGAACAAGAAGGTTTCCAACATACACTTATTTACAGCATACAAATGTACAACTTGTTTTTTTTTCCATATTGGTAAATCACATAAGTTGAACCCAAATAATAATCTACATGAGCAAAAAAACACTAGTAATACACCCAGCTGATGAAACTACCAATATGTTATCAGTAATATATGCTGGTAAAGATTGGACTGTTATAACTGAGGATGTATCTTGGCAAGAAATTGAAAAACAACTTTGGGCCCATGATAGAATTATCATGCTTGGACATGGTGATAAGAATGGGTTATTTGGTCATGGTCATTATATGATTGGAACCAATCAAGCTGAAATATTAGCTCATAAAGAATGTATATTTGTTTGGTGTTATGCTAATGAATATGTAATGAAGCATGGGCTAAAAGGATTCTATACTGGTATGATAATATCAGAACATCAAGAAGCTAGATATTGCGCCGTAAAAAACTTTACCGCTAAAGACATTGATGAATCAAATGAAATATTCAGTGATGCCGTAAAGCAAGCGATTGATGTTGAAGATAAGGTTAGCCTTATCAAGGAATTATATGTTCCTAAAGATAACCCAATTATGATGTTTAACGCTGTAAATATATTTCAACGATGAAAAAAGTAATAGCTGTTGTTCTATTGGTAACGTTATTCTCTTGCGATGATAGACCCTATTCAAGGAATAGGTCATTTTGCAATGATTTAGAAAGACAAAGAGATAATGTAATAATTAATCTAGGTAATCCAAATACGCCTGTAGCTGCGCTTATTGTTGCAGAAACTGATAGTATGTATCTTAGATGTGGTTGTGACACTGTAAAATAATTTATATGGACGATATTAAAAACGCTAAGCATTTTCAAGAGCTAACATTCGAGACTCTTAGTAAATATATTGAAAGTGAAGCTAAAAAGGGTAATTCAAAATGGTATATACCGAATGGTATGTCTATGGGGGAACAGATGGCTGATGTGCTAAGAGAAAAAGGGTTTGCTGTATATATCGGTAACAATATATCCAGTATTAGTTGGTAATCTAAGTAAAAATAGAAAATGATGAAAAAATTACATGAGTGGTTATTAAAAGATGAAAATTTTGGTTATTTATATCCACTTCCCCTTATTACGTTTATGATTTGTGTATTAATAGCGTCAAAAATATATATATCTACTTATTTGATGATTTATTTAATGATAGCTTCATTAATACCATCTTTATTTTATGTCTATTATTTAAAACAAAAATCTAAACCTCTAGGATTAGATACTAGGCTTTTAAAGAAGATGCGAGAAAATTGGACAATTATTAAGTACAATGACCCCTTAGCATTTACTGGACCTAACGATATATATCGTGCATTATATAGAGGTAAGTTAATCAAATGCGCATGGGATTTAGATAAATCTCAAGTATTACTTTTAATTGCTTATGCCTCAAAATATGGTAATAATAGCATATTTGATAGTACGTATAGTACACCTATTGAAAATGTTAAAGCTTACAGGTATGAACGAAAAAAAGAGCGACAAGAAAAAAGAAGACAACATTTAATTAAAACACTTAAACCAGTATGGCCGTAGAACAAAAAATAGATGAATTTTTAAAACCTAATCATGCGTTAGAACGCTTATTAAGGGAGTACAAAGAGTATGGTTATTTAGTAATTGCATACGATTTTGATAACACAATTTCACCGATGGGTGATAATACAGCGACTTATAATCAAGTTATACAACTGATTAAGGACCTTAAGGCAAACATAAAGTGTAAGATGGTTTGTTGGACAGCTAATCCAAATCTTGATTACGTTGAGAAGTATTTAATTGCTAATAACATACCTTACAATGGTATTAATTGTGATGGCATTGAATTAAGCTATAATTCCAGAAAGCCAGCTTTTAGTGCTTTATTAGATGATAGAGCTGGGTTAATTGAAGTCTATACATATTTGTCTGAGTTTTTAAAGATAATTATTGCCGAAAGAAAGGGTAGTTTAGGCTACTTTAGACTTAAATCTGACCATACAGTACGTATTGAGGAATCTGAATACTGGAAATTGCCTTGGAATGAACAAAGAGTTTGGGAACAAGTAACAGTAATTAAAAAGTTCGATGTGGACGTGGAGGATTAACAATGGGAACATATAAAGAAATAGAAGGTGACTTAATAAAACTAGCGAAAGAGGGAACTTTTGACGTAATATCTCATGGTTGTAATTCTTTTTGTACTATGGGTGCAGGTATTGCGCCTCAAATGGCTAAAGCATTTGGTTGTGATAAGTTCACTCTTGAGAGTCACTTTTATCGTGGCAATATTAACAAGCTTGGTCAAATAGAATATGACTGGATTCATACGACAGCTGATGGTAAAGAATTACCTAAGCCATTGTATATTGTTAATTCTTACACTCAATACCTATATGGTAAAAATCATGCTGATGGTGTTTCTAAGCCATTAGATTATGACGCTTTAACACTTTGTATGCGCAAGATAAATCATGTCTTTAAAGGTAAACATATAGGATTACCAACCATTGGTGCTGGGCTTGCTGGCGGTGATTGGAATCGAATTAAGTCAATTATTCAAACGGAGTTGAAAGATTGTGATGTAACAGTTGTAATTTATAAAGCGTAATGTGAAAAAGAAAAGGAAGCCTAGAGGTTGGAAACTAGATGGTACACGTTCTGAGGATATGTGTACTTGTTTAAGATTTCGTTGTGACCCTGACGGTATTAGTCCAAAGCTTAGAGCAAAGTTTGATAAGAGGATAGCTGAAGGAAAATGCCCGTCTTGTGGTAATAATCCTTGTAAATGTAAAAGTGGTTAAAAACAAAATTATGGCTGGAGATATTGAATGTGGTAATTGTGACGTTTGTAAAAAACAAAACGTTGTTGGTATTGAACGAACTTATTTTCGTTACGAGGAAATAAAATGTGAATGTCATGGTAATTGTCATTTTGAAATAGTTTATCATTGCCCAACATGTGTTCCTAAAGAACCAGTTGAAACTAAACTAGTTATTCAAACTAGTAGGCTGCGTGAATTAGTAGTTAAAAAGATAATAAAAAATAATCAAGTGTTACTTTATGCTAAAAATCTATTATATATTTTTTTATCGTCAATTCATTTTAATAAGTTAAGTGATAATGACGTTAAAATAGGTAATTTATTATCTATTGATAAAGAAGTACGTGATTATCTTGATAAAAATCAAACACTATTAGATAATCCTTTTTTACATAATATAAAATCTGATTCGGAGAATGATTAATGAGTTAGAATCAGTTAATGATAAACAAATTGTTTTATCTAATGATATTACGCTTAAAGATATGTTTTCACATTTAGTTCTAAACATATTACCGTTTGAAGAGGCTAATATTGTATTAGCTGATACTGCGGAAAAGATATTGGATTTATGTGAAATTGATTTACCAGATGATGAAAGAGCTAAAGATGCCTTTCAAGCTATTAAGGAATACAATGAAGGTAAATTATTACCACATGAATTATACTTTAGGCGTAATGGTGTTGCTTATGCCGCTGAAGATTATCACGATGAAACTGGTAAAGATAGCAGACCATTATTAGCAATTACAGCTTTGGCTACAAGTATAACCCTTTATAATTCAAATATAAAGAATGGTTACGACAATGAAAAAGCTATTGAATCGGCTAAGAGTCCAATGAAGGTAACAATCGACCACCTCTTTAAAATTATCAATACCGAAGGTAATGAGGCATATAAGTTAACAGTTGAAAAACACATAATAAATTTGGGTATAGAAAAGAAACTACCCTCAGTAAATAAATTTTTAGAAAATGGTAACAACGAATAAGTACATGTTTTTTTGGGGCGAATTTTGTTCCCAATGGTACACCGCTAAGATGGTAATAGATGGTATTGAGTATAATACCTGTGAACAGTATATGATGCATCAGAAGGCTCTATTGTTCAAGGATAATGAAATTGCTGCTAAGATAATGGCAACAAAAAATCCTGAACAACAAAAAGCCCTTGGTAGGCAAATAAAGAACTTTGACAGAGCTAAATGGGATAAACATTGTTTGGCCATTGTATATAAGGGTAATTTAGCTAAGTTCACACAAAACGAAGACTTAAAGGAATTGTTACTTGCTACTGGCGATAGACTTATCGTTGAAGCAAGTCCAGTTGATTTCATTTGGGGTATTGGTTTAAGTGAACGAAGCGAATCTGCTAAGGACCCAGCTAACTGGATGGGTACCAATCTATTAGGTTGGGCGATAACACTTGTTAAACACGAATTAAAAAACATTGAAAATGGCAAAGACAACAGTAACAACGACAATTGAGTTAACACCTGAGCAGTTAACTAAGTTAATAAAAAACTTCTTCAAAGAGAAAAAAGGAATTGATGTAACCAATGTTAACTATAGGGTTAGTGACACATCAGATGACCGTTTTGGCGGTTCACCAAGTTATAATCTATCTAAGATAGAAGTCATTAACGAAACAAATCAAGATACTATACTGTGACACATATTCAATTAGAAATTCTGGAAGGTAATTATTGGGAACATTTTAAATTTGCTAAAGATTTAGCACTAATATTTCCAGTTGATGACCCAAAAAGAAAGAAAATTGAAGTTGAAATGAATAGTATGTTAGATAAAATCAATGAAATTAAAAAGAAACTTGGTGATTTGAAATAAAACACCTATATTTGCATTCTAAAAATAATTCATTATGCGTTCATTTATTAAATGGTATCTAATAATCTCCCCGATTATTCTAGTTTTAATGTTAACAATTATGTGTCTACATTTTAACATACCAACAAGGTTGGAATTAGAATTATTCGTTTGTTTTACGTTAGTATTCTGTATTGTTTCAATAGTTTTCTTAGCGGTTTTTATGACAGACCCAAGACTTAGTGAGGTTTGGTTTAATACAACAGAAGAACTGGAAAAAAAGATAACCGAAGTTGATACTTTAAAGAAGAAAATTATACAAATTGAATCAATAATTGGTGAACATGAGGCAATCAAATTTTATCACGCAAATAATAATGAAGCATAATGGAAACAAATACACTAGTAAGGCATAAAAAGCTTAAGACACTCGGTATTGGTTGTGTATCTAAAGTTCTAAAGAACTCGTTAAAGGTTAACTTTGGTCTTGATGATACAATGACAACGAAAGAGTCTCAGTTAGAAATTGTTGATGTTAGTAATACTGGCACTATTACGTTTCAAGAATATCGCTCAAGAATCTTGGACGATAAATCAACACTTGAGTTCGCCATTCTTGGTAATGAGTTAAAACACTTTGTTGGTATTGGTTGGATAACTTATAGGGTTGTCACTGAAAAAGATTTAAAGAACTATAAAAGAGTAATTCATGAATAAGCTTAGAAATATTGCAATTATAGGTGGTGGTACATTCCAACCTATTCGTAATCATTTAGCTTTGGCTGCTCCAGCTTTTGGAACAACCGCAAGGAAGATAAGTGATTATATGGAATATAAAACTAATCGGTCACTTCTTTATCTTACAAAGATGGCTTATCCACAATCTGGATTAATAACAAATGAAGATGTTGAACTATTAATTGATAATTTGCTGGAAGATGAGGACCTTGGCACCATAATTCTTAATGTTGCCTTTTGTGATTATAAAGCAAAGCCAATTGATGGTATTGAAAATGATTGGCATGGTGAACGATTACAAACTGCCGATGGTGATTTAACAATTGAGTTAACACCTACTGAGAAGATAATCAAAAAAATACGTATTAAGAGGCCCGACATTTTCCTTGTTGGGTTTAAGACAACAACTAATAAGACTTCGGAAGAACAGTTCCTATTGGGGCTTAAAATGATGAAATCTGTTAAGTGTAATTTGGTTCTTGCTAACGACACTGTTACTAGAAATAATATGATATTAACTGCCGAAGAAACAATCTACGGTGAAACAACTGACCGTGATGCTGTTCTTAAGGAATTAGTTGACATTACATTGATGAGGTGTGACCTTACTTATAATCCATCGGATTTTATTGTAGCGGAATCGGCTAGTATTAAAAATACTCCAAGACCTTTTCAAGATGCAATTCAGTTTTTGATTGATAATGGTGGGTTTATTGAAAACAACAGTAATGGCTTCACACCTGGTCATTTTTGCTGGCGCAATGGTCAATACTCCTTCCTATCCTCACAACGTAAAGCCAATCATAACTTAGTTTTCACCGAGGGTATGAGCCAAGTATCAGTTTCACTTGATGAAAAGTTTAATGATGTCTTTACGGTATACGGTAAGAGAAAAGCATCGGTTGGTGCTAGAAGTCAATGGATGATATTACAGAGATTTCCTGAGTATGATTGTATTATACATACACATAATCCGTTAAAGGAAGGTAGTAAAATACCAATTACGCCACAGAAGCCATTTCAATGCGGAAGCTTGGAATGTGGTATAAATACTGTTGACCACATGGGTGATTTTGGTAGTATAAAGGCCGTGTATCTTGATAAACATGGTGCTAATATCTTATTTAAGAGTACTGATAATGTATCTGGAATAATTAATTTTATCAAGGAAAACATTGAATTGGGTATTAAAGTAAAATAATTTTATGATATATTTTTATATAATTTTATCTTGGTTATTATTAGCTAAGATTGTTTTTGATAAACAAACAGATTGTAATAAAAAGTTTAAGAGTACTGGAATAAGTATAGCTGATGAAGCTAATTTAAATTTTAATGCTTGGTTAGTTGCAATATTTGCACCTATTAGCATAGTATTTTACGCTATAAAAATGATTTTTTTTAAACCTTGGAAATAATAAATTATGACAGCTGAACAAATTTTTGGGTTAATTGCGTGGTTACTTTTAGCTTATATAGTTTATTTTAAACAATTGAAAGCTACTTGGGAAAAGTCATTGTTTGTTTATAGTAATGCTAAAGGTATTGCATTTGTCCTTGCGATAGCTGCACCATTAACATTGGTAATATACGCAATTAGAGTAGTTTTTTTTGAGGATTGGGGATAATCTTGTATATTTGTAAAAAGTTTAAAGATGATATTAATTAGTTCACCATATAGTCACCCAGATGTGACTGTTAAGATAAAGCGTGTTGAAAGGCTTGCTAAGTATATTGATGCCGAGATAAAGAAGGGTAATTTTGTGTTTTCGCCAGTACTATACGGTTTAACTGTATTGAAGTATGTTGACGGTAAGGATGATTGGCCGACATGGAAAGCTTTTTGTGAAAATGCCATATTGTCATCTAAAGAATTATGGGTTCTTAAGTTTGATGGTTGGGATAAATCAGCTGGTGTAAGCGGTGAAATACTATTTGCTACGCTTAATAAGATTCCTATTAAATACATTGATATTGAAGACGATGAAAAAATTTGAGGTACATATAACAGGCGATGAAACTATCAATGCTGAGTTAGATAAGTTAGGTATAAAGAATATCATGGTGGAATTGCTTCGCCGTGATTTGTCTGTTATAAGAACTGAATATATGAGTTCATTCGTTATTGATTTTGAACGTTATGAGGAATGCTATGACTTTGTAAATAAACTTGCGTCTAATTTAAACGCAACTGTTTTACGTATAAAGATTGAATGTCCTGTTTATCTTGAATATATAGAGCGAAGCGTTTACATCGAAGCTCATTTCAAGGCCGATGGTTCCAACGTTAAATATCCATTAAGTAGGAACGTTAGGTCTGGTAAGTTAATAGGTACTGATAGGTCATATTCTAAAGAAGAGTACAATACCTTTATTGAGAAATGGAAAGCACATGAGGTAGAACTCTGTCTCTTCGATGATTTTATACGGGAAGACTTTGATTGGTTTAATGAATATAAGCATATTCCAGTATCTACAGGGATTAAGTTTTTAGATAATATTTTAAAGGATGGTATTCCGAAAGAGTACTTAACTATGATTGGTCCGATTGGTGTTGGTAAATCGAACTCAGTAATGGATATAATGAGGCTAACAGCTAAAACAACTGGTTATCATGTTGTTGCACCTAATAGTTTTGAGGAGTTAGAAAAAGAAGTCATTCGATGTCATTTAGCTGCGGAAGAGAATAGGCGAGCTGGGTTTATTCCAGTAATTGTTGATTATCAATCAAGATTAAGTGATAGAAAACCTTCAGATGAGGAAAAAACTCTTATTGATAATTTAAGTAAGAGTCTATCAACAAAATTTAAGGACATTAAATTATTAAAAGAATGAGAGATTTAATCGGGTTAACTTTGATAATCATATCATTAGTACTTACGTTTACCTTTATAAGTAATACATCAAATGATAGGTTTTGGCATAATCGGCCATATAAGTTAATTGAGAAAAATGAAGGGTTTCATCAATCAAAGGGTGAATATTATGCTGATTATTATTTTACTGTGAAGTATAATGATGACCCACACACTCTTTGGACTACATCTGTATCTGGTTCAAAGTACTTTTCACAACACGTTAATCAAACGTATAATGAGCGAATTGAAACCAAATATTTTTATTTTGGTATGCTATATATTATACTATTATTAATTATTGGTTGTATCATTATAATGATTTAATTTTTTATTCAAAACAAATTTCCTATCTTTGCAGAAATAAAACATAAAGTTATGAAATCAGTTTGTTTTGCGTATTTCGCCGATGGTAAATTTATAGGTTGGTACGGTGGTACCTTTGGTCCTGTATCAGACTCCCCTAAAGTATATTCGTCTCTTGAGTCTATGAGAGCGACTATAACTAAAAATCTTTCACATAAACTAAAAAAGATAAATGAAACTTCATTCGATGAAGCTAAAGGAACAGCTACTGGTTTAGCTGCATTTGGTCTATTAGAGTTTAGTGGTGAGGATGAACTTCGTGGTAAAGATGTTGAGTTGAGAGTTGTTGAATGCCCTGAATATGATGGCCCAAATCCAGATTTTGATGAAGAAGAATTTGATAAGTTATCAAAGGCTCATACAGTTTTAGTATTAGAACATTTGAAAAGTCTTGGAATATCAACTGATGGTCATTCACCTGAACGTACAAAAGCGGTAATAGATTTTACTAAGCTTAATCCATCACCTAAATCTAATAATTGGATATACTGTGATTACAATAAAGTAATAGAGTGGGCTAAAAACGAGCCAACTGAATTTATAGATGTTATAAAACCTCTTTATGGAGAACCCGTTTGATTTAGTTAATTTTATTATACCATTGTGCTGGCTGCTTTCATGGGCAAGCATTTCATGTGTAGTTGTTTATTTTGTAAAACGTAAGAAATGACAAGAACAGAGTTTTTGATAAAGGAATTTAGGGGTTATCTCAAAAAGGATGAAACTGATATTGGGTTTATCTATCATAGGATATTTTCAATGTGTGATGATAACACATTAGGTATTGTATTGGATAGAATGTACGATAGCTTTATGGGTAAAAAGGACTATTGGTTTTATGAATTTCATAAATCAATTCGTCAAACTGACTTTTTAGAAGGTCTTTACCAGATAACTAACGTTGATAACCGTACTGAGGAACAGAAGTCTAGGCAAGATGAGTTATACAAGTCGTTGAGAGCTAAGTATGATGCTAGGCCCGATAAGGATGGTAAGTATATTTCATTAAGAGTATTTTCTTATGAGCATGGCTTAAAGGAAGAATGGGATGAATGGGCTAAGTTATCACAGATTTCACAGGGTGAGGTTAAAGAAAGTATTAGCGGTGCTATTGATGCTATTTTACATACCATAATTAATATGGATGTTGATGGTGTATTGGAAAGACTTCTTCGTATTACGTTTAGAATGTATCAAGCTGAAGTTGAAGATAAAATTATAAAAGAATAATTATGCCATTTGTACATTTAGTTACTAATAGTCTTAATCATCATAAATCCGATGATAATAATGACCCTGATAATAGGTTAGGTGGAATTATGCTTGCAATAGCATTCGTATTATTTGTTTATTTTTGCGTTAATACATAATGTTATGCCATGCACTAAATCAAAGTTTCCTAGTAAGCGAGCAGTAAATACTAAGGTTAATGTCTTGGTTAAGGCTGGCCACTGGAATAAGAAAGATAAGACAAATAGGGTGTATTACTGTGAAGAATGCCAATCTTGGCATATGACATCACTTGCTGAATACAACCCAACAGTTAAGCCGTTAGACGTTGTTGTAATGTTTAAAGAACGTTGGAATAATTTATTCAAAAAAAATTAGGCAATTTAAAAAGTTTTGACTATATTTGCATTTCAAATTATTAACAATAAAACAAAGAAAATGAGTACAGAAAATGAAAATGGCCAAGGCCAAGAGCAGCAACAAGATGCTGGTAAAGTTGAGAAACAGTTTAATGAAGTCTTAACTAAGATTAGGAGCATTCTTGGTGGCGACAGCGATTCGTTACTACACCCAAAAAAGAAAGTTAAGGGTGATGTGTTTAGCGAAATCGTTGGTGAACTAACCAAAGAAACGGTTGAAAAAAACCGTGCTGAGGTTAAGGAAGAGTTAGGTACACTCTTAAAAAAGTATGTTGAATTGCAATCTGAAATCTCTAAGAAAGAGGAAGAATTGAAAAAGCTTAAGCAAACTAAACAAAAAGAGTTTACTGAGGCTGCGAAGAAATTCTTCAACAAGATTGAAAATGTTTACGACTTGGCTAAGAAAATGGTTGAAGCTTTGAAAGAGGCAACAAGTAATTCTTCTGAAACAGAAGTAAAGTAAAAAAAAATATCGGTATGTTAATGAAACAAATTATGCCCGATGAAAACAATAGTAATTCTCAAGCTGACCGCATTAGGCGGTCACTTGAGGACACTATTAGAGAAACAAATCGGGTTGCGGCAAGATGGGCATCAGACATTAATAAGTCACCAGCTGGTAAGCGAGGTAAACTAATGATAACTGTTGATGATGTGAGAAGTGTCTTCAACGGCTTTTTTAAAAAAATGCTTAAGCATCATATTTGTGATGATATTGAAGCAACAAGATTTATGTCTTGGAATAAGCCACATATTAGGTTAAATGAAGATACATTACAAATCATTAGCGTTGAATTTTTACAGATGAGAGATTCTGACCATAAGTTCAAGCCAATGATTACTAAAGCACTATCAGAAATTGTGCTACCAACGCTTCATTATAAAATTGAGGATGAAGCTAAGGCCGAAATTCAAAAACCTCTTGAGGTTACCAACATTAGCTTTGATTCAATAACTAACATAAAGTTTTAATCATGAATGAATTTTTTACATATGACCCCGATAAAGCTGATGAAATAAGGGTTGAGGGTCAAAAGAATCTTCAAGAGTTAATGGAAGCAATCAAACCATTAAGATTGGAGCCTTGGTCTGATATTTCAAGAAAAAGCACCGATAAAGAAATTGAAGCTGGATTATTGAAGCGTAAGATTGATTGGTATGAAATATTCAATAAGTACTATGCTGAACATGACCCAGCGCAAATTAGTATACAAACGTTAACCCAATGGTTAATGAAAAATTATCAACCGCCACATAAGATAGTATGAGTAATCCAAATAATAATAGCTATGACGGAATAGTCATAAAGTATAATGGTGGACTTGGGGCAATCCTTTGTTCGTCATGTAGGGTTATTATTAAAACTGGAAAGGATTTTACTGAGGAAGAATCCGCCTATTCTAGGGGTGAAATAAAGGAACGTTTAGAAGCAAGGTATTGTGATAAATGTCAAGAAGAATTAAACAAGAAAAATGAGAGAGAAAATGATACTGAATAAAATATTAATAACACTGTTATTATCACTTTTAATGATGATGTCTTATGGTCAATTTAGAACCAATACATCGTTAGGTGGAAATTATAATAATGGTAATTCTGGTTTGTTTTTAACAACTCTTCAATCAGATATTCAGTTTGATTCTACTAAATTTCATCCATCAATACAACCCTATTTTTGCTATAGCCAAGTTAAGTCTGGCGGTGAATGGGTTACTAAACAACGTGAAAGCTATCTAGCCACATCACTTTATACCAAATATAATGGTTACAACCTATATCTCTTTACTGATGTTGAAAATTCATTAGTTAAACAATTTAACATAAAGGCATCAGTTGGCTTTGGTATTGGAAAGTACTTAAACTTTAAAAACTCATTTTTATCAACATCTATAGCTTTAATGCCTGAGTATTATTCATCGTTCACAAATATGACCGAAAAATCACTTAGATTATCATTAAGGTTACATTATAACGCAAGCGGTAAAGTCAATTTTAATACCGTTACATTAGTTCAGCCAGCAATATTAATGGACCCATTTATTGGTTATGGAAATAATTTTAACTTTAGGTCAACTAATAGTTTATCTTATCCAATAACTAATAGTCTATCTATTGGTTGCCAAGTATTAGTGGCGACTTCAACGCTTTCTACGTATACAGTACCTACATTAAAGGCTACTGATTTAACAACATCTTTCATTATAATTTACAAGCGATAGTATGGCAAAATTAACTAGTTTTCCAAGCACTGGATGCTGTAATTCAACTGATAAACGTTTATTAGATTTCTTAATTGAACGTAATAACGGTAAAAGTGTAAAACTTGAGGGTCGAAAATCAGTTGGATGGAATAATAACTCATATTGGCCAGTAGCAAATATTGACAATAGTACTAAACCTAGATATGAACTAAAAGATTTGTTACCGTTTCTTGGTGATAATTCTGATATTTCTAAATTTCAACCCTTTAAAATACATGATGAGATTGAGATTGGAACTAGAGTAATAGCTATTAAAAATGATTCAGTTGATGATGATTATCTAGTTGGTGATAAAGGTTTAGTTACTAGGGATATTCGTGATTCCATCGTTGAGGTAAAGTTTGATAAGGATATTGAACCAAAAACAGCGTTTAAATATCATTTAGCGTTATTACCAGAGCATGAAGAGGAAGCTTTAGTTGATGAAGATTCAGAATCTGTTGAAATTAAAAATATTAATTATATGGGTTATACTCCGTTAAAAGAAAAGCCTAGAAAAAATAAAAGAGTTATTTGTTTACAAGATTCAACATCTTCTAATGAATATAAATGTGGTTGGATAGGAACTGTAATGGAAGATAATGAGGCAGCACCAACTGTTAATTGGGATAATGGTATAAAATCAATAGTTTATTATACAAATTTAGCATATGTTACACTTAAAACACATAATATGATGAATGGTGAAGTTTATATGCTAAAGGATAGTGATGGATTTTGGTTGTTATTTAAGGTTAATGATAACTCTTTAGTTCCTAATACTGATGAAGAGACAATTAAAAGCGTTTCAGGAATTAATTCAAGAGGTAAATATAGACATGATTCTGTTCTACCTATTCGTAATAGAACAATTAATAAAGCTACTAATTTTCAGCGTGATTGGGTAGAGCATTGTATCGAAAAAGGTGAATTTGTAAGTGAAGTTGATTATGGCCGTATAAATATTGAACAACGGGAGATAAATGAATTAATAGACAAAGCACATGATAAATACCCAATTGGTACATATGTAAAGTCATTATTTCATACCAATAATCCAATACTTAAAATAACTAGTGAGGTTTTTAGTTACTACGCTGAACAAAAAAGAGTTGCAGGTATTGGTGAGACTAGTTTTTTACCCGTTGTATACTTAGATGGTAAATGGGCTGAAATTGTTGACGAAAGAGAATTTAAAGCTGAGCAGTTGTTAATTGAAGCTAAAAGGCGTTATCCTGTTGGTAGTAAGGTATGTCCAGCGCATCTTGGTAAAGGGCCTTATTATATGATTATCACTGAGGATTGTATTTTTAAAGCTACAGACTATGATGTTGTTTCCTATCTACCAAATTTTAATATTTCCTCAAATGATAGTAAATATGGTAATTCTTCTAATGCTAGGTTCATTTATTCAGATGGAAAATGGGCTGAGCTTTATGAGGAACCAACGGAATTTATTAGAGGTAAATGGTATATTGGGTTTCATCGTATAGAAAACTTCATTTTTAAATTCGATGACCAAAAAGATAATAGATTTTATTATAGTGATATGGAAAATATTATAAGTCGTGGTGTACATTTGAGACATGGTAATTTTCTATATAGTGGTAACGATAAAGTTAGAGAAGTGACACAAGAAGAATTAGATAAATATTTAGAAGATGGTCATCCAGATAAAACTTGGGAACCTAAAGTTGGTGAAAATGCTGTCATGGTAGCAGCTGGTGGTTGGGGTTATCATCCTGATGATGATGGTTGTATTGCTACCATAACTGAAGTTTTTAAAAGTTCTTATGAAACAAGAAAATATGAAATTTCTGGTTATTTATTGAATCCTACAGTGCGTAATAGACCACCAGGCAGAGTAATTTTCGACCATGTTCCAATTTTTAGAGACAATGGTACCGTTGTGTGTCGTAAAGCTACTATTGACGATATGCTTAAAATAGTTGCAAAACCTATGACTTTTAACCCTACTTCATTTGAACCGCTATTTGATGCATCTGGCTCTATGGCTGAGAAAAAGTCAACTTTTGCTGATGTTAAATGTAATATTACAAGTCGTGAGCCGAGAGAAGATGAAATAATAACAATGGCGGTACAAAAAAATAGGTATACACCAACACTTGATTTAAGTTCTCCTAAATCTAAGAAGGTTAAGAAGCCAGTACTTGATTTTAATGATGATTCGTTTAAGAATATGCCGTTTAATAGACCATTGGATTTAAACATAAAAAAAGAAAAAAAGAAGAAAATAAATTTGGTGTTGTAGGAATAATACAGTATATTTGCATAGTAAATTAATAACAATAAAATAAAAAAAATGGCAGGTAAAAGTACAGCTCAAGGAGCATTTGCAAAAAGAGTTATTGTAGCTCTTAAAGAAGGTGATGAAAGTAAAGTACTTCGTTTTGAGACGAGACTTGGTAAGTATTTCGACAATCAAGTTGAAGACCGTGAGAAAAAGATTGAGAATTTGAGAGAGAAAATCTCTGATGCTGAAGAAGCACTTGAAGAATCAATCCTTAAGGTTGAACTATCAAGGATTATTCAGATTGAAAGTACTGATTCTTACATCCCTACTTATGTAAGTAACCTTAATAGAGGTCTTACAGTGGTTGAAGGATTTGAAGAAGAAATTGCTACTATTGAAGGCGAAATCGCTAAGCTTAAGAAGTTGAAAACTCTTATCTTCGGTGAAGACAAGAAAGCTACTAAGGCTACTAAGGCTACCGATAGTGCAGCTGAGTAATTGACGAATTGCTTGGTAAAATCCTGAATGTGGATTAAACCCACATATACCGATAGGCTTCACCGAATTCGTCAGGTATAGGTGTAAGTTAAGGGGCTATGAACAAAGATAAAGTGCCCTATGAACTGGTGACGTGTGAATTAACTATTCCAGTTATTTTTGGGACTATGGTGAGAAGTGGTTAATCCAACAGATGTAAGTCTGCTTCAACGCTGAGATATGATGATTGTACATATAAGCAAACGTAGGCGTTGATAGGTAAAAGGGTAATTGTTATGTAGTCATGTAGCTAGTGATGGGCATAACAAAGATAGTATTACTGACAAATATGCAAGTTCGACTCTTGCTAGTTCCACATGAATGTTTTAATTGAAAAATATAGAGGATTTAATATCACTTTTGATACTGATAGTGAAGTATTTTTATCTGAGTTAAATAACGAAACTACTGATAGGTTCCGCAACGTGGAAGATAGTCCATGTAAGAGTAGTAAGTCTTATGCTGCAATAAAAAAATTCATTGATGATTTCATAAAAGAACATCTTGAATTTGAACCATTTGAAGCAATTCACAGACCAGATAAAAATGTCTGGAATAAAGATAAAACTAAAATAAAAGTTATCGGGCTTAGGAAGGATGGCCGATTTATTGCTGAGGATAGGAAAGGCGAAAAGTTTCAATTAGATAGCTTTAGTGAAAAAGACTACATTGTCTACAATGAAAAAGATAATGCACATTTCGCAACAATAGCAATCTTAGAACTTGAAGCTGAAGAGGCTAGAAAAAAAGTTGACGAACTTAAACGTAAACCAATTGAATCGGTTTCATTGGAAGAGATTAGAAAAAAATATAGAATATAATGAACAACATTACATTTAATTTCGGAAAGTTTATCGTTTTAATCGCTAGTATAGCACTAGTGATACCATTTATTATGTTAATTTTTGGTGCTCAAATATATGTCTCTACAGGGGAAAATTTTGAGGATTCCACATTAGGTAAACTCTTAAAACACTAATTTATGAGAAAGATTTTGCTAGTATTATTATTTTCACTATCTTTGTGTTCTTGTAGTTTAATGTTCCCTTATTATCCTAAGCTTAATCAAGTTAGGGCTTTAAAAGTTGGTATGACTGAGGACATGGTAACTACACTACTTAGAGATAAGCCTTGGTCAGTTGAAGTGAATACTGATAATGAGTATTGGTTTTTCTCTTATGAGTCAGCTGATGACAGGATTGACCACTTGAAGTTAACCTTCTCAAATCATTTATTAACTGACATAATGTCATATTAATGGACGCTAAAGAAGAAGCTATACGGTTAGAAAGCATCTTTGGTTGTAAGACACCTGAGGTTATAGATGAGATTAAAAAGTATGATAAGAATGAGTCATATTTTTGGGATGAAGTAAAAAGTGAATATTATAAACTTTAATTCGAGATAATGAAAGAAGGGGAAAGAATATACGTTGAGTCCTTAATTGAAAGTGACGAAGAATACAAAGAGATGGCTAGGAAATATCCTAGTACGTACCAATCAAATGTTAGACCGCAATTCTTTGAATCTACATTTAAGTGGCGTTATCGTATGGGTAAGGGTATGACACCTGAAATGATTAAGAAATTTAATCAGAATTTGGTTGAATTAAAAGCATTTTTAATCGAGCAAGCAAAGCTTAAAAAAGAAAAAGAAAATGGGTAGTTATTCACACACATGTAAGTTAAGCAATTTACCAATAACATCTGGTGTACCAGTTATGTTAATTGTTATGAAACCAATTGGTAAGTTATACGATAACTCGGAAGAAACACTAAGTAAATATGGTAGCACTTATATGTGTTGTAATGAGGGCCCAAGATTAAAGTATTCGCCAGTGTGGTTCCCTATAAAAGGTGAGTATGACGATTATGGTGGTATTGAGAATATTGTTAAAGATGACAATACAGCTATCCTCGAAGAGTACTATGGGCTTACAATAGAACAGTTAATGGCTATTGTAACATCTGGCCGTAAACATGATGGCTTTGATGAAGCATTACGGGTAATTAAAAAGCCTATTGTATATCCTGATGATTGGATTGAAGATGAGGACCACATAGATAGGTATTGTAGACTTACTGGCGATGTAAGACCATTTAAGGGTAGATACCCTATTCAAAAGGATGGTGTATATTATGGCTACCCCAAAGGTCGTAAAGCGAAGATTACTAAGGATGAATATGCTGAACAAATTACAGCACTTCATAAACATTATCTCAGGTATCAAGAATGGGCTAAGACTAATCCAGATTACGATAAAGATTATGGTTATATTGATTATCAAGAGCGTTATCTTGAATTATTAACATACTCTGGTATGTGGGTACGTGGTGATTTTTACGAAAAGTTAACTGATATTAGTAAGAAAGACGAATATAATACTGTCAATTTAGGTACACCAGAGGTATTAAAAACACTAGGTTTTGAAGAACTTCCTGTTGATAAGAGTATTGAAAGGTATAATATACCATTCATAAAAGATGGATTAACGATTTACAGCGATGGTAGATGGATTGATGGTTCAATTTATAGATTCAAAGATTTAAAAGCATACTGTAATAAACATAAAGTAGATATTGATATTAGCGGATTTGTTAGTAGAGATAGTGTTGAACAATACTTTGATTTTGTTTTACCTAAAAAAAGTAAAAGACGTGTTATTTCGCCCGATGAATTAAGAGACGAAGCGTTAAAGAAAATCCAAGACTATAAAGCAATGGCTGATGCTGCTGAAAC
>Ga0208741_10000084_pt1 | contig 52591 bp, 75 predicted proteins | sample CryBogCBE03Jun09_FD_184576 | JGI IMG/M metagenome (GOLD analysis project Ga0208741, IMG submission 184576) | Freshwater microbial communities from Crystal Bog, Wisconsin, USA - CBE03Jun09 (SPAdes) | ecosystem: Environmental > Aquatic > Freshwater > Lake | place: Crystal Bog, Wisconsin, USA...
ATTCAAGACTTACAGCGCGCCCATCTACCGGTCATGCCGTACAACCCCGGACGGGCCGACAAGATACAGCGCCTGTCTATCGTCGCCAACATCATTAAGGCAGGGCGCGTCTGGGTGCCTGAGAGCTCCAAGACCCCCGGCTTCGTGCGTGACTGGGCTGAAGGCATGGTGTCACAAATTTGTTCGTTCCCTGAGGGCACAATCCATGATGAGTTTGTGGACTGCATCAGTCAAGCCTTAAGGTACTTGAGGGACGCCGGTTGGATCAGCATCGACCCCGGCCCCCGTGAGGAGCTCGAACCTGAAGACATTAGTGACGCAGAGATTTACAACATGAAAGGGCGTCAGAACCCTTATTCGCAATGACCACTACTAATTTAATTAGTAAGGGTTTATACCTACTAATTTAATTAGTATCAACCAGAAAGGAGACAGCATGGCAGATGAAGACTACTTATATTACGAACAAACAAACGGCGCCTACAAGCGCGTCATGCACCTTGATGGAGTGCGCACCACGGTCTGCGAGAACCGGTTTGAGATCAGCGTCCAAGACCGAACAGAAATCTGGGAGCAACTCGCCGTCCAACAATTGCGTGAGTGGATCAAGTGGCGCAAAGAGCAAGAGGAGTTGCGAGAGTCTCGGAGTCTGTCAGGGAGACAACCGGTGTCCAAACTGCCGGTGGACGATAAGCAATCCGCATAGGATAATTGACGAATGAGCAAACCCAAATACCCACATTCGCATGCCCATGAGATGGCCCGACTGAACGCCATTAAGATGTTGGGTTTGCATGAGCACAATACAGCAGAAGATCGAGCGCGAGCTTTAGGCTATAACCTTGATGAAAAGCTTTATCACGGTACAAACAGCGAGTTTCCTGCTTTCGAAAAGCATCCACGCTATGGCGCAGGAACATATGCCACAGAAGACCCAGAGATTGCCGATATCTATGCAGAGAGTGAGCGTCGTGAAGGTAATGCCGCGCCCAATGTGTTACCGATTGTGGCAAGAGGTCGCAAGCTCACAGTATCAGACTTGCACCCAGAAGACCCACACTCTGGTGGATGGTTCAGAGAGAACATGGCTAAGGCGACTGGTATGCCCAAGACTCGTCGCATGGAAGAAAATTTGCCACACCATGGATATGACCGACTACAAATCAATGACATGTCTGACTTGGGTGGTGTGCAGACACAGCACATGTTTCCCGATCCATCTGTAATTCGATCTCGGTTCGCGGCTTTTGATCCCCATAGAGTTCATGAGAACGATCTACTCGCCGCCAAAGGTGGAATCGTATCAATGTTGCGTAAGCATGGACGCCCAGTAGATAACGATCTAGATGCTATGCGTAAGATGAGCAATGGTCATAGAGTATTTATAGCGCATGAGCAAGATGAGATGCCGACTGAGATACACCGTGTAGCAGACATGCATGGCTACACACCTGATCAAATTTATACAATTGCTCCTGAGCACTTCATTCAACGCAAAGCCGAAGGAGGCACAATGAATCAACCATCACTAGCGCAGATGCGCGTCAATCTGGCACAGCACAGAAACCCAGACCTCATGGACAGCATCGGCGTAAATGAAGCTGTGGACATGCAACCCAAAATGTTCATCAACCCCAACCCCAAGCCTATTGGTGGTATCCCATCTATTGGTGGCGTATCAACCAAAAATGGCATGCCAATTGGTGGCGTGGATGTAAACCCACAACAGCCGGGCCAACAACTCAACCCACAACCTCCGCAAATGCCCGGTCAGCCTCAGCCCGGTCAACCGGGAGCATCCGGCGCCGCTCCTGCACCCGGTGGCGCGCCCACAGGCCCAAGCGGTGGAGCTCCTGCGCAGATGGGCAACATGCTCCAAATGACGCCTCAAGGCCAAGCTTTGGCGGCTATGGGAGGAGGAACAACTCAGCAACCACAACAATTAGCAAATGGTGGTATGGCTAATGGTGGACAAAAGCCAAAAAAACTTACTGTTGAAGAAATGAAAAGAGCTATATTTGAAAAAGCTCAAAAGGGATTACAAAAAGCATCAGAAGTTTTAGGAAAACATGAAGGATCAAATATTTTTTTGACTGAAGCTGATCGTGCTAAAGTAGAAAAGAAAAAAAATGGAATGAGGGGCGGTGTTGGATTCTCTCAAATCGGCTTAGAAGATCCTGATTACGCAGGTAGAACATGGGGTGTTGGCAAGTCTGGAACAGCAATTAAATTATTGAACCGCCAAAATAAAAGAGCGCCAGAGGGTAATGCCATTTGGACAACATTTATTGGCACACCCGAAATGCATACATCTAATCAAATAGTTTTTGATAGGATGTACAAAAACTTTTTACAAGCAAAAAAAGCGGGTTTGTTGAGTCCTGAAAAAGAAGCTGAGATGTTAGATATTATGAGATCAGCTATGACAAGGGGTACAGAAAAAAAACCATCTCAAGCTATTTTTAAACCAAATGCTAACTTTGATGATAATGATTTGTTTAATACATTTGAAAAAAGACGCATCTTATCTGATTTAATGTCAGGTAAAAAAATAGGTGGAAAAAAAGCTCAAATATTTGACGCATCTAAAATGATTGAAGATACAACCGATCCAAAGTTACTTCATGCTCCAACTTTATCGGTGGGCCCGCATGTATTCACATTTAATGGTGAGACATCACATGAACCACATTTAAATCAAGCGTTCCCGTTTATGTTACATGGCGAGACAAGCCCTGATGCATTTCAACAAGTTCCATTCAAAACATTTGCAGAAGATTTTACTAATCAAATAAAACAAACCAAAGGTAGGGATCCCGGCTACATGGATATTGTGCGTAATATTCCAAGTCAATTCTTATCTGAAAAGTACTTAACAAATTTACAAAAACAAGGTTACGAAGAAGGCGGTAATGTAAAACTTCACGAAGACATTGAAATGGCCTCAGGTGGTGCAATGCGCTTAGAACTCCTTAAAAAGAAAGCCCGTGACGCTTTCCCTCACATGAACGATGGTGGTCAACCACCCAAGCGCCGTGTATTCAACATCATGCCTGCGACCCAAGGAGCAGTGAAAACCCCTAATGGATTCACGCCCTATGATGCCAGTAACCCAACCATTGCTAGTCTGGCTCGCGCCTTTGATGAGGCGATTGCCCATCACTTAGCTCTTCCTTCACATAACCGCATGATGAACAGCGTGAGAGCCGCTGAGATGGTGTCCAACCATGTGGGCCGAACAGGTGATAACAAGCCTAAAGATTTGCTCGGCAAGAACGCCAAGCTCATCAAGTCTGAAAAGGGCGGCGAGGAGGCTATCAAGCTTCCTGATAATCGAGGTGTCGAGACGACTGGTCTGGCACTGGCTCCTGCGTTTGTTCAGGGCAAGTTCAACACCTGCCCCAACTCAGCATCATGTAAAGCAGAATGCTTAGGCAAGACCTCAGGCAATTACTTCAAACTTGGCGGTGGCACCAACCTCGAAGAGTTCAAGGGCCCACGCTTGAACAGCTTGAACAAGACCTTGGCGATGATCAACGACCCTCACTCTTTTGCTGTCAAGCTCTATGATGAAATTCAAGACGCCAAAGCGATTGCGGCACAAAACAACAACCACTTGGGTGTGCGCCTCAATGTGCTGTCGGATCTCAATCCACGAGTCCACAAGGCCATCATCAACGGTCACCCTGATGTGACCTTCTATGACTACACCAAGAACAACACCAACCCTATCGCGCCCAACCACCACTACACTTACTCAAGCACTGGCGTGAGCGACCAAGATATTCACAACCCCAATAGCAATTGGAAACAGATGCGCCGTCGGTTGGAGGGTGGTGACAATGTGGCAATGGCCTTCACACACAATGAGCACCTGCCCCACCAGATCGTTGATCACGAGACTGGCAAAGTATTCAAGGTCATCAATGGTGACAGCCATGACTTCCGACCACTGGACATTCAACCTGAGGGCGAGCATGGCGTGATTGTGGGCTTGAAGAACAAGAAAGCCATTGGTGAAAAAGGCAACGCTCACATTGACTCGAACGGCTTTTTTGTGAAGTACGATCCACAGTTGATGAAGAAAGAAAACGGCAGGTATTCTCGTGTACCGACCACTGAAATATCAGCAAAGACCGGCAAGCCCAAATTGGGTGAGACAATACCGCAGAACAGGACGGTGCATATTCATCCACAAAGTCCTGCACCCAGAGAAAAATCAAATGACGAAGGATGGGAAGTATGAGCAAGAAGAAACTAGACCCACATCATTTTTATGCCCAGTTCCATGGACTGGAGCACCACAATGACCCTGAAGACCATGTCAAGCACAAGCATCACTTGCACAGCCCTGATGCGCATAAGGCACACAAAGGCTTAAATTTAAAAAGTCTTGCACGAGCCAAGCACAAGCACTCAGGCAATAAAGGATAATCATGGCTGAAAAAGATGACGACTTAAACATTCAGGAGCAAGAAGACGGCTCCGCTGTGATGGACATGCCTGCATTCGACACTGACGAATTGCCAGACGGTTCAGCCATTGTTGATATTGATGATGGCCCAGAATTCAACCCAGAGTTCTACGACAACTTAGCAGATTCTGTTGACCCCGGTGTTTTGTCGGACATTGTCTTCAATTATTTAGACTTACTTGAAAGCGATAAGCAGGCACGAGAACTGCGCGACAAACAATATGAAGAAGGTATTAAACGGACTGGTATGGGCAATGATGCCCCCGGAGGTGCAACCTTTATGGGAGCCTCTAAGGTCGTGCATCCTGCCATGGCTGAGGGTTGCGTTGATTTTGCCGCTCGCGCAATTAAAGAGCTCTTTCCACCAGATGGCCCGGTCAAGTCAAAAATTATTGGTAAGGTTGACGATCTTAAGACGGCGGTTGCAGAGCGCAAGGTTGAGTACCTTAACTGGCAGATCACTGAGCAAATTGAAGAGTTCCGCGACGAGCAAGAACAACTTCTGACCCAGTTACCACTCGGCGGTTCACAGTACATGAAACTGTGGTACGACGAAGACAAGAAGCGCCCCTGCATTGAGTTCTTGCCAATTGACCGGGTGATCCTGCCCTTTGCGGCAACCAACTTTTACACGGCACAGCGCGCCGCTGAGATTCACGAGATTACTCAGTTTGAGTTTGAGCGCCGCATTAAGTCGGGCATGTACCGCGACATCAACTATGTGCAGGCATCCGGCACGATTGATGAGGGCAAAGTAGCGAAAGCCAACAACAAGATTGAAGGCAAGCAGTTCGAAGAGAACAAAGACGGTATTCGCACCGTCTATCATATCTACACATGGCTTGAGCTCGAAGATGACAAGCACACCAAGGGCAAGAACGCGCCCTACATTTTGATGATCGATGTGCTCGACAACGAAGTGGTTGGTTTGTATCGCAACTGGGAGGAAACAGATGAGACACACACTAAACTCGATTGGGTGGTTGAGTTCAAGTTCATACCTTGGCGCGGTGCTTATGCTATTGGTTTACCTCACCTTATTGGTGGCCTCAGTGCCGCTCTTACTGGCTCTTTACGGGCTCTTTTGGACAGTGCGCACATTAACAATGCCGCTACTATGCTTAAGCTTAAGGGCGCGAAGATTAGTGGTCAATCTCAGCAAGTCGATGTAACTCAGATTATTGAGATTGAAGGCGCACCCGGTGTGCAAGACATTCGGCAAATTGCTATGCCGATGCCGTTCAACCCACCAAGCGAAGTACTCTTTGAATTATTGGGCTTTTTGGACAAGGCAACAAAATCTGTGGTCACAACGGCTGAAGAAAAGATTGCCGATGTAAATGCGCAAGCTCCAGTTGGCACCACGCAAGCTTTGATTGAGCAAGGCTCACAAGTCTATTCATCGATTCATGCGCGCCTGCATGCTTCACAGGCTCGTGTGCTAAAGATTTTGTGCCGTCTGAACCGTTGGTACTTTGACGACATGCAAAAAACAGACATTGTGTCTGACCTTGAGATTACACGCGAAGACTTTGCCAAGAACACCGATGTACAGCCGGTGTCTGACCCTAACATCTTCTCTGAGACTCAGCGCATGGCGCAGTCGCAAGCGGTGTTGCAGTTGGCGCAACAGTTCCCTGACCAATTCAAGCTTGGGCCAGTAATTTCACGCATGCTCAAGCAAATGAAAGTGCCCAACATCAACGACATCATGAACGATGTGCCTGCACCTGAGCAACGCACCTCGGCAGATGAGAATGCGGCTATGCTCGTGGGCCAGTCAGCCTATGCGTACATTCAACAAGATCATATTGCTCACATTCAAGATCACTTGCAGTTTGCTATGAATCCGTTCTTGGGCCAAAACCCATTTGCAGACCCGGCATACCTCAACAACTTGATCGAGCATTTGAAACAACACATGACCTTGTGGTACTTGAACCGCTCGAACGGTTATGTGCAAGAGATGACCGGCAAACCAATTGACGACTACGACAACCCGAACCTCACGCCGACCATCGACAAGGTCTTCACGACCATTGGTGCCCATGTGATGTTGGATGTCAATGATGTGTTTGGCGACCTGATGCCGTCCTTCCAGAAGCTGATTCAGATGGCACAAGAGCGCAGTCAACCCAAGGCACCTCCAATACCACCAGACGCACAAGTGGTTAAGGATACTCAGACGGCTGAGACACAGCGTAAGACCCAGAAAGATCAGCAAGACGCTCAACTGGCTCAGGCTCGTTTGGCTCTGGATCAACAAAAAGCTCAAATGGACAATCAGACTAAGATTGCCATTGAAAATGCCAAGATGACGCATGAGACGATTCGACAAGCGGCTCAAGCTCAAACACAGGCACCTCAAATGCCTGTGACACCACCGGCCCCACAAGGGCCACAACCTCAACCACAAGGAGCTCCAAATGGCAACATCTGATTACGAACAGAGAACCATTGATGTGCCGCAACATAAGCGTATCGCTCAAGGCGAAAAGCTTGATGGCACTGCAATGCAACCTAAAGGTGGAAGTCAATCTTCCTCTGAAGGCAAAAAATCTGGCGGTCTGGCACATGCTGTGACCAAAAAGAATAAATGATTGAGCAACTGATCCATAGGATCAAACTACGACAAGACGAATTGAAGGAGGCTCTATCCGTAGGGGCGCCAATCAATTGGGAATCGTACCAAAGATTAGTCGGTGAGCATCAAGGGTTGCAATCAACCTTAGACATTATTGACAACATCTTGGAAGAAGAAGAAGGCAAATTTTAACCAATGCGCTGAATAAGCGCGCTTATGCACCTGAAATATGGTGATGGAGATACAAAAATGAGTGATACCAAAGACATCCCTACCATCGAGGGTCAATCAGGAGCGCCTAACGCCGAAGAAATGGCATGGGCGTTCCCTGATGTACCGGCAGGACAAGCTCCTTACGGTGGTCGTGTGATTGTGCAACTGCGTCGAATCAAAAAGAAAGCAGGCCGCATCATCATCGTCGATGAAACCAAAGAAAACGAGAAGTGGAACAACATGATCGGCAAGGTCGTGGCTATTGGCCCACTGGCGTTTAAGAACAGAGATACCATGCAACCATGGCCTGAAGGCTCATGGGCTGAGATTGGTGACTTTGTACGGGTACCTAAATGGGGTGGTGACCGTTGGGAGCGTTATGTTCCATCGGAAATTAACCAAGAGTTTAAAGAACCCGTCTTATTCATGACGATTAACGACCACGAATTGATAGCAAAGGTCACAGATGACCCACTATCGTTCAAAGCATATGTGTAAGGAGAAAAAAAATGGCTGAAAAAAAAGAAAATATTGAGGTTGAAGAGCAAAACGACGGCTCTGCAACCGTTGAAGTGCCTGAAAAAATGCTCGAACCTGAAGTTGTTGAAGAACAAAATGGGTTTGATCGTGCAAAAGAAGTCAACGACGCTGATGCAGACCATCCAAATGACAGCGACGAGGTGCGTGATGCAAAACGCAATCGACGCCGAGCTAAAAAAGACCTTATTCGCAAGACAAATCAGGAAAAGGATGTCCGTCTTCAGCAGTTACAGCGTGAAAACGAAGAATTCAAGCGCCGCTTAAATCAGTTAGAGCGCAACACCAAAGCCGAACAGGTTGTCAAGATCGACAAAGCGGCAGACGATGCGTTGACACGCCTCGAATACGCCAAAATGAAGATTTCTGAGGCCACACAAACCGGTGATGGGCAAGCTATGGTGGCGGCTCAGACTCTAATGATGAATGCGCAAGAAGAAGTGCGTCATCTGAGGCAGTTAAAGAACCAAGCAGAGCGCAATCTGAAACAACCTCAGGCCGCGCCCCCTGCAAATCCGCAAGTTCAGCGCCTTGCAAAGGATTGGATGAACAACAACCGTTGGTACAACCCTGCTAACACTGACCCCGACAGCAAGATTGCTAAAAAGGTCGATGAGATCATGGCAAACCAAGGTTGGGATCCGGCTGATCCCGAATATTGGGAAGAATTTGATAGCCGTTTGCAAAAAGAATTGCCTCATAGGTACAATGGAAACAATGACAACGGAAATCGTAATGTCAGAAGACCAAGGAATGTTGTGACTAGTTCAGGAAGAGAAGCATCAGCGGCATATGGGGGCTCTAACCGCTCTCAATTCGTCCTTTCACCCGAAAGAGTGAGAGCGATGAAGGACGCAGGTGCTTGGGAAAATCCTGAGCGAAAAGCTCGCATGATCAAAAACTTTATTGCGTTTGATCGCGCAAACCGTAACAACTAATCTAAGGGGAAAACATTATGGAATCTAGACTCAAAAAATCTTTGAACGCTAACGGACGCCAAGACCGTGAAAACGGGGAAGCAGGACGCGTAGCGCCTCAAGAAAAGTTCGCTTCGACACAGGAACGCCGAAAGATGTGGAGTGAGGAGTGGACGCAATCAGCATTGCCTAAGTTGCCCGAAATGGACGGGTGGCACCTTTGTTGGCTTTCAACAACTAACAGCTATGACAGCATAGATAAACGGATTCGCTTAGGGTATGTACCCGTTAAGTCGGAAGAGTTACCCGGTTATGAAGATTATCGAGTGAAGTCAGGTGAGCATGTTGGATATATATCATGTAACGAAATGTTACTGTTTAAGCTTCCTATGGAGCTCTTCCAAGAGGTCATGACCCTCATGCATCACGACAAACCTCGTGAAGAAGCAGAGAAAGTCAAGATTCAAATGGAAAGCCTGCAGGGCCGCGACAGTACAGGTCGTCCCTTGGTACAAGTTGAAGGCGAAGGTATGGGCTCTTTTGATCAGCAACCAAACAAAACACCCGTATTTTCGGGTTAACTTCTTAGGAGAAACATATGTCTAGTACATCAGCTCCATTTGGTTTGCGCCCTGCGTTCCACCCTTCCGGTCTGGATCGCGCTCAAGCGCTTGCTAATGGAATTACCTCTGGCTATTCAAACAACATTTTGAAAGGCCAACCTGTTGCTTATTCAGCATCAGCCGGTGTCATCATCCCTTTGACAACCAACCCTGCTTCCGGCTCTGCCGTGGCTTGGTCTGGTGCCTTTGCAGGCGTTGAGTGGACTGATACAACTGGTCGCCGTCGTATTTCTAACTATTGGCCTGCAAGCACCGCGTACACCACCGGTTCCTGCGTTGCTTATTTCTACAACGATCAAAACATCGTTTATGAAATCCAAGCTGACGGTTCAATGGCTCAGACTACCCTCGGCAACGAGTACAACTTCACCAATGTGACCGCAGGCTCTACTACCACAGGTCTGTCGCAAGCCACTTTGGGCTCTGCTACTGCCGCCGGTAATACCGTCCAAGGTCAAATGCGTGTTGTTGATTTGGCCCCCTATGTGGACAATGCGTGGGGAGATTCCTACACCATCGTTCGTGTCGTTAACGCACAGTCACAGTTCTTCGGTGCTGTAACTGCTATTGCTTAAAAGGAGCTAAATCATGGCCGCACCAATGCGAAGTACGGATTTCCGTTCGATAGTTGAACCAATTCTCAACGAATGTTTCGACGGAGTCTATGATCAACGCGCTGACGAATGGTCACGCGTTTTCCGTGAGGAAGATGGTATTCCTCGTAACTACCACGAAGAGCCTGTTCTTTATGGATTTGGCGCCGCTCCACAATTGCCTGACGGTACTCCAGTGACCTATCAGCAAGGTGGTGTGTTGTTCTTACAGCGTTACCTCTACAAAGTGTATGGCTTGGCCTTTGCTCTGACTAAGGTTCTCGTTGAAGATGGCGACCACATCCGTCTTGGTCAAGTCTATGCTCGCCACTTGGCACAATCTTTGGTGGAAACCAAAGAATTGTTGTCTGCGAACATTCTCAATACGGCCTTCAACAGCTCTTACCCCGGCGGTGACGGTGTGTCTTTGATTAACACTGCACACCCAATCGTCAACGGTACCTTCAGCAACCAATTGGCTACTGCCGCCGTGTTGTCTCAAACATCTCTCGAACAGATGTTGATTCAAATTCGTCAAGCAGTGGACAACAACGGCAAGCGTATTCGCTTGGTGCCCCGTCAATTGATCGTGGCTCCCGGCAATATCTTCCAAGCTGAAGTGTTGTTGAAATCTGTTCTGCGTACTGGTAACGCAAACAATGACATTAACCCAATCAAATCTATCGGTTTGCTTGACGAAGGTGCCGCTGTTCTGTCTCGTTTGACTTCTGCTACTGCATGGTGGGTTCAGACCGACGCTCCTGAGGGCTTCAAGCTCTTAATGCGTCGTCGTTTGGAGAAGACCATGGAAGGCGACTTCGAAACTGACACTATGCGTTACAAGGCTACTGAGCGCTACGCTGTGGGCTTTACTGATCCACGCTGTGCATACGGTACGCCCGGTATGTAAAAAATGTGGGGTGGGCCTAAAAACCCACCCTTTTTTGAAACCTGAGTGGTTCAAGCCACAAGGAGAAAAAAATGCCTCAATTTAGTGATGATCTGTTCTTGGGTACTGCCCAAGGCTATATTGGTACAAATCAAACGAACGCTGAAGCCGTTATCACTGGTTCCGTAACCGGCACCACAATGACTGTGACATCGATGAACTCTGGTGATTCTTTGGTTCTGGGACAATATGTCAACGGAACTGGTATTACCGCCAACTCTTACATTTCTGCCTTTGTTTCTGGCGCAGGTGGCACAGGTACTTATACCTTGAGCCAATCTTCGTCTGCGACTGGCTCAATCACAATTTATGCCTCAGGTAACTCTGGCCTTGGTGATCCATCTCCAATGGAAGTTGGTGTGGGCCCATTGGGTCGTGAGTATGTCTGGGACTTAATCCCTCAAACTCTGCAAGCCGCAAATATTGCCGCTTCGCAAACTCCTGCCGCCGCAGGTGCATTGACCTTGACTGCAGGTACTTCTGCCAAGTCTGTGGTTCGCACCGACGGTACGACTGTCATTCAGTTGGATACGCCTCGTGCAGTGTCCATCTTCTTGACAACTGGCGGTACTCCTCGCACCTACACTGTTTCAGGATATGACTACTACGGTCAGCCAATGACTGAAAACATCTTGACTGTTGCAAACGCAACTACACCCGGTAACAAAGCTTTCTATCAGATCGCTTCTGTGACTGGTGCAGGTGGTGGATCTGGTGCCGCAGTGACTGTTGGTACTACCGACAAGATCGGTTTGCCATTGCGTGTGTTTGATGCAGGATACATTGTTCGCACAGGTTGGAACAACACCCTTGCCAACGACGCAGGTACGCTTGCAGTTGCTGACATGACAAACCCTGCAACATCAACCACTGGTGATGTTCGTGGTACTTACATCCCTTCAAGCGCTACCAACGGCATTAAGCGTTTGGTGGTTGTTATCGCACTGCCCGGTATCGCCACAGGCCCCAATGCAACTCGCACTGGTGCTCTTGGCGTGACTCAAGCTTAATAGGAGGCTGTCATGTCTGAATTTAAACCAATGGTGAAGATGTACACCGATGAGCCTTCAGTATCACTGAAACTCAAAAAAGGTGGCAAAGTCAAAGCCAAGCACCACAAAGAGCATTCTGAGCATGGTCACAAAGCTATGCAACACCATGCAATGGGTGGTATGCATAAAGCTTTTGAATCTGAGGCCGGTAAGGCTCCTAAAAAGCCTTCCATGATGGCTCGTGTGAAAGCAATGAACCCCCAGATGTACAAGAAGGGTGGCAAAGTTGCTCACAAGGTTATGGGCGGTGCTATGGCCCCCGGCGCGGCAGGTATGCCTGCAGGCGGCATGGGCATGCAACCTATGGGTCAAGCGGCTTTGGGTCAAATGACTCCTCAGCAACGCATGCAACGCGCCATGATGGTCAAGAAAGCTCTTGGCGGCATGAAAAAGGGCGGTTCTGCAGATCACAAGATGATCGAGAAGCTCGAAAAAGAATTGCACCACCACGAGTCTTTGGACATGGCACATGCTCACCACAAAAAGCATGGTGGCATGGCTCACCACGCTCACGGTGGCAAAGTTCATAAGACTTCTGGTCATCCTGAGGGCTCTATGGAGCACCACAAAGCCATGTGCAAGCACTACGAAAAGATGTGCAAGGCTGATGGCGGTTCTGCACACGCTCGCAAGATGCTTAAGCATCACAAAGCAATGTGCATGGGCGGTAGCTATGCATCTGGCGGTGAAATTGATCGCGACGAAACCAAAACCACTGTTGAAGGCAACGCAAAACGCTTTGTCAACAATATCCACGACGGTGAGCACCACGATCACACCAGTGGCAAGACTGGTGATGTTAAGTTGGGCAAAGCCGCAGGCTACAAACGCGGTGGTCGCACTCATCGTTTTGCTGAAGGCGGTTCTACTGGAAACACTATTCCTAGTGACTCCAAAAAGAGCATGAACTCTGGCAAGATCAGCTTGGGTGGCACCATTGAAGGCAATGAGCACTATTACGAAAACACTGACATGCACACTGCAGACAAGTTTAGCGGCTCTAAAGCCACTGGCGGCGTTCGCATGAGCAATGCAGGTGGTTTCAAACATGGTGGCAAGGCTCATCACAAGATGCACCACAAGGCTGACGGCGGCGCAATCGACAAGTACGAGACACGCGACACCGTTGAAGGCGGCAATTGGGAAAACCGTCCTGCTGATACCACTCCTAAAGGCAAAACCAATACCAAAACTGGTGATGTGAAGCTTGCTAATGGTGGTGGCTATAAGCATGGAGGGCATGCCTCAAAAAAAGCCTACGCCACAGGGGGTAATGTGAATGCTATGGGCAAGCCAGTGGCTATGCCTAAGCATTTCATTAGCAAACCTGTGGCAAACAGCTTGCAATCTGGCACCTTTGCAAGGGGCGGTAAGGTTGAAAAAGAGGAGAAACCAAATCTTCGCCTCATCAAGACTCATACCGGCCCTCAAGGCCATGTAGCCAAAGTTTACAAAGACAAAGACTGGGGTGAGTACAGAACCAAGTTCTACTCTCCTGAAGGTAAGCATTTACATGAATCTGATTCCCATACGGATGATGCTGAAGATGCTCACATGACAGCCATGCACGAAGTAAACAAAGGTTATGCCAAAGGTGGAAAAGCCGCATTATTGGGTGGATTAGGCAAAAAAATTATGTCCGATATGCCAAAAATGATGGGCTCTATGGAAGGCAAGCCGCCAAAAGGTAGCGTCACAAAGACAATCACATCTGTGACTATGTCTCCTGTGAAAAAGCGCAAAGGCTAATGTGTGAAATAAGCGAGGGGCTTCGGCCCCTCACTCTTAAAAGGACATGTTATGAAACCAAATACCATATCAACGACAGGAGTAGGCTCAAGCTCTCCAATGATTATCAATACAAATGTGAACCCAGTTAACCTTGGGTTTGTTGCAGTTGTATCAGGTACGGTTTCATCGTACACAATTCAGTATTCCATGGATGATCCAAACTCAACTACGGGTTTGACTAATTGGTTTGCGACATCTATCTCTGGCGCAAGCGCAACAGCCAACGGCAACATCACTTATCCCATTACTGCTTTGCGAATCAATATCGCAACGGGTGCAGGAAGTGTGGCTTTGACTGTTACTCAGTCGGGGATTTGACATGCCTAGCAAATCAGCCGCTCAACACCGACTGATGGAAGCCGCCGCTCACACCAAAGGTGGTGTTGGTGGTGTGCCACAAAAAGTTGGCAAAGAATTTGTGGAAGCAGATGAAGGTAAAAAGTTTGCCAAGGGCGGCTTGTATGCCAACATCCATAAAAAACAGATGCGTATAGCCCGTGAAAAGGCTGAAGGCAAGCCTGTAGAGCACATGCGTAAGCCGGGTAGTAAAGGAGCTCCAACCAAAGAAGCTTTCATTGAATCTGCAAAAACTGCCAAGAAAAAATCTGGCGGTTCGATGAAAAAGTCTGGTGGTTGCTCATGGTAAGCCCTATTAGAAAAACCACTAAGGGCAAAGGCAGGCATTATTTGAGCACCAAAGAAGGTGCAGGTATGACTGAAGCCGGTAGGAAAGCGTACAACTCCAAAACTGGTTCACATTTAAAAGCTCCACAGCCTGAAGGCGGCTCGCGTAAAGATAGTTTTTGCGCGAGAATGTCGGGGGTAGTGAAACATTCAAAAGGTGATGCTGAACGGGCGAAAGCATCACTCAAGCGTTGGAAATGCCCCGGATGGTGAGGAAATAAATGGCTTACAGCGGTACTGTCGGACAAACTGTAGTAACTGTACAGCAGTTCATTGACCAAGGTGCCCGTTTATCGGGTAAGCTTGCGGAGGAGCTCACCGTTGAACAAGTCCAAGCCTCTAAACAGGCGCTTTTCTTTAGCCTCAGCAACCTCATCAATCAAGGTATCAATTATTGGGCTATCAACAAGGTCGTATACGGCCTCATGCCCAATCAATACGAGTACTTACTACCTGTGGGTGGGGTTGATGTCTTAAACGCCTTGTATCGCACTATGACGCGCCCTGTGGGGTCGTATTCATCAAGTGCAGGCGGTGTGGTTGGCAACCTTGCTGATGGCAACATCAATACATACTGCCAACAAACATCGCCCAACGGCAACTTCACGGTTGACTACGGCGCATCGAACACACAATACATTGGCTCGATTGGCTTCATGCCTTATATTGCCAACAATGGCACTGGAGTATGGAACTATTACCTGCAGTGTTCAAGCGACGGCACCAACTGGACAACGCTGTACACCGGCACCAATGTGGCTGTGACCAATGGTCAGTGGGTATTCCAAGACATTGATCCCGGTGCGAATGTAGAGTTTTATCGCATCCAAGCTTTTGGCGGCACGACCTTGTCTTTGGACGAGTGGTACTTAGGAACCAACTCAACTGAGATCACTATGGCTCGCTTGAACCGCGACGACTATACAAACCTGCCCAATAAAAACTTTACAGCAAATCAACCGTATCAATTTTGGTTCAATCGTCAGATACCGCAATCAAAGATCACGCTGTGGCCCACACCTTCAAACCCGTTTGTGCAGATGACCGTGTGGTACTCGCGCCAGATTGACGATGTGGGCGACTTGAATGGACAACTTGAGATTCCTCAACGATGGAATCAGGCCATTCAATTCTTGTTGGCCCACCAAATGAGCATGCTTTTACCCGGCGTTGATCAAGGTCGCATCGGTTATTTGGAAGGTCAGGCCGAGAAGTACTTCATCATGGCTGAGAACGAAGAGCGCGACAAGTCGCCAATTTACTTTGCTCCGAACATTTCTGTTTATACGAGGTAAGCATGCCACGCTTCCTTGACACCACCGGCAATGCAGTAATAGCAATTTTCATCTGCGACAGATGTAAGATGAAAAGGGCTATTATTGAAGCAATGCCTGACCCCAATTTTCCGGGTTTAAAAGTGTGTCAACAAGGTTGCGCGGATCAAAAAGACCCGTACCGCTTGCCTGCGCGCAAGACCGAACGGATCACTTTGCAGTTCCCTCGCCCCGATGTCAGCGTTGCGGCAGATGATGAAGGTTTGGTGTTGACGCCAACTGGAACCGAGATTCCGGGCGGCGATCCGAGCGAGTGGTACATCAGCACTGAAGGCAATACACAAACACCAACTCAGACGGGCAACAACGACATCATTACTCCAAACCCATCTACACCGACGAGCCAATAAAATGAGTGGACAAGTAACAATTACCCAACTACCAACAGCAGGAGCCTTAACTGGCTCTGAGCTCGTTCCTGTCGTTCAAAACGGTGTTACCTCGCAGACCACTACGGGCGCGATTGCAGGTGCCGGTGCGTTAAATTACCCATTCCTGACAGTTGGATCGACTGCAGGACTGACTCAAGCTCGCTATTTAAGCGCCACCTCTGGCCTTTCGCTGACTGACAATGGTGCAGGAAGTACTCTGCAAATCAATATGACCGGCCCTGCGGCAAGTTTGAACGCCGCAAGCACCGGAATTATCGTCAAGAACGGGGCCAGTACGGTCATCAACAGGCTTTTGACTGTTGGTGCAGGCATGACTATCTCCAATGCAGATGGCATCGCAGGAAACCCCACATTTGGCCTTAGCACCAACCTTCAAAATCTATCCAGTCTGTCTGGTACGGGCTTGATGACCATCAACGGTTCAACATTCAGCCAAACAGCCATCGGTGGAACAACCAATCAGATCAATGTGGCCTTTGGCAATGCTGTGGGCGGCTCGCCAACCATCAGCCTTGTGTCAAACCCTGTTTTGCCGGGTACTGGTGGCGTCCAATTGCCTTCTGGTGGCACTGCACAGCGTTTGGCAAACAACGGCGTCATTCGCTACAACACTGATACCCAGACCATGGAGTTCTACGCGAGTAGCACATGGCAGACAATTGGTACCGGCAGTGGCTCTGTGACCAATGTACAAGGCACAACCAATCAAATTGTGGTCACCAACGGCACCAGTGTGCCCGTGATCAGCATTTCGCCAAATCCAACATTTCCGGGCAACAATTTTGTTCAGTTGCCTTCAGGCACGACCGCACAGCGCGGTACACCTGCACAAGGTGCATTCCGTTACAACACCGACACCGGCACTTTGGAAGCCTACACAACCGGCGGTTGGGGCTCAGTGATCTCTGGTTCAGGTGTTGCGACTTTCAGCGCGGGCTCAACAGGCTTGACACCAAATACACCGACATCGAGTGCGGTGGTATTGGGCGGTACGCTCAATGCAGGCTCTGGCGGTACCGGTGTCGCAGGAACACTCACAGGTTTTGCTTATGCCAACGGCACTTCAGCCTATACAGCCGCGACCACAGCTCAACTGTTGACGCTTTTGGGCACAACCCCTGTCGCAAACGGTGGTACAGGGCTTAATACAACGCCTACAAACGGACAATTACTGATTGGTAATGGTACAGGATACACGCTGTCTACGATCACCGCAGGCACCGGCATCACCATCACCAATGGATCGGGCACGATTACCCCATCCATCACCAACACGGGCGTCTCTGCAGGCACTTACGGGTCTGCTTTGGCTATTCCACAGATTACGGTCAATGCTCAAGGTCAAATCACAAGCATTACCACCAACGCTTCGGGCGCGACAACCTATCAAGGCACATGGAATGCGTCTACCAATACACCAACATTGACCTCATCTGTCGGTACTGCGGGTTACTACTATGTGGTTTCGACTGCAGGTACAACCAGTTTGAACGGCATCAACTTGTGGTCTGTTGGTGACTGGGCTGTGTTCAACGGTTCAGTGTGGGAAAAGGTCTTAGGAAGCTCTTCTGAGGCGTTTAACAGCATCACAGTGACCGGTTTGACTGGTTTCATGTATGCCAACGGTACAAGTGCTGTGACTAACGCCACAACTGCGCAGGCATTAAGCTTAATTGGCGTCGTGCCAATCGCAAACGGCGGTACAAATAGCACAGCAACCCCCACATCGGGTGGTGTTGGCTATGGTACAGGTACTGCACATGCCTATTCTGCCGCAGGAACAACCGGACAAGTGTTGCTTTCAGGCGGCACTGGCGCGCCAACATGGTCAAATCTGTCAAGCATTGGCGTGACGACTTTTAGTGGCGGCACAACAGGATTGACGCCTGCCACAGCCACTTCTGGTGCAATTACGCTTGCCGGTACTTTAGGTGTCGCAAATGGCGGCACAGGATTGACTTCGCTGACAACCGGATCACTGGTCTATGGTGCAGGCACAAGCGCATTTAGCACTTTGCCAATCGGCACTGCAAACCAGATTTTGACTGTCAACTCAGGAGCAACGGCACCCCAGTGGTCAACTCTGTCTGGTGTGGCTGTGACAACACTCAGTTTTGGCACTACAGGTTTGACACCATCCACCGCGACTTCAGGCGCAATTACTGTCGCAGGAACCTTGAATGTGGCAAACGGCGGCACTGGCGTGACAGCATCAACAGGCGCAAACAGTGTTGTGTTGCGTGACGCCAACGCAAACATCACCACAAACTTTGCATTCTTGGGCTACAGCAATGTTGCCGCCGCAGGAACGACAACAACTCTTGTGGCGAGCTCATATCCCAACTGGATTGTGACTGGCTCTGGTGGTCAGACATATAAGTTGCCAGATGCCACAACTTTGCCAGTTGGCGCGACATACACATTCAACAACAACCAGTCATCAGGAACAATTGTTGTTCAAAACAACTCTTCGACCATTGTTGTCACAGTGCAGTCTGGCGCGTATCTAAATGTGGTGTTGTTGTCTAACGGTACTGCCGCAGGAACATGGGACTATCACGCCAACATTCCATCTGGAACCTCGTGGTCAACCAACACACTGAGCACCGGCGCGGCGATCACATCAACCCAAGCTGTCACTGGTAGCACCCTTGTTTCCACAGTGGCAACAGGCACAGCGCCGTTAACTGTAACAAGCACAACGACTGTTGCCAACTTGGGAGCCACAAACACGGTCAACACGGCGATAACTGCGGCCTCTACGGGCACAACAAACTATCTAACTTTCGTAACGGCGACTAGCGGTAATTTGCCACAATTGGTAAACTCGTCAATAACTTGTAACGCGGCAAATGGCACAATCACAGGTGGCATTGCAGGCGGCGCATTCTAAGGAAAAAACATGGCACAAAGCGGATACACCCCTATACTAATTTACGCCAGTGGCTCAACTGGTAACACTCCTTCTGCCGCCAACTTGACGAGCAGTGCAAGTGGTGCCGAGCTCGCGTTGAATTACTTTGATGGCAAGCTCTTTTACAAAGACGCTTCGGGTAATGTGCAGGTGTTGGCTTCAAAAGCCGCCGCATCAACAACCATCAGCTTTGGCACAACCGGTCTTACCCCATCTACCGCATCAACAGGCGCAATCACTGTTGCAGGCACATTAATAACCTCAAACGGCGGCACAGGTTTGTCATCTTATACCGCAGGTGATTTACCTTACTATGCGTCTGGCACAGCATTGTCTAAACTGGCGATTGGAACCTCTGGTTATGTTTTGACTTCAAGCGGAACAACACCGCAATGGACTCAATTATCAACAATTGGAGTAACCACATTTAGTGCAGGAACAACTGGGTTTACGCCTTCATCGGCAACAAGCGGAGCGGTTACTCTTGCAGGAACTTTGGCAACCACAAATGGCGGCACAGGATTAACATCATTCACAGCAAATGGTGTGGTGTATGCGTCTAGTACAAGTGCGTTGGCTACTGGTTCTGCGTTGACTTTTGATGGTACAAACTTTGCAACTACTGGTGCTATAAGCCTTAATAACAATGCAGGTAGTGCTTATTATTTAAGAAATGGCGCAGGAACTACAACTTGGGGATATTTATATTCAGATGCTACTAACTTAAATTTGTGGAATTCACAAAATGGTTATTTGGCATTTGGTACAAATAATACAGAAAAGATGCGCCTCACAAGCGTAGGCAATCTAGGTATAGGTACAAGTAGTCCTACCAATTTATTAACTGTAAATCAAGGTTCGTCATCTACTTTAGGTGTAAGAGTTTATGGTAATTCAAGCCCTGGCTACCAAGTTTACGAATCATCAGCAGGTACTACATTATTTTTAGGCAATGATAGTTCCGCTTGTTATATTTCAGCGCAAACAAATAACCCATTAGTATTTCGCACAAATAGTACGGAATATATGCGCCTTGACACCTCTGGTAACTTAGGTATTGGTACTACAAGTCCAGCAGTATCAAATTACAAAACCATTGCTACTGATTCAAGTGGTGCATCTTTACTGCAATTTAGAACAAGCGGTTCGGCAACATTTGGTGCTTATGCCGATGCTGGTATTGTTCAACTTCAGTCTTACGGAACCATTCCATTTACATTTGCAACCAATTCCACAGAACGGATGCGTATAGACTCTAGTGGTAATTTGTTGGTTGGTACTACTACTTCCCCAATAGCCAATGGAAGTACTACAACTAAAACATTGCTTGTTAATAACACAATACTTACTGGTTCACAATTTAGTGCTTCTGGTCCCTTTGGCATAACAACCTCAACATCGGGTGTTGTAAATTACAATGCTACTTTATCATTAAATCTTTGGTATTTTAATGGGTCAAGTAACCAAGGCGCAGTTGCTGGTCATTTGTATGTAAACCATGTTAGTGCGGCATCTTACAATACTGGTTATATGGATGTTTGGGCTGTTACTGCAAGAGCCAATACTATTGCTTCAACATTTACAAAAATTCAAAGTACATCTGGCAGTAGCAGTGGAGCTTCTTATTCTTTGGCTTGGAACAGTAGTGGTCAAATTGTGCTTACAAATACATATTCTGGATTTAGTTATTGCTTTGTTGTGATTTCATTTGTTGGTGTAACTGGTATTTTAGAATAAATAATTTAAGGAAATATATGGCAAATACATACACTTGGACAATTGACAAAATGGATTCTTATCTGTCTACTCAATTGCAAACTCATGTAGTTATAGCTGTTCATTGGACGGCAACCGCTACAGATAATTCAACTCCTGCTAATACGGTTAGCATCAGCAATTTTACCAATATCAATTGTGTTGAGGGTGTATCTTATACGCCATTTGAGTCTTTAACGCAAGAACAGGTTAAAAGTTGGCTTTGGACAAATGGGGTGGTTCAATCTGAAATTGAATCAAAATTAGATAAATCCATTGAAGATAAGATAACCCCACCTGCACCAATAGTTACCCCACCATTACCTTGGGCAGTAACATGAACCAAGTAACAGCTCTAGAAGCAAAGGTAGGATAATAACAAATGGCCTTAACAATAGCAGATAGAGTTCTACAAACAGGCAGTGCGAATACCACGGCGAGCTTTACGCTGAGCGGTTCTGTTTCTTACAGTGTTTAATTTTTTAAAGGAAAAATCATGACTACTATTGCATGGACAATTGATTGGATGGATTCTTCAACACAAACTATCAATGGTTTTACTGAGGTTGTATTGACCGCAGGATGGCGTTGCACTGGAACTGAGGCAAACACAGCTACACCACCAGTGACTTTTACGGCAACCAGTTATGGAACATGTACATTCCCTGAGCCTCAAGCCGGTGGTTCTTTCACCCCATACAACCAATTGACGCAGTCTCAAGTAGTTGGTTGGTGTTGGGCAAATGGGGTCGATCAGACGGCTACAGAAGCGGCTATCAATACTAATTTAGCGGCTCAATTGAATCCTACACAAGTACAAAATCCATTGCCTTGGAACACTCCTGCGGCATAATGATGAAGGGGAAGCCACCACCCCATTTTGGTGGCATTTTCACGGAGATGTGAGATGAATTCAATTACTCTAACAACAGACTTGGTCAACGCAATCATGCAATATTTGTACAACCAGAAATTTGTTGAGGTTGCAGGCTTGATCCAAGAAATCCAAAAACAAGCAAGCGCACAAGGCGCACAGCCTGCCGCCGAAGTCGCCCCTGCACCTGCAGAGGCTACACCAACCGCCTAAACCACAGGAGCCATCATGCAATTTTTGAACGACATTCGTACTTATGTTGAAGAATTCAGTAGTGAAGCAAATGATGAAATTCACCGCTTCATTGATTTCTTAAAAGACAAATATGAGGCAATGCAACCTAAAGAAGCAGTGGTGGCTCCTCCTTCTCAACTTATTGCCGAACCAGTGCAAGCGCCCGTAGAGGAGCCTGCTGTTGAAGCACCAGTGGAAGAGGCATCAGTGGCTAAAGAAACTCCTGTGGAGGCCGCAGAGGCCCCTGTTGAAGTTCCTGCAACTGACGCACCAACTACTAATTAAATTAGTATTGGTCTTGGTTTATGGAAACTCATGAGTTAGCGACTAAAACGGACAAACAGCTAAATGTTCACGAGGCTGTATGTGCCGAGAGGTATGCAGACATATCACGCCAACTTAAAGAGGGCGACAAGCGTATGAACAAGATAGAGTACATGCTCTATGTTGTTATTATTCTTGTCTTGTTTGGGCCCGGTGTTGCCGCTGAATTTGTCAAAAAACTAATAGGAATTTAAATGGATCCGTTTACTCTTGCGATGATGGCTCTTGGGGCAGTCAAGTCAGGAGTAGCTTTTTACAAAGAAGCAAAGTCCGTTGGAAAAGAAGCCTCCGAAGTTATTCACGAGATAGCAGGAGGTCTTTCTTCTTTTTTTGAGCATCAAGATAAAGCTATTCAGGTTGCTGAAGAAAAGCAGAAAAACCCACCTAAGGGTAAATCTATTCAAGCTCAAGCGTTGGAAAATGTTTTGATGAAAAAGCGTTTGCAACAAGCTGAATACGATTTGCGACAAATGTTGATATATGAAGCTCCTCCTGAACTTGGAGCTTTGTGGACAGAGTTTGACGAAGAACGAAGAAAACTTTTAAAAGATAAAGCTAAGTACGACGCCGCTCAAAAAAAAAGGATGAACGAGAAAGGCGTGAACATGAGAAGTATGTTCAGAAGTGGCAATTTCGAATTGCAGTTTGCATAGGAATTCTTGTTTTTTTTGTAACTTTTGCAGGATTGATGTACATGATTCATCAAGATTATTTAAGAAGAAGAGAAGGACAAGCGTGGTACAAGCAATATAAAGAAAGACATAATCAAGACACAAAAGAGTGGGAATGCTATAAAACATTCAGAGACACAGGTTATGTATTGAGTGATTGTAATTAGGAGAAAACAATGAATTGGTTAGAACAGGTTGCACCAACAATTGCTACAGCACTAGGAGGGCCTTTAGCAGGTCTTGCGGTCGAGGCTGTCTCCAAAGCTCTTGGCGTTAGTGGTGATGAGGCCAAAAACATCCTAGACGAAGGCAAGATGTCTGCTGACCAAATCGCACAAGTTAAGGTTGCAGAACTTGAATTGCAAAAACAAGCTCAAGCTTTGGGTTTGAATTTTGAGCAATTAGCAGTTCAAGATCGTAGTTCTGCACGAGACATGCAAATTGCGACTAAGTCATTTCTTGTACCTACCTTAGCAATCATTATTGTTGTGTCGTTTATTGGAGTTGTTGTAGGTACGATGATGGGGTTATCCCATATTGAGTCTGCAATGGCGGGCACTTTAGTGGGTTACCTTTCAGCTAAAGCTGAACAAGTGGTAGCTTTTTATTTTGGTTCATCCGCAGGTTCTCAGCGTAAGGACGAACTTTTACATCAATCTACTCCTGTACCATGATAGAAAATTTTGAAAAATCTTTAGAATTAATTCTTGCTAGTGAAGGCGGTTTTCAAACGGAATCCGCTGATAGTGGCAATAAATTGCCTGACGGTCGTGCAGGTTCTACTAATTTGGGCGTTACACAAGCCAATTGGGAGGCTTTTCTTGGACACCCTGTTACTTGGAATGACATGAAAGCTTTAACTTCTCAGACGGTCAGTCCTTTCTACAAAAAGAAATATTGGGACAAAGTCATGGGCGACGAGCTTCCTACTCCGGTCGATTTCATGATGTTTGACTTCGCCATCAACCATGGCGTAGGAGGCTGTGTAAAGGTCATGCAAGGCGTTGTTGGCGTTCCGATGGATGGTGGCATGGGCCCACAGACTTTAAACGCTATAAAAGCAATTCCTGTTCAGCAGTTGATTCAGAAATTTTCAAATGCAAAAGAAGCGTATTACAAGAGTTTAAACAATCCCACTTACGAAAAAGGTTGGCTTAACCGAGTGGCAAAGGTAGAAAACGATGCTTTAAACATGATTGCTTAAAGCGACCTTGTAGGAAAACTAACCTGATGGGAAAATAGACAAAACAATGGGGAAAATATGAGCACCAATACACCATCATGGGTAATGACTTATGACAGTCTGACCTACTATGTACTTCAGTACCTAGAACGCTCAGACACGGCTACTATTAACGCCATCCCCACTTTTATTACTTTGGCTGAGTTTGAAATTGCTCAAGAGATTAAAACCTTAGGCCAACTTCAAGTTGCTGAATCAATGATGAACATTGGTCAGCCAACGATTGCCAAGCCTGCGCGGTGGCGCAAAACCGTCTCCATGAATATCACGGATGCATCTGGTAATCGTACTCCTATTTTGCTTCGCAAGTACGAATATTTGACTAATTACTGGCCTGACAATGCCAATACATCAAAACCTTTGTACTACGCTGATACAGACTGGGATCATTGGTATGTTGCACCCACACCGGATGCGGCTTACAACTTTGAAGTGCTGTACTACGAGCGGATTGCCCCATTGAGCTCAACAAATCAAACCAATTGGCTGACCCAGAATGCCCCAACAGCAATGTTGTACGGCACTTTGTTGCAGGCAATGCCTTTTCTCAAAAATGATCAACGCGTGATCTTCCAACAAAAATACAGCGAAGCTATCAAGTCGCTGAAAGATGAGGATGTGTCTCGTGTTGGTGACCGACAAGCCGTTGCTGTGGATAGCTAATCATGACTACATACTCCTCACCCTATACCGGACAGACCATCAACCCATCGCAAGTTGGGTATGAAGCGCTGACGATCAGTACAAACACGACTCTACAGTGGCCCATCAACAGCAACAGTTCGAGCGTAGTTGCCAACATCATCGATGTAATTGCAACAGCCAACAGCCTGCAGTTGATTTTGCCTCCTGCCTTGGAAGTTTCTGTTGGTCAGGCATTCATCGTTCGCAACATTGGCAATGGCTCGCAGTATTCGTTCACTGTCGCCAACAACTCCGGCGGCACAATTCAAACAATCCCTGTTGCACCTACGACTTCGACGGTCAACACCTATTACATCTACCTGACTGACAACACCACAATCAATGGCACATGGTCAACGATTGCTTTGGGTATTGGTACTTCGGCTTACAGCGCGAATACGCTTGCCGGGTATGGCTTAGAGGCCATCAATAACACCGTCAATACCATTCTGCAGGTCAATCAGTTTGGATCAAACTACACTTTAAAAGCACAAGACCAATCGTCTTTGTATGTGTGGACTGGTGGCGCAGGCACAATAACTTTGCCTCAAGCAGGCACTGTTGGCGCAAGTTGGTATGTGGTGATTAAAAATGACGGAACAGGCATTTTGAATGTTGCCGCACAAGGTACAAGCCAAATTGACTTCAACGGCACCGCAATCCAATTGCAATTGTCTGAATCGTTTGTGATCACTACTGATGGCACAAATTGGTTTACCTATGCCTATGGTCAATCCCCAATATTCTTCTTTACTTTATTGAGTCTGCCAGTTACCGGCGGCACTGTGACGCTGACTTCTGTTCAAGCATCGAGCATTATTCAAGAATACACCGGCACCCTAACAAGCAACTGTACAGTTGTTTTGCCTCCAACGGTGCAGTTTTATTCATTTCAAAATAATACCACCGGCTCGTTCTCGCTGACATTTACGACTGGCATCAGCGGCGGTACAAATATTGTGTTGCCTCAAGGCCAAACGATTATTGCGATCTGCGATGGCACGAATGTCTACAACGCTCAGACATCGACTTCAAGCTTTATCCAAAACTTGAAAATTGGTGATGGTTCAGCCGCCGCACCCTCATTGGCCTTTCAAAGCAATCCGACCACCGGCTTGTACTTGGCGGCATCAGGTCAGATTGGTTTTGCAATCTCTGGACTTGCGGCAGGTCAATTGACTGCCACCGGCCTCTTGTTGCCTGTTGGCATCAACGGTGGAGCGTTTTAATGACTGCAAAAGTCGCGATTCTATCAATACCTGCGGGCATACAACGCGACGGTACGCTGTTTTCGGCACCTTCATACATTGATGGTGAATGGTGCAGGTTCCAATATGGTCGCCCTCGAAAAATGGGTGGATACAGTGCGTCTTTTGTGAATGCGCCCGGTATCAGCCGAGGCATGATTTTGCAATCTCAGGACGGTCACACATGGGTAATTTCAGGATTTAGCGACAGCATTCAGCAATGGACAATTGACAATGATGATGCTGTAGGTTCTGGCCCAAGTGCAATCTTGCCAGTTGGCTCTGTGACTGGGGTCAGCATTGTCACTCAGGGCACCGGCTATATAAATGGCACCTATACGAATGTGCCTCTTGTCACTGTGACTGGGACGGGTGCTTTAGCGACTGTCACCGTATCAAGCAATCAAGTGTTCTCAGTGGTTGTCACTAACGGGGGCACAGCCACTTACCCGTATGGTGAGAGCTTCACCATCAATAACACAAGCATTGGAGGCTCAGGATCGGGTTTTGCAGGCGTTATTACTGCCAACTCAGCCTTCACCCCTAATGACCTCAATTTGTGGCAGTTTGACACCGGCTACGACCCCTACGGCACCGGCAACAACAATGTGATTGCTCATCCGGGATTGAACCTTCAGCACATTGACAACACCACAAATACTCGACCTTTGATTGGGCCATTCACCGGCAACACATTGACGCCTGTAGGCGTTTTTTCACAATCGGGCACGACCACCAACATGTCCAAGAATGTGACTTTCACGACAACCAATGTTGCGATTGGGGCAGGCGTATCTGTGACCGGTGCAGGTATTCCTGCAAACACTGTTGTTGTGTCTGCTAATTTGGTTAGTAACTCAATCACATTGGCAAATGTTTCAGTTACAGGAACTGCGGGTCAGTTTTCTTGCAATACCACCACTTTGTTTTTAAACCAAAAAGTAGTGGTTTCGGGAACTTTGACTGGCACAGCTACTGGTATTTCAGCAGGTAATTACTACATAATTGCCACTAATGGCACAACAACTTTCACTTTGTCTCAAACTTCAGGTGGTACAGCAATAAGCACCACAGCAGGTACCACCGCAGGATTAACTTTTATTGCTGAGCAATCTGGTGTTTGGACTGCAACATTAAACAACGCGGCTACCGCATCAGCCACTGTTACCTTGACTTTTGACAACAACATCAGCGTATCTGGTGGGATTGTGATGCTCTATCCCTATCTTTTTGTGTACGGCAATAATGGCCTAATTCAGAATTGCGCCGCCGGTAACTTTAATGACTGGACATCTGCTGACTCGAATGCCAACAATGTGGCCTCAACCAAGGTCATTAAGGGTTTGCCGCTACGGGGAGGCACAACTTCCCCCTCTGGCTTGTTTTGGACACTTGATTCAGTGGTGCGCGTGACTTATGCACCACAGAATGTGGGTACATCGACTCTTTATTGGCGTTATGACTTGATTACACAACAGTCATCAATCATGTCGAGCTCGTGCGTAATTGAGTACGACGGTATCTACTATTGGGTGGGTGTGGATCGATTCTTGATGTACAACGGTGTTGTCCAAGAAGTACCCAACAGCCAGAATTTGAACTGGTTCTTTGATGGTATCAATACTTCACAGCGCCAAAAGGTCTGGGTCAGCAAAATTCCTCGTTGGGGTGAAATTTGGTGGTTTTACCCACGCGGAGACGCTACAGAATGCACCGACGCAATCGTCTTTAATGTGCGCGACAAGGTTTGGTATGACGCAGGGTCTGCACCGGGCGCCAGACGCTCTGCAGGCACCTTCTCTGAGGTGTATAAGAAGCCTATTTGGGCCGCAAACACTGAAAATGACACAGGTCAATACGACCTCTGGGTGCATGAGCAAGGCACAAATGAGGTGTATTTGAATAAGGTGGTTGCTGTTTACTCTGCCTTTGAGACTAATGTTTTGGGTACCTCTGCCGGGTTGGTAGGTTCACCACAAGGTGGAGACAATTTATGGACGCGTTTGGAGCGTGTAGAGCCTGATTTCCAACAAGTTGGAGCCATGGACATGATTGTTACTGGTAAGGGTTATGCAGACGATACCGATCAACCATCGGCGCCCTACACTTTTGAGCCATCTACCCTTAAAATAGACTTAAAAGAACAACGCCGTGAAATGCGGTTACGGTTTGAATCAAACACACAAGACGGTAACTATTTCTTAGGTCGTGTTGTGCTGAATGTGGAAACTGGCGATGTTCGCGGAACAGGAAACCCATGATAGCTTATGACCCACGAGGAATGACTTGGGATCAGTACTGTAAGCTGATTGAAGAGTTGTTTGCGTCAAACCAGTTGGGTCATGTTCCTGAGTCAGATTGGAGAATGTGGGTAGATGGATTAAATGGGATTGGATATTTTGTCCAATCTGGGGTGCCAGATCATAGAGGTTATGAAAATTGGCAAGATTGGGCAACGGCTATGACAGGAATCATGTCTGTCACACCAGTACAGGAGAACTTTTAATGAAACCGTCAGAAGTCATAACGAACGATTCCAAGCAAAGGGGCTTGGATCACAAACTAATTTTAGGTGCAGTTGCCAAGACCGTTAAAGATGGCGGTTTTCTTTTGCACGATGGTAAGACTTCTCTCCTTTTAGAAAAGATTGGCCCCGGCGAATTTTCTAGCCACTTATTTACACAAGACCCACCCGTCATTTTGTCTCGAACATTGATTCGATTTTTTCGAAATATTGAACGACGCGGTGTTCATCGCCTGTACGGTAAAGCCGACAACGGAGCGATCATCAATTTAATAAGACGACTTTGCAAACAGATCAATGTACCTTTGAAGGAATCTGATCGCTCAGGTTATAACTGGATGATTAAATTATGAGCAAAATAATTTTTGGCGGTTTTAGTAATCGCAATCAGGGCGCGCAATTATATGACCCACAACCACAAGCAAATGACATTTTGCATTGCGGTCAAGTTGCTCATCATTATGGTGGCGGCGGTGGTATTGCACCTATTGTAAGCTTGGGTTTAGATATTGCTACTGGAGGCGCCACAAGCTTTTTGTGCGCATTGACTGACACGGCATGTGTAATTTGTGCAGTAGATAGTGTTGCTTGCATTTTGTGTTCGGCAAGTAGTGTGTCAGACGGTAGTTGTGTTATTGGTAGTGGAGGAGATACCTGCATTACTTGCTATGGCGGTTGTGGATCATGTACAGGAACTTCTGGGGGTTGCACTTCCTCTGGTGGATGCTCTTCGTGCGTCTATACTTCTGTATGTTTAGATTGTCAAAACCATTTTTGTCAAAATTGGACTAGTTGCTGTAAATCTCAATTACCCACAGAAACTTGTGGGGGTTGTTTTGTTTCTAATAATGTTACAGGTTGCGTAAATTCATGCGGGCCTTGCGTCTGTAATTCTGGTTGCGTCTATACTTCTGTATGTTTAAATTGTCAAAACCATTTTTGTCAAAATTGGACTAGTTGCTGTAAATCTCAATTACCCACAGAAACTTGTGGGGGTTGTTTTGTTTCTAATAATGTTACAGGTTGCGTAAATTCATGCGGGCCTTGCATCTGTAATTCTGGTGATTCGAACTGTATAGGTTATCAAACAAATTGTTCAATTATTTGTTGTGATAAAGGTTACGGAATTTGTCAGACTTGTGTTACAAGTTGCGGAACTTCATGCGCACCTTGCGTCTGTAATTCTGTAAATTCCAACTGTATGGGTTATCAAACAAATTGTTCAATTATTTGTTGTGATAAAGGTTATGGAATCTGTAATACTTGCACATTGTGCAATACTTGCTTGCCTTGTTGTGTTATTCCAACTTGTGAATCTTCAAATTCCATTATTTGCTGTGATAGCGGTTATGGAGTTTGTAATACTTGTACACCATGCGATTCTTGCTTGCCTTGTTGTATTACCCCAAGTTGTGAAACTCCCGGAAGTTGTTGTATTTCATGCTGTGGATGCGATTGCACAACTTGTTGTACAAATTGCTGTACAACCTGTTGTAATACATGCTGTACAGATTGCTGTGCATGTTGCAATACTTGTTGCTGTGATACTTCATGTTGCAATACTTGTTGCAATACTTGTTGTTGTGATACTTCATGTTGCGGCACTTGCTGTTGCGATGTGTGCTGTTGCGACACTTGTTGCTGTGACACTTGCTGTTGCGATCAATGTTGCTGTACAAACAAGTGCAAGACTAAAAAACCAAAAGGCCCAACTGGTAAAAAGCCTCCAAAACATAAGCCCGTTAAAAACCCAAAACCAAGCAGTGCTAAAGGCCAAGGTGGCCCATCAGCTTTATGCGGTATTGCCAACTTGTTGAAAGCCGGTAGTGCTAAGAAAGCGCTTGAGCTTGCCAAGCTTGGTACTGGAAAGATTGGTGAAAACATTGGTGGCTTGAGCAACGCAAGCGGTAAAGTTGCCGCCTGTCAGATTGCTCCATGTAAGATGCTTGGATACGGTTGCCTTGCCGAGGGTGGTTTGTTTCATGCCGCAGTTGGTGGTAAAGCCAAAACTGCAAATTTGGCTAAATTAACAACCAACCGAATTGGAGACTCAAGCAATTTGTTGGGCACCACGAATCAACGCACCATGGGTTGCCAAATTTCTCCTAATAAAGGTTTGGGATATGGTTGTTTAGCTTCTGGTGGCGAAGTACATCACTTCTCTGGTGGCGGTACTGAAGGCTCTGAAGAAACTTGCATTTGCAAGAAAATTCAAGCCATCAAGGACGCCACTTCAGAGGCTACAAAATCCAAAAATGATGCTTTTGACATTTCAAAATACGAAACAAAATTTGCATGCAGTCAACCTGAGATTTTGGTGAATCGCGGTTCAGGCCAACACTTCAGCAATACGCCCTTGTCTCACATCTATCAAGGCATTACAGGCCACGCTGAGGGTGGTGGATTGCCTGCGGCTTACCATAGCGCAACACCTAAAGGTCACAATCCTGAGTTCATCACTGGTGTGACTGGGTACTATGCTTGCGGTGGTGGTACTGGACAGTCTGACGACATTCCTGCCATGCTTCATGACGGCGACTATGTGATGGATGCTGAGACAGTATCTGCACTGGGCGACGGTTCAAGCAAGGCCGGCAAAAAAGTTCTTGACGGATTCAGAACTAAGGTTCCTCATCATGTTCCTCGCCATGCGGATGGTGGCGTTGCAGGAGCCAATCCTGTGCCTGCCAAGATTGCTGATGGCGAGTATGTCTTTCCTGCGGCGTTTGTCACGGCGCTTGGACGAGGAGATAATAAGCGAGGGGCAGAAATTTTGGACGGCATGCGTGAAAAGTTGCGAGCTCATAAGCGCAACGCGCCTTTGTCTAACATTCCACCGAAGGCTAAGTCTCCCCTTGATTACATAAAAAAGGGAACGAAGTAAATCATGGCAAACTTACTACAGTCCTCACAAAATAAATCTACCTGTGCGCCGTCGTATTACACGAACTACCTTCAAAACCTAGCAACCAAAGGTCAGCAGGCACAGTGTTGCGCAAAGTTCGTAGGGGCTCAACCCTTACAAACTGAGGCTTTTTGTAAGGCCGCGACAAACTTTGGAGCTCAACAGGGAAACTTTGCGACTGCGCAAAATTTGTTGGGATGCGCGGCTAATCAGAACATCACTGGAGCCGCCGCGCCTTTCTTGACCGCAGGCACTAGCACCAACCCACTGACAGAGCTTCAGCCATATGCCAACCAAGCCATGGCTACGACTGGTGTGCAGGCGGCAACTCCTGACATTTCTAAAGGTACAGCATTATGCGCGGCGGGTGCGGCAAGCCCATACATCCAACAAGCGGCGGCTAAAGGTGGTTTGTGCGCGGCTAACCCATATCTCAGCAAGGTGTCTGGCACCTGCACTGCTCAATTGGCTCAGTCCTACATGAGCCCTTACTTGCAATCTGCTGTGCAAAGCATGTCAGATATTGCTAACCGCAACATTCAGCAGAATTTAGCTCCTCAAGCCACTGCGGCGGCTGTTGGCTCTGGTCAATTTGGTTCTCAGCGTGGTGCTCAAGTATTGGGCCAAGTCGAAGCCAACGCTGAACAGTGTTTGAATAGCCAGATTGCCAACATGGAGAATCAAGGCTACAACACCGCTCTTGGTGCGGCAGGTCAAAAACAACAGATTTGCGCAGGTTTGGGAAGCACTGCAGGTACTCTAACAGAGCAACAACAAAGCTTGCTTGGAAATTTAGGAAGTACTACAGGTCAATTGACTTCTGCCCAAATGCAAAACCTAATTAACGCCGGTGGTACTTTAGGACAACAGCAAACTTCCGCAAATCAAATTGCGGCAGGCTTAGGTAGTACTGCGGCGAATGCTCAACAGGGCTTCAACACATCCAATCTACAAGCAGGTCAAACAGCCGGCACTATGGCGGCAGAGCAGGCTCGTGCGCTTACAGCGGCAGGTCAAGGCATGGGTTCTTTAGGTGTACAAGCGGCAGGTCAAAATCTGGCTTGTATCAACGCTTTGGCGACTTTGGGTGCTCAGTGCCAGACCATCAAGCAAAACCAACAATGCTATCCATTTACTACTTTGTCCAAGCTTTCAAGCTTGTTGCAGGGCGCGCAGGTTCCTACCAGTGTCAAGACAACGATGTGCATGTCACCATTGTCTGCGGCGGCTACCGTTGGATCTGCCGCCGCAGGTTTGTTCCAACAGAAATACGATGCAAATGGAAATCCAATAGCAAACAGCTCATTATTTTGTCAAATTGGATGCAAATTATCTTGTTGGTATAAAAAAGCCACTGGATGTGCTGAAGGCGGTTTAGTAACTGCGCGCAATGGTGGTGTTATCGGATGCCGTTCAACACGCCATATGGGCGGCTTGCCCGGTGGGAGAAAATAATGGCTCAAGACATCGGCGGTTTAGCCAAAGCAATGGACATTTCTGGCACCAATCTTTATGGTGTAGATAGCGATCGTTTGCAAGAGCTTAGGGATGCCCAATCCAAGGCCATAGAAGCCTTACAGCACCGCTATGATCACCCTAACTGGTTCAAGGTAGCGGCAGGCTTTGCAAAGCCCCAATTGGGCGGTTTTGTGGCTTCCTTGGGTAGTGCATCTGATGCCTTGGGTGATTGGGTTGAAGAAAAGCGCCAAAATCAAATTCCTGTTAGCCAACTAGAACTTACAAAAGCTCAGACTAATATGCTGATGGGCAATGAAGCCAAAGCGGCAGATATTGTTTCAAAGGCTAAAACAGAAAATCGTCAATTAACCCCTGCTGAAATTCAAGAGGTTACAAACTTGTCACCCAAGCGTGGTGAGATGCTCTTGAAATCTCAATCGGGCAGAGCCGCTGAAGTTGCAAACAACATCTCGATCACCAAGCAAAACTACGAAGCGCGTGGCGAGCCATTGCCTCCGCTCAACGAGATGGGCTTGCCAGATACTGGGAAATACCCTACTGGTGCAAACACTGGTGTTGGCGCAGGCGGTGGCGGCTCTAGCGTTATTCCTGACAATGTTACTGGTGGCGATAAGGGCCCGACTGTCAACACTCAAGAAGGTCAAGGTGCTATTGTACCCAACAAGGGTGGTATCGAGGCCAACATTGGTGGTGACAATGCAGGTCGCACATTGCCTTCTGCTGTACCTCCTGCGGCTCCTGCCGTTCAAGCACAGCCACAAACAAAAAACATTTATGTGTTGCCCAATGGGGCGCGCACAAGTGAGGATGTCTACGCCTTGCACAAAGCAGGCGTCCCGGTCATCAGCAACATTCGCACTCAAGAAGAGCAAGATGCGCTGAAAGATCACCAAGATGCAAATGGCAATTGGTACACCAAGCAAGGCTTGCCTGTCGCCACTACTGGTGGCAAACACTTGTCTGGCGATGCAATGGACATCGATACCAAAAAACTTACAGACGATCAAAGAAAACTTTTGGAAGACAAGGGTTGGCATCAACCTGCATGGGCTACAAACCCCAAAAGCTCACAGTACGACCCCAATCACTGGGAGCATGACACTACTGGTGCAGAAACTTCTGCCAAGACTGCGCAAACAACACAGCCTACACAACCGGGTAAACGCGAAGTAATTGTGTCCAACTGGCGTGATGCGTCCCCAATCAATCCTTATACCAATCAAGCGGCAGGCATAAAAGAAACTCAAGCCTATTTGAACGGTCAGGGAAAAACATATGCTGATGGCCTCAATGCCACCGGCAATAACCAAGTGCATTCCAATGTAATGCGTCCCATCAGCAATTTAGAATCTGAGTCGCAAGACCCACGCTTTGACAAAGTCATGGGTATCTTAAGTGGCAAAGGTTACCTTTCTGGTTTGGCCCAATTGGTTCAAGGCGGCGTGAATGTGAATGTGGCAGATTTCAATGCTCAATTAGGCGTGAATTTGCAAAAGATTGCTCAAGCATCACTGCCTCCTGAAATGGTGCCATTTGCACAGGATGTGTATCGCAACCTTGCACAGATGGCCTTGAACAATCAGAAGGCCGCAGGGGTTAGCCCAAGCACCGCGCGCAATGCCGAGTTGGGCATTTTGTCGGATGCAAGCTCACATCCTGAGACTTCACCTGCCGCCGCGCGTCTATACATTCGCCAATCAAATTTGGCGCAACGCATGAACCGCGATTTGTATTTGGATCACCAAAAACTGGTCACCAACAGTCACCCTGATTTTGTATTGGACATGAAATCGCCTGTGCCTTTGTATGACGCATCTCGCGCCAAGAGCCAACAGTCCATCATCGATGACTACAACCAAGCTCTTGATGATGAGATGAAGAAATTTAGAGAACAAACTGCCGCCAAGCCAAGGAAGGGAGCAAAAAATGGGTAAGTATTCTTCGGGCTTGAGCGATCTCTATAAGGATCAACAGCCTGCCGATGATGGCGAGACAAATAAATCTTTAGCCCCCCATGAAGAGGTGGTGCGCAAAGAACCTCAAGACAATGCAAACTTAGGCTACAAAGGATTGCCTGCGATGAACTACGGCACTGCCGCAGTGAACGAGGAACCTGCTCCAAGCGGTGGGCCCGGCGCCGGTGAGGCTCTGGGTGGTGCCGCTTTAGGCTATGCCGCTCACAAAGTCAATCAGGCAACCATGGTGCCCAACGATGTGCGCAACAACGCTATCAATGTGCGTCAGACAAACCAAGCTTTGGATAAAGCTCTAGAGGCTCATGCGCCCAACGCACAGGAGTTGGCTGAGGCTGAGGCAGGCCACAAGTTTTGGCACAGCGACGAAGCTCTGCATCAGAACATTGACCCGGCTGATCTGCCTGAGCCTCCACCTAAAGAGCTTGTGAAGTTGAACATCAGCCACGAAGGTGGCCCCGGAGTTGAAAACTATGAAGGCAAATTTGTTCCTAGCGAGTTTGACAAAACTTCTCCAAGTATGTCGCACACACAGAAGGTCGTCATTCCTGCGAATGAGTCGGCTTCTATGCGCACTCAGGAAATTGCCCCCGGCACAGTGATTGAAAAAGATTCTGGCTTGGCCCTTGACCCCAAGGCACAGCAAGCCCAGATTGAGCGTAAGACTGCGGCAATTGAGGAAGCTGAGGCAAAGCGTATTGCTGACGAGGAAAAACTGGCAAGCGCAAGGGGTAAAGCTGAGATCAAGATTCAACCTCAGCGTGATGCCGCAACCAAACGCCTAGAGCTTGCTCAAGCGCGCGCAAACCAGACTCAGCAAGAGCTTGCAAGGCTCACCAATAAGTCTGCGCAACAGACTGCATCTTTGAACAACAAAACCACCGATATCAGCCCTGCACAGGCTTCTAAAGCCGAGCAAATTGCAACTAAGGGCTCAAAGTTCGGAGACATTTTGGAGACGGGTGGACGCATCTTTAGGAAGGTTGCAGGCCCACTGAATGCCGCCGCGATTCCCTATGAGTTCAACCAAGCTGTGGACGCCTATCAAAACGGTGACACCACAGGAGCCATTAAACATGGCATTAGTGCGGCAGGTGGCCTTGCTCAGTTTGCCCCTGCGGCGGCGGCGACAATTGGATTAGCACCTGAGATTGCGGCAGGGACAGCCGTTGCCGGTGGTTTAGCCGGCGCAGGTGTCCTTGCGCATGATGTTTATGAAAATTGGCCCGAAATTAAGAAGTGGGGCGCGAGCCATTTACCAGATTCATTTAAGTAATTCCTTCACGCTGAGATCATCTCCCTCAGTGTTTTGCCCCCCTTTAGTGGGGGGCGTTTTTTACTTAAACCAAACAAAATAATTGGCAAACAACACAATCAACGCCATTACAAAAATGAAGTTGAAGATTACGCGCATGGTTTGGCCTCCAAGGATTTGATAACGGGCACACGCACCTCAAGGAGCTTGGCTCCTACATTGGGGTTTAAGTGGCCCACAATCTCAGCACAAGTCGCGAGCTCCTCCTTCATGATGGCAGGACGAGCGGCGCGCACAAAAGCATTAGCAAGCTTATGCAGGTCGTCTTCGAGAAAGTTGTAGTTGTCTTCAAGTTCAACCTCGTGAAAGATTTTGTTGACTTCTTTTTTCGTTAGCATTTCATACTCCAAATTGATTTTTAAGTTGCCAGTATTTCAACAGGCACTTGAACATATCCCACCCGCGCGTCAAGTCTTCCTCAGACCATTCCACAATCTTGATCAGACCGGGTTTAGTGCGTGATGCAAAGACATTGGCGCAACGGGCGTGAGGCAGTCCCAGACCATGGCGATAGGCCGCAAGCTGTAGCAGGTGCTCATCGTATGCCTCAATCTTGTCGTCCTCATCAAAGTCTTTTGACTTGGCGTCAAGCACGATGCCGGTGGGCGCATGCTGATCTGGTTTGCAATACAAGTCGATCTTACCGCCATACCCCAAAGGGCTTGAAAAAGACCGCTCTGTGAGCCATGGTTGGTGTGGATGAGTGCCAAAGTGAATGAAAACTTTCTCTTCAAACGCCTCAGCGATCTCACGGTGATGGATATCACCACGCACACCTTCGTACCATGCCTCGATGGATTCGTGAATGCGTGTACCCAGTTCAGCCGCCTGTTTACCTGTTTCTTTCGAGTCGGCAACGATACGGGCGATGAAGTCCTTTTCAGTCTCCTCAGGCTTGCGCGGCAGGGTAAGGGCGGCGAGAAGCATTTGCTCTTGCTTCCAGACCTCCAAACCGGGCTTTGCGGCGATTTTCAGAACAGTGGTGACCGAAGGTACCAAGTTCATCTTTCGCGCGTCCCTAAGGGTCGTGGGACGGTCTGAACCATCCTTTGCTTTTACGGTGTACTGGGGCGCGCCGTCTTCGGCTTTATACCAGTGAACACTCTCTGCTGATCTTGCGATGATTGTTGTCATTCTTTTTCCTCGTATCGAATTTCAATTGCAAAGCCACCGTAGTAGCCGTTGTGCTCGTTGTGCGATGCCATTGTCAGCGCACCCTTGCTCGTCATGAGTTCGAGGAATTGCACCTCGTGCTCGTCACCATATTCGCCAGTTGTCGTTGGCGCTTCCTTGAGTTCCATGCTGAGAAGCTTTGCACCAATAAAGTCCTCGAACTTGTCATCGGTTCGCATGTAGCGATGCTCGCAACACGACTGACCGTAATCAAAAATAGTCATCACTGAATCGTCATCGAATGTGACCTTCAATGTGTCTTGACCATCGTCATCCCACTTGTCTGAACCATCCTTGGGCGGTGACAATTCAATGTGTTTGATAGTCTTGCCGATTGACTTGTGATAAGACTCTACAGTCTCAGCATTGCCGCCCAACATTTTGAGCATTACGCCCATTCCAAACTTTCCCATATTGCACCTCAGAAAGGAATGTCGTCGTCTTCGTCGAACGCAGGCTTCGGTGAGTTGGCCTCAGCGTTTGCGTCTTTCTGATAGTCAACGGCCTTCTTGACCTTTTCAAACTCAGGCGAGTTGATGATCTTTTGTTTCAGGTTGTCGCTGAATGTTTCAAACAGTGCCCAGTCAGGCTCCTGCAGATTGAACATCTCGTTCTTGTTGACCGGATTTGGCAGGCCGTTTTGCTTGATGATGGTGGGCACTGGCGACACGCTGTCCACATTGGAGTAGGTGTTGCCGTTTTGGCCTTGGCGCTCGATCACATTAAGCATGCACCATGCACCCAAAACATTCTTCAAGTCAAACTTGCGCATCTCTTCTTGGCTGAAGGGCTTGCCGCGCCACGACTGTAAGTCAAGGCGAAGATTTGCTTTTTCAGACCAACTCAGCGTATAGTTTTTAAAGATGGCGAATGGGCGTCCATCGAACATTGTGAGGGGTTTGCCACTTTCGTCTACACCATGAAGTTCCCAACCAATCATAATTTTGTGGAGGTACTTGGTTTGACCCATATACTCTGACTTCTGTGTGCCTAAGTCCATGATTCGGTAGCACCTTGCTAAGTGCATACCGGGAGGGCAACGCTCAAAGTTGCCACCTTTGTCTTCAACAAAAAAGCTCATTTCTTACTCCTTGAAAAACGGTCTTACTGACCTTTACCCGGCAAAACGCCGTGAAAGAACTATACCACAAATCTAATTTTGTGTTAGACTATTTGTTAGAGTTTTAGAAAAGGAGTGCTATGAATCTAAAAAAATACTTCGAGGAAGAACCCTACGGGGCAAAGAAAGAGATGGCTGAGTACCTCGGCATCACCCCAACATGGTTGGGTTTGTTACTTAGGAAAGCTCGGCGACCCTCAGCAGAGTTGGCAAAGAAGATCGAGAAGGCAACGCAAGGACTGGTCACAGCAAAAGAACTACGCCCCGATTTATTTGACTGAAATTTAACAGGAGATGTAAATGAAGAGAACGCTGAAATTGGTACCCATCAACTCCGTAAGGATCGATGGGGATACCCAATCAAGAGTAGAGATGGATGCCAACTGGATTCAAAAGATCGTTGACGATTTGAAGAATGACATGGAGTACGACCCAGTTGAATCACGATTTGATGGTTCACACCATTGGTTGTCAGATGGCTTCCACCGTTACCTTGCGTACAAGCAACTTGGCGTGAAGGAAATCAATGTCAACTATTTGCCCGGCTCACAGTTTGAAGCCCAAGTGGATTCATACGGTGCCAACGGTAAACACGGTAGAGCTCGTACACGAGCCGACAAAGAACGCAGTGTTGAAAAAGCCATTGAAAACCCACTACTCAAGGATAAGAGCAACTACGAAATTGCCAAAATTTGTATAGTGTCTCAGCCTTTTGTGGCTTCAGTGCGTGATCCAGAGCGCAAAAAGAAGCAAGCAGAGAATGTGAAAAAGCACTTTGAGAAGAAAATTCAAGAAGAGCAAAATACTAATTTAATTAGTAGTGAAAAACCAACAGATAGGGAAAATCCCTACGCCGGTGAAGCACCTTCAGACGAGGAAATTAAGGCGGCAGAATTAGCGCTGATTGCTGACCAAGACGCTATGTACAAGCTTTTGGACTCAGACGACGCACTGGCAACAGCACACGAAGAAATCAAGCGTTTGAACTACTTGAATGCTCAACTTGAGACACGCCTTCATGGCCTTATGAATGAGCGCAACGAGGCCGTGAAAATGGTCAAACAACTTCAAAAAGAAAACACGAAACTGAAAGCAAAAAAATGAACTCAAAACTCCTAGCGCCAAGTGGGCGTGATGATGGATTCCCAAGCCCCCGTCAATTCCAAGTTGATGCCCACGAATCCTTACGCCAAGGGTTTCGTGAGGGGCACAAAAACCAGTTGATCATGGCTCCCACAGGAGCCGGTAAGACTTACCTTGGATTACGAATTTGTAATGAAGCAATCCAAAAGGGTAAGCGTGCTGTGTTCTTGTGTGACCGCACCACGCTGATCAATCAAACCTCTGCAGTGGCTGACCGCTACGGTATGTACAACCACGGCATCATTCAAGCCAATCACTGGCGCCGTAGGCCAAGTGAGCTCTTCCAGATTGCCAGTGTGCAGACAGTCGCCAAGCGCGCCTTCTGGCCTCAAATGGATGTGTTGGTGGTCGATGAAGCGCACACCACATACAAGGCATGGACTGAGTTTGCAAAAGCAACAAACGCAACGGTCATCGGTCTATCTGCCACGCCCTTCACACCGGGCCTTGGAAAAATCTTTACCAACTTGGTAAATGCAACCACGATGAATGATCTCACGCAGGAAGGTACTTTGGTGCCCATGCGGATTTTTTCGTGCCAAAAGCCCGATATGACCGGCGCAGAAGTCAAAGGTGGTGAGTGGACAGACAAGGCGGCTGAGGAGCGCGAGCTTAAGATTGTGGGTGATGTGGTCAACGATTGGATTAAATTTGGCGACAACCGCAAAACCATCGTATTTGGGGCCACCATTGCTCACTGTGAGGAGCTCTGCAGGCAGTTCATTGCCCAAGGCATCATGGCGGCAATGTTCACCTCAGATACGAAGGAGCGCGAGCGTGAGGAGCTCTTAAAAGAGTACCGCAAGCCTGACACCTATCTACGCGTGTTGATCAGCGTGGAGGCCCTCGCAAAGGGCTTTGATGTGCCTGATGTTGGCTGTATCTGCGATGCGCGCCCTCTGCGCAAGTCACTCTCGACTGCGATTCAAATGTGGGGCCGTGGCCTGCGGAGCTCACCTGATACGGGTAAGAAGGATTGCCATTTGCTCGACTTCAGCGGCAACATCATCCGATTCTTTGAGGACTTCAACGACATCTACTTCAACGGTCTGGCAAAGCTCGACGACGGCGAGAAGCTTGACAAGACAGTGCGCACTAAGGAGGAGTTTGACACTAAGGGTTGTCCAAAGTGTGGCTACACGCCCTTTCATAAGCGGTGCATGGCCTGCGGTTATGAGCGCGTGAGCCGTGAGATCAGCGACTCTGTGCCGGGCCACATGAAGGAAATCTTCATCGGTGAAGGCAAGAACAAAAAGAAACTCGCAGACAACGCCGAGCACCTGTGGCATCAACTGTGTTCGTATGCGCGCATTCACAGTAAGTCAGATGCACAGTCTGGTAGGGCTTGGCATTTGTACCGGCAGATCACAGGCCAAGAATCAAAGTGGGCATTCAGTAATTCCCCAATGGTTGATATCAATAGGAATGTGTACAACAAGATACAACAGATGAACATCGCATGGAAGAAAGGAGCAGGACGATGAAAGCAAAAACAATAGACGCACTGATTGCCAACCGCGAAGCGGCACTCATGACCAGAATCAAGCTTCACCACGAGCTCAAGGACAAGATCAGACTTGCGGAACTCCGACTGTTCAAGAGAAATCTCAAACTCATGCTGAAGCAGACCACCTACACCTATCAGTCATACGGAGGTAGCGGAAAATGATGTCCAGAAAGCAATACATTGACATAGCGCGCCAAGCAGGCTTTAAAGTTACCGAGGAAGGCAAGCTCATCATCTACGGCGAAGGATATTTGAAGCCTCACTATGAGGGCAAGATCGTTGACGGCATCAAGGCGGCGATTGATATTGCCACAGCTAGAGAGCGTGAGAAGTTTTGCGTTGTACTTCGGCAATTACATGATTCATATTCATTGACAAGCGATTCAAACGCCATCAGAGCAAGGGGACAAGAATGAATGAACCAGCATTTCCAAACGAAGGTTTTAATGGATGGGGTGAACCATTTAGAGGCATGACTTTGCGTGATTACTTTGCGGCAAAGGCTATGCAAGCAATTCTTGGTAGAGAAGACAACAGATTTACAACAACTCTTGAGTTTGTGGGTGGTAAGGCTTACCAGTATGCAGATGCAATGATGAAAGCAAGGGGACAAGAATGAAAGCATTTCCACATACATATGAAAAAACAATTGATGTCGTGACCTTTTACCCGGTGAGCGCATCATGAGTTTCATCGACTTTGCACGAGCCCACGGAGTGGAGATCGACTACAACAAGCTATATCCTTCTGAGCGCATCAAGCGCACTGGTACGGTCAACAAACCGAAGTCAGATAATGGCGCCTACTTTTGGGATGGTCAGCGCGGATGGGTCATGGATTGGTCAGGAGAGGCCAGAGTCGTTTGGTACGAAGACCCCTATGCCAAACCATGGACTGACGCAGAAAAGCGCGCATGGGCTGATAAACGGCGCGCACAGCAGTCTGACAAGGAGGCAGGCTATCAACGGGTGGCCCTGCAGGCTGACATCACGCTCAGGTCAGCCAAGAAAGAGAATCATGCCTATTTGCAATACAAGGGCTTCAAGAATGAGTTGGGGCTCGTGTTGGAGAATAAATTGTTGGTGCCCATGCGCAATGTCAGCACGATGGCCTTGCAGGGCTATCAGCAGATTTACTTTGACTATGAGACGCGTCAATACGAAAAGAAGATGCTTCACGGCATGAGGGCCAAGCATGCGGTGTTCTACATTGGCAACAGAAGCCTGCCTGAGGCATGGTTGGTTGAGGGCTATGCCACTGGACTATCGGTACATCAAGCGCTCAGGAGCTGTGGCGTGATGGCCTCAGTGGTGGTGTGCTTCTCAGCATCGAACATGATTGCGGTGGCTGACCAGATACCCGGCAACCGGTTTATCTTTGCCGACAACGATGCTTCTGAGACGGGCAAGAAGGCCGCAGAGGCCACCGGATTGCCTTGGACGATGGCTGACACTGTTGGATGGGATGCAAACGATTTGCATGCAAAAAATGGGATTTTTTCTGTTGTGGGTAAAGTTATGACTTTAAGAAAGTATAATTTGGCGACCGTATAATTTAATGGTTGGTGTGCATTGGGTTAGCGCCGATGCTTTTCTGTTGCAAATCAGGAAAATGGATTGGATTAAAAAAAACACTGCTTTATGTGGACACCAACACCAAGAAGTATGAAGACTAGGAGCGCCGCAGTCGCTACCCTCAAACGCAGAGGGGATAGTCTTCATTCTTGTTGGAAAGTATTGACACGCTTTGAAATGTGTTGATACAATCCACTTACGACAGGAGTTGGAAGCCCTGTCAGAAAGCTGTTAAGTCAGGCTCCGACCCCGAAAGGGGACTGCATGCGTCACAAGCGTATGCGCTTCCAACGGGGTCTGTCTTAACAGCTTTTTTTTGTTCCCGCTGAATTGGACGCGCACTGGCGGTAGCAATCAGGGACAGCTCTACTACGGGATAGATGTTGAGATAGAGCAAAGGGTGGCGAAGTGAGTGCCCTTACATCGAACGACTGACGGGTCAGGTAACTCCGACGGGTATCTGTGAAGGCTCATCCTCTCTTGGGAGGGCTGAGTCTGTCCACCTCTGGGTATCAGGGAAGAGACAATAAGGTAGAAATAAGTAAAGGGTAATTTTGATTAAGGTCAAAAGACCCTTATTTTCTCTTTTTAGATTTCTAATTTCATGTTAGACTTTTGAGTAGTTTAATCAGGAGAAAACATGGAAAAACTTGAAGAGTTCCACTACTTCACGACGCCAATTTATGCGGTAAAACTGCCTCAGTTTCTTGAGCCGATTCGCAAGATTTCCAATCAATACCTTGCTAAATCAAGGGCGCGTCACAAGAACAAAAAAAACCCGATGACCGTGATGACTGCAAGCTTTTCGCATGAGCCGGAAGCCGCAGAGTTTGCCCAGTATATTTCTCAAACCGCATGGAATATTTTTGCGGCGCAGGGTTACAACATGGACAACTTGGTCACTTTCTTTCAGGAAATGTGGACTCAAGAGCACAACTTCCAATCAGCCATGGAGACTCATGTCCACGGCAACGGCGCGGCGATCAGCGCGTTCTACTTCCTCAACATGCCAAAGAACGCCATGAAGATGGTGATTCACGATCCAAGGCCCGCCAAAGTAATTATTAATCTGCCGGTCAAAGACAGCAAGAAAGTCGCGCCTGCATCAACGCAAGTGGTTTTCACGCCTGAAGAAGGCACATTGATATTCACACCGGCATGGTTGCCTCACCAGTTCAGCCGCAACATCAATCGCGAGCAATCGGTCAAATTCGTCCATATGAATCTTGGCGTCATGCAAGCTCCAGAGGAGGCAAAGGCTGACCCTAAAGTGGAGGTGATATGAAATTCAGAATCCGCTACAACAAAAGCGCAGGACAGCCGGGGCGCGGTACCGTAGATCACAAGTGGCGTGTATTTGATGAGAACGGTAAAGAATACATTTGCAAGGGCGTGATCATTCGCGTGACTGCACAGACAGAACCAGATCCCAACGGTGCAGATTGCAACATTACCTGTGAGGGTGAAATCAAAATAGACAGGGAAAAATCTATTGTTGAGATTGTCTAATTCTATGTTAGACTCTCTAATATCACAATATTGTGATTTTATTAGGGGGTCAACATGAGGCTACTCAAACCAGAAGAGATCGACACATATGTCAAACGACACGAACGCCGCCGGCAACGCTTCGAGACAGAAGGCTTATCTGCTGATGAAGCATGGGAGCTCGCAGACAAGCTTTGGGAGCGAGATAAAGACCCAGTCGATGACCGGCGATTGTGTTTCGAGTGTCAAAACTACAACGACAACAGGAAAACCTGTTCAAAGATTGTTGACCGCAAGCGCCAACCACAAACCCCACTGCGATTCATATTACAACGCTGTGAGTGGTTCAAACTGAGGGAGACAAAAAATGCTGTCAGATGACTTTGCTTACTGGCTGTCTGTGCAAGGAAAGCCCGGTATATTGCCCAACCAAGTCAAGAGCGTCAAAGACATCTTGAACAACATGCCTGAGGCTGATTTGATCAGCGTCATGTACTACGGCGCCGATGATTTGGCCTGCAAAGCTCTCAAGGAGCTCAAGCGCAGGTTCGAAGACGAGCTCAACGCATTGGAAGAGATGCATCAACATTGCGATAGAGAAAGGGCAGTACATGAGAGTGATTGGAATTGATCCCGGCGCATCAGGCGCAATTGTTTTACTTGAAGATGGCGAGCCCATCGAATGGCTGTTGATGCCGACCATGAAGGTTGGCTCGACCACCAAGGTAAACGCGGCTTCACTGGCCCGGTTTATCTTTGAATCAGGCGCCCTCAAGGTGTATGTCGAATTCGTGCATTCAATGCCAAAGCAAGGCGTGAGCTCATCGTTCAACTTTGGGCACTCCTGCGGCGTCATAGAGGGCGTTCTGGGTGCGTTCATGACGCCTTATGAACTGGTGACACCTCAGAAGTGGAAGAAGGCCGCAGGGCTCATTGGAAGCGACAAGGACGCGGCGCGCGTGAAGGCCATCCAGATGTGGCCTAAGTGGCAATGCTTAGATAAGAAAGGCCAAGGCCAAGCACTGGCTGACGCGGCACTGATTGCAAAGTTTGGAGTAAATAAGAATGATTAAACCAAAGTGGAATAGTGAAGCAGTTAAAGCGTATGAAACTGGACAAGGCGTTGAGTTGGTCAATGAACCTTATTTACATTATGTACCTTTGACTACAGAATCAGAAAAGCAAGAGCAAGGTGAGCCTGTGGGATGGATAGACAGTAAAGGCTACATGATTTGTGTAAAGACAGATGAATCATGCAGACCTCTTTACACCACACCACAGAGAACATGGGTGGGACTGACTGCAGAAGATGCAGACAGCATAGAGTGTTGGTTTAGGGAAGAGATAGAAAATGATCGCTTTTCTGTTCAAAACTTGATTTCTCGTATAGAAGCTAAATTAAAGGATAAGAACATATGACCATCAACATATCTTTTTCAGACAAATCAGTGCGAGTCGCCGTTGAACTTAATGGCGAAATTGAATCTGCAATTAGTGAACTGCCACAACGCACATGGGTAGGGCTAATGCGTGGTGTGCGCGTAGAAGGCAACATCGTGGTCATTACAGTGAAGGGCGGTAATGATGTGGCACGAGAGTTGTGCGGTGCTTTAATCGAGGAAATGAATAAATGAATCAAAAGGACATTAACGACGCGGTGGACTACCTTTACACGCATGGTCGGAAGTATGCCGAAGCTAAGGCTCATCGCACCTACTTGGAAGAGTATCGTAAGAGCCAGAAGGCCATGCTGATGAAGGCGGCAATGTCGCGTGGCATCAAGACCGTGGCGGCGGCAGAGATCGAAGCCTATGCAGACCCATCATATGTGGAATTGCTCAAGGGCCTAGAAGGGGCCGTAGAGGCCGAAGAAACCTTTAGATGGGGATTGGTATCAGCGCAGGCTCGAATTGAAGTTTGGCGCTCAACTGAAGCCTCCAATAGGGTAATGGATAAATCAGTAATGTAAAGGAGAAAACATGAAACATTTAAAAGAAACTGAAGTCTGGCAAAAAGAGAAGCTCATGCGCGATCACCAGCTCGCTGTAATGATGATGATTCGTCAGCAGATTGATATGGTTGGTCAACTCATGGAACGGCACAAGGAGCTCGTCAAGGCACCTTTGTCCTACAACATGTGTGTTGGCCTGCTTGAACAATTGCAGGGGCATTCGTTCTCGGCATTCAATGATAGTGGCGCCGCCGCACCTTATATACCCGACCGCGACTCAACCCCTTATTTCAAATTCCCGGATGAAATTGTTGGTTTATGAACGGCAGTTACGACACGCTAGAAAAAAAGTGGGTGGGGCTCGTCAAAGAACAGCCCTGCTCAGTCTGTGGACAGCCGGGGCCCAGTGATGCACACCACATAGAGCAGGGTGAGCACTTCACGGTGGTGGCCCTCTGCAAGTCCTGCCACCAAGGCTCGAACATGGGTTGGCATGGTAATAAGCGGGCATGGGCCATTGCCAAGATGGATCAGCTCGACGCTCTGAATATGACCATCAGGCATGTGTTCAAGTCGCTGACTACTAATTAAATTAGTAGCGCAAATACAACATTAGGGTTTTCCTTAGAAAATATTTGTAAAAAGTGCTTGCAAGACTCTAACTTTGAGTTATACTTTCTTCACGGTCAACGAGATCGGTTTAACTAAAAAGGTAATTCAAATGATCACAGCTACTCAAGCATCTATCCAAGCTCTCGCAACTGTAGAGTCCTTAACATCAGACATCGACGCACTCTATGTGCTCGACCAACAGGCCAAAGCTCTCGCAGAGCAAGTCAAGGCGATGAAAGAAACCCTCGCCAACAAGTACGGCGAAGGCAAACACCAAGGTGAGTTGCACAGCGTTGATATCAAGCTCGTGCAAGTTAAGGGTACCGTTGATTACGGCAAGCTCTGCGTCTCCTACGGCATTCAAGATGATGTGCTCGACACTTTCCGCAAAGAAGGCCGCGCAGATATCCGAGTAACCCCAGTCAAATAATTAACGGGGCCTCGGCCCCTTAGGAGATCACCATGAGCGTAACAATCGAAAACAAAGAAACTTTTATCAAAATCGTCGAATCTGGTCTTTCCGTAATAGTCACCGACTTTGACGAAGGTTCACATATGTCAATTTTCTTCCCCGGCGGTCACTCATCAGTGGGAATGTCTCGCGAAGAAACCGAAGCCCTCATCGAGGCCCTGCAACGCGCAATTGCTGAGGAGTAAACCATGAACTATGCAAATCATTACGGTTGGTCAGATGTCAATCCCTACGAGGTTGTGAAGAAAATCAGCGACAGAACGATTGAAGTGCGCGAGATGGACGCTGAAAAAGATCATAGCGTTGAGACCACATTTGTGCCCGGCGGCTTCAGCGCGGTCAGCGACAACGCTCAGGCATGGCATATCAAGAGCAACCCACAAAACCCAGTCATTCGCATTCGCCTGCATAAGTCGGGCCAGTGGAAGGACAAGCATGGTCGTCAATTTGGATTGTCCAACAAACCACACAAGTTTTACGACTACAACTTTTAAACATGACACTCTCTGAGCTCGAAATTGTTTTGGGTGCCCTGACTAACGATTGGGTTAGTCAGGATCATGGTCTGGCAGTACAGATCATCCAAAGGGAAATCAAAAAAATGACCCGACGCCAACGGCGCAAACCATTGGCAGACATTCCACCGCACCAAAGTCACAGCGACACAAGCAGGGCGGCGGCATTGCAATCATCACTGACTTTCAGCGACACTAGGTACGGGGTGTTGTTTGCGCTGTCTAAATGGCCCATGACCGACGAAGAGGCGCAGACTGGACTCAGTATACCCGGCAACTCGTATCGGCCTTGTAGGGTCACTCTAATGGACGCAGGACTGGTTGAGGACTCAGGCCATCGCCGGCGTACCAAAGCCAACCGATTGGCGGTAGTATGGAAGGTGACTCATGAAGGGCTTAAAACTTTAGGTTCATTACACAAGGGGGCATGATGAAGACAGAAGAACGAACAATCAATTTCAAGGGCGTGGACATTTCAGTGAAGTGGCGCAAAGCAGGGTGGGTGCCGCCCAGTGAGCAAGCTGAGTATCAGCAGAAGTGGAAGCACATTCGCGAGCGCTCGCCTAAACAGGAAAAGCTTGAAAGGCTCAAATGATCACGACAATTTTGAATCTGTTGTTGATTGCGACTGTTGTGATCGTGGTGATTGTGCTCACCTTGGTCGGCATGCTTTATTGGTTAACTCGAAACGAAAGGTATTAAATGGAAAAGAAAGAACTGAGCCCACTGGCTCGCCAATTATTGGGCAACGCAGGAACCATGAAGTTCTTCACTCAAACAGAGTTCGACGAGGCTCTAGTGCTCGCTAAGGCTGAAATCATGCAAGTGGCTATCGAGACTACAAAGCAGGCCATCTTTATTGAGCGCCAAGCTTGCGCTGATATCTGTGACGAACTGGCATCTGATGAAGACGAGGGAGAAATCTCAACGGCTCTCAAGAACGCAGGGATTGCCATCAGAAACCGCATGCAATCTCAGAAGGTGCAATGATGAGTCTTGAAAACGACATCGAAAAGGTTGGTGAGCTCCTGAAAAGGGTTGACCCCATTATTCAGAAATACTTCCACCAGATCATGGATAAGCATGGACACGATGTATGCCTGTCTGTGGCGGCAAATATCAGCACCACCCTCATGACCCTATCTATCCTCATCGTGGAGCGCCGTGGTGGCGATATAGACCCCTTCATGCACATCATGATGAAGGAGGTCAAACACAAGTTCGACAATGCTCATGCATCGCAGACGACGCAGGAATTGCTCGACAAGGTCATGAAGGCCGGTCAGAACAATGATTGGAATATCTGCAGGCCACCCCCAACCAAGCACTAGGGAAAACACCTAGAAAATATTTTCATTCAAACCATTTACAGACTCTAACTTTGAGTTATACTTTAATCACTGCAACAGAGCAGGTTTATTACAAGGAGTTAGATTATGTTTGTAGTTAGAGCAAAAACAGGCGATATTGATCACGGTTTTGTAGGTCAATTTGACACAGATTATGAAGCTGATCAAGCAGTGCATGAGTATCAAAAATATGACATGCAACATCCCGAGTACCACGGCACAGAATACACAATCACAGAGGAATAATCATGACTAAAACATTTGAAACATTTAAAGAAATGAAAGAGCTGTATGCCGACAACGATTTTTCTACTGTTGCTAAAATGGTTGTAGACAGCGCGGTAAAGGCCGCAAGCATGGTGGCCTACTGTGATTACATCGCCCACCTGATTCAGGAGAGCTTAAAGGTCGAGGACAGCAATAACGAGCGCCTGTTGGCGAGTGTAGGCCGCATGAAGCTCGATCTGACCGAGACTGGCTCATTCAAGTCAACAAAGAAAACCATTGAGGTAGAAGACCGTCATGGCAAGAAATACAAAATCACTGTGGAGGAAGCGTAAGATCATGCAACACCACCAAGAAGAAACATTGATGGATAAGATCATCATCGGCGCACTGTTCGTGGGCTTTTTAGTACTCATGGCATTCTTGCCGGATTTGGTAGGTACTTATGGCAACTAAGGCGCCTGCAAAGAAAGTCGCGGCAAAGAAAGTTGCGGCAAAAACAACAACCAAGATCACAGCCAAGCCTGAGCCTGTCTACGGCATGCCTCAGGAGGTGAAGGACTGGATTGAGAGAGCTCACAGCATCATGAACCACCAACGAGGAGAGGTCGAGCGCCTGAAGGAGGAAGTCAAGGAGCTGAAGTCGTACAAGGCGTGGGCATCAAGCCGGTTGACTCGGAGTGAGCACCATGACTGAGCCTTTGGATAAGTATCCATGGGGTGATGAGATCGTGGATGAGCCCAAGAAGGTGACAACCAATCTGAAGCGCCTGCAGGAAGAGTTGCGTTTACTGTTGGATCACAATGAGAACACGCTTGGCTATGTTCGTCTACTGAATGCACAAGTGGCAGGCAACACTCACCGGATTACAGAATTGCAACACAAGATTGCCAAAGAGCTTGGAGTCGGACAATACAGTCAACCAAAGACCAAATGAAATGATTTTTTGCAGTTGCCTCCTAGTGGGGTAGCATTTGGGAAGGTGTAAAAGCCTTCCCTTTTTTTTGGCCTATTTACGCAGAAACGAACTAAGAGTTACACTTATGGGTATGCGCTGAAAAGATCGCGCGCCAAAAGGACGAAGTATGACGACCAAAACAAAGAACAAAGTGGGAGCTCCATCCACATACAGCGAAGAGATAGCCAACAAGATATGCCAGAGGCTATCTATGGGGGAGTCTTTGAGACGCATATGCATGGATCAGGACTATCCAGTGCAGTCTACGGTGTACGAATGGTTGTTGCGCCACAAAGAGTTTGCGGAGAACTACACACGCGCGCGGGAGGAGCAGGCTGACACCCACGCTGACGAGATTGTCGCCATCGCTGACGAAAAGCCTGAGATGCTTGAGATTAAAGACAAGGACGGGAATGTCATTGACCTGAAGATTGACTCCGGCTATGTGGCCTACCAGAAGCAACGCATTGAGGCCCGGAAGTGGACAGCCATGAAGCTCAAGCCTAAGAAGTATGGTGACCGCACAATCCACTCAGGAGACGACGAGAGCCCAGTGGTGCATGAGCACAACCTCGGCGTGTTTGGCGAGCTCCTAAAGGCCATTAAGATGCAAAGGCAGGCAGAATGATTAACTTCACCAAAGAAGGCCGCGCTTACAAGACGGGCTTGAACATACACATTGCCACCGGCGGCTTCGTGCTCGTATGGGTCTGGTATCGCCCGGTGGACTACACCCTGTCACGCGCCCGGTTCCGTCTGCGTTTGCACATCAAGCCGCGCATCCTGTGGTCAGTGGATCGCGTCAATGTCATCAGAAGCTACCTCGACACCAACGACCTGATCGTGGTCAACAGAGAGATTCTGGAAGACCTCCACGCCGTCGAGGACGCCCAGAAGCGAACCAATGAACCCTACGCCATCATTAAGCCCATATGAGCGTTGTAGACCTTATCCTCGAAGACGAAGACACTCTCAAAGAGGATTACGCCCAACGGACGAACATTGCCCAGACGGTGATCAACTGGCGCATGAAGTGGATGAAGGGCGCCCACAAGCACCAGATTGAGCCTGCAGGCGAATGGTGGAACATTTGGCTTATGCTCGCAGGCCGTGGAGCCGGTAAGACTCGCGCCGCAACCGAAACACTACTGGAATGGGCGTGGGATATGCCCGGCACTCGATGGCTTGTCTCTGCGCCCACATCAGGCGACATTCGCGGCACATGCTTCGAGGGTGACTCTGGCCTGCTTAATGTGTGCCCACCTTCCCTGATTGAGGACTACAACAAGGCCCTGCACGAGCTCAGGCTCATCAATGGCTCATTCATCAAGGGCATCCCGGCATCGGAGCCGGAGCGCTTCCGTGGAGGCCAGTGGCATGGCGCATGGCTCGATGAGCTCGCCGCCTATGATGACCTGCAGGCCGCATGGGATCAAATCCAGTTTGCAGTTCGTCTGGGCCAACGCACACGCATCATCGCAACCACCACACCAAAGCCCAAGCCGCTCATCATGGAGCTCCTGAGCCGCGAGAATGACGATGTGGTGATCACCAAGGCATCGACCTACATTAACAAGGACAACCTTGCTCCAAGCTTCCAGAAGCAGATTCTGCAGTACGAGGGCACCAACCTCGGCAGGCAGGAGATTCACGCTGAGATCATTGACCCTGAGGAGGGCGGCATCGTTCGCCGTGAGTGGTTCAGGCTCTGGCCTAAAGACAAACCCTTCCCTAAGTTCGAGTACATCATCCAGTCGGTGGATTGCGCGACATCGGACAAGACCCACAACGATCCCACGGGCCACATGACCCTTGGCGTCTACCGACCAGAGGACGGCGCCATGTCGGTGCTCATCATTGATTGTTGGCAAGAGCACCTGCAATACCCTGACCTGCGCCCCAAGATCATGAGCGAGTTTGAGGTGGTCTACGGTGAGGGTAAGACACGCAAGCTCGTTGACCTGATCCTGATTGAGGACAAGAGCGCCGGCATCTCCTTGATTCAAGACTTACAGCGCGCCCACCTACCGGTCATGCCGTACAACCCCGGACGGGCAGACAAGATACAGCGCCTGTCCATCGTCGCCAACATCATCAAGGCAGGGCGCGTCTGGGTGCCTGAGAGCTCCAAGACCCCCGGCTTCGTGCGTGACTGGGCTGAAGGCATGGTGTCACAAATTTGTTCGTTCCCTGAGGGCACAATGCATGATGAGTTTGT
>Ga0208741_10000086_pt1 | contig 51935 bp, 30 predicted proteins | sample CryBogCBE03Jun09_FD_184576 | JGI IMG/M metagenome (GOLD analysis project Ga0208741, IMG submission 184576) | Freshwater microbial communities from Crystal Bog, Wisconsin, USA - CBE03Jun09 (SPAdes) | ecosystem: Environmental > Aquatic > Freshwater > Lake | place: Crystal Bog, Wisconsin, USA...
ACTTGCGCTTATAATCTGTTGATCTAAAGTTGTTCTAATAGTATAAGTTGATGTATATAAGTTTGTTAGATTAGTTACAGAAGATATTGCTATATTTGTATTTGGTGATCCAGCGTGATCAGCTTGGATTATACTTGTATTAGTAAAATATATTTTAGTAGATAAGCCATTATCGATAATATTTGACAAGGAAACAACTAGTTCAAATGTACTGTTGTTCCAAGTATATACATATGCCTGAGTAGTTTTACTACCAACAGTTCCTGTTATCATTAAACCTGGAGTAAATGTATATGATCCAGAAGTTAAGATCAAACTTTGATATGCATTATGTGAATCAGTGATTTCGTTAACATATATTTCTTCATTATTTTCAATAAGATTTTGTGTTCCAGATCCTACAGTTGTTAGCATTACCTTTTTAGTTAATGAAACATCATAATACAGATAAAAAGAGTTCTCATCAATATAAGAGACATAATAGATATCTCCACTGTTTAATCCTAAAATATCTGAGTTTGAGTTTGAATCATAACGAATGCTTTGTTTATTAGTAAGACCGTGACTATTAATAGTAATCTTAGAAAGCGAAGTATTAATAGCTGTTGCAGCATTAAAAGATAACACTATATTAGGAGAAGACTTATAGTTATAAGTTACATCATTGAAACTGTTATCTTTAATTTTTACAACATAGTGATTTACAGCAGCTCTTCCGTGACCTATTGAAGTTATTGTTTGTTCACTTCCATTTGAATATCCAGATAATGTTATTATACCTCTATCAAATAAAAATGTTGAGGGGCTGTATCCTATAGCTCTTAATGCATTTACACCAAAGTTTGTTGCAGAGTTTGTTATCGAGCAATAGCCACCGCTTTCGCATAATACTCCATTTAGCATGAATATTTGGAAACAACTAACTAACTGTGCATAAGCATCGTTTATTATTCTCCATCCAGTTCCGCCAAAGCTAACCATAGTAAATGCATTAGCAACCATACTTTTTCCCTGTTGCGGGATGGACGAAACAGCTGGATTTTCTTCTTCTTGTGGTATTGGAGATACGTTAGGAGTTTTTACTTTCGATCCGTCAACTAGTGCTCCGTTACCACCTAAGAAAGATATAATAGAACAGTTTTGTATGTAAGGACTTAGTGTAACTATTGGTATACTTGGTGATAATCTAGTATATGCTGCTCTATCAACAGTAAAATCATTTACATCATCAAATGCTATTGCATAGTTCCATGTAGATACAGGAACTCCGTTACTATCTAATGCATCTCTAAATGTAAATCCAGTCATATACATTCCGTTTCGAACACGGAACATATCTTTATTAGGATTTGCAGGTCTAATGATAACTGAACGCAAATCATCACCTACAAGTGTAGTTTTATCAGGACAAATAATAGGATTCTGTTCAGTATAATCTCCACTTGCGATTTGTATAGTTACAGGAGTTGGAATGTATTGTGGAGCTACTAAAGAAGGAGCACTACCTATTCCATTATTTAAAATATTTGTTATTATATCATAAGAACTTGCTATTGCACTTTTATTACCACTTGATGGTGATTTTGTACCGTCAATAGATTGATGTACTACAGTTTGATATGGTGCGTGTGTAAAAGTTCCATTACTAACAACTGCTGTGTTATTTAATACAGCAGCCGAAACATATTTTGCATAGTTTATTGCTGCAACGCTTTGAGCTTTTTGTGAACTTATTACAGTAGTTGCTGTAGCTGAGTAGTAGCTACTACCTGCATAAACAGATTGAGAATTTCCGCCAAATAATAAATCATATATTACTGCTTCTACAATATATCCTATATCTCTAGCACAAGTTGCTTGATTGTAAGTAAAAGAACTTGAAAATGGTGATATATTATTAGTTACACTATAGTTGATATATCCTATAACTTCAGCTGCAATATATGCTTTATTAACAGTTAATAAAGATTCAGTATCATATGCTGTCTGGCCTGGGTCAACAAGCGGTCTTGAATATCCGGCAGCAATTTGTGCAGCTCGTTTAATAGTTCTAACAGGCAGTATTTTTCCATCATTTTCGTCATTACCATTAACTGCTGATACGAAGATTCTATTACCACCTGCATCTAAGTTAGTAAAGCTTAAATTTCCATTACCATCAGTACTTAATATTTGTCCTGCTAATCCGGGTGTAGCAGGAAGTGTAAAACTATAATCTTCAGAAAGTATAGTAGAGGCTTTTAACGAAGTTTTATTACTTGATATATCTCCGTTTTTAAACAGATCAATCTTACCACCAACTCCTAGAGTTTTTGTAGCACTATCTACATATAGTGATTGATCGTTGTTAAAGTTTTCTAATGACTGATGTTTGAGAAATTTCATAGCGAAGGTGAACTCCTAATATAAGTATATTTACCGTATTAGGATATAGAATCTATTCTTTGAAATCTTTTTTAATATTACAATCCTAATGAACTTACAGTTGTAACAACAGTTATTGACGACATCTCATCTGTTTGTGTTGCATATGCATAAACAACGTCGCCATCATCTAATATTAACTTTTCTTGAGAGAAAAATAAAGTTTCTAATGGAGGTAATACGGTCTTATATATAAGATAATGCACATTAGAAAGAGATTCTCCACTAGGTACTACTGCAACACTTAACTTAGCTGGAAGCATATCGTCTAAATTACAGAAAGTTATTAGATTTATTGCTGATTTACCGATACTAGAAAATATCGAAGTAGGTGTTGTTATTAGTTCTGTGTTAGTAATCATTATTCTTCCTCAATATTATCCAAATAATATACTATAAGCCAATGCTTTTGACTTACTGATTAATTCGCCGCTTGTAGTGCTGTTTATAAAATATATCCCAGTAGTTTGAAGATCAATATTTTTTGAATAAAGTTTAACACCGGTAGTATCTACAGCAGGGTCACTAACTTGATATGTTAGTGTAGTTGTGTTGATATTTATAGTTTGTGCTTCTAATGAAGTAAACTTACCAGTATTCGGAGTTAATGATCCTATAGAAGTATCTTGTATACTACCTGCACGTATAATTCCTCCAACACCTAAACCACCTGTAACTACTAATGCTCCTGTAGATGTACTAGTTGATCCTGTAGCATCACTAATATTTACAGAAGTAAACTTACCTACACCTCTTACAGTATTTCCAATGTCTACATTATCAATTGAACCCTTAGTTGAAGAGTTTATAGTTACTGTACCAGAACCTGTAATAGTTAGTGATCCATTTCCTGAAATATTTCCATTAACATTTAGATTTCCGCCAATGCCAGTACCACCATTTACAATCAATGCTCCTGTAGTAGAACTACTTGATGAAGCATTACTTGATATTTTTGTACTGGTTTTGATTAATACTGAAGCTGTTCCTGATACATCAAGTATTAAATTAGTATTACTATTAGTAGCAGTTATAGTAGTATCTTGTATTCTTATACCGTATAAATCTGCGTGATCTTGTTGAAACTCAGTTATTAATGCTCCATCAACATAAAGTTTTGCATTACTTTTAACATTATTAATATTAATAATAGATGATACATTAACAGTGTTACTTGCAGTAACAGATAATGCTGTTTGTATTATAAAGAAACTTGCTGTTGAAACTGCTGTAGTTACTGTCCAAGTTCCATCTAAGTGTGTAACTCCTGATCCTGTTATAGTAATACTTGAACCGACAGATACATTTAATCTAGCATTAGTGATTGCTGGGTGATTAAATCTCACTGATGTTGAAGGAGTTCCTCCAGTATCAAAAGTAGCAATAACTTGGCCTATATTATTATCGTAAACTATAAACTGAGTATCATCTCTTTTAATGTTATCGGAAGAGTTAACTAATATTTGATAAGAAACTAAATCATAAACTGCTCTAATATTTGGTATTATATCTTTATCTCTTATAGAATAGTTAGTGCTATAGTTTAGTACTTGATATTCGTAGTTACTAGTTCCGCTAACTGTTACAACACCAGTTCCCCTACCAAGTAGATTTAATGAACCACCATTTGTATCAATAGAGTTGGTTCTTATTCCAGATATACCGCCGCTTGCAGTCTTAAAACTAAAAGCGCCGGTCTTAGTTGTATTCGTTACAGGATTTACCCATGATATCCTTTCATCAAAAACAATATATGCGTCATCATTATATGTATTTCCAGGAGAACCAAAGATTCCTCTGTTTATTTGTATTCCGCTTGTTCCTGATGCATTAGAAGTTATATAAGGTCCTTGATCACCTACGTTTAATACTATTATATTATCTTTAATATCTGTATTAGTAGTAGAGAGTTGTGTTACTGATCCTAAAACTGAAAGACTTCCAGTAATAATAACGTTACCAACATTAGAACCAGTGTCGAAGGTTATTGATCCCCCCGACACTGCTTGTATCTTGTAGTTACTGCCAACTCTTACAACATTTCCAGACATAGTGATCCTTATTAGGCGTTATTAACTTTTACATAGATTCCAGTTGCTGCTGCAAAGCTCCATGGAGCACTTTCGCCATTGGCATAAACATAGTTAGAACCACCGCTCTTACGTGTTAGATATGCCCTACGTTCGGTTAACTTGTTCACATAGTATGTATTGCCAGCAGAATCATATGCATAGATATCTATATCGCCAGTAGCTGATGAATCTGCTGCTGTTGTTAACTTTGCACGATATACAAGTCCGTCTGCACCTCTTACAGTATAACGACGGCTACCACTCTGCTTTACAATATCAACTATTTCACGTTGTCCTGCAACCCATGCATAAGCAATAATTGCATTTTCTTGATAAGTTGAAGATCCAATATTTCCACTATCAACAGTTAATGCTACTGTTGGAACACCTACTGCTGTTTGTCCACCAGCTGTTTGGCTAGAAGCACGAGTCCAACTTAGTGTTGGTGCTGCAATATATCCTGATCCCTTTTCGTTTGTAGTGATACTTTTTAAACGAAATGTAGCAGTAATTTGTCCAGAATTAACCGCACCTAGTTTAATACCCCATGTACTGATAGTAGTTCCGTCAATAGTTGTCCAGGTACCGCGATTAGCACCTAATGTTGCTGCTGTAATAGCACCAGTTCCGTCTGTGCTAATTGTGATTGCAGGTGTTGTTAGTGCTGAAGTCCAGATAGATCCTAAAAGTTGATCGATAGCAACGTTATTTAAATTGATCGGATATCCACTACCTGCTCCTGATAATGTAATAGTATTGATTTCCCAAACAACTACTGCTGTTGCTGGTGTACCTGTTGGCAAATCTGGTGCTGGGATTGATAATGTTGGAAAATACTTATAAGTGTCTGTAATATTAACAACACCCTTTTGTACTGCTAATGAATATGCAGCAAGTCCTTCACCACCAATACCATAATCGTCAGTTGTACCAACTGTTCCAATGTTTCTATTACCAAAATATTTCTTATTTAACGGACGTCCCATTAGTTTTCTCCTTTAATAGCAGTCTATGCTCTACGCGGCGGGATACCGCATAAACCATTCGAGGCTATGTATTTATCGTTTAGATAAACTAGCTAGGAGATGCATTTTCGAGAAAATGCGTAACGCATCGTTTATTTCTTTTAGTTTTTTTATTCTTTTTTCAGAATAAGTTTTTGAATATCTTTTTCTTAGCTCTATATCAATTAAACTAAGTTCCTTGATCATCTTATCGACATTTTTAGTTAATGAATAAAAATCATGATAAAATCCTGGCATATTACGGATCGTATTGCGGAGCATAACTTCCACATTTTGCCAATCTTCTGGATTTGTGATTTTAGGTATCATATTTTATTTTAACATATAAAACTAGTACGTCAACCTACAGTCATAAGAAAAGCGGATGTTTCCATCCGCTTTTAATATTTGTTTTCCTAAATATTAGGAGAACTTTACGTTTCCGTAAGTTGTTGATAGACCAACCTTACCGAGGTAGTCAGCAGCATTACCTAGTGATGATGCAGCATTTGAAAGCTCTACATAACCATAACGTGTCATGAAGCTTACGACTGGCTCGAAAGTAGATGGATCAAGTACAACACCGCTTGACATTAGAGGAATGTATGGGCAGTAGAACGCAGGAGCGTCTGATTCGCTTGAACCCTTATAACCAACTAGTACGTCAGTTGCGTCTGATGCATATGCATCAACATAAACACGCATTGAACTGTTTAGAGTACCAACGAACTTAGTGTTTGTTGGAGCTTCAAAAGTTCCTTCTGTAGTACGAGCAAATGCAGAAGTTGTTGCGCTCTGTAGGATAGTTAGAGCAAATGGGCTAACAACTGTATAGTTACCAGCACCACGACGTGTACGCTGAGCAATAGTGTTTGCAACACGATTGATCTGAACAGCTAGAGCAGCATGTTCGTCACCAACGAATGTAGCAGTACCACTTACAGCAGCCTGATTATAAATCTCAGTTGCTGAACCAGCAAGGTTACGTAGTGATGTTAGGATTTCCTGATCGATTTCAGCAGTGATTTCCTGTGCAAGTGCTGCCATGATTTCTGCTTCGATATCGATACCCTGTTGTGCCTGTGCATCCTGTGCGGATTCAAAAGTCCAACGAGCTGATAGCTTACGTGTCTTAGCTTCTACGATCTGCTTTAAGATTTGGATGCTTAGACGGTTACCAGCGATACCTTCAAGACTTGCTGTGCTGTTTGCCTTTGGATTACTCTGGGTAGCATTACCTGAGTAAGATGAAGCAATCTTGAATGGGCTTAGTGCTTCTTCACCTGCTACAACACCAGCTGTTGAGCTTGTGTCAGCGTAGCGAACGCGAAGTGTATGGATTTGTCCTACTGGACCAGTCATTGGCTGAACGCCAACTAGTTCGTTAGCAATAACAGTCGGCATAACACGACGTATTACTGGAAGAATCACTCTGTTAAGAGTGGCAACATTACCGGCAGAAGTGGCACCAGCTGTGGCAGACTCAGCGAGATACTTACGTGTATTCTCGAGAGTAACAGCCATTACTGACTTACGTGTTCCATTAAGGCCTTCTAAGAGTGCCTCTTTTGTGTCCTGCCAGCGGCTTTCTAATAATTCTGACATATTTTAAACTCCTTATTTCAATCCCGCTAGTCTACGGATGTCAACGATGTTGCTCTTTGCAGCATCTGATTTGTTGTCTACTTTATTGCCTGTTATTTCTTTTGCCTCAACTAATGCCTTCTTTGTTGCCGTACCGTCGGTCATTACTGCCGGTAGATACCTGTCAAATGCTGTGCGCAGCTTTGGAGTAGATACATCTTCTAGTAACTGTGCCATAACTGCTTTTTTATCTTTTCCGAGAGGTGAAAGAAGTTCATTCATTACTTCCTTACGAACATTTATATCACGAATTTTTGATATTTCACGTTCCTTGCTCTCAACTAATGATGCTGTCTCAAAAATCTTTGACTTAGCTTCAGTAAGTTCTTTTTCTTTTCTCTTGAGAAGGTTTAGTACGTGTTGTACTTCCTTTTTCTCGTTTAGGTAACTATGTGTATATTCCGAAGCAAATGCTTCGAAGATTCTGCGACCGAAGTCATTCTCTCTTGCAGAGCTAATATCTTCTTTAAGCTGTGCCATCTCAGTCTTGAGAGTCTTAACGACTGTCTCTTCAACCATCTTAGCAGAACGCTTAATAAACTGAGACTTAATTTGATCAAGTTGTACCTTAGCTTCCTTGACAAGTTTTACCTTAGTATTAATAGCTTCTTTCTTATCTATATGGAATTCACTGATTTCCTTTGCAAGCTGAGTTACAATGAACTCTTCTAGCTTTACAAGATTTGAAGACATCTTCTTTTGGTCTTCGTGAAGTTCTACTAGCTCACTCTTTAATCTATCAAAAACGAAAGATTGTATTTTTGAACTATTTTCATGCATTTTCTTTGCATAAATTGCCTTTGCTTCTGCAAGTTGCTTTTTGTCTTCGACAAATTCTACAATCTCACTAGTTAAGCGATCTTCAAGCATCTTATTCAGTGATTCAACCATTACTGACTTCTCATGCTCAAACTTTTGGGCAAACTCTTCACGGAGTTCAGCTGTTACTGTGTCGCGATTTTCTTGGATTCTTTTGTTCCAAGCATCTTCGATTTCCGTTTTAAACTCTTCGGAAACCACATTGTTCTCAAATAACTGTTTTAATACTTCCAACATGTGATTCTCCTACTTTATTGGAGCCCGCGTATAATATTTACGAGTTGTTCTTTTAAAAACTTTTGTGCCTTTGGGTCTTCTTTTACTTGCCTTGCTAAGTTTATTGCCTGATTTCCACCTCGTGTGTTTAAGAGGTGTTCGTAGATTGGAGTAGGATAAGCTCCAGGAGCACTTGGTTGAGCAACAACGTCAACTGTGATGATTTCAAAATCGCTTACTTGACCTGAACCATCTTCCTTGACGTTGCCACTTCCTCTACTACTGACGCCTAATTTTACACCTGATTCTAACATCGTTTTTACTAAATTGCCCATTGGAGTTGGAAGTATTTTCAACTTGCCGTATCCATTAGGACCATCCATCCACATACGTGTAATCATATGAGATACACGATCTAAGTTAATCCTTAAATCCTGTGGATGGTCTACTTCTCCAAGTACGCTATATCCGCCGGCCATCTGATCGTTAAGTGTTTTGACAGCCCTAGCGATTTCTGACACAGGATATACCCTCTGGTTAGCGTTTTTTACGCCACCCTGGATAAAGATACCTACCATGTGTAAGTTCTTCCCATCTTTTTCATCGCTCTCAACGACCACTTGTGCTTGGTCGAATGTTAAATGTTCTTGGAGATAGATCACTTATATTTCCTTACTTAAAAAGACTCTTAGTGAATGTACCAGATTCTCCAGTACCCTTCTTCTCAGCGCCGTGTCCCTTTGCAACTGGACTTAACTTAGTTGCATTCTTAGCACCAGGAACATTTACGTTTCCGCCGTCCTGTGGCTTAGTTGTAGGAGCTAGTAATCCACCAGTTGTTCCCTTTTCGCTACCTGTTCCTCCCTTTGCAATATTAGCAGTTGTACCGCCCATATCGTTCTTCTTTGCAACAGTTGACTTAGTGTTTACTTGATTTTCTGCTGTACCAGCTACCTTACCACCCTTATAAGCTTCACCAACCTTATCAACATATTCACGCATCATTGCTGCTGGGCTCATATCGATTGATTCAATCTCTTCTTCAAAAGGCATCATCATACCTTCGTCTTCTTCCTCTTCACCTTCTTCGTCACCTACTGGTGAAAAATCTGGATCATCAATTCCGTCGTTATGCTCTGGCTCATTCTTTTCGTCTGCCATTAGATCATTGAATTTTGACATTAGCTCATCTAGATCACTCTTCATACTAACTAGAAGCTCATGATCATCATCCTCACCGCCCATGTCATCCATGTCATCGTCACCCATGTCATCCATGTCGTCGTCGCCCATGTCATCATCTTCAACGTCATCTAGCATATCACCAGCTGGACCTTCTTCGCTGCCCATTGCTTCGTCTTCCATGCCAAAGTTTTCATCCATCTCTTCTTCTTCGTCTTCGATGGCTTCGTCCATTTCCTCTTCTTCCTCTACTTCTTCTTCGAGGTCGACATTTGAAAGCTCATCTTCGATAATGCTTTCATAAATCTCACGTGACTTCTCAATCACTAATGCATGAAATAGTTCTTCTGCTTTTGCTTGCTCGCCGTTTACTACGTACTCGAGTAGCTGTTCAAACTTGTTCCTAGTGGCCATTAGATATCTCCTTTGTCATTGCTAAGGCTGTCAATATGTATTTATGACAGTTTTGTTTATTGGCTTGAAATAGGCAAAAATGCGATCATTTGGATCTTTTTGCCTCAATATCCTTTTAATCTATTTTTTAGATTATCATATGTTATATGTTGAAAGTTTCTCATCCCATCCCATTCTTTAACAGGTTTGGTTTTTTCATCTATTACTCTATAAAAGTTAACATATGAATACTCAGTTAATATCATTTCTGTTTGTCTTAACCAGTTTCCATAATAAGTTGCAGTGTCATGTGAAGTTTTATAGTTGTTTGTATCTGCATATACATTATTAAACATTTCGTTTCTTATACCGTGATAATCAAAACCTAATATGTATATCTCATCATTGCAATCTAAACACGCTTTATATAAAGCTGTTGGACCACTAGACCATCCTCGAGGATTTTTAAAAAAGTTTAAATTTTGATATTTTTTAAATTTAGAGTTTGTATTAGTCCATACCTGATGATTTAGTTGGTATCCTGTTTCACAAATTTCGATAATCATTTGGGGATCAACTGCAACTAATACATCAGGTTCAAACTCTCGATAGAGAGCATTACAACCATAGATCTTACCAAAATCTTTAATTCTAGCAAGATCTATATTTAGGCGACTTCTACCGTTTCCTAATACAAAAGCTGTTTTTTTCATGCTGGGGGTGCTGGAGGAGGTGCATACATCTTGCTAACAAACTTTACATCCTTAGCATGTTCTGATGCATGTAAATCGGAAGACCTACGTAACTTATTAATCTGTTTTAGCGTAAGTCTAATCTTACGAGTATCTGACTTTTTCATAATAGAGTCGTCTGAATCAGGATCGTATCGATCGTCTTGACTCATTTCTGTTTGATCATTATTAAAATAAAAAAGTTCTCGTAATATCATAATCATATTTATCTTTTAAGCTACAGGTCCTGGTGTTGGAGTACCAGAATCTGTTGATGCGCCTGCTATTGGTACAGCAGCACTAGGTGCACCGGATTCTGCTCCAGGTTCACCTTCTGGTGGTGCTTCTTGAGGCATTCCGTCTTGTATTCCTGTTGGAGTTATTCCAACATCTCTTAACTCAGAGCTTGCTGTATCAGCTGCATCGCTAATATCTTTGTTTTCCTCACGCCACATACGTTCGTTTTCTGCTATCTCTTCTGCACTCATTCCCAAGAATCTCTTCATAGCAAAACGCTTACTTAGATATGGTACTTCTTGTAAAGCAGTAAATGTTTGTACACGGGCAGTATCAAGTTCACTAAGTCTATATGCAGCAAAGTTTTGTGGTGGATTCATCTTTAAGTTAAAAATACTATCATCAATAATGATACCATTTTGTGCAAGATATAACTTAAATTCTGTATCGAATGTTTCTTCCATTAAACTTTGTAAGCGTTCTAGATACTTATTAAAACGTAATTCTTGTATGTATGCTGTTCCAACACGACCATCATTGAACTGAGAAGCTGCATCATCTGCTCCAGTTGGTAGATAAGAACTTGGAATACGCAAAGCACGGAAAAGTTTATTAGTAAAGAATCTTAAATCGTCAATTTCACCTAAGTTTGTTCCGCCTGCAAGTGTATCAACTTTAGATCCTCTGCCTTCAGCAGTCTGTGGGAAGAAATAATCTTCGTTAATACTAAGAGGATTATAACTGTTATCAATAACAGTAGTTCCGCCAGTATTGCTAGGAATACGACGTTGATGGATTTCGTTTTTAACTCTTTCCACAAATGCCATCGCCATATGGCTTGGCATGTTTCCAACATCAATATAAAATACTCTACGTTCTGGAGCACGTTGTACACGGTAGATAATAATAGCGTCTTCGAGCAGTTCTTTTTGCTTGTAAACTTTAAAAACACTTTCAAGCAAACTATTTCCAAACGGATAGTTATTATCTAAACCTTCACTTAAACTAATATGTACTACATGTTCTGCATGTATAGCATGTTCATTTTGTGCAATGCTAAATCTAGTTCCTGCTTGTTGTGGATAAGCGCCAGTCATTCCTCTTGCACCAGCACCACCTGTAACATAAGCAGTACCACCAGGTTGTGTATTTTGATTAGAAGGATTGATCTGTGTAACAACTAGATTTGTAAAGTTTGGATTGAGATCACGTATTACATATTGTTCTGGTTTTTTCCCGTCACTTTCGTTAACGATAATCTTAGTAATCTTACCTGGATCAATATAGAACCATTTTTTAGTTTCAGGATCACGAATAAAGAAACTGTCTCCGTACTTACAAGTATTACGAAATATCCTAAACATCTTTGTTTCAAAGTTTTGTAACTTAGTCCACTTTTGTAAGTAATCCTTAAGTAACTTCATTTCAACACTAGTTGCTTTGTCACGTAGGTTAACAAAAAATGGTGTATCGTTTTCTCTGCTTTTTTGTGTACTAAATTCTGCGATAATATCTAAAGCGGCATTTACTTCACTATCAGTATCCATTGTATCGTATTGTAAATATCTTTCAATACGATTTGGACTTCCTGTATAAACATCAGGTAGATATGAAGTATAGTTTGTCCTAGAAGCATTAGAAGGCTGGCTTCCTAGTGGACTTGATCTACCATCCCTATTAACAGGGTTAAAATACTTTTTCCAGCTCATTCTTTATCCTATATCGCTTTAGTTCGACCTTTAGCTGCATCAGCAGTATCTTTAGTATTATCTCTAATAAGTTTTGTTAACTCAACTAGTTCTGTTACCATGTTATTTAACTTCTCTGCCTTATCTATTGTGTTAGGAGTGGTTGAAGAACTAAACGAATCAATAGTAGTTGACGGAGTATTAGATGCAGCATTTGTATTACCAGTACCAAATCCACCTATAGAACCTGTATTTTTAATATCAGATAACTTATTGCTTAGATTACTTAATTCTTCATTTAGTTCTTTAATAGAATCTCTAAAAGTTAATATATTTTCAGAAGAATCTTTAAAGTTTACATCAACAGCAGATTTTAATCCAGTCATTCCGCTAACAACATTATTCATATTTGTGCCATCAACTTTATTGAAACTAGATAATGTAGTTGCTAATGTAGTTAATCCACCATCACTAGATGTTAGTGATTTCCACCAACTACCACCTTCTATAAGGGTCTTTGCTCCTGTATTGAACGTTACTAATGCAGGAGCAAGTGCAGCTAAGTTGCTTCCGTTTACTTTATTGAAACTAGATAATGTAGTTGCTAAACTAGTTAATCCACCATCAGTTGCTGTTAATCCAGACCACCAGCTACCTCCTTCGATAAGTGTCCTAGCACCTTTTCCAAAATCTATTAATATTGGAGTTAATGTTGATAGATTTTCTCCGTTAACAGCATTGAATTCTGCTAGACTTTTTGCTATACCAGCAAGTCCACCATCATTACCAATAAGTCCTTGCCACCAGCTACCACCTTCAATGAGCGTTCTAGCACCTTTTCCAAAATCAACTAGTATCGGAGTAATGCTTGCAAGTATTTCAGGATTAATATTATTAAATTCTGCTAGACTTTTTGCTATACCAGAAAGGCCACCATCATTTCCGATAAGCCCTTGCCACCAACTACCCCCTTCAATAAGAGAACGGGCAGCTATGCCAAAATCTACTAACACAGGTGTAATTTTTATTAATATTTCAGGATTAACTATATTAAACTCAGATAATGCCTTTGCTATACCAGCAAGTCCACCATCATTTCCTACTAGACCATCCCACCAGCTACCTCCTTCAATAAGAGAACGAGCAGCAGCACCAAAATCTTTTAATACCGGAGTTAACTTTGTTATTGGATCGGGATTTACTGAGTTAAAAACTGATAATGCTTTTGCTATACCAGCAAGTCCACCATCATTACCGATAAGTCCTTGCCACCAGCTACCGCCTTCAATAAGAGAACGGGCTGTATCACTAAACTGTTTTAGTACTGGAGTTAACTTTATTATTGGATCGGGATTTACTGAGTTAAAAACTGATAATGCTTTTGCTATACCAGCAAGTCCACCATCATTACCGATAAGTCCTTGCCACCAGCTACCTCCTTCAATAAGAGAACGAGCACCCTTTCCAAAATCAACTAATATTGGAGTTAACTTTGTTATTATATCAGGATTTACTGAGTTAAAAACTAATAAACTTTTTGCCATACCAGCAAGTCCACCATCATTTCCAATAAGCCCTTGCCACCAACTACCTCCTTCGATAAGAGAACGAGCTGCATCACCAAACTGTTTTAGTACCGGAGATAACTTTGTTATTGGATCGGGATTAATATTATTAAATTCTGCTAGACCTTTTGCCATACCAGCAAGTCCGCCATCATTACCAGTAAGTCCTTTCCACCAACTACCTCCTTCGATAAGAGAACGAGCTGCATCACCAAACTGTTTTAGTACCGGAGATAACTTTATTATTGGATCGGGATTAATATCATTAAACACTTTTAATGATGCTGCCATTGTAGCAAGGCCGCCATCATTACCTGTTAAACCTCTAAACCAACTACCGCCTTCTAATAATGTTGATACATCATCACCAAACTTTTTAAGAGCTGATCCTGTTTTTGCTAATCCTTCAGGACTCATGCTATTAAGTTTTAGTAAAGTTTCAGATAGCTTGTCTAAACTACCGCCTAAGAAAAATGCTACCAATCCAGGAGCAGCTAACGTAGTTAATCCTGCTGATAATGGAACCAATGCTCCGCCTAATGCTAATAAATCTGTTGCACTAACTTTTGATAGTTCAGTTAATGTTTCGGGTATCCTTGCAAATGCATCTGAAAAAGATTTAATAACATTTGATACTCCGTCAAATGCACTTTTTACTATATTTGAAAAGCTATCCATTATTTTTGATACACCATCAAATGTTTTTGTAATTACATTTCCGAATGTTTCAACTAACGGTGTTAACTGTGAGAACATCCATCCAAGACCGCCACTTGCTAATCCTAATGATAAAAGTATTGCTGATAATGGTAATGCGAGTCCATCTAATGCAAATCCTAAAGCTACCAATCCTAGTATAATAACTCCGCCGCCAACTGCTGTATAAAATGCTAGATCCTTCATTGTATCTACTAATCCAGAGAAAAACTTAGTTAATCCCCCGCCTGATGTTTTCTTATCAAGTTCATCTAATTCTGAGTTTATTGAAGCTAATGATTTTTGATCGTCGGCGCCTAATGTTCCGCCATTTGCAGTTTTTGCCTGTATTGCTGCTTTTTTATCTTCTAGTTCTTTTTTCTTTTTATCATCTTCGGTATTTCCGCCACCGCCAAACATCTTTCCTACTATAGTACCTAACGATCCAAATACGTTAGAGAATGAATCAGTTACTATTTTTATTATTCCACTAAAATCCATATTTTTGAAGAAATCAGTAACACCTTTTCGCATATCCGCAAATATTGATTTAAAATCTAAGTTTTTAAGATTAGACGTTAACCCAGTCACCCATTTGCTTATTTCTGAAAAAACATCTTTTAATCCTGTTTGTATAACAGGATCATTTAGCATTTTTGTAATTTCTCCTAAGAAATCTAATAATACACCACTTATTTCATCAAAAGGACCGCCTTTTTCAAATAAAGCACTACCAAAAAATGCCATTTTAAGATCACTAAAAACTTTTTCAAAAGCATTAGCAGTTTCACCCATAATCCTTGTTATATTACTATTTGCTGCTTGTTCTTTTGCAAGATCTTCAGGTTTCATTGCAGCTAATCTCTGTGCTTCTTGGGCAGCTTTCATTAGTCCAGCTAGTTCAGGATAAGTTTTTAATAAAGCTGCTTGATCCATTCCGGCAGCTTCTGCATTTTTAGTGATTTTTTGCATTATGTCTATAATGCCTTTTGGCCCATTTTGACCATTAAATGCTGATTGAAAATCTTTTGTTCCAACATCAAATAACATCATAGTTTGTGCCATCTTATCTGGCACCTGGGCTGCTCCACTCTTAAATGCTTCTAATAGTTCAGTTCCTCCTAGTTTTGTAACCATTGCTAAAGATGCAGTTGACTTTGCTAATTCATCAGGGTTTAATCCTTTTTGTAAACTTCTAATGATTGGATCAGCTGCATTTGATTTTGCTGATTTTTCCATCTCAGATCTACTCAATCCAGTAGCTTTAGATAGTAGATCCATCTCATTTAGATAAGCACTTGCACCTTCTTTTAAATCTTTATTAGTCATCTTTGTTAGATTACCAGATCTAGATTGTAGATCAATATATGCTAACATACCTTCATTCATGTCAGCAGTAGTCATTCCCATAGATCTAAAATGTTCACCTACATCGCTTTGTGTTAAATCACGACTTAAATCTGAAAATCGTTTAGCACCTTCTGTAACTGATCCACCTAAAGAAGCCATTGCTGTTGAGTTAGCTCCTACTACTTTAACATAATCTCCTAAACTCATATTTGCTTTTGCAGCAGACAGTTGTAGTTCTATCATATTATTATTAAATGTAGCACCAACTGCACTTGTTTCTTTAAATCCTTCATAACTTTCTTTTAACGTATCAACTAATATACCACCAGTAGCAATCATACCATTGAATATACCACTTACTCCAGATGATATTAGACTACCTAACCCAGTAAATATTCCGCCAAAACTACTGGCTGTTTTTCCTGCTCGATCTAATGCAGAATCAAATACACTTGTTGTTTTAGTGGCTGCATTTACGGTGCTTGTAGAATTTGTTATCGATCTTTGGAATAAATCTAATCCAGCATTTCCTGCACTAGCACCGCCCTTTTTGTTTAGAGCCGTAACTAGTTCTCTTAAAGTAGATTCAGTTGCGGCATTTTCAACAACAGTACCGTCTAATGTTCCACCTTTAAATTGTACGTCTTTTGCCATTTATTTTTCACCAGTTATCTGCGCATATAAATATTCACAAGCAGACAGTTAGTTTATTTATCGGAGAAATTTAATGGTATCACCACTTCAAGTCAATCCACTTCAGAAGTACTTTAGGCAACCTAAGATCTATTTAAGACTTCCAAGCAAAGGACAATATTATCCTACAAATGCTCTAGACATGCCCGAAAGCGGTGAACTTCCTGTATACCCAATGACTGCTAAAGATGAACTACAGATGAAAACTCCAGATGCATTACTCAATGGTGAAGCTACTGTTTCTGTTATAAAAAGCTGTGTTCCTAATATCAAAGATCCATGGAAGATGCCTAGTATCGATAGTGATGCTATTTTAATAGCTATCCGATTAGCCACATACGGCGAAAAGTTAGATATCAATACAAAGGTTCCAAATCTAGGTGAAGAACGTTCTTTTGAAGTTGATTTGAGAGTCTTATTAGATCAACTAGCAGATTTTTCTTTTGAACCTTATATTGAAATAAGTGATGATATGAATATTGAAATTCGTCCAAGTACATATAAAGAGTTTACAGAAAATACTATCAAGACATTTGAAGAACAGCGTATTTTCCGTCTAGTAAACGATAATAATATTCCAGACGAACAAAAGCTTGCATCATTTTCTCAAAGCTTCCGTAGATTAACTGATTTAACTATTGATGTTGTAATCAATAGTATAGTTTGTATAGACACTGCCGAAGGTAAAGTAACTAACAAAGAACAAATAAAAGATTTCTTTAATAATAGTGATAAATCTGTATTTGATAAGATGATGAAACATCTAGAAAAAATGCGAGATAGCAGTAGGATTAAACCATTTAAGGTTACTTCAAGTGCTATGGATATAGAAGCAGGAGCTCCTGCTGAATATGAGATTCCAATAACGTTTGACCAATCAAATTTTTTCGGATGAGACTCCTTGGAATGGATCTCGAAGAGATCCTAAAAGAGGTAGATGACCTCGAAAAGGAGTCCAAAGCACTAAAGTTAGATTTAACTAAAATTTGTTGGTATATGAGAGGTGGCGTAAGTTTAGACGAAGCGTACTCTCTCTGCTATGAAGATCGTATGATTATATCAGATGTTATTAAAGAAAATCTAGAAACAGTAAAGAAAACTGGATTACCTTTCTTTTAGTTTCCTCTAGCTAAATCGTTTGCTACTTTCATAAAAATATCATTAAGTTGCGATTTATTATAAGTTGTTGTAGGGCCGGCAGCTTGTTGTTGTGTATCTGCTCCACCTTGTGCAGGAGCTGTTTGCTGTTGTGCTGCACCTTGTGCTGGCATATTTCCTTGTGCAGGTGCTGCCTGTTGTGGCGCTGCTGCACCTTGTGCAGGTGCTGCTGTATTTCCCTGCTGATAACCTGCTCTAGCTCCTTGTATAGCATTGCCAGCTATTTTTCCAATCTTTTTTGCTCCTGTAACTGCTGCGGCAGCAACCTTACCAACAGTTTGTGCTCCTTGTTGTACTTTATTTGATGTAGTTGATGGTGCAGCAGGTGTTGATGGTGCAGCAGGTGTTGATGGTGTGTTAGTTGCAGTTGCTTTAGGAGTTCCGTTTGCTGCTTGTCTAGCAGCACTACCTGCTACTTTTTGACCAGCAGTAGCTTGTTGATATCCTGCTTTAGCACTTTGTAATGCATTACCAGCTAGATTTCCAAGTTTCTTTGCTCCAGTAACAGCAGCACCTGCGGCTTTTCCGACAGCTTGGGCACCTGTTGTAGGTTGAGGAGCTCCTGCTTTTGGTGCAGGTAATTTCATATTTTTATATGTAGCCGACAATACATCATCACTAACTCCGGCTTTACGCACAATATCTGCAATCTGATCTGAATCAGTTGGTGAGTTAGCTGCTCTCCAAGCTTTGTTTAACTTATCAGTTGTAACTTTGTTAGTTAGATTTTGACCAGTCTGTGCTAGCTTTTGACCAGCAGCACTTGCACCTTTAGCTACTGCTTGACCAGCAGCACTACCTGCTATTTTTTGTCCAGCAGCTCCAATTGCATTTGCAGCTTTTCCAAACAACCCTGGCTTAGCAGGAGCTGCGGCAGCTGGGTTAGCTGCTGGTTGTTCAGCTGGTGGCACATATTGTTTTCCAAAGTTAGCAGTTGCTGTTCCACTTGTTGAAGTTGGTTGAGCAGGAGCATTAGTTGCTGCCCGCACACTCATCCTAGGTTTATTCATTTTAACAGAAGTTGGTTTTAACTCTTGTCCAAACTGTGCATTAACAGGAGCTTCAACAAGTATTCCGCTTGCTATCATTTGATTATTTCTCATGCAAATACTATCAAATAAATCAGCAATAGCTTTTCTATCTAAATGTCTACGATTAAAAGATTCAAAATTACCAGTCTTTGTTGTAGCACCGCGTTTTACTGCATTATCCATTGCTTGCATCTGTGCATCATAGTCTGCTTTTATTTTAGCTTGATGATTCATTACATCTTTATAATCACCTTGCATTTGTGAAGCCATTTGTTTTGCTGCTTTAATATTTGCTCTCTGTTGATCAGTATAAAGATTATCTGGAACTGGTTTTCCATCAATTTCAGTAGGTACTCCTCCTGAGAAACTAGCTTTATGACTATTACCAGTTAATCCCATTTTTTTCGCAAAATCATTTTGAAGATCACGATTAGATTTTAATTCGGCATTTTGTGTATCTAACATTGAATCACCTGTACTAGCAGTTGGTTTTGCACCAGGATATTCATCCGGAGTAGGTTGTCCAAAAGCAGTTGGTTTTGTTCCTAAACCATGTGAATCAGTTGGAGAGATTCCAGTACCTGTAACTTGACCAGTTGGTTTTTTAAATACACTATATCGTGCGTTTCGATCTGCTATTGCCTTATCAACGTCAGTTGAAAAACCTTGTGTAACATCACCTTTGCTTGTTCCATTAAACTTATCAATCGTTGCATTTCCGGTTGCTTTCATTGGATGACTAGTATCTTGTGGTCCATAACTAAAATCATCAGGACGATTGACTATTTTACTAGCACCAAATCCTGAAGTATTGCTAGTAGCACCTGTCCTAACTTTAGGACCGTCTGGAACCGCATGATCGCCACGTATATGTTGTCCTACTTGTCCAGCAACATGTGATATTGCGGCAGTCTTACCACCTTGATATGCAGCTGAACTAAGCTTCTCACCTTGTAATAGCTTATCGGTCATCTTTAATAACCCTAATGCAGCAGCACCTCCAACACCAACGCCACTAATACCAGCAGCAGCAATCAATGCAGCATATATTGCAGATTGTGTTTTTGGATATTTTTTAGCAAGATCTCTATACTTTTGTATATATTTCATAACTCCTTGATCACCACCAGTAGCTTGTTTTAGCTTCTCAGCAGCTTGATCATATTGTGCATCCATATTTTTAATAGGACCACTATTGGCTATTTTGTTTTTTAAATCACCATACGCTGCATTAACAGCACTAGCAACATCTTTACCTTTGCCTAATGCTGTTCTATTACCGCCGCCAGCAACAGCACCTGCTTCTAGATCTTTAAATAGTTGTTCTATCTGTTGAGGAGTAAGTTCTGCTTCAGAAATAGCATAACCGGCACTTTCCCATAGTTTCATACTACGGGCTTCTGTGAGATTTAATCCTTCATACAGATAGTTTGTGTTTCTTACAGTTGCTACTTCTAGAAATTTCATAGTCTGGTCCCTACTTTTCTTAATACGTTTTCTACTATTCTGCTTTCAGGTACCCTATATCGGATAGCATTACTACCAGCAGCAGCCGTTGCAGCAGTATTTTTTTGTGCCTTTGTCTGCGCAACATTTACGTTAAATCCTTTTCTAGGAGCAGTTGCTGGAGCTGCTGCTTGTGGTGCAGCAGGTGCTTGTTGTTGAGCGGCCGCTTTTGCTGCTTTGTTAGCTGCTGTTTTTGCTTTTTCTGCTTTATAATCACGCACACGCTTAGGTTTATCTTGAGATTGAGAAGCAGTTGATTGAGCCGTATTAGTTGCAGTGTCTTGCGCTGGTTGACTTCCGCTCGTATATTTGTTAATGATAGTATCATTAACACCTAATGATTTTAAAAATGCAGCCAATGAAACATTAGTTGGCTTATCGCCCGTCCTACCTATAAAAGTAAAAAATTCTTTATATAACTGATTAGCCACTTTACCTGCATCTCTAGCACCAGCAGCTTTTGCACCTAAGCTACCTGGTAAAACTTTTGCAGCAATATTTTGTCCAAGACCTTTTAACATACCTACAGGTCTTTCAGTTAATGGTTCTGATTCTACAAGTATTTCTTTTAGATTCATGTTCTTACACTTTCAGCAGTTAGATTATTTATTCTTAAACATTAAGTGATGAGCTAAAGCTCATCTGTGTTTACTTCGTAGACTCAGTAAACACATTTTCTTTCTCTTTAATATTATCTAGACTGTGAAGTCATAATTCGCCCGTTTCCGGGCGATGGAATGATAGAGCATTATCTGAGCTGCTCGGTCATACTAGAATAAAGTGATTTGTATGCGTTTGCGTACATTTTAAAATGTATGCGTTCACGTACATCGGAGGCGGTAACCCTTAAACCCCCTACACCAGCTTCGCGATTAGTTACGGTTGGCAGTTATTCCCATTCTAGCGAAAATACTTACCATGACGGTTGGATCTTTTTCACAGAGCCGTCATCTTTTAAAGCCTAAAGTTAGCTTTTGTCTGTGGCACCCGAGCATCCGAACGCAAGACATTGCGCCCTCAACGGGGATCGAGAGACTCGATCAAACTGGGCCTATAGCCTATTTTTTGCCTATGATATGTGACCCATGGACTCGAACTGATATCTGTCCATTATAATAGTCAGTAGATTCTAAAACTTTATGAGTAAACTGTTCTCGTGCCTCTATGTATGAACACTGTGCCTTTGAATTACAATAGAATAATATTTCTCTAGTAAACTTATCTTTGCCTAACGTGTTTACATCTTCATTTAATACATCATTTGAACCATAATAATCACGCCAGTCTGATTCAACTTTACTTTTAATCTTTTTCTTTTTTTTAATACCATTTTTCTGTTTAACAACTTTATAAGTTGTTTTAGAAAACTTGGCTAGTTTTTTGCCTATGTATTTCCTACCAGTGACTGTATTTGTTATTAGATAAACAAAACCTATACAATCATCTGGTAGGACATCTACGATAGACCCATTATAGGTCCAAGACACTTACTTCTTAGCAGCCTTACGTGCGTTCTTTTCGGCTGTAATTTCATTACGACGAGCCTTAATAGCCTTACTCATCTCACCGAGGGCCTTACGTGCTCTTGTACCAGCAGCTGAGTTTCCATTAATAAACTTAGCATCTTCAATCTTCCATGCTGCAAACTGTTCTTCAATTGTTGTTACTACTTCACTCATTTTTTTCTCCTTTTAATCGCTTTTTACGTTCTTTTCTTTGTTGTTGTATTTCCATACGTCGTTTACGTGCGATTATACGTAGTTCTCCTAACGCATTTCTTGCATCAACTCCTGCACGATCACTTGTGCCAGTTTCCCACTTCTCATTATACTTGAAGTAGTTCCTTATAGCTATCATAAGTTGGTCGGTTAGGTCTGAATCACTCATTATATAGCGTTTTAATCCGTTATCTCGATATCATTTGAATAGTGAGTAAATCCGTTTTCTTTAATAACTCGCAATACATTATTAACACGACCTATTAGATCATCTTTGTGAGATATTAGGTAAATGTTCTTTTTGCTTTCACGGGCCATCTTCTTTAGAATAGCTAGGCTATGTTCAACACCTGCTGTATCCATACCACTATCGATTAACTCATCGATAAACAACAAGTTAATAGGTTGATAAAGATTTTCCCATATGTCACGGAAACTCCAACTCAACGATAAAATAAGTCGATTGCGCTCACCACGAGAAAGATTATCAAAATCCAGATCTTGACCAAGTTGTGTAATCTCCACTTGCAGATCGTTTTGGAAAGTTACCTGATGAGGTAATCCTGTACGATCTAAATAATAAGTTAAACGTTGATTTAGATAACTTAGATTTTGATCAATAATCTTCTTACGAATGAAACTATCTTTATTAGTAAGCAACTTGAGAAGGAATTCTTGATGTTCTTTTAACTTTGTTAACGTATTAATCAAACTCCAATCTATTTCCTGCATTGCTTTATTTTCAAGTTCTTCAATCTGTTCTTGATACGGATCAGATTCATTCTGCTTAGATTCATATTGGCTATACAAGTTATCTAAGTTGTTTTTATGTTCATATGCTTCATCGAAGCGATCATAGAAAGTAGTTGGCTTTGCTGCAAGATCACCTATTTCTTTTATCTGATCAACTATTGAATTATAGTTTTCTTCTATTTTTTCTTTATGTTCGATGCTGTCGTTAAGATCCTTAGTAAGCGAATCAACGATCTTATTTCTATTAGCATCGTGGAGTTCTTGTCCACAAGCATAACACTTATGATCATCCAGCTCATTAAGATTACGTTGGTGTTTATCTATCGCTTTTTGTGCTTGTCCTAAACTGCTCTCGATAGATGCTTTTTCTTTATTAAGAGACTTAAGCCTATCATTTTTAATTGACCAATCCTTAAGGACTGTATGTGACACAATCTCTTCTTCAATATCAACTTCTGATAGATGTTTAATAGCGGTTTCAATTTTTTTAAGATCTTCTTCTTGCTTTGCATACCAGGCTTTCTTTTTGATATGTAAGGATTCGATCGTAGCTTTAATACGCTCATTGCTTGCTTTCGTCGCTTCAATGTTTGCGTTCTCCTGTGTTATCTGATCTTTTGAGTTTTTAATCTCTTCTTTTAATAGATCCGCTTTTTCACTGAGAAGAGTGATGCCAAGTAACTGTTCAATCACTTCTCTTTGATCATTTGCCTTTAGACTTAGGAACGGTTCAGTATAGGTATTCAACGCTAATATATGTTTGAACATAGTATGACTCATACCAATAAGTTCATCAATAGAGTTTTGAGTCTTGCGGCTATCACCTTGGCTTTCATCAAGATCAGTTTCCTGTTCTTGATTATTGATATAAAACTTTAAGATATTAGGTTTCCTACCACGTTCAATGCGATAGTTAATGTTGTTTTTTTCAAAGTTAACTGTAACTAACATATTTTTTTGATTAATATTGTTGATTAGATTATCTCTTTTAATATTTGTTAATGCCTGACCAAAAAGTGCATAGCTAAGTGCGTTGATGATAGTTGTTTTACCTGTACCATTTCGACTACCACTATCGTCTCCGCCCATATCGATATTTTCACCTAACACTAGTGTTAACTGTTCCTTTTCAAAATCAACAGCCTGTGTCTGATTACCGATACTCATAAAGTTCTTAACAGTTAGATTCTTAATTTTAATCATAGGTTATTATAAATCTCCAGTAGGATCTTGGGATCATATGCGTCGCTATCAATGTTAATGATCTGATTAGTAACAATCTGATCAACACTTTCAAAGTTGGTTATTTCTAATGTACTATTGGTAGAATCTAGTTCTTTCTTCTCAGGAATCAGTGTACATTCGCGTATATCAAATCTATCCATAACGGTCTCTTTGATAAAGTTTGCTTCTTCAAAACTGATATTAATATCAAGTGCTACTCGTAGATGCATTTTTGATTTACAAATATTATCCATATCGTCAATAAGCTGACTTAGCTTAACTGTTCGATAACGAGGCATATCAGGCCAATCAATATATTGAGGAGATCCTCCCCATTCAAGCATCATCATACCACGTTCGTCGTCCCATGCATCTGCAAAATTATGAGGAAAAGCATTACCGATATAATGTATATTTCCCTTGTTCTGCCGCTTATGGAAATGTCCAGTAAACACATATTCATTATTTGCTAGGTCTTCTGCTTTAATATCACCGTGATCGGGCATTTGAACCATTGCGTTCATCATAAACATAGGAAGTTCAAAATGACCAAACATATAGCGACTTTTAAGTTTTGCGATCTTTTTCCACTCATCTCCAATGAGCCATGGAATAAATGCAACTTCATCCATAATGATTGGTTCGGTAATCATAGTAATACCCGGAACATGTCTACCAAATGCAACGCTATTCATATCACGTCTATCTTTATAATATAGATCATGATTTCCAGGAAAGAATATTACACGTTCAAAGTTTTTTCCAAGTTTTTCTAAACATTCAAGTCCAGAGTTCATAGTGATAATATTAATACTATTTCGATTATGATTCCAATCACCGCAAAAGATCGCAGTTTCACAACCTTGAGCTTTTGCGGTAACTATAAACCAATCAACAAAATCTATACAATCATCAGTATGACTTTTAGAATTTGACTTTAAACCAAAATGTATATCAGTAAATACAGCAGCTTTTTTAAAGAATTCCATGACACATCCTCATGATTACTTTAACATAGCCTCAGTTATTTGTCAAGTCTTACTCGCTAGATCCATTATTATATCGATCCTTTGACAGTTGCCATTCGTGATCGCCCTGTCTTGTATAACTTGGACTAAAGTTATTCATTTCTAATATATCATCACGGATATTTTGATTGCGCTTTTCAATATTAATGACCCTAACAAAACTATTAGTAACCGCAGCAGTAAAATAAGCAAATGGATTATTTGATTTACTTTCGTCAAACTGCAATCCAATTTGTGTAAGCTGTAGGATTGCCTGTCCGCGCATTTCGTCGTTGTATGTATATCCTCGAACGTTTCCTCTAGTAGCATATCGTTCGCAAAGTTTCATAAACATCTTGGCAAGTTTATTAGTAAACTGCCCTTGATCTTTACTAAAATAACCATTTTCCATACCACCAACCCAGTGGCTTTTCCCTACACATACGAGATTACCTTGGTCGTCATATTTCCAATGTTGGAACGGTGGAAAATTTACTTTATCGTGTGCATCTGCTACAGTTTTTGTCTTCTTCTTTCTACCCGGAGCAAGTGGAATGTGATCAAAGCTCATTATTCTAAATACAACATCTGTTTTGTTTATTTTTCTATAGTCTATTTCACAGTCGCTAAACTTGACTTTCTTATCACCTGAAAGTTTTTTCTGCTCAAAATCCTTATGCGATAGTTTTTTTGCTTGATTTTTCTTTGCAGCAGCTATTGTTCTTATATTAATCTTGTCCAAACTTGGCAATATAATATCATATTCAGAGTATGCTGGGTCAACAAAACTACAGTATGAATTCTTACTCTTGTGTATTTCTTCTAGTAAATCTTTGTTATTTAAATAGTTTACTTTCGCCATTTATGATATCTCCATTTGTATTATAATATGAGCACATTATTTTTGCAATAAATATCTTTATAGGAGTCTCCTCATGCCCGATCAATCTAATGTTGATGTTTTACCGTCCAACTACTCACCTCCGGATTTTAATTCCTTTTTATCTGCTTTTCAATCTTCGGATCCAAATGTTGCCATTAGTCAAGCTCGTAGTGCAGGTATTCCTTTAGGAGCAAATCCTAATCCAACATTCCAAACACAACAAGCTGCAACTTTTAATACATCTCCTGAAAACAAAGATTGGAGAGTCAAAATATCAGTTCCAACTTCTGCTATTCCTATAACTGGAGCACTTGCACCTTTACAGCAAACCGGTGGTGCGATGATATTTCCTTTCTTACCTACGATTACAATGAGTCACACAGCGAACTATCAACCTATGGACATTGTACATATTAATTATCCATTTTATGCATATAAGAATAGTCAAGTGGATGAGATTAATATAACAGGAAAGTTTACAGTCCAGGATGCGAACGAAGGTCAATATTGGTTAGCAGTTGTGCATTTTTTAAGAACAGTTACAAAAATGTATTTTGGTCAAGGCGCCAACTTGGGAAATCCTCCACCTATATGTACATTAAATGGATATGGCGATTTTGTTTATAATAATCTTTCTGTTGTGATAAAATCATTTACAGTTACTATGCCTGCAGATGTTGATTATGTATCAACGCAGTTAACTAGTTTTACACCGGGTGCTGGATCCTCAAATGAAAACTTTGTACCAGCTATTTCGGAAATAACAGTAGTCTTATTACCTGTATACAGTCGAGATAAGATCAAATCATTTAACTTAACTAACTTTGCACAGGGTCAGTTAATAATAGGAGCAGATGGGAGATCATTTATATAATGGCAAAATATTCTTATTCAAGTCCTTGGTATAATACTCCGCAGAATAATCTATATTTAGATATATGGGTTCCTAGACCTATTCCAACATTTTCTGATGATATACAATATACCATACAGCCACAATATAACTATAGACCAGATCTATTAGCATTTGATCTTTATGGAAATCCTCATTTATGGTGGGTATTTGCACAGAGAAATGCTGATATTATTTTTGATCCTATATACGATTTTCGAGTAGGAACAACAATACAGCTTCCTAGAAGTTCGTCACTATTACCTTCATTAGGATTGAAATAAGTCATGGGATATGATGCAAACGGAAACTATGATGGTGTGCCTAATGATGCAGGATCATTAACGGCTCCATCTTCTAATACTACGCCAAACTCTCCAGGTGTAGTAGTTACTGGAGATTCAAATCAAAATACTCCAAATAATCAAACGAATAGTCCAAGCGGTAATCCAGCTACTGCTCCGGGATTAACTGATCAAACACAAAATACAAATCTATCACAGTTTCCGGCAGCAGAGGCTAACCCTCTAGACAAATATGCTTCATTTAACTGTTTGTTTACACTTGCATGTTTAAGTCCTAATCAACAGAATGGCGGTAAGTTTAGTTCTTCTCAACTTACTAATGTTATAATTTCATCAAAAGGTGATTGGGGTAAAAATAATAGAGCTACAACAATATTTGGACAGTTTGACTATTTTATAGATGATGTACTCATCGCAAATACCGCAACCCCCAACAGTCAAACCGGTTCTACATTTGCCACAAAGATTACTTTTAAAGTTATAGAACCTTATAGTATGGGTTTATTTTTATTAGCGTTAAATGAAGGGTCAACAGCATCATCATTTAAGAACTTTAGAGAAGCACCTTATCTATTAATGATTGAATTTGCAGGATTTGATCAAACAGGTAAAGGTGAACTCAATCCAGCATTAACTAGATATATTCCTATTAAATTCATAAAAATAACTTTTAAAGTAACCCAAGCAGGATCTGTATATGAATGCGAGGCTATACCTTATAACCACGTTGCATTACAAGATAAACAATCAGTAGTAACTGTTGATACAAAATTAGAAGGCGATAATGTAAAAGATCTTCTAACCGGACCTGTAGGATTGTTAGCTCAAGTTCGAAAACATTGGCAAACTTTGGTTGCTAACAAAACAGTAACAGCGTATGATCAAATTGATATACAGTTTCCTAAAGATTTCCAAGATCCTGGAGATAGTGGGAATGAAATATCAAAAAGTGTATTGTTTAAAGATTTAAATGACAATGGAACAGTACAGTTTCCAGCTAATGATGAGATGTTTGATACTGTTAAACAAATTTATACAAATAGTAAGTTAAAAGCTGTTACTTCAAAAAATATGACATTTAGCCAAGGTTTAAAAATTGAAGATATTATTTCTGAAGTGGTTATGAGAAGTGATTATATTGCCAAACAGTTGTTACAGGGATCTATAAAAACAGATGAAAAAGGAATGATGCATTGGTTTAGGATAGAAACACAAGTAATGGATCTAGATCATAATGCATCTTTAGGTAGACAAAATAGAAAGTTGATTTATAGAGTAGTTCCTTATGACGTACATGTTGAAAAGTTTCTACCACCAGATACTAAACCTCCCGGTTACGATAATCTAAAAAAGACTGTTAGTAGGGTTTATAACTATATCTATACAGGATTGAATACAGAAATACTTTCTGTTGATTTACAGTTTAATATGGCATTCTTTGCCGATTTGCCAGCAGATGCTACGGGTCGTACAGCTATGAATAACTCAAATCAGGGTGGTCCGGGTGCAGGCGGCAAAGAACCAAATAATCGAGTTGAAACACCAACAAGCTCTGATGATACAAAAGAAGCAACAACTTCGGTTGGATTAACAGCCAATAAGGATTCACAAACAAATAATACAACTACATCAGGAACAGATGGAGCTGAAACGAGAAAAGTTAAAACTATGAATGCTCTATTAGCTAAAGAAGGTGAAATGATAGAGCTAAAGTTAAACGTTATGGGTGATCCTTATTATATTACAAGTAGCGGAATGGGAAATCAAATAGTACCACAAGCTACTTCTAATAAATTAACAGATGGATCTATGAATATACAGAGCGGACAAGTGGATTTTATTATTAACTTCCGTACCCCAGTTGATTTAGACCCGGCAACTGGATTATATAAGTTTGATAGAAGTGTTGATATGTGGAGTGGACTATATCTGTTACTCGATATTGAATCTAGATTTAATCACAACAAGTTTACACAGGTCCTTCGAGGATCTCGACGCCGTCAACAGGTATCTGGTTCTGGACCAATAGTACCTGTTTTAGGCAGCTAATAATGGAGTAAAGAATGTCATACGATAGTCGCCAACGCAATGATGAATATAGAGACGGGCTTTCGTCTCCTGGACCATATATTGCAAGGATAGTTAATAATCTTGACCCTATGAAACAGGGATCATTAGAAGTTGAGTTGTTAAGAAACGTAGGTAATCAAGATTCAGCTAATCAGCAGTTATATGTTGTTAGATACCTAAGTCCGTTTTATGGTACTACAGATGTTGAGCTCAACGGAAATGATCCAAAAAGTTTTAATGATACACAAAAAAGTTATGGATTTTGGTTCGTTCCTCCTGATACAGGAAGTCTGGTCATGGTTATCTTTGTTGATAGTGATCCAGGACAGGGATATTGGATGGGATGTATCCAAGATGCTTATATGAATCATATGATTCCTGGACTAGCAGCTAGTAAAGCATTCGCTGATCAGCATCAAGAAAATAATGAAACAGAATGGAAATCTCCAACAGCTACAACAGATAGATATCCAGATGCTAAGGTTTTACCAGTTGGTGAGTTTAATAGATTTGCCATTAGAAGCGGAGCATTAACAGTTAATCCTAGCATAGATGACATTACAAAACCATTACATCCAATGGCAGAAGTTTTGTTAAATCAAGGAACTATATACGATCCTACTAGAGGAACTACTACTAGTAGTGCTCGTAGAGAAGCACCTAGTTCTGTATTTGGTATCAGCACTCCGGGACCTGTCGATAAAAGAACTAATGCTAAAAAAGGCAGTATAGGTAGGCAAGACAATAAAATTACCAAGTTTATCAGTCGACTCGGTGGCCATCAGTTAGTTATGGATGATGGTAATGATAGAAGATTACGTAAAACTAAACCTAGTGAAGGTCCTATCGAATATGCTGATCTTGAAAATGGAGAAACTGGATTAGTTGAATATCCAGAAGATGAGTGCTTCCGTTTAAGGACTAGGACAGGACATCAAATCCTGATGCATAACAGTGAAGATTTGATTTACATCTGTAATTCAGGTGGAACTGCTTGGATGGAGTTTACTAGTAACGGAAAGATTGATATCTATTGTGAAGATAGTATAAGCATACATAGTGAACAGGATTTTAACTTTGTAGCTGACAGAGATATTAGCTTACATGCAGGACGATCATTAAATCTATATGCAGGTACTAGGATAAACTCACACTCAGAAGATCATACAAGTATTAAATCGGGTGTTGGCATTTCTATGAAATCTGAAACAACTACACATGTTGATTCACCTGATGGTATGCATTTTAATAGTAAGACATTAAGTTTAAACTTGGAAGAAATTAAGTTAACAGCAAATACGATTGATATTTTAGCTGGTACAAACTTACATATGTCTGCTAAATCAGGTAATGTGGAAATAAAATCCGGAACCAACACAATGATAACTTCTGGATCTCTAACACATCTTTTAAGTGGTGGTGCAACACGTATTACTGCTTCCGCGATACAAGCTACTGCATCTGGCAGTATATTGGTAAAAGGTGGAACAATTGGAGTTAAAGCATCAAACGATTTACAGTTAAAGGGTGCTAATATACATCTTAATGGTCCAGTTCCTCCGGATCCAACAACTGCTGAACAAGCAGTAGAAGCAACACCAGCTCCTGCACAAGCAGTTACTACTCCTCCTACTGCTGCTGGCGGAGCAGGCGGTGGTGGTGGTTCTGGTCAAGCTGGCGGTGCTACAGGTGGAGCTCTTACACTATTTCCAAATCCAAAAGCAGGATTAACTATAGTTAAGCGTGTACCAACGGCTGAACCTTGGCCTTATCACGAAAATAAAAATCCTCCAGGGCAGATTCCGGATCTTACTGATAGAGAAACTATCGAAATGCCTTATGCTAAGGATGAACCTCAGATCACAATCAGGAGCACTGATGATTCCTTGGCTACACCTACAGCTAGAGGCGGAACAGTAGATGAAGGAAATCCAGGAGGTCTAACACCGGGTGTTAATATTCAAGGAAATAGATTAAGACAGAGAAGAGATGATTCTGGTTCAAATACTGATCCAAATCAAGCTGTTTCTAATCCATTAAGTGAAAGACAACTGTCTACTATGCCTAGTGATTGGGTACAAGATAAAGAATTCTTAGCCAAAGCACAAACTCTTGCAGGAAAGTATGGAATGCCTTTAGAAGAGTTCCTTGCATTTATGTGGTTTGAATCTGCACATACAATGAGTCCTTCTAAAACTAATAGTTTAGGTTATACAGGATTATCTCAGATAGGTAAGAAAGCATGTAAACAAATGTCTTCAACATATGGTAAAAATATTACTACAGATATGTTAAGACAAATGTCTAGAGTTGAACAACTTGATTGGGTTGAGAAATATCTAGATATGGCTGCGAAACAGGGAGGTGTAAGCCCACCGTTAACTATCGGAACACTATATATGTTAGTTGCATTACCTGCTTACGCTAAAAAACCAGATAATGCAGTATTATATCCAATAGGATCAGATATTTGGAGTGCCAATCCGGCATGGAGAGATCCGTATGGCGGACGTGACGGCGGCGGCCCAGTAACACCAGCAGGTATTAAGAGAAACGTTGGTCCTAGATCAATAGCAGCAGTTAAACAGTTATTAGCCAAGGGCGGTGCCGCCGGTGCCGGTGGTGATAATACTGCTGCTCCACCAGTAACACCATCTCCACCACCTACTCCGACCCCTCCGACCCCAAATTAAGATTGATAAGTATATGATAGGAAATAATAATGTCTATACAAGGTTATAATAATATAAAAATAGGTCCTAATACTACAGATGTGGGTCCCAAACCTCTTGTTAGCCGTTCTTATCGAGGATTTAGTACTGTTAGCACAGATACTGTAGGAGTATCTTTATATGACTTACCTCTTATCAAACAAGATTTGATTAACAACTTTCATATTAGAAAAGGTGAAAAGTTAGAAAATCCTAACTTTGGAACTATAATATGGGATCTATTATATGAACCGTTAACTGAACAAGTTAAAACTCTAATAACAGCAGATGTTACTGATATACTTAATTCTGATCCCAGAGTTAATCCTACTAATATAACAGTTACACAATATGATTATGGAATACAGATAGAAGCTACACTAGTGTATCTTCCATACAATATTCAGGAAAAACTACAGTTTGAGTTTGATAATAGGAATGGAATAACTTAATAAAAACCCACGTTATTTTTAAAATAAATAAAAGAAACGGGATCGCATAATGTCAATAACTGGTCGTCAAAATAATCTATTTCTAGCTGAAGATTGGAAAGTCATTTATCAGACATTCCAAAATGTGGATTTTACTAGCTATGATTTTGAAAATCTACGAAGGATGATGATTAACTCTCTTAGAGAGAACTTTCCTGAAGGCTTTAATGATTATATAGAATCTAGCGAATATTTGGCATTGATTGATCTTATCGCTTTTGTGGGTCAAAGTCTTGCATTTAGGATGGATTTAAATGCTAGAGAAAACTTTTTAGAACTAGCAGAGCGTAGGGAAAGTGTTTTACGTTTAGCACAGTTGTTGAGCTATAATGCCAAACGAAATATTTGTGCTTCTGGATTACTTCGAGTTGATTCGGTATCAACTTCTGAAAATGTGCTTGATTCTACTGGGAGAGATTTATCTAACCTAGAAGTAACATGGAATGATGTTACAAATACCAACTGGTTCGATCAGTTTATTACTATTATGAATGCTTCGATGATTTCGGGTATAGAGTTTGGTTTTCCTGAATCATACGACACTATTAATGGAATATATACAGAACAATATAGAGTTAATAGCTCAATAAAAGATCTAGCTTTATTTTCATTTTCTAAACCGGTTGATGGAAATCCTGTTTCATTTGAAGTTGTTAGTACAGTAATAAAAGATAATGCATTACAAGAAGATCCACCGATGGTTGGAAATCAGTTTGCTTTAGCATATAGAGATGATGGCACTGGTTATAGTAGTATTAATACTGGTTGGTTCATGCATTTTCGACAGGGTGTTACACAAAAGTTAAACTTTGCTATCAATACTCCTGTATCTAATCAAATAGTTAACATTAATGATACTAATATAAATGATTCTGATATATGGTTATATTCTTTAGATAATCTAGGAAATGAAACCCAAATGTGGACCAAAGTACCTGCTATCACTGGTAGCAATATCATTTATAATAGTATTGATAAAACTATTAAAAATATATATTCTGCTCAGACTATCGCAAATGATTCAGTTAACTTAGTTTTTGCTGATGGTGTTTTTGGTAACTTACCTAAAGGATCTTTTAGATCCTATTATAGAACATCAAATGGTGCTACTTATATTATTAATCCAAAAGATCTAAGAGGAATAATAATAACAATACCTTATATTTCTAAATCGGGATCAACAGAACAGTTAAAGCTTGTTGCTTCTTTAAAATCTACCGTTACTAATAGTTCAGTAGCTGAAACAAATGCAGAAGTAAAGCGCCGAGCACCAGCTGCTTATTACACACAAAATAGGATGATAACAGGTGAAGATTATAATCTTGCACCATTAAATGTTAGTCAAAATATAGCAAAAGTTAAAACTATTAACAGAACTTCTAGTGGGATCAGTAGGAACTTTGATCTAATAGATGCTTCTGGAAAATACAGTTCTACTAGTGCGTTTTGTACAGATGGGATAATATATAGAGAAGAACTTGAAAACAGTTTTGATTTTAAGTTTTCAACTAAATCCGAGATAGAATCGATAATAATAAATCAAATACAACCTTTAACAAAGTTGTCTTTTATGAGAGATTTTTATTATGAGAAGTATACTAACATATTAGTTACTGATACTGTAACATATTTTCAACAAGCTACAAGCGGGTATAATGAAAGCACAGGATATCTATCAGACGTTAATAAAAATCCTCTAAAGATCGGAACTTATACTTTAAGCAGTCTTAAGTATTTTGAACCAGGATCATTAATAAAAGTAGTACCACCAACTGGTTATTATTTTTCTGATAAAAATACTTTGACCACTATAAATACTTCAACAACTAGAGATATGATCTGGGCATATGTAGTTTCGGTTGTTGGAGATGGTACTGCGTCTGGATTAGGAACGCTATCAACTGGTATCGGTCCCATTGTAATCAGTCAAAATATTCCCAGTGGTTCTATAATAACAAGAATAATTCCAAAGTTTCTAGGATATCTAGCATCGGACGTACAGTCTTTAATGATTGATTTTATATTCAACTATAAAAACTTTGGTTTGAGATATGATATAAATTCTCGTACATGGATAATAATACAAGATAGAAACTTAAACCTTATCTCTCCATGGAGTAATGGTCGTGCTGGAGATAACAGCGGAACACAAGTTGATAGTAGCTGGCTAATATCTTTTGAAACTGATGGCGAAAAATATACAGTTACATACAGAGGACTTGAATATTATTTTGAATCTATCATTGAAAATCGCTTTTTCTTTGATGGTACTAGGAATATCTATGACACAACAACCGGTCTTTTACAAAAAGACAAAGTTTCTGTATTGAAATTTAACACTATACCTAACAGTTCACTAACTCTTTCACGAGATTATGATTGGGAAATTGTTGGAACGACAGTACAAGATGATGGCTATACAAGTAGTAAAGTTGTTAAGATTACTTTTTTTGATAGTAATGATGATGGTATTGTTGATAATCCGGAACAGTTTGATCTCATAGTTGATGCAACTACAACAAACACAAACAGATTTGTTTTCTTTGAAAAATATGTCACTAACGAATACACTGAAGATTATCGATATATTTCTAATAATAATAATATGTTTATTATATTATACGATGAATCTTATGTAGGTAGTCTATTAAACTATACAGATGGGCAGTTATTTTATTTTTATAATGAAGATGTTGTTAAGCAACTAAACTTATCATCCGGCAAACTTATTACTAATAAAGATTATTATGCTAATATTGGTAGAAGTGATATCTATTTTTATTATCTGCATAATGCAGATTCAACAACTAGAATAGATCCTAGCTCTTCCAATATAATGGATGTTTATCTATTAACTAAAGATTATGATGTTCAATATAGAAAATGGTTAAAGGGTGATATTGCTGATGAACCATTGCCACCTAGTACTACTGATCTAAGATTAACTTATGGAACATCTTTAGATAAAATAAAAAGCATAAGTGATGATATAATATACCATCCGGTAAGATATAAAGTATTATTTGGTAAGAATGCAGATATAAAACTACAAGCAACATTTAAAGTAGTAAAGAACCTAGAACAAGTTATAACAGATAATGATATAAAATCTAGGATTATTAAAGCAATAAATGAGTTTTTTGCTATTGATAACTTTAACTTTGGAGATACTTTCTTTTTCTCCGAGTTATCTGCATACGTAATGACAAAGTTAACACCTTATATAACAACTTTTATTATTGTACCAACTAATGATGCTCAAGTTTACGGTAGTCTACAACAGATCACATCTGCATCTAATGAAATATTCATTAGTGGAGCATTAGTTAGTGACGTTGAAATTATACAAGGATTAACAGCATCTCAGCTAAAAACAACAGGTTATATACTTACAACATCAGTTTCGGACGTCACTAATACAAATATTATGAGTTCTTCTAGCAAATAAGATATCGGAGTTTGAAAATTTAAATGGCAAATAATGATCAAAATGAGTTTCCATTACCTGTAACTATAACACAGGAAAATAAGAGAGAAACTTCTAATCATCTTCCTAAGTTCTTCCGCACAGCAAAGAACTCAACCTTTTTAAAAGGAACGCTTGATTCATTAACACAACCAGGAAAACTTATCCATATTGATGGATATGTTGGAAGAAAAGATATTCCTAACTATGCGATTGATGACAACTATATTCCTGCTCATTCTATGGATCGTGTTTATTATCAGTTAGAACCTGCTATCTTAAATGAAGATATAGTAAACGGTGATGTAAAATGGTATGCTGATTATATTGATTACATGAATTCTTTAAAGTTTTATGGAGCTCCAGTTAACAATCACGATAGACTTAACAAACAAGAAGCATATGCTTGGAATCCTCACATAGATTGGGATAAGATCTCAAACTTTAGAGAATATTATTGGTTACCAAATGGTCCTGATCCAATAACAATCTATGGACATATTGAAACAACAACATCAACATATACAGTAACTAGTCAGAATGAATTAGATAATGTCGCTTATATTTTCAGTCCTGATGGATTAACAGCAAATCCTAGATTAACACTTTATAGGGGAGTTACCTATCAGTTTAATATTAATACTCCAGGAAAACCATTTTGTATCAAAACATTACCTGTAACAGGGGATGGATATTTTTATTCTGTTGGTATCAATAATCAATCTGTAGAAAATGGTATTTTAGAATTCCAAGTTCCGTATAATGCTCCTGATCTTTTATATTACTTAGATAATAAAGATTTGAATACATCCGGAATGATTGATATTAAAGATATTAAGGATTCGGCAATACTTGATATTGAATCTGAAATATTAGGAAAAAAGAACTTTACTAGTAGCACAGGAATAGAGTTTATAAACGGACTTAAGATAAGTTTTGTGGGGCAAGTTTCACCGTCTAGTTATACCGATGGATTTTGGTATGTAGAAGGTGTTGGTGATAAGATTAAACTAATAAACTTTAAAGATCTAGAAACTCCTGTAGTATATGGTCCTGTTGTTGATGTTCCTTTTGATTATCAACCATTTGATTCGCAACCATTTGAAACTGCCGCTAACTATCCTTTGGATAAGGATTATATAACGATTAATCGATCTTCTAGAGATAGAAATACCTGGTCTAGAAACAATCGTTGGTTCCATCGTACAGTTTTAGAAACTACTGCAACTGCAAATAATCAAATAGCAATATTAGATCAAACACAGAGGGCAAAGCGTCCTATTATTGAATTTGATCCTAATATTAAACTTTATAATCACGGTTGGGTAGCCAAGAAAGATGTTGATCTTATAGATACAACAACTGTTGATGTATTTTCAACAATAGAAGGAAAGACAGGATATAATATAGATGGTGTAGATCTAATACCTGGGCAACGTATTCTATTCCTTGCTGATCCGGATATACTAGTTAATGGTAGGATTTTTGAAGTTAAATCTGTATTCCTTTTTGATGAAGGTAGAATTTCTCCATCTATTCCTAACTTTGGTAGAACACAACTTACTTTACAAGAAGTAGTAGACACTGAACCACAAGAAGGTGAAGTTGTTTATGCTACATCCGGAAAAAAATATAAAGGATCGCCATTTTATTATCAAGATGGATCATGGCATGCTGCTCAAAAGAAGATCAAAAAGAATCAGTTTCCTCTTTTTGATCTTTTTGATAAAAATTTAAATAGTTTCTCTTCTAATAGTGTATATCCTTATAATAACTTTTCTGGAAACAGGATTTTTGGATATATGATTGGATCTGGAACTACAGATACTGAATTAAACTTTCCTCTTTCATATCTCAATATTAATAACATTGGAGATATACAGTTTAACTTTGATCTCCAAACTGAAACTTGGACATATCAATCAACTAATAGAGTTCTCATTACCTTAAACTCATATTCCGGGTTTTTAAGAAAGTTTGAAGATAATAACACATTTACATATAGCAATGGATGGACTTCTACAGATGTTAAACTACAACAACCTGTTGTGAGAGTTTTAAAAATAGAAAGTGTCTCATCTCGCATAGCTATTGATGTTTTTGATAATAGTGCTTATATAGAAAATATAAGTTTTCTAGTATATGTTAATGATGTAAAGCGAACTGACGTTTACCGACAAAATATAAACAATACAGCATATCTTTCATTTTACAACGGATTATATCCTGGAGATAAGGTAGTTTATAAGGTATTCAGTACTTTTCCAAAAAATCTCAAAGGGTATTATCAAATACCTCTCAACTGGCAACATAATCCATTAAACGATGTAATATCCAGTTTTACTTTTGGTGAAGTTATTGATCACGTATCTAGTATAGTTGATAACCTAGCTGATTTTACTGGGCCATTTCCAGGAATAAGCAACTTATCTAATCTAGGTCCTATTTCAGAATATGGTCGACGTTTCTTACAACATTCTGGATCAATGCCATTAGCTGTACATTCTATAATCGATAAAGATGCTAATGTAATCAAATCTTTAAGATGGACTACTGAACAATACTCATTATTTAAAAAGGAATTTCTATCTATAGCAACTTCAAATGTATTTGAAGGAACTGTTACTGAGATAGTAGATTTAATTTTATTAAAATATTCAGAACCAAAATATGTAGATACTTCACCATTTTATTTTTCAGATATGGCACCATACGGTGGCTCGTCAAATAAAGAATATATAGTTACGGATCCGAGATTACCTTATTTTGTTATTGATAATATTTTTAAACCAGCAGATCAAAATAGACGTGCTGTATTAGTCTATCTAAATGACGAACAGTTAATACGAGACATTGATTATCAGTTCATAACTGATGATGCATTTGTTAAGATATTACGACCATTAGCTATTGGTGATACTATTTTAATAAGGGATTTTATTACCACAAATGCTTGTTTTATTCCTTATACACCTAGTAAGCTAGGATTATTTCCAAGTTATGTTCCTAGAATATATGTTGATGACACATATCGCGTTCCGACAACTGTGATACAGGGCCATGATGGAAGTATAATCAAAGCATACGGTGATTTTAGAGATGATTTAATATTAGAAATAGAAAAAAGATTCTATAATAATCGACGTGTTGAATATGATTCTGATATATTTGATATGAAGACAATATTTCCAGGTTTTTATAGAAAAACAGCATTTGGCAAAACTGAAATAAATTCTATCATGTTGTTAGATTTCCTAAGATGGAATGCTAATATAGATCAAGATTTTAATGCCAATAACTATTATATTGAAGAGGATTCTTTCACTTATAACTACAATAAATCTTCAACTCCTAGCCTTTCAGATACTCTTCCAGGATACTGGAGAGGTGTATATATGTATTTTTATGATACAGATCGCCCACATACATGCCCTTGGGAAATGCAGGGTTTCACTGTTAAACCTGATTGGTGGGATACTGTTTACGGTAATGCGCCCTACACAAGTGAAAATAAGATCATGTGGGATGCGATTGAAGCAGGTATTATCAATGATCCAATGAATCTGAGGACTGACTTATTTTATGCTCGTCCAGGATTAAAGGATTATATTCCTGTTGATAGTGACGGAGCACTTTTAAGCCCATTAGCAAGTAACTTAGCTACTAACTTTTCATTATTAAATGCATTGGGACAATATTCATTTGGTGATATTGCTCCTGTTGAAAATGTTTGGAGAAGATCGAGTGAATTTCCTTTCTCAATAATATCAACTTTGTGTCTATTACGTGGATCAGAATATATTGCTAAAATGTGGGATCGCTTTAGGGTCAAGAGGAATATTATAGGACAAATATATTGGGAACCTACAGATACTAGGATACAGTTATCTAACTTAGTATTTCCTGAATCTGTAGTAAATGATTCAATCACTGCCGGAAGTTTTACTTGTGGATTGGTTAATATTATTGAAGATTATGTTTTTACTCAACGTTACTCAAATCTAGAAACATATCATGATAGAATTAAAAATCTAAACTTTAAGTTATCATATCGCATTGGCGGATTTACTAGTAAAGAACAGATTAACGTACTATTAGATAGTCGTAGTCCTAGTGCTTCAGGAACATTTTTCTTACCTTTAGAAAACTATAAAATATTTTATAATGTAAGTGCGCCTATAGCTACTGTATCTTATAGCGGTGTTATAATAGAAAAACTAGGAGCTGATTATCCGCAATGGATTTCTAAAAAAAGATACAAGAGAAATACACTAGTTATATTCCAAGGCGATATCTATGTTTGTATGCAAGAACATATATCAAATAGCGAGACTAACCTAAATTCTGTACAACAGTTCCAAGCAGATTCTTTTTATTGGTTAAAACAAAAAGTAGCTGTATCAGGATATAGAGTTAAGGGTTATGATAAAGAACATAACTATTTTTCTGTTGTCCTTCCTTTAAGTACTGCTACTGATCCTTCTATCAATGTAGGAGGAGTATCAGAGTCATTCTTAATATGGACATCTGGTGTATTTTATCCTAAAGGAGTACTAGTTAAGAATGATGAGAAATATTTTAGATCATTAATCGGTCATACTTCTTCTGATTTTTTCACACAAGATATAGCTAAATGGACATCAATTTCTAAAGTTCCAATAGAAGGCGGTGTTACAGTTATAAAAAGAACTAGATTTAGAGATAATCCAACTAAAGTTCCATATAATACTATTTTTAAAGATGTACAGTCCGTTGTTGATTTCTTATTAGGCTATCAAAAAGCATTAGAGGATATGGGATTCTTATTTGATGAATATAATACGGATCTAGATGCACCTATGAACTGGCTTACAAGTGCAAAAGAGTTTATGTTCTGGTCCCTACAGAAATGGGCATCTGGAGCAATAATAACTCTAAGCCCTAGTGCAAACTTAGTTAAGTTTAGATCAAAAATAATTGCATCAGTTGATAACTTTTATGAAGATTCTTATGATTATAGTATTTTTAAAGCAGACGGATCACCATTAAGACCTGAGTTGAATAGTATTACTCGAACTGGTAATAGTTTTATAATGACTCCTGTTACTCAAACCAATGATGGAATATATCATGTTAGAACTAACTTAGTTTACAAAGAACATATATTAGTCTTAGATAATGTTTCTATATTCAACGATATAATATATGATATTGTTCCTGGCTATCGACAGGGTCGAGTAAAGTTAAATGGATTTAAAACTGGAAGTTGGGATGGTGGATTTACTAGCCCAGGATTCGTTTATGATAATGCTACTATAACTGATTGGGTTCAGTATTCAGATTATAGTTTAGGAGATATGGTTACATATCAAGGATATTACTTTACAGCCATTAAAAATATAATGGGTAAAGATTCGTTTGATTATACTGATTGGAAACAGTTATCAAAGCCTCCAAAACCCGGATTAATACCTAACTTTGATTATAAAGTTGAACAGTTTAGAGATTTTTATAGTTTAGAAGCCAGTAACTTTAACTATGATCAACAGAAGCTTGCAAGGCATTATATTGGTTTCCAAGAAAGGCAATATCTCAGCGATATCATTGTTGATAATGTTTCTCAATATAAGTTCTATCAAGGATTCATTAAAGAAAAAGGAACACTAAACAGTGTCTCTAAACTATTTGATGCACTAAGATCTAGTGGTTTTAGTTCTGTTGATATAAAAGAAGAATGGGCATTTAAAGTTGGAGATTATGGATCTTCCGATACTATACTAGAAATTGAAATACCGTTAGTTGAAGAAAAATTTAGATTTAATCCTCAAAACGTTTTATTAACACAGCAAACTGATATCAATAATATTACCGCATTTAATGTTCTACCTAACATGGTTTCAGTTAAACCTAGCAACTATGATAGTAATCCATTTAGCACAATTAATTTAAGTCTTTCACAAAATAACTACGGCGTGTTCAAATACATGGTTGCTGGCTATGTTAGAGATGAAGATGTTAATCATATCATTTATAATGAAACAGCATTAATGAACTATGATATTACTTTACTTAACGAAACTGATAAGATATGGTTAGGATATACCTCAACCAATGATTGGAATGTATATGAATATGTAAAATCAAATACATTGGTAACTAACTGGTCTGCTAGCGGAAATACATTAACATTAGAATGTAATGTATCACCTGATGTTGTTGTTGATCAGATAATAGTTCTTAAAAATCTAGCAGTATTGGATGGATTTTATAAAGTACAGAGAGTTTATAGCACTACTATTGAACTCTTTACATTCAATACTACGTTATATAAAGTTGATTCAGATAGCACCCATGGTTTCATATTCAAACTAGAATCGTCTAGATTTAGTACACTTTCATCTGTATCAGCTAAGAGATATAATACTTCTAATATTAGAGGACAGACAATTTGGGTAGATTCAGATAAATCTAACAGATGGTTAGTATTAAAGAATCAAGATTCGTTTACTAAAACTGAACTACAACCAAAAACATTATTATCAGATCAGCAGTATGGATATGAAGTTAAAATAAGTGGTAACGGATTAAAAATGTTTGTTACTTCTCTAAAGGATTCTGCTGAAACTGTATTTATTTATTCTCGTGCTAATGTTCAGAGCAACTGGGGATTAATACAGTCCTTATCTTTACCAGTAACTAGATTCCAAGTTTCTGGTATAGAAGATTTTGGAACTAGTATAGATACTAACTTTTCTGGAAACACAGTTATTATTAGTGCTCCTAAACTTAGTAACTTATATACTTTATATGTTGGTTCATACGATCCTTATGGCTCATACTTTACAAATGACATTGTTAAAAAAGATGATAAGTTATGGAAAAATAAACACGGAGCAACTGCATTTAATACAACAAATTGGGAAGAAATTTTTGTATATTCTGCGGTTGATGATATTAATCGAGGACATCCAAGTGGATTAACTGGACAAGGTTGTGTTATAGTTTATACTTACAATGTTGGTACCAACAAATATGATATTGAAATAGTTTTAGGTTCATATGATCCTGTACAAAATGAAAACTTTGGTACTAAAGTAAGGATGTCTGAAGATGGATCAAATACTTGGTTATTTGTTTCAAGCGAAAACTACAATAATAATACAGGTAGAGTTCAGATATTTAAAAAAGAAAACGGAAGTTGGAAGTTTAATACACAACGATACTTAGATTTTACAAATATTTTAGGAACCTTCCCTGCGGGATCACAAGATCCTTTTTCTCAAGCAGGAAAGTATGGACATGATATTGATTGCACTACAGGTGCTTTAAGACTAGTAGTTTCTGCACCATTAGTTAACTCAGGATCATCGATTAATGTTGGTGCTGTTTATGTTTTTGCAAGAGACAATGATGATTTCAATCTAGTTGAAGTGATAGATAAAAATACATTACTTAATGGATTGATTCCAAATCATGTTGGTGGTGATAGCTATCTAAGTCCATACGATTTATTTGGTTTCAGTGTGGCAATATCTGACAAAGGATTGTTTGTATCTTGTCCAAATGACGATAACGGGGGAACTAATGCAGGATCTATTTACATATTTGTTGGAGATTCATCTGATAGTTCTAGCAACCTTTATAGACTAACACAGCTTGTCTATCCACCATCAACCCTTGATAATGAAAGATTCGGAACTAAAATAAAAATAAGTCCAGATGGAAATCTATTAGCATCATCGGCTATAGGTGGTGACAGCATTATGTCTGTAACATTTGATGTACATTCGGCTAGATTACAAGACGGATCTTATGTATTAGATAGTAATAGTGCCGAACAACTAACTCCAACAACATTTGATTCAAACGGAACTGTGTTTAGCACTCGTGTTCCTTATACTGGATCAGTTTATGTTTATAATAAGTTTGATGACGTGTTTATATACGGCGATAAACTTATGCCAGCGGATGGATTATCTATTGACGACAACTTTGGTGCATCTATTGATATTATTAATAATATTATTGTTGTAGGAACACCTAACAAGTTTATTAAAAACACAAGAGTTGGTACAACATTTGCATTTTCTTATAGCAATCTAAGTTGGACTGTATCATCGTCTCAAGATTCAGTGATTGATATACAAAAGTTTAAGAAAGCGTTTGTATATAATACCGAAACAAACAAACTGATAGAAAATCTAGACTTTATAGATCCTGCTAAAGGTCGCATTGCTGCAATCGCTGAACAAGAAATTAAATACCAAACTTTTTATGATCCGGCAGTATATGAATACGGATTTAATACAGAAGTATCTATTGATCAAAGTGCGCCTTGGACAGACGAACATGTTGGAGAAGTTTGGTGGAACCTAGGAACAATCAAGTATACTTGGTATGAACAAGGTGATGCTAACTATAGGAGTAGTAACTGGGGAAGGATTTTCCCAGGATGCTCTGTAGATATCTATGAATGGGTTGAATCTACATATCTTCCTAGTAAATGGGCAACATTAGCAGATACTGATGCAGGACTTGCACAGGGTATTAGTGGAATACCTAAAGATATAGATGATTTTACTTACAGCAGTAAGTCAAAATATGACGTATTAAGCGGAACTACTAAGTTAACTTATTATTACTGGGTTAAAAATAAAAGGACTATTCCATCAAAGCCTAATAGAAAAATGAGTTGTGCAAATATAACTCTCATGATATTAGATCCAAAATCTCAAGGATATCATTACCTATCGATAACTGATAAAAATGTTATTTCTCTAGTTAATGTAGGCACTCAGTTAGTTCATTCAGATGTTTCATTAAACATACAGATGTATCTAATAGATAATCAAGATTTACTAACTCATAGACAATATTCACTAATAGCTGAAAATGATAGTTCAGCTATAATATCTCCTATGTTAGAACAAAAATGGTTTGATAGTTTAATAGGAAGAGATATTAAAGATCACATCGTTCCAGACATGAGATTAGGTGTTAGACAGCGTTACGGGAACTCAAATAGTCCTAGACAATCTTGGTTTATTAACAAGTTTGAAGCATTAAAACAACTAGTTGAATATGTAAATTCTATTTTGATACAAAATCAGATTGTTGATATTACTAGCTTTAAAAATCTATTAGCTAATGATCCTGCACCTACTATTAACTCAGGAAAGATTGATCGTGTTATTGATATTTTAGATGAACTAAAATATATAGGAACTGATAAACTTGCTACAGCTAAAATAACATTAAAAATAAAAAATGGACAGATAATCAATGCTCTAGTAGATCCTAGAAACAAAGGCTATGGTTATAGCTGTAATAAAGTATATGAGTTTGATGAATATGGAAGACCTAAAAACTGGTACGGTCCTTCTGTTACTATAAATGGTAATGGAACAGGTGCTTCTATACAAACCGTTATTGACAGTCAAGGCCAGATTATAGCTGCTAATGTTATAAAAACAGGAAAAGATTATGACGACACAACTACAGCAACAGTTAGAGATTATTCAGTATTAGTTAACTCTGATTCGGAAGCTAATAATAGTTGGAGTGTACAAAACTGGAACTTAGGAAAGAAAATCTGGGTTCGATATCGAACACAATCTTTTGATGTATCTAAATATTGGACTTATGCAGATTGGTATATTGATCCTTCATATTCTGATATAACCGGTATAGCATATGTTATTGATAGAACAGTTGATCTTAACGGAATAGTAGCAGTAGTTGGCGATATTATAAAAGTTAATAATGTCGGTATAGGAGTTAATAGTGGTTGGTTATTATTAGAAAGAATAGCTGTTTCTAACAGTCCAGATTTCACTGTTGATTATCGTGTAGTCGGAAAACAAAATGCTACTATACAACTTTCTGATAAACTTTATAACCTAAATCAAGATGTAGGTTATGATACTATTTTCAGTTATGATACTAGTTTATATGATCAAAATCCATCTAAAGAACTTAGATATATTTTAAAAGCCTTAAGAGATGATATATTAATTGATGATTTACGAATAGAATATATCAATACATTCTTTAATAGTGTGCATTATGCACTAAGTGAGCAGTTATATACTGATTGGCTATTTAAGACCAGCTTCTTAAAGATAAATCATAATGTAGGAACCCTAAAACAAAAACTTACTTTCCAAAGCGATGCGATAGAAAGCTATCAATCATTTATTGAAGAAGCTAAACCTTATAAGACTAAAATACGAGAGTTCGTAAGTTCGTATGAAACAATCGATAATTCAAACAATCTTGTAAGTGATTTTGATTTACCTCCATATTATAATCAAGATAAGGGAATGATTGAGCCAGTAACTGGAGATAGCTCTCTAATACAAGAGTATCCATGGAAAAACTGGCTTGATAATAACGGATTTGAAATAGTTGATATTGTTATACAAGATCAAGGAAGTAACTATATAACTATCCCAACGGTTATTATATCCGGCGGCGGCGGCACTGGTGCTAAAGCATCTGCATATATTGCTAACGGAAAACTTTATGCTATACGACTAGATGATCCAGGTAAAGGATATACATCTACACCAAACGTATACATCAGTGGCGGCAATGGTGATGTAGAGGAATATAAAGCCAAAGCATATGCTATCATTGGAAATAGCCCTGTACGCATTAACACAATAAAAATAAAGTTTGATAGATATACTACTGACTATAATATATCAGGTTATAGATACCTAGATACTTTCTATGGAACTGGAAGTAAAACAACATTTAAACTAACATATGCACCAGAGATAGAAAAAACTAAATTTAGAATCTTAGTTGATAACATACTGATATATGGTGCTCAATTCAGTGTTTCTATAGTAGAAACATTACATGATTCTTATACAGCACTTGAGGGTTATGTTATATTTGTAGATGCTCCTGTATCAGGAAAAACTATAACAATAGCCTACGATAAAAACATTCGTTTATATCCAGCTGCTGATAGAATTGGCTATGCTTATTCACCAAATCCGGGTCAATATGGCAAAGATCTAGGACAGTTAATGACTGGAATAGATTATGGCGGAGTTTCATTAATGAGCATCGACTTTGAAGTTGGTGCTGGTTGGGATGTTTTACCGTGGGATGTTTCATCATGGGACGGAATCTTAACAAGCAATGATGATTATGCTGTAAGCATTGACGGATCTACACGCAGTTTTGATCTACCATACATACCTGCAATAGGTGAAATAGTAAATGTCTATGTTGATAACACTAGGATTGATGATCTATATTATGGATTATATGATGGAAGCACATTACAGCCTAATGGATTAACATCTGCTCCGCAAAATACAATAATGAAATCATTTATCGGTGATGGTGTACATAATACTATTACATTGCCTGATATAATACCAGGTAGTTTACATTTTATTGGATCTATTGTAACTTTCCGTAAGAGTACTAGTGATGGAACAGTATTACCTACAGATAGAGGAACGATTGATTCTCTACTATCTGGCGGTGATTTAACCTATTCAACTGCTTTAGGTGTTACAGCTGATGATATAGTAGTTGATGGCGATGGATTGATAACACCCGATACTGGACACAGTCCTGAAGAACTATTACAAGGACAAGTTGTTGATGCACTTTCTATTAATGTATATCATGCACCGGCTCCGGGTGGTCCTAATGTTCTAGTTGAGAATTATGTCGGCGATGGAATGCAAGACACATTTAATATCAGTTATAAACCAGATACTGTAGGTAGCGTAATGGTCTTAGTAGATAATATGGTTTATGATTATGAAATTGATTATGTTAACCAATCTATAATATTATCATCGATTCCGCCATTTAATAGTCGTATCGCTATTATATTAATGGATACTGCTGGGTACGATATCTTAGATAAAGAAACATTTATTGGAGACGGAAGTACTAGAGAATTCCTAACAGCAGCAAGATATTCTGCTAATAATGTTTCTGTATTTGCAACTGTTAATGGAGTTGAAACAGCCGCAACAGTTAAAGCCAGTGACAGCAGTTATGAAGCAGTTAACAATGTTCTTGTTATATTTGATCAAGCACCGAATGCAGATGATTATGTAATGATCATGGTATTATCAGGTACTATGAAAAAATATAGTAAAATAACTACCCAAAATATTAATTTAATCCCAGGAAGTCGAACATATGATTTAACAAATCCACCGTTAGTTAAAGGTCCTTTATCTGGAACAGTTCTTGTTCTAATAGATAACGAATTTTTAAGAGCCCCCGATTATAAAAACTATACATATTCTGGAAGTAGTTTATCATTTAATGATTTTAGATATGTTCCAGGATACTTAAAAATAAATGATATAGCTGTTTATTCTAATGGAGTTATGCTAACACCTGTACGCGATTATACAGTCGACCTATCATCTAATGTAGTTAATATATCACCAATATCGGGTGTAGTTAATGGAGATTTAATCATTATTGAAATATTAAAGAATAATGATTTTATCATACAAGGATCGCAGATTATATTAACAAACAACTATAGAAATGTTAATAAACAGAAAATGAGGATAACAACATTTACTAATCATGATATTGATATGATAATGAGATCCAATACTGGATTTGTATTCAGCATCGGATATGATATTTCTTATTATGATTCTCAGACATACGATCTTACATATGGTATTACAAATAGCAGTGGAATATTTAGACTTCCTAGGACTGTTTCAACTAAGAGCGGTGTATTTGTTGGTTTAAATAATAAGTTATTAAAACCTAATGTTGATTATGTATTAATGGATGATTTATCAACTGTTATGGTATCTTTACCGGATAATCTTCAAAGTAATTCTTACTTAGAAATCATTACTACTAATGCTAAAACATTTCATCCAACCTTTGGATTTAAAATATTTAAGGATATGCTTAACAGATATCATTACAAGAGACTAGACAACTCAACAACTACTAGGCTTACTAGAGATCTTTCTCAGTTTGATACTACAATATATGTATCTGATGCTTCATTGCTTGAAGATCCCAATCCTATGTTAAATCTACCAGGTGTAATAGAGATATTGAATGAAAGAATAGAATATTTTGTTAAAGATGGAGATACTCTAAGACAGCTTCGTAGAGGAACTTTAGGAACTTCTATAAATGAATTTGTTCCTGCTAAAACACCGGTATCAACTGTTGGGATAACAGAAACTATACCTTATTCAGATACTGAAAACAAAACAACCTATTATAGTGATGGATCAACAACAATATTTGAATTAGACTTTATTCCACAGCCTCAAATGGGCACAATAGATGATGGTAGTACTGTTTATAAAGATTGGTACAGAGAAACTATACCAAACGATTATGGACAGTGCGATGAACTAGAAGTATTTGTTGGCGGTAAAAGATTAATAAAGAGTCCATATGTATTATTTGATGAAACATTAGGTCAAGATAGTTTTAAAAATGCTGGAGCAGTTTCTTACGAAGCAGATTTTAGTGTTAATGGAACTTCAAAATCTATAAGGTTAACAAAACCACCAGCAGCAGGTCAACTAATAGTCATAGTTTCTAAAAAAGGTACTACTTGGCAACACCCATCTGAGAATTCTGCGCTTGTCTTTAGTAAAAGTAATATTGGATTATTCTTAACAGAGAAGCAGGTAGATTTGCCTAAATAAATAAAGAGAGTGGTGAGACATGAAAACAAACATTAAAAAGATTAGACAAACTAAGGATCAGGATCCAAAGATGATTAAGAACCCAAATGAAAAAGGCCCTTTTCATATTGAAGGACATATTAAAATATTTGATCCTACTAGTGGAGAAATCTTTATTAATAAGAGAAATGCTATTCACTATGAAAACATGAGTGTTGCTATTGCAGAAAGTCTTTCAGATTCTGGACAAGGATTTATCTATGAAATGGCTTTTGGAAACGGTGCAACTAATGTTGATCCTACAGGTATTATAACTTATTTGACTCCAAATACAGTTGGTACAAATAGCACTCTTTATAATGAACAATATAGCAAAGTTATTGATGATCGTAGTATTAGTAATCTAGATCCAACACGTAATAAGATGGAAACTAGACACGTAACAGGTGCTACATATACTGATATAATTGTTACTTGCTTATTAGATTACGGTGAGCCTGGCGGACAAGATGCATTTGATAACTCTGCGGCTATAAATGGACAGTTTACATTTGATGAACTTGGTTTAAGAAGTTATAACTCACTTGGTGCAGGAACGGGTAGATTGTTAACTCACGTTGTATTCCATCCTGTACAAAAGAGTTTGAACAGATTAATACAGATAGATTATACGGTTCGAATACAGAGCCTATCGGGGTATAGCGGATAATGTCATACACAATTAAATTTACTGATTTTACAAATAAAGGAAGTATTACTATAAATGATAATACCCCGAATACTACTAATACTAGCCTGACGTTTCCTGGTCGTAACCAAAAGGGATACGCGGTTAATATAGCTGAAAACTTCTTACACATGTTAGAAAACTTTTCAGATAGTGTACCCCCTTCTAATCCAGTTGAAGGGCAACTTTGGTATAATAGCACACAGAATATTGAAGAATTAAAAGTTTGGGACGGTTCAGCTTGGAAATCAGCAAGCGGTATAAAGAAAGGAAGCGGAATAGCTGTATTAACTACATTACCTGCTATTATTGGTGACCTTTATGTTGATACAGCAGCAAATCAATTATATTTGTATTCTGGAGCTTCGTGGATATTAGTTGGACCAACATATTCGGCAGGAAATAAATCAGGAGTGGTGGCAGAAACTATTAAAGATACAAATGATTTGGATCAAATAGTATTGAAGTCGTTTATAAATGGGCAAGTAGTTGCAATTTATAGTATCGCTACTTTTATTCCTAAAATAAAAATTGATGGATTTAGCATCATTAATCCTGGACAAAACAATAGTACAAAGGATTTTACTGGTACCGGCATATCAAATACTAAGATTTGGGGAACAGTAGAAAAAGCAGAGAATTTAATATCTAATGGTAAAGTTGTTTCGGCTTCGCAGTTTTTGAGAAAAGATGTAACTAATTCTACAGATTATTCTTTTAATATAAACAATGATGGTGGATTAACTGTAGGAATAGATGGTAATCTTAGATTACAAGTTTTGCAAAGTATCGGTACAGTCTATCACGCTCGTCCAGATTCTGCGCTTGATTTAAAAATATTATACAATAGCCAACCTACTACTCTAGTTAGATTAGATGCTAACAAGGGCTATGTTGGAGTTAATAATCTATCACCAAACAGAATGTTAGATGTAACAGGAACTGGTAGATTTAGTGGTAATGTTGAGATTACAAGCACCGAAGATGCTGTTGATGATGTATCGGGCTCCTTAAAACTATCTGGTGGGTTAGTTGTTGGTATGAAAACAAGATTATTGGATGATCAAACTATTTTTGGTCAAATAATAACCGGATACGGTATTGGTTCTGCAATATTGCCTTTAACAAATAACCAAAGTGATATAGGTTATGTAGAACTTAATAATCCTCAAAATAATTTAACATTTAGAAATATATATGCAACGACTTTTAATGGTAACTTATTAGGGAATGTTACAGGAAATGTATCAGGAAATGTAAACGGTACTGCTTCAAAGTTAACAGCTTCAACAACATTTAATATGATTGGTCATGTAGCTAGTACTGATGTTATATTTGATGGTAGCACTGGCGGATTGACTAAACAGTTTACTACTACAATAACCCAAAATATTATAACTGATCAAACCGAACTAACAGATACAAACGATACAGACGTTTATCTTATGTATAGAGTAGGATCTGGATTAGCTAAAACTAAAAAAAGTTCTATTGTTTCAAATCTATCATTAGTACCTACTGGTGCTATATTTACGTTCGCTGGAACTGTTCCTCCTCCGGGATACTTATTTTGTGATGGTAGTGAAAAGCGTAGAGCTTCTTATCCTGAATTATTTTCAGTTATTCAGTTTACCTA